>Ga0255054_10002651_pt1 | contig 10146 bp, 8 predicted proteins | sample JV7_2_23_MG_FD_188634 | JGI IMG/M metagenome (GOLD analysis project Ga0255054, IMG submission 188634) | Seawater microbial communities from Jervis Inlet, British Columbia, Canada - JV7_2_23 | ecosystem: Environmental > Aquatic > Marine > Inlet | place: Canada: British Columbia | collected... | reverse complement strand
ATATCTCTTACGAGGGACGAGGCGGGTGATCGCGGTCGACTCGAATCTCCTGGTCTATGCCCACAGGGAGGATTCGCCCTGGTACGAGTCGGCGAGCGCAGTGCTGAGCTCGTTGGCCGAGGGGCGTCAGGCTTGGGCCATCCCCTGGCCGTGTATCCACGAGTTCTTGGCGATCGTCACTCATCCCCGAATCTACCAACCGCCCACGCCGCTACCGCGCGCCATTGCTCAGGTAGAGGCCTGGCTCGAATCTCCCTCTCTGACGCTGTTGGGGGAGTCGGGCAGCTTCTGGCAAATGTTGAGACAGACTCTCCAAAAGGGCCGGGTTGTGGGTGCTCAGATCCACGATGCCCGCGTGTTCGCCCTCTGCAGGCACCACGGGGTGCGGGAGCTCTGGACAGCCGACCGTGACTTCGGGAGGTTTCAGGGCCTCGCCGTGCGCAACCCCCTTATCGCGTAGGTGGCAGCTCAGGTCGTCTCGTCGGCGGAGGGGCCGTAGAGCGCCGGCACCGGTATGTCATTGAGGCGCAGATAGACACTCACCTGGCCGCGGTGATGGATCATGTGATTCATGATGAAACTGCGCAGCACGGCGATCCTCGGCATCGTGATGATCTCTTCCCCCGCCTTGAGCAGGGACCATGAGGTCAGCATGTCCTCGTCGCTGGCGTTGGCGATCGAGTCGCGTGCGGCTGCGACGTTGGTATCGAACATCTCGAGGGCACCCGCGATGGAATCGATCGGCTCCTCCGTGGTCGGGTCTTCGCCCGCCGGTTCCATGTCGAAGCTGGGCTCGGTCATGGTCATGACGGTCCACTTCGGCATGTTGGCCAGGTGCGTGGTGACCGAGCGGAGGTCCCACGACTTCTCGTGCGCCTTCCAGTCGAGCTTGTCGTCGGGGATTCTCGACAGGCACTCGCGAGTGTTGGCCATCTCCTGATCGAACTCGGGTAGCAGAGCTTGGGCGATAGACATGGGGTCCCTCCTTTTTTTGAGAGAGGAGGGTAGCACGGGCTCGAGGGGCATAGAGGCCTAGAGGCCGGTAGCTGGAGGCTGTTCGACTTAGAACACAATGACCGGAATCGAGCTGGTGGCGAGGTCGGCGCCGGCTGGGTTCGAGAGCGTCACTACCAGGTCGTAGTTGCCGGTGAGGAGGTCGCCGGTTTGGAGATGGGCGGTCAGGCGCTCGACGCCGGCCAGGGAAGGGGGATAGCGCTGGTCTAGCTCGAGCCGGCAGTCGTGCGCTGCTCCGTCGAAACCGAGTGGCCGAAGCTGCGCCCGGACGGTGAGATCGGACGGCAGGTTATAGCCGACGAGCAGCAACGGGATCGTCTCGCCGACAGGGATAAGCGGTCGCGCAGCAGGAATGAGCTGCTTGTCTCCCCGGGTCAGCGGATAGGGTGGGGCGTCGAGGCCGAGGCGCTTGCCCTCGCCTACCAACCACCGGTTCGCGGACTCGATGAACAGAGGTGGCAGCAGAGTTGGGGAGAGGTCATCGAAGTCCGGCACCGAGAGCGGGGAGACGGCCAGCCCGGTGGCGCCGGTCTGGACATTGCGTACCAAAGTGCGCAGCTCGTAGTCGCCCGGCGGCAGTTGCAGATGGCTGAGTAGCTTGAAGCCGGCACCCAGCTGATAGCCGATCTTGAGGAGGTCGATGCTGACGATCTGGGTAAGAAAATCGCGCACCTGCCCGTCGGCGCCGAAGGCGTAGGCGTAGATCTCGGCCGTAATGCCGTTGGTTTGTAGGCCCCGCAGCAGGCTCTCGCCGGCAATCTCGATCGCGGTCAGGACGTACGCCCCGTCGTCGTCTGCAGCGAACGGAGCCACCAGAACACTTACTGGAATCGAGCCTCCGGGCGTTCCCCCGATGATGAGACCGGCGGTCCTGAGCTGGCGTTCGGTGGGCTCGAGCTCGTAGTAGGGCCGCTCGGCGAAATAGCCCGGCCGATGGGAGATCTGGGCTCCCTTGGGAACGTTCTTGAGTCGCACCTTGAGCGGGTGATAGCTGCCGTCGAGTTGCTCCTGGCGCGGTTTGATAGAGACCACATAGGTGACACTGGTGCGCTCCAGTAGATCCCCCATGGCGTCGCCCAGGTCGTTCATATTGCGGTAGAACGTGCCGCCCGTCTGGTTGGCCATTACAAACAGCCCGTCCTGGGTGCGGTTGAGCGCGTCTGAACCGGCGGGTTCGAGCTTGGTCGAGTCGACGTTCCCACCGGCGCGCAGGCCGGCTACATCGACTGGATGGACTGCGCAGTCGCTGCGCCGAAAGCTCTCGAGCATCGCCAGGAGCGCGGACTGGCTGTCGCTGGAGCCGAAGCGCTCATCGGGGTCGACCCGCCAGAGAAGGCCGTCCTGCACGTCTTGACTGATCTCTGCGATGCGCTCGCTATCCTGGGTGCCAAAGACGATCGAGCTATCGAAACCGGACGAGAAAAACACGACCTGCTTGCGGCCTGGGGCGCTGTCGAGATAGCGGGCCAGCTCGTCCAGGGAGGCGCTGAGATCGGCGATCTGTTGCTTGACCTGATCACGGCTGGCTCGGTTGGATAGCGTCGACTGGTCTTTGAGCGTTGCCAGCAGGGTCGCGCTTGCGTCGAATCCGGAGAGTCCTGTCGACCGGCCAGTCCCCTCGAGCTCGCTCTCGATCTGGGCGATCTGCAGCTGCAGGGGATCACGGACCGCGTCGAACGGACTGACCAAACCGAGACTGTCCAAGGCGGCGGCGAGTTGCGCACGATCGGTGGTGAATCCCAGAATCAGCTGGGCCCCCGTACCCTTGGAGTAAGTGGCGACTGCCGCCAGGTCGGAGGGGTGAAGTTTCCCTTGGGCCAGGGCCAGAGAGGCCTCGCGGGCCCTGACGATGCCGGACGGACGCGAGTTGGACAGGTCGAAGAGGAACAAAAAGCGCCGCCGGGAAGCGGGCGAAACGCCGAGCTGCGCTCCGGTGGCCTGCTCGGCTGCCCCGGTCAGGGCCAGGTCGAGCACGTCGACGGCGACGATCTTCTGTTTCCTCTTGCCCTCCAGAACCTCGAAGTTCTGCGCCGTCAGACCGCGGACGGGCTCTCCCTTGACCGTCACGTGCACTGGAATCTCAACGAGCAAGACGTCCGTCGTCTCGCTGAACTCGGCCGGCTGCTGAGCGGCGCTCGGCAAGACCGGTAGCACGAAGAGGGCGACGAGCCATGCCGCGCGGTGCCAGTTGTGCTGCTTCACGTTCGCTGCCTCCCAGCCGATGCTCCCTGGAGTCTAACCCGACCTGAAATTTCAGCGGGATAGGAATAGCATGGACTCGGAGTGGAGGAGGGAATTCCAATGGGAAAACTCGCGTCATGCTGTTTGGCGCTCGGCTTGGCTCTGTCCGTTGTCGCGGGTCCGGGACTCGCCCAGCCGAGTGCCGCTGGAAGTTTCGATGTCGAGGCAGCAACCGAGGAGTATCTGTCGCGGCTTTCGCCCGAGGAGAAGGCCCGCTCGGATGCCTATTTCGAAGGGGGATACTGGCTGCAGCTTTGGGGATTCCTCTACACCCTGGGAGTCGCGTGGCTCTTGCTGGGGACCGGGCTATCGGCCCGCATGCGGGATCTGGCAGAGCGACTCACCAAGCGCCGCCCCCTGCAGACAGCGATCTACACGGCGTTCTATGTCGTCGTGTCAACGGTTCTTTTCTTTCCCCTGACCGTCTACGAGGGGTTCTTGCGCGAGCACAAGTACGATCTGGCCACCCAGACCTTCCCAGAGTGGTCGCGGGATATTCTCGTCGAGCTCGGTTTGGGTGTGGTTCTCTTTCCTCTGCTGCTGATTCCGCTCTATGGAGTCTTCCGCAAGGCGCCACGCACGTGGTGGCTCTGGGGGTCGGTGGTCGGAGTTTTCTTCGTTGCCTTCTTGATGCTCATCGCTCCGGTCTTCATCGACCCGATGTTCAATACCTATGTTCCGATCGAGGATCCGGCCGTCAAGGATCCAATCCTGGCTATGGCGCGGGAGAACGGCATCGAGGTCGAGGAGGTGTTCCAATACGACGCCTCGCGCCAGACGACCCGTGTCAGCGCCAACGTCAGCGGTTTCCTGGGCACGATGGCCATTCGTCTCAATGACAACCTGCTCGAGCGCTGCACAATGCCGGAGATCAAGTCGGTGATGGCTCATGAGATCGGGCACTATGTGCTGAACCACGTTTACGAGCTGCTCATCTCCTTCGGTCTGATCATCGCGCTCGGATTCGCGTTTGTCCGCTGGTCCTTCGATCGGGTGGTGCGACGCTGGGGCGGAGCCTGGTCGATCGAGGGAATCGCTGATCTCGCCGGTCTGCCTCTGCTGGTTGCTCTGTTTGCGACTTACCTCTTTCTCATGACACCGATTGTGAACACCACGATCCGGGTCAATGAGGCCGAGGCGGACCTGTTTGGCCTGCACGCTGCACGGGAACCGGACGGTTTTGCCGAGGTAGCCCTCAAGCTGGCTGAGTACCGCAAGCTCGACCCTGGCCCCATCGAAGAGTGGATCCTCTACAATCACCCGAGCGGTCGCAGCCGCATCCACATGGCCATGACCTGGAAGGCTGAGAACCTACCGGCTGCACCACCACCAGCCAACGATCAATAGCAGAGGAGGGCGTTGTGCCCTCCCCTGCGGGACAGCCACCGTATAAGTCGGGATCGAGACTAGAATATGGGGACTGCCCCCTTGTGAGGAGGTTTCTTCATGGCACGAACGCTTATTCTGGGCGCTGGGTTTGGTGGCATCACGGTCGCGACTGAGCTGCAGCAACTTCTTGGTGAGGATCACGAGATTGTTCTCCTGGACCGTGGCGAGCATTTCGCCATGGGGCTGCGCAAGCTCTGGGATGTGGTGGAGATCGGGACCTACGAGGAGGGATCTCGCTCGCGCGAGTTGCTGAATCGGCGTGGCGTCGAGTTCTTGCGCCGGGAGATCACCCGCATCGATCCATCCAGCCGCAGCGTGGAGACCGATCAGGGGAGCCTCGAGGCTGACTATCTCGTGGTGGCGCTGGGCGCGGAACCGCGGCCCGATCTGGTCCCGGGCCTGGCGGAGCACGCCCACAACGTGTGGGACGCGAAGGGAGTGCCGGGTCTGAAAGCGGCACTTGCCGGGTTTCGCCAGGGGCATGTCGCGGTGGTGATCGCCGGTGTGCCCTACGCCTGTCCGCCCGCGCCCTACGAGTGCACCATGCTGGTCGACGATCACCTGCGGGAGCGCGGTGTAAGGGACGAGACGCGCATCACCGTCGCGACGCTGCAGCCCATGCTGCTGCCCAATGCCGGCAAGGAGGGCTCGGACTGGCTTGCCGAGCAGCTGACGGAGCGTGGCATCGAGTTCCTAGTCGGGCGCAAGGTCGAGCGCTTCGAGCCGGGCAAGGTAGTCTTCGCCGATGGTGAGCTGGAATCCGATCTGATGATCGCCGTGCCTCCCCACCGAGTGCCGGCCGTGGTCAAGGCGAGTGGCCTGACCGGCGATGGCGAGTGGATTCGCGTCGTCCCCAGAACACTCGAGACCGGCATTGAAAAGGTCTTTGCGATCGGCGACGTCACCATAATCAAGCTGGCCAACGGACTGCCACTGCCGAAGGCGGGCGTCATGGCCGAGCTCGAGGGGCAGAGAGTGGCAGCTGCCATTGCCGCGGACGTCCAAGGCGCAGTGATCCCACCCGACTTTGACGGCCGCGGGTTCTGCTTCATGGAGATGGGGAAGACGCAAGCGACGCTTATCCAGGGGAGCTTCTTTGCCGAACCGGAACCCCAGGTCAGTCTCGCCGATGTGTCGGCCGAAACCGCGGAGGAGAAGCGCCGCTTCGAGTCCGAGCGGCTGGCACGTTGGTTCGGGGAATAACTGCTCAGCCGCGCCAGCGAATCGCCATGGCGGTGACGTCGTCGATTTGCGGGCTGCCGTTCTGGAAGCTGCGGACCTCGGCCAGGATTGATTCCACGACGTCTCGCGCTGGCGAGCCCCGCAGGGCACCGAGCGCGGCTTCGACTCGTGTGGATCCGTACTCCTCTTCGGTGTCGTTGGGGGCCTCGGAGAGGCCATCGGTGTACAAAAACAGATAGTCCTGCGGTTCGAGCCGGAAGCGCTTGGGCTCGAAGCGGGTCTGGGCAGAGAGCCCGAGGGGCGGCGAAGCGGCGCTCAGGGAGGAGACCGAACCGTTGCCAACGAGCAGCGGGGGGTTGTGGCCGGCGTTGCAGAGCTCCAGCATTCCGCCTCCATTCAGCCGACCGGCCACCAGTGTGGCGAAGGAGTTGGCGGCAGTGCTTTCAAAAAACAGGGCATTGGCCCTCTCCACGATCTCTTGGAGCTGTAGCTCCTGGCTCACCAGGCTGCGGAAGAGTGCTTGCAAGTTGGCCATCAGGATCGACGCGGCTACCCCCTTGCCGGAGACATCGCCAAAGAGAAAGTGGAGGGCCTGTCCTGTGCGACCCGGCCGGATCAAATCGATGTGGTCGCCGCTGACGGTGCCCAGCGGCTCGTAGTGGTAGTGGATCTGCCAGCGGCCAAAGGCGAAGTTGCGGGCCGGCAGCAGACGCGCCTGTATCTGGCTCGCAACCTCGAGGTCGTGCTGCAGCGCCTGCCGTTCGTCGTCTGAAAGACATTCGAGACAGACGCGCTTGAGCGGGCCGACGCGGAGCCGATCTTCATCAAGAGAGCCGGCACATACTTCACAGTGAATGGTCATCAGGCGCCTCCAGCTGCCGCCTTCTTGAGAATAGCAATTTGGCCGGCGTGGTAGAGACCGTGCTGAACGACCCCATGCAGCATCTCGTAAACCGTGTAGCGCTGGCCCTCGGTCGTCACTCCCAGATCGCGGTCGCTCCATTTCAGCGCCTCTTCGCGGAGCAGCTCGTACTCGGCTCGCAGATCGCGCACGGCTTCGCACCACGCGGTGGCAGAAGTTTCGGTAACACGCGGCCAGTCTATTTCGTCAGGCAGCGAGACGATCGGTTGACCCTGGAGCCGTTCGCGGACCGTGCGCTGCCAAACGGTGGTGTGGAGCACTATCTCCCAGATCGAGTGCACCCCCGCAAGAGGACTTGCCGCGGCCTGCTCTGCCGAGATGTCGGTGAGGATCTCGCTGATGGTCTGACCGTGCCACGCATCCCCCTCGAACGCCCTCTCCAGCTGGTCGGCGATCTTCTCGGCCTCGGCGGTCTGGATCCGGGTAGCCTCTGGTGACATGAGATAACCTCCTTATTTCTTGTGACTGGTTAGATTGTAATCGACAAAGACTAACCTGTCAAGAGGTGTTTGTCGGTTATGTTGATCGCGCTGAAACGGCCTGCAGACCACGGGCTAGAACACCCAGGCCAGTTTGAGGAAGAGGGTGTTGCCTTGGGTCGATTCCTCGCCGAGGTCGGAGGTGCCCCGTTGGTAGGCGACCTGGAGAGAGCCGAAGGGGGGAAAGATGCGCCAGACGGTGAGCAATTGGATGTTCTCTTTGTCGATGGCGGTGTTGGTCTGCAGAAAGAGCTTCGTGAAGAGGTTGTTGGTGAAGTAGTAGGTGGTGCGCAAGACGTGGATCCAGGTCGAGCGGCCAAGCAGATCGGGTTCCAAATCGAGATGGGTCACCTCGTAGCCGAGATTCCAGGCATCCGAGATTTTGAAGGTCAGCTCCCCCTCGTAGAGCCAGAGGTCGTCACCAAAGTTTTTGCCCTGTGAGACGCCGATCTCGAAGGAGCGGCCTTCCCGGTTGTCATATCCGAATTCCAGCGCGGTGATCTGGTTGTAGAAGTCCTGTTCAAAGCGCTCGAATTCATCTACGTAGCCCACCTCCAGCTTCCAGCGATTGGTGAAGTCGATTCTTGCCGAGAAGTCGGTTTCGTAGCTGCGGAGCACCCCGTCGTGCCCGTAGTAGCGGTTGTAGTTGACGCCGGCCCTGAGCCGCTCGACTGCGGATTCTTGAAACCACCAGGTACGGGAGAGATTGGTGTCGAACTCCCGCCGGTTGTCGTCGCGGAGGAAACCGACCGCATTGATGTCGTCCAGGATCCCTGGGTCCAGATTGGTGAAGCGCACGTGGAAGTGGAGATTGGTGCTGTCGTAGGCTGGGCGCACGAACCACGCCGCACCGCTCTCACTGGGCCCATGGGATTGCAGGTACTGCCCGGTGAAGCCGAGCTTCTCGGTGAAGAAAAGCGTCGTGTCGAGCCCAACGGAACCGGCGTTGTCGCCCTCCAGGCGCCGGTTGGTGGCCACGAGGCCGACGTTGCCCGACCCCATGACCGCCTTCTGCAGGCGGAAGACTCCGTAGTCGGCGTCGAAGCGGGTGTCGATTTCCTCCGGGTCGATGTCCACCAGCCTCGCCTGCGTCCCCAAGGCGATGAAGTCATAGGAGCCAACGGTGCCGGTAGCCTTGGCGCCCCAGTCGATATCCTCGATGCGACGGCTGTAGAACTGCCGAATGCGCTGTTCGAAACGCTCGTTGCCCTCCAGAAAGAACGGCCGCTTTTCGGGGACGAAGAGCTCGAATCGGGTCAAGTTGATCTGCTCGACATCGGCCTCGACCAGGGCGAAGTCGGGGTTGACGGTCAGATCGGCGATCAGGGCACTCCGGTACTTGAGACGAACATCGCCGCCGATCTCTTCGTTGTGGTCGCCTTCCTCGGTGGCGACACCAAGAACATAGGGGATGATCTGCCACCACTTGGAAGCCGCGCGCGGAGGACTCCAGGAGGTCATAGTGGCGAAGGCCGAGACCCGCCACTCGATCTCTCCGGGTCCGGCCCAGACGCTGGTTTCCAGACGGCGGGGGTAGGTCCTTTGGAAGTTGACTCCCCAGACAGTGCCTTCGCCCGATGCGTATCGCAGCACCCCGAAGGGGATACGAAACTCTGCGGTCCAACCGGTGTCGGTGGTGGTCGAGGCGTTCTGCCAGGCGGCATCCCAGCGGTTGTCGACCGTCCTCCCGTTGTTGGCGAGGGTGCCGTCGAACTGGGTTCCCAGGAGATTGGAGCCGAAGTAGTACGCCGAATCGCCGTCGTGAAACGTGTCGAGCATGACAAAAACTGCGTCGTCGTCATCGAACTCGCCATCGCGCGCGGTGATGGAGGCGGCGATCCGGCCCCTATCGTCATCCTGACAGCGGAAGGCGACGTACAAGGCTTCGTCATCGTAGCCAAGCAGTACGGCGGTCGTCACAGGTGACGGCTCGCCGTGGAAGGGGCGTATCTGCAAGAAGCCCTCGACCTGGGTGGCGTCGTCCCAAACAGGATCGTCCAGTTTGCCATCGATCGTGGGCGGCGCTTCGAGACGGACAGGTGCAAGCTCGCTATTGGAACCGGCTGCGAGAGCCGAGACTGCGCAAAACACCAGTGCAACCAGGGAAGAGATCGGGAGCTGGACGAGTTTATTCAAGGTTGGTGACGAGTCTACGGATGCTGCCGGGTCATGTAACCACCCTGGCGGGTGGGCACCATCGGTGAGTTCGGAGACCTCATTGCGGCAGACCACTGCGCACGCCGCAGGCCGGGTCCTTCAATCTCACTGGGTCTGGAGTCAGAGATCCAGGCGTGTGGCGACCGCAGCGAGTCTGCGGTCTAGCGTCCAGAGAGAAGCATCGCTCAGCAGGGCCGCAGCGAGTAGATGAGCGTCCACCCAGCCGATCCCGGAGCCGGCGAGATCACGCCGATCGATTAGTTCGAGCACCTCGCTGTGCGTCGCAACTTCGGCGGTCGGTAGGTTCCCGAGAAGATCCAGAACCTCTTCCCTCTGCACGAGGTGCCCAAGTGCGAGCTCGCCGAGGACGAACGGATGGGTGAGAGCATTCATCTCCTCGAGCAGGGTCACCAGGCGAGATTCCCCCTGCTGCAGGTGTGCGATCCAGACCGAGGTATCGACGAGGATCAAGGGGTGATGCTCTTGGACGGTCCAGCGAGACGCCGACGCCTGACAGCGAGCAATGCTTTCTCCGTACCGCCGAGAGCTGCCAGGCGCCGGGCACTTTCACGGGCGATCAGGGCGTGGAGACCAGCATGGACGATGGCGGTCTTGCCCTCGATGCCGCTCAATCGCGCGGCCTCGGCAAGCAGCTCGTCATCGAGGATGAGTGTAGTTCTCATATGCATAAGTATGGTGACTTTATATGTATTAGTCAAGAGAAAGAGGATCAGTCTACATATATAACGTGTCAGACAGTTG
>Ga0255054_10002647_pt1 | contig 10151 bp, 7 predicted proteins | sample JV7_2_23_MG_FD_188634 | JGI IMG/M metagenome (GOLD analysis project Ga0255054, IMG submission 188634) | Seawater microbial communities from Jervis Inlet, British Columbia, Canada - JV7_2_23 | ecosystem: Environmental > Aquatic > Marine > Inlet | place: Canada: British Columbia | collected... | reverse complement strand
CAATAAAGAAGGCTCAGCGGCTTTGCCGCTCTGCGAGATAAATCAACCATCGAGACATTTCTTGACGTCCAACTAAAATCGCGATAAACTATTGTTTTTATTCGAGCGTTTGGATCAGGCCATATTGGAGGTTATCGACAAACTGGAAAAGACCCAACAGACCACCGCTATCGGAACGTTATTCTGACAAACGCTATAGTGAGTCTGTTGACAATTCTTCAAGCCGATCGCGATTTTATCGAGAAAGGAAGCTGTATGAAATCACCGCAAGTAAAAACTTCGCTGCCCGGACCCCGGGCCAAAAAATTGATCAAACTGGATAAGTCCTTTGTTTCCCCGTCCTACACGCGGGTTTATCCGCTGGTTGTAGAGAAAGCCAAGGGGCTCTGGGTGCATGACGTGGACGGCAACGTCTTTCTTGATTTTACCGCCGGTATTGCAACCAACTCCACCGGTCACTGTCATCCTAAAGTGGTTAAAGCCATTAAAGCCCAGGCGGATCGGCTTCTGCATATGTCAGGCACTGACTTTTACTACACGCCCCAGATCATTCTGGCGGAAAAACTGGCGGCTATGGCCCCCGGCCGATCGGCCAAAAGGGTATATTTCGGAAATTCCGGCGCCGAGGCGGTGGAGGCCGCTTTTAAGCTGGCGCGCTGGCACACCAAACGCGAACTGAATATTGCATTTTTCGGTGCCTTTCACGGCAGAACCATGGGGGCCCTTTCTTTGACCGCCAGTAAAACGGTCCAGAAAAAAAACTACAACCCGTTGGTGCCGGGCATCACTCACATTCCTTATGCCTACTGCTACCGATGCGCTTACAACCTCACTTATCCCCAATGCGGTGTATATTGCGTGCACTGGGTTGCAGATACGCTTTTCAGGACCACGGTGCCTCCCGAAGAGGTGGCTGCCATTTTTGTTGAACCGATTCAGGGGGAAGGCGGCTATATCGTCCCACCGCCGGAGTTTCATAAAGAATTGTACAAGATCGCCAAGAAGTACGGTATCCTGTATGTTGCCGATGAAGTGCAGTCCGGTATGGGTCGTACCGGCAAGATGTTTGCAATGGAGCATTTCGGGGTCACGGCGGATATTATGGCCCTGGCCAAAGGCATCGCCTCGGGGCTGCCGTTGGGTGCCATGATCGCCAAGACCAAAATTATGAACTGGGAGGCCGGATCCCATGCATCCACCTTCGGCGGTAATCCCCTTTCCTGCCAGGCGGCCATGGCAACCATTGAATTGCTCGAGAATAATATGATGAAAAACGCCGAGAAACAGGGAAAGCGATTATCAAATGGTTTGGTCGAACTGCAAAAAACTTTTGAATGTATGGGGGATGTACGCGGCAAAGGATTAATGGTGGCTGTTGAACTGGTAAAGAATCGCGAAACCAAAGAGCCGGCCACCGAATGGCGACCTCGTATCATCAAAAGAGCATTTGAAAAGGGACTGCTGGTGTTGGGTTGCGGTGAGAATAGTATACGGTTTTGTCCGTCTCTAACCGTAAAACCAGGGGAAATCGATACCTGTCTGTCCATATTTGAAGAAGCATTGAAGGAAGTGGCGGGATGATTTGAATTCGGAAGTCGGAATGCGGAATGTGGAAAGTAGGAATAGGCGCAAGGCCTAAGGCCCAAGGCGCAAATGGTTGATTGAGTTGATTACAGGGGGTCGGTTAGTCAAATAGGCTGAAATCCTTTAACCTAATCAACTATTTAACTTATCAACTATTCAACTAATTTTGGTTGCGGGTTGCGGGGTGCGCGTTACGAGTCCGGAAACGGATACCATTCCATTTTACTACCAGCTATCAGCTATGAGCTATCAGCTGCTTTTCTAGCCAGCGTCTGGCAGCCTCCGCTACGCCGCAGTCGTTATTGGAGGCAACACAGGTAAAGCGGTTTTTAAGATCTGACGGTGCATTATTTACCACGTAGCTGCTTGGGGTCCACTCGAGTAGATCAATATCGTTGTAATCATTTCCCACCGATACAATCCATTGTTTTCCAATTCCCAGCGTATCTGCCAGCCAGGCCGCCGTCAGGCTCTTGGAAACGGTGGTCGGGAATATTTCGATCCAGGTTGATTTCCCATCCAGTGGGGAAGTTGTCCGGATCACGTTGAAATCGGTCATTTGGCCGCGAATTGTTTCAAGGGCGGAGCTGGCCTTTGCGGGCGGCACAATCGCCAGCAGTTGGGTTGCCGGGCCGAAATCATCCGAAGCATCTATTAAAGGGATGGCAAACTGCTGGTAAAGCTCAATGCGTCGCTCAAAATCTGTATTTCCGTCATTGGAGCGCGAATAAGCGAACATATGGTTGTCCGGTATGGTTCGATGCACCATAAAATCCAGGCCGCAGGCTGTAAGAATATCGCATGCCCGTCTTACCTCATGGGGTTCGAGGTTTACCCTGCGGATAATTTCGCCCGTGTCATATTGCAATACACCCGCGCCCGTCGAGAAAATTACATAATCTACCGGCAAACCGGATGCCACCACCGTGTTGAAAGAGGCCAGTGATCGGCCGGTGGCGATGGTTCGAACAACATCCAGATCACCCAGCTCTTGCAGGGCATCGAGATCAGGCTCGGCAAATGTACGATCCGAGCGCAGCAATGTACCATCGAAATCCATAATAAACAGGCCGCTTGGCCGCCGGCCGTCAGGTGGTTCTTTTGTTTCGTGGTTCCGGGAATTATCCATAATTTTAGGCATTTTAGGCACTTTAGCTCACTTTAGGCATTTTCCGGATTGTCCGGGTTAGGGTAATATATTATTATTATACGAATATGACAAGGCGCGGTTTCCTCACGCCCAATTTTGAACTAGGGCTAAAGAAAATCCCCCATTGTGACGATATATAAATATCGGGGCAAAAAGAGCTGAAAAAGTATCGCTAAAATGTAATAAAAGTTAAATTTTAAATTATTTCAAAATGTTATAATAGAATAAAGAATTTAATGATTATTTTAAAGGAGAAGAAGATTGTTCACGGAGGCTAATTCGGAAATGGAAAAGGAAACGATCATATTCTTTGATAAATTGGGGTTTGGGTGGGTACTCGACAACGTAATGGTCAAAGAAATGAAATTGTGTCAATTAAAAGAGGGGAGTACCGTCAACAAGTCGCTAATCAAAATAATTGAGAATCTATTAGAGAATCCGGGGATTTAACAGGGTCCTTTTACGCTCGTCACGTTTAACACAATAAGTGTATAATCATTTGTTTTTCAACGATAGGAAACTTTCTCCGGGCAGCCTCTTGTTCAGCCATTTCTTTTTGCAAAATTCCCTCCCGATTCCCGCAATAAGACTGCCAAAGTTTGGTGGTGGTGCGATTCTGCTGCTGCTTTTGTTTGTAATTTGCCAAACAATGATAATATTTAAGTTTTTCCTCTGAAAACCCTTGACGCCAAGCGAATAACGAATATCCCGATCCGGTAGATCCGGGATAACATATGAGGTTAGGCGGTATGGCCAGAACACATAAAAACAACCATTTGTTTCGCGGGCTTTTACAATCTGAAGATGGTGTGATTTCCAGGGTTCTTGATGTGAATTCCCAGTCGATGACCTTCGAAACCACCTTTGAACTCAGTGAGGAGCTGATCGACCAGCTTAAAGATCAGCCGGAGCATATCGTATTCAGCGAACGTTCCAGAATCGCCCGTCTCGGCATACAGATTAAATGCGACCCACCCACTGCTGACAGTTTAAAGGGAAATACAATAACCCTTACTCAGGTGGCATCGGCCGTAATCGCCGGGTATGCCGGACTGGAGGAGTTAAAAGACCTGTTCACCCTGGGATTGCCGGTTGGGCGGTTGGTATTCTGCGATCCGGAAGCCTTGCTGAGTTCCGATGAAGTCCTGGAGGCAATTGATCGTTCCGAGCTGAAACTGCCGGCTTCGACCACCATTTCAAGCGATGGAAGTATCGTCATTGCCCCCCACAAAGTCGTTTGCCGGTTTAAAGAACCATTGGATAAAAAAACATTGAGTCGAATTTTGCTCCGTAAAGATGGTCGCGAACTTCTCAACCGCTATCAGGTCCAGGAGGCGGTACATTCGGTTACCGTTGCGCCGGGTGAGGGTGTGGTAACCACCTGCTCGATGTATCTCAACGAGCACTTTGTTATATTGCAGAGTGGTTTTGCCCTGGGCCGAAATTTGCCGGCAACCGTACTGGATCCCATCAAAACCCGGGGTATTCGTATCTATTTGGAGATTGTTAATCAGAGTGACCATCCCATTGTCAATCCTCTGATTTCAGCCAAGGTATACAAGGCCGCCAGATCGCGAAACGGTTATCAGCCCCAAAAAACCGCCAAGACGAATAATTTTTATAGTTATCGCCAAATGCGTGAGTTTGAAAAGCGATTTAGCACTCTGGATAAATCCACTTGCCATTTTATCGACAAACCCGTAGCTGTTATCCAGGGTAATGGTGAAGCATTAAAGAAGGCCGAAATATTTTTAAACGGTCCCGCTCAGAAATGTGGGGTAACCCGGGCTATGTGTGCATTGGCCAGGCGCAATTTTGCACCGGATAGCGAATGCGCTCATGTGTATGCAACCTCAAGAATAGAGGAGGCTGCCAAAAATTTTCCGGCTGTTCTGGCAATGAAATATTTTCCCAATATCATCGAGCATCGCGACATTATCAACCTGACATGTGAAGGAAAACTCAAAGCGCTCTATTTTTATGAGCCATCGTGCGAACACGGTCCCTTTTTATCCCAGCAGGATCATCACCGCCTGGAAGAATATTATGCCTTCGGCCTTGAAGTATACTGGGTCTCGGGACTAAACGGACGACTCATGAAGCATACCATGCGTGACGGAATGGGGTATTTTGTCGCGCCGGAACGAATCGCTGATTTTCACAAATCCATGCTGTTTGCGTTCTACGGGTCGAATCAGAGACTTTCCCGGGATGGGAAAGAACGTCTCGGAGCCCTTATGGATTCCCTGATTGACTTCTGGGGAAATCACATCGGCATCGTCACCGGCGGTGGAAGCGGGGTCATGGAACAGGCCAACACACTGGCCCGGAAACGCGGTATTCTCTCCGGTGCAAATTTTCTGGATATTACCGATCAGTCGATGACAACCGATGTGGATTTTTGTCAGGTTTTTCAGGCAACCTGCCGCCACAGCCGGCAAAAATGGTTTGAGATCGCTTCGTTTCCGATATTTAACATCGGCGGCTTGGGATCGCTGGAAGAACTCGGCATCACCCTTTGCAACATGAAGCTATCCATCCTTGATCCGGTGCCGGTCATCTTATTCGACACCGAAGGAAACGGTGATTACTGGACCGGTATAGATGATCAAATCAACGAAATGATCAAACGGGGCAGGGCACCTGCGTGGATCAGGGATAACATCGTCATTACCGACAACCCGAAAACAGTGACGGATGTCTATCGGCAAAAGCTTCAACTGTTCTAGCTTGAGCATAATTCAAGTGCTTGGACGAACTCTGGGCAGGTTGACTATGACCGGATAAACCCCCATGGGAGTGTTGGAGTCTTGGAGTGATGGAGTATTGGCTCAGACGAGAGACTATAGTCTAAAGAACGAGTTGGACGAGTCATCGGTTTTGCCATAACTCAAGGACTTTGAAGGTATAAGTATTGTAGTAGTGGTTTTCGTACAGAACGACATAAATCATTGCGCATACATACACAGCGTTCTGCAGGTTTGACCCTATACGGTAGTTTTAAAATCAACGATTCAAAGGGTGAATACGCAATTTGTTATGACGCTGTGTATAGTTTAAACCGGATTCGCAATACGTCGTTGTCAAAACTTGCGGTTGTTATCTTAAATTCCGGAATTTCAGCGGTAGATTTCACATGGGATCCGATACAGGGGCAGGCATCATAGTCGCCGATGTGAATGATCCGTATGGTGTCACCGGCATTTGCCGGCAATTTATCGGTATTATATTTTTTCAGGGCTTCAGAGTGGGAAACATGTTCCTCGGTGACCGGCAGATCATCTGCAATGACCTGGTTGACCCGGGTCTGGATCTCCTCTAGCTCCGGCCGGGTTAACTCCCGGTCGAAACGGTAATCGCATTTGGATTTCTTCTTTTCAATATGCGCATTAAAACAGCGGCCGCATTTGAACATTCTGTCCATGGTCTGGTTGAGAATGTGTTCGGCCGAATGCATTCGCGGGTCAGTTGTTTTATCCATATGTCACGCCTTCTAACAAAATCACAGTAAGTTCAGACCTCGTTAAATAGTTTATTGGTTGAATGGTTAATTACTCCGCCCTGAAAAATAGCACATTTAGGGTTGCAACTTGTTCTTTGAAAATGGAAGTAAGTTGTTAGATCGAAGGTCCGGCGGATTAATTATTTTCTTCAATTTTCAAAGAACAAATTTACTATACCCAACCCTGTTAGGGCTATTTTTCAGGGCGGAGTAATTAGGTAAATTATAGTCATAATTTCAGAATATTACGATTGCTGAAACCTGAAGTGTCCAATTGGTTTTTAACTCAACTGCGGTATGAGTTTATACAGTTCCCCGTATATTGATCTGAGCCAATTCCGCAACAAACTTACGGCTGACGCTATCAGAAATCAAATGATCATAGACCTCCCTCTGTGGCGTAACCCCTCTTATCCTGCCGTCACTTAGAAATTTTCCAATAAGCTGTTGGCCGATTTCAATGCGGTTGCCGGGGTTATCGATCCGGATATTGGCAGAGGATGCTTCGGAAATTGGAATTGCGCTATCCAGCAAGGATTTCATGAAATTGAGGATTCGCGCCAACCTGATCAGGGTAACCGCCTCTTTTCTGTCGGTCGTGTGGGACAAGGGCAGGGCGCTTGAGCGCATGCCGGAAAAATGATCCGGCAAAAGCCCGTGCTTTTCGCACAATTCATAATCTTTGCTGCCCGGTGCGGGGTAGAAGACGGACACACCCGCCAGCACCCTCCTTCGGGCCAAATAGAGCAAATCTGAAATCGAATCTTCAACCCGTTGAAATGGTGCCGCACAAATCACATATCCAACGGCCTTCATGGCATACCGCTCAGCAAAATTCAAGGCCCGATCGAATGTCGGCCTTACATTTGTCCGACTAAATCGAGTAAGCTGTTCTTCGGAGGTCGAGCCCAGAGAAAGATTGAGCGTTTTAAAGCCGGCGGCTTTCATGGCAGCGATCACCTCTTCATCAAGTGAAGGCGGATAAAGCCCGTTCATGGCTCTAAGTTCAAGCTGGGATTCACCAAAGCGGCTTGTAATTTCTTGCAGAAGTCTCAAAAACCACCGCCGGTCCAAAGACAGGTTCTCATCTTCGAAGTCAATGAAACCAAGGTTATTTTGGCCGGCGAAAGTTTCGATTTCTTCAATTACTGCATCGACGCTTCGTTTGCGGTAACCTAGATCGGATTGTACACCGACACTGCAGTAACTGCATTTCATCGGACAGCCACGGCTGGCAACAATGACCATGCTGGCGCCATTTTTTCGGCTATAGAATTTTTGTTTGATTAGCTGGGTTGCCGGCAGGGGGTAGTCATCCAAATGTTGCATCCGGGCTGCAGGATTGATCTGGAGGGTGCCGTCTTTGTTTCTGAATACAAGACCGGGTATCGCATCATACCGGCTGCTGGTTGACAGCGCCTTTGCCAGTAATGGCAGGGCGACTTCCCCCTCTCCACGGATAACAAAATCAACTGCCGCAGATGCCATCACAGATTCGGGCAGGGCGCTTGGGTGGTGACCGCCCATAACGATTTTACAATCCGGGAGATGGGCTTTAACGACCTCAGCCGTGCGGATGGCCTCCGGCACATAGGGAGTGAATAAAGAAGAGATTCCCACCAAAAACGCGGTGGATTTTCCGGCGGTTTTGCCGATGGTGTCGAAACTGTAGCCAAAGTGTCTAAAGTGGTGGAAGAGTCCAAAAGGAGATAGATCCGGTCGCCCATAGTAGGGATGTAAATATTTCATTTCTTTCGGAAGATCACGAATGCGCGATTTCGATGTCGCCAATGCGTCCAGTATTTCCACCGTAAAACCGCTTTTCATCAGTGCTGAGGCAATACAGGTCAGGCCGTATGGAATGGTTCGCTTAGCCGTAAGATAAAAGTCTCTGACAGGCGGCTGGATGAGAAGAATGTCGGGCATGTTACTCGATTCTCGATTCTCGATTCTCGATGCTGGATTCTCGATACTCGTTACTTGTCACTGGATGCTCGATACTCGATACTGGATACTCGATGCTCGATATTTCATGGCGCAGGGCGCAGGGCAAATGGCGCATGGCGCACGGTATAGGGCATATGGTATAAGGTAAATGCCTCCCAGCTTCCAAGCTTCCAAGCGTCCCAGCTTTTCCGCATTCCGCCTTCCGAATTCATAATAACTCCATCACTCAGCCCTCGTTTTCTTTCCGACTTCCGCATTCCCACTTCCGAATTCTTTATCACTCCACTGCTTCAGTTCATCAAAAAACTTATGATTGGCTTTGGGAAACGGGTAGTCGTCGAGATGCTGAAGGTTGATCCAGCGATGATCAACAGGGCCGTTTAACGCTACTTTGCCGGAAACATAAGAACAGCAAAAGACGTCCATGACAATTTTAAAATGAGTGTAGGCGTGTTTGAGCCGGCTTAGATGCGAATCCACCTTGATGGCAAGATTGACTTCTTCTTTGATTTCTCTGATACACGCTGAAGCAGGTTGTTCACCTTTATCTATTTTTCCTCCCGGAAATTCCCACAGCCCACCCAACAATCCCGAAGGCTTTCGTCGGGTGATCAAAACCCGGCCGTTTTTGAAAACCACTCCCACGGCGATGCGATATTGAGGTGTTGGCGGCTTTTTCAACTTTTTGGGGTAATCTAAAATCGTCCCGGATTGATAAGCCTCACACATTTTTAAGACCGGGCATGTGTCGCACATCGGATGTTGCGGCTTGCACACAACGGCACCGATTTCCATCATTGCCTGGTTGAATGTCCCCGGTTTCTTTTGATCCAGCAACGTGCCGGCCACCTCCCTGAAAATTTTAGCTGATGAAGATTTGTTAACCGGATTTTTCATGACCAGCAGGCGTGCCAGAACGCGTTTGACATTGCCATCCACGACCGGAAAGGGTTTTTCAAAGGCCAGACTCATAACCGCTGCGGCGATGTAGTCTCCGACGCCTGGCAGTTTGCGAAATTCTTCCCATCTGTCGGGAATAACGCCCTGGTGCTCTTTTAAAACAATGCTTGCCGCACTATGCAAATTGCGGGCACGGGCATAATATCCCAGGCCTTCCCAGACCTTTAGCACCTCTTGTGAATTTGCCCGGGCCAGGCTCTTAACATCTCCGAAGCGCTGCAGAAATTTTTGGTAGTAGGGCACAACGGTATTGACCTGGGTTTGCTGCAGCATCACCTCGGAAACCCAGATGCTGTAGGGGTCATCTGTATTTCTCCACGGTAAATCCCGTTTGTTGGCCCGATACCAGCCTATTAAGGTCTTACGAAAAGTTTGAATTTCCCTTTTATCCATATCTGTAATTGCCTAAAATTAAAATTGGCTAATACCTTCTAATAATCCGAAATCCCTAATCCGAAATCCCCAATCTCATGTTCCTCTCCCGGATGCAGGGCAAAGTCCAGGGCGCACAGGAAATAAGTAAAGGCGGACGGCTGGGATGTCACCGTTCCGGCAAAGGCCCGAATCTGTTCCTGGGCCCGGTCTTCCCATTGCGGATCGCCGGTCAATCGGGACAAAAGCAAGAGGTTGAAAAGCGCAATCGAGTTGGCGGATGGAAGCGCACCGTCATATAACTCCTTGGGGCGCACAGGAAGATCAACACTTGCCCTGGAGGTGGAGAAGAAACCACCGTTTTCTTCATCCCAGAAATTGTCTATCATTTTTTTCTGAAGCGCTTGAGCTTGTTCGGCAAGTGTCAGATCAAAGCTGGTTTGATAAAGACTTAACAGGCCGTGGATTAAATAGGCATAATCGCCGGCATGGGCTTTCACCGCCAACTCGCCATCTCTGAAGCGATGGTAAAGGCAACCCTTTTCATCCTGCATTTTCAACAGGATAAAGTCAGCGGCCTTGCGGGCGGCACGCTCATAATCCGGTTTGTTTAAAATTCGGGCACCCAGAGACAGG
>Ga0255054_10002646_pt1 | contig 10152 bp, 8 predicted proteins | sample JV7_2_23_MG_FD_188634 | JGI IMG/M metagenome (GOLD analysis project Ga0255054, IMG submission 188634) | Seawater microbial communities from Jervis Inlet, British Columbia, Canada - JV7_2_23 | ecosystem: Environmental > Aquatic > Marine > Inlet | place: Canada: British Columbia | collected... | reverse complement strand
AACACCGCGTGCGAGGCTCCTAGCAGGCGGGCAGCCCGATCCGGATAGCCTTGAGCCATTGACACGGCAGCCGCGGCTGCGAGAGCAGCTGGTACGTGAGGCTGGTGATCGACTTTAACCGTAAGAGTGAAGGCTTCATGGCTTAAGCCGGCCGCCCTTTCAACGTCATCACCATAGATCGCCATATAGGTCAGGCTGTCTAGAATCAGAATTTCCCGAAGGGCATCATCAAGATCACGAGCAACCAACAAACCTTCTAATAGAGCCTCGCTCGCCCTTTCGTGCCCTCCAGTGTGTCGCTCGAGTTCCCCGATAATGTGTAGCGCCTGGGCCATTCCAGCCCGGTCATTTGTGCGCCGAAATAGGTCCAGGCCTTCTTCGACGTACGCCAGGGCTTCTTCAGAAGGGTCGGGCTGTCCAATTGCTTGCGCCCCTATGTAGACCAGCAACCAGCCGGTCTCAAGGTCGTCATCCATGTCTCGGTAAAGATCTAGCGCCTCGAGATGCAATTGCTTGCCTTTGTCTCGATCGCTGGAGAAATGCGCTACCACACCCGACGAATGGAGCAGCGCAGCCCGTACGGACGGAGGAGCATCGAATTCTGCATCCGATCTAAGAGCCGCCGATGTCCATTGCCGCGCCTCGGCGTAGTGTCCTTTCCTGAACCAAAAATGGCCCAGGCCGCCCACAATCCGCAACCCTGGTATTGGATTGTCGCTGCCTAGAGACCAATCGAGCGCGGCGCGGATGTTGTCGTGTTCGGACTCTAACTGCTCAAGTCGCCGCAACTGATCTGATCCTCCACGAGATGCCGGTCGCAACTGCTCCACGAGATCCGCGAAATATTCCACGTGTCGTGATCGCAGGTCAGAGGTTTTTCCCAGCTCATCCAATTGACCACGTGCATACTCATGGATTGTTTCGAGCATATCGAAGCGAAGTTCGCCTCCAGCACCTTCGACCTGGTGCAGCAAGTTTTTTCTCAGGAGCGATTCCAGCCCCGCCACGATGTCGATCGGTAGCTGGTGGGCACAAATTTCTCTCGCGGCTTCGATCGAGCATCCGCCTTGGAACACCGACAACCTGGCAAAAAGCAGCTTCTCCCCCTCGTCAAGCAAATCGTAGCTCCACGCGATGGCCGCCAAAAGCGTCATGTGGCGCGCAGGTTGACCGTGGGGCTGGCTCCGAAGAGCGGTGAGGCGACTCTCAAACTGCTCCAACAGTAATTTGGGGCTGAGAATCCAGGCCCGCGCGGCCGCCAGCTCAATCGCCAACGGCAGTCCGTCCAGCTTCACGCAGATCTCTGCTACGGCGCTGGCGTTCTCGTCCGTGAGATCAAAATCGGGCTTCACCGCCTGAGCCCGCTGGACGAAGAGTGAAACCGCTGCATATTGAGATAATTTCGCGGGAGGCTCGGGGCGATCAAGGTTAGGTAGAGCTAGGGGCGCCACCGGATACTCCTGCTCGCCGTACAGTCCCAGCGCTTCACGGCTGGTGACCAAGACCTTGAGGTCAGGACAATCAGAAAGCAATTCGGCGATAAGTGGTGCCGACTCGATGACGTGTTCGAAGTTGTCTGCGACCAGAAGCATCGTTCTTTTCCGCAGATAATCCTTAAGGCTTTCAACGATCGGTTGTCCTTCAATCTCCTCCATCCTGAGCGACCTAGCGATGGTGTCCGTGACCAACGCCGGATCCTTAAGGGGGGCAAGCTCCGTGAGGGTGACGCCGTCCACAAAATCTTGTGCTACTTGCGCCGCGACTTCCAATGCCAGTCGGGTCTTCCCTGTCCCAGCAGGACCGGTCAGAGTAAGTAGTCGGGACTGCTTCAGAAGGCCTGCTAGCTCATCCAGTTCTCGCTTACGTCCCACGAACGAAGTAAGCGGGGCGGGGAGATTGTGCTTGGCTTGGGCGGCTCGTGCGGGCTCTCGAGCATCCTCCGTAGTATGGTCCTGAGCCATCGCCGCTGCCTGAGTGCGGTTGCTGACGCCTAGCTTTCCATAAAGCTGCTTGTTGTACCACTTGATAGTTTCTTGGCTCAGGTAGAGCCGGTCTGCGATCTCGCGGTTGGTGAGACCGTCGGCGAGCAACCCAAGAATCTCCCTTTCGCGTGGGGTGAGCGGCTCGACCAACGGTGATTCGCTGTTATCACTCATGACTTCACAAAGGAATTAAATGTGGGACCCTCACCAAGTTTTCAATGATAGTCGAGGATTCAGACGGGCATTACCCCCCGGGCACCCCCCGTTAGGGTGGTGACTCCCACCCCAGGGTCTTGCTAGGCTACCTGTCGACGGACGCAAGCAAGAAAGGGATGAACTCGATGAACCAGATGATGATGGAAGAGACAATCCGAGCTCGTGAGCAAGAAGCCTCAATGGTTGCAGAGAATAACCGTCTTGTTGCAATAGTATTGGGCCCGCAAATAAATCGAGGGACGAAAATTCGGAACGCACTTGTGGCCCTGGCTGTCAAGACAGACAAAAAAGTTCGAAATTGGAACTGGATTCACCGAGTAACCAGCGAAGAAACGGGATAGTCCCCGAAATTAAGGAGCAAAAAATGCCGATATACATGGATCGACACGATATCCGTGATGCAACCGCTGAGGATGTCGCTATCGCACATCTAGAAGATCTGAAGCTCCAATCGAAGTACGCTTGCCAATGTCTGACGTACTGGTTTGATGAGCAGCGAGGGACCGTATTTTGTCTTATCAAGGCGCCGAACGAAGCGGGAGTTCGCGAATTGCACCGCGCCTCTCACGGACTCATTCCGAACCAGGTCATCGAAGTGAATCCGTCGACAGTTGCAGGATTCCTTGGGCGGGTGGCGGATCCCGAGAGCGCGGCAGTTGAACCGCTGCAGGAAGCTGGCTTCAGATCCATTATGTTCACCGATATGGCGAATTCCTCCGATATCACAAATTCATTGGGCGACGATGCGGCACTTTCCATCCTGAATCAACATCACACGATTATTCGGCAGGCCCTGCTGGATCACGATGGCCGCGAGGTTGATAGGGCGGGAGACGGCTTTCTGACCTGCTTTACGACCGTATCGCGGGCTGTTAGTTGCGCTATGGCCATCCAGCGGGAATTCGAATCCTTCAACCAGGCAGAGGCTGAACGCATGGATATCCGGGTGCGCATTGGTCTGGGCGCCGGAGAACCGGTGACTGATGGAGATGCGCTCTTTGGCTCAACGGTCAATCTCACCGCCAGGATCTGCGATCGTGCCGAGCCGGGCCAAATACTTGCGTCGCATGTGATTCGTGAACTTTGTGTCGGCAAGACCTTTGACTTTCAGCCTTACGGAGAGGTTAGCCTGAAAGGATTTCCGGAGCCGGTAGAGTTGGACACGGTGCAGTGGGCAGCGTAGCCACCGCTGCTCTGGCGACTATGTAAGTCGCCGCCTCAGATCTCCTATCCCCCCCGACATTTCAAAGCACTCCTTACAAGCCGCCTCAGCCTAATATATCGATCCTATGCCACGTTAACGATCCTCTAGCGCGTCGCGAGTACTATAAAAACGGTAAATTCGACGAAGGACGAGGCAAACTTTAATGGCAAAGATAATTGGAATTGATTTAGGCACGACCAACAGCGTCGTAGCCGTAATGGAAGCCGGCGACCCGGTGGTTATTACCACCGCCGAGGGCGGACGGTTGGTACCGTCCGTGGTTGCTTTTACAAAAAGTGGCGAACGCCTGGTAGGTCAAACTGCGAAGCGGCAGGCAGTCGTCAACTCAGAGAACACGGTGTATTCGATCAAGCGCTTCATGGGTCGGCGAATGGACGAGGTCGAAGAGGAGCGCAAGATGGTCTCCTACGAGACCGTCAAGGGCGGCAGCGATGACGTCCGCGTCAAGATCCCGATGAACGATCGCGAATACACGCCGCAGGAAATCTCGGCCATGGTGCTCGGGAAACTGAAGACCGATGCCGAGGCTTACCTGGGCGAGAACGTCACCCGGGCGGTTATCACAGTCCCAGCTTACTTCAATGATTCACAGCGCCAAGCTACCAAGGACGCCGGTAAGATCGCCGGCCTCGAGGTGATGCGAATCATTAACGAGCCGACCGCGGCTGCGCTAGCCTACGGCCTGGACAAGAAAGAGAATGAAACCATTTTAGTGTTCGACCTGGGAGGCGGTACATTCGATGTCAGCCTGCTCGAGGTTGGAGACGGCGTGGTTGAAGTCAAGGCCACCAACGGCGACACCCACCTCGGTGGCGATGACTGGGATCAGAAAATCTTGAATTGGATCGCAGACGAGTTCAAGAAGGATCAGGGAATTGAGCTGAGGGACGACCGACAGGCTCTCCAGCGGCTGCGCGAAGCAGCCGAAAAGGCCAAGATCGAACTCACATCGGTGACTGAGACCGACGTCAATCTGCCATATGTATCAGCGGATGCCTCCGGTCCCAAGCACCTGCAAATGAAACTGACCCGCGCCAGGTTTGAACAGATGTCCGATGATCTTCTTAACCGCATCAAGGGACCGTTCCAATCCGTGCTGAAAGACGGAGGCATGCAGGCCAGCGAGGTAGACGAGATCGTGCTCGTTGGCGGAGCAACCCGAATGCCGATGGTGCAGGATCTTGTGCGCGAGCTGACTGGCAAGGAGCCACACAAGGGCGTGAACCCGGACGAAGTTGTGGCCATGGGCGCAGCCATCCAGGCTGGCGTACTGGCCGGAGACGTCAAGGACGTGCTGCTGCTCGACGTGACGCCGCTCTCGTTAGGGGTGGAAACGCTTGGCAGCGTAATGACGAATTTAATCGAGCGCAACACCACGATCCCTATCAAGAAGCAGGAGACCTTCTCGACCGCCGAGGATAGCCAGACCGCGGTGGACATTCACGTGCTGCAGGGTGAGCGGTCGATGGCCTCCGACAACAATTCACTGGGTCGGTTTCGATTGGACGGCATCCCCGCTGCACCGCGTGGGATTCCACAAATCGAAGTGACGTTTGACATCGACGCCAACGGGATCCTGAACGTGAAGGCAAAGGATAAGGCAACTGGTAAAGAACAGTCTGTCACCATCACCGCCTCCACGAACCTGGACAAGAGCGATGTGGAGCGAATGGTGGATGAAGCGAAGTCAAATGAGGCCGAAGATCAGAAGCGGAAGGAAACTGCTGACGTGCGAAATTCCGCCGACAGCCTGGCCTATCAAACCGAGAAGACGCTCAACGAGCTGGCCGACAAGGTCCCCGAAGACGATCGCGAGAGCATCGAGGGCAAGGTCAAGGAACTACGCGATGCGCTCGAGGGCGAAGACCTGGATCGCATCAAGCAGCTGACCGAAGAGCTTCAGCAGGCGAGCCACGCGCTCAGCCAGCAGCTCTATGCACAGGAAGCCGAGGGCGATGAATCTCAGCCTCAGCCGGAAGCTCAGGCCGACGGTGAAGGCGCTGCCCCGCCAAGCGGCGAGGAAGAGGGCGACGTCGTCGAGGGAGAGTTCCGCGAGGCGTAGGCTGAGATTACTAACCAAAAATGAAGGGCCGTCTGGATCAGACGGCCCTTTTTTTGTCCGAAGCGTCGAAATCAGGCTGAAACGTGAAGGCTATAATTAGCTTGCCTCAGGAAGAATTGTCATGACTCAAACCATAACCGCCGAAGACCTGGAGTCCGCGGTAGAGACCGCACTCTGGAATTATTCTCCCGTTCGCGAGGCGCTCTCCGATCTGGAGGTCACGGTGTCTCCAGATGGAAGGGTTGAAGTATCCGGACCCGTGCGCGCTGGACTTATCAAAGATGGGGTGCTTGAGACGCTCAGGTGGGTACCCGGCGTTACAGGGATTGTGGATGGCCTGGTGGCGGACAACGAGCTCGAAATTCAAGTCGCGGTCGCACTAGCTAGAGATCCACGCCTGAGCAGCCTGTCGCCCGGCGCGATCTCGGTTCACAGCCATCTGGGCCAAGTAACCCTGGTCGGTCGGCTGGAGGATAAGGCTTTGAGCGAAGTCGCGGTAGAAGTGGCGAATCAGGTACCCGGCGTGAAAACGGTCGATGACCACACCGCTGCCGGATCCCCATCAGGCTAATCCAGCCTTCCAGGACGGTCGCGGAATGCGCACGATATAATCAAATCGCTAAACCCGATGCCCGCGTTGTATTCGTGGGCAATTCTGTCGTGTAGACCGCTCAACCCCCTTATCCGCGGAGCCCACGGGCCTGGCAGGAGGCAACCTTAAAGTGACCTTACCCGAATACGCGTATTTCGAAGGCGCGATTGTGCCCTATTCCGAGGCCAAGGTTGGCGTGTTGACACATTCGCTCAACTACGGCACTGCAGCTTTTGGCGGCCTTCGTGGCTATTGGAATGATGAGCAGGAACAGCTCTTCGTCTTTCGTCCCCTGGATCATTTCGAGAGATTGCTGAACTCTGGCAAGCTGCTCTGCTCAGAAAACACCTACACAACCGAAGGATTGAGAGACATCACCTTCGAGCTGCTTCGCAAAGAAGGCCTAAAGGAAGACTGCTACGTTCGACCGCTGCTTTACAAGTCGGACGAGATCATCGGGGTTAGGCTGCATGACCTGAACGATGAGATCACCATTGTCGCCGTACCATTCCGCAAATATGTGGATAACGATGATTCCGCTCACGTGACTTTCTCTTCCTGGCGCCGGGTCGACGATAACGTCATGCCTGCAAGGGGAAAAATCAGCGGAGCGTATGTGAACACGGCCTTCGTGAAGACCGACGCCTTACGTGCCGGATTCGACGAAGCGCTCGTGCTCAACAACGACGGCCATCTGTCCGAAGGCAGCGCCGAGAACGTCTTCATGCTCCGGAATGGCGAACTAGTTACGCCGCCCGTAACCGATAACATCCTGGAAGGCATCACGCGCCGCACCGTTATGGAACTTGCAAAAGAAGAGCTAGGCCTGGAAGTCGTCGAGCGCTCGATCGATCGCACCGAAGTTTTCCTGGCCGACGAGCTGTTTCTGACCGGTACTGCGGCTAAGATCACTGCCGTAACCAGAGTGGACTTCCGAGATATCGGAACCGGCAAGATGAGCCCGATCACCCGGCAGCTGCGTGAGATCTATGAGGATATCGTTCGCGGCAAACATTCCAAATACGCCCATTGGGTTGAACCAGTTTATGAGAGCGAATCCGTAGCGGTTAGCTAGGTAACGCTAGCTCTCTCAGTTCAACAACGCAGACCCCCGCACTTGTTCGGGGGTCTGCTGATTCACGGTTGGATCCCGCCCGATCGGGTTATCCTTTGATGAGGTTTTCGCATCAAAGCATGGGCCGTAAATGAACTTCACGCCGCGCCGAACGCTTGGGTTGGTCCTGGGATTGCTGTTTCTAGCGCTCCTGGTGACCGCTATCGCGCTCAGCATCGCCCAGTTGGGACAGGGATTGATATCGCCCCTTAGCCTGGTATGGATCGGTTTGCTCCTGCTGGCGCTGCCATTGGTCTTGCTGGTGATCAACCGACTTTATGGTCTGGTTACCGCGCGGTACAGAGTTGATCGGGATGGCTTGTATGTGCGGTGGGGCATGTCCTACGAGCAAATTCCTCTGGATCTGATCTCGGAGGTGCGCCCTCCTCGCGAATCCGACGCGGCCTCCGAGGGAGATCCACGAAGACCGAGGATCGGCATCTGGTGGCCCGGATGCGTGGTTGGCCGGTCGAAGGGAGGTGAGGTTGACTTCTTCACCACCACCAAACCACTATTGGTGATCCGTACGACCTCTGGCCGCGCACTAGCGATCTCCCCGCCGGATGCCGAAGCATTCCAGGCCGCCATACTCAGCGCGACCCGAATGGGCTCTCTGGAGGCCATTCCTGAGCAATCTGTCCGGGCGGACTTCCTCGTGGCTCGGGTGTGGAAGGATCGTTTGGCTCGGAGCTTGATCGTGGCTGGATTGGTCATCCCACTGCTATTGCTGGGAGCCCTGGTCATCATGGCTCCATCGCTTCCGGAATTAGTGCCTTTCGGCTTTGGGCCAACCGGCCAACCGACCCCGCTGGCGCCTCCTGGCAGGCTGCTTTTGCTCCCTATGATCGCCGGCCTGATCTGGATCGCGGATCTGGTACTCGGAGCCTGGTTCTTCGGCAACGACTCGGATCACCCCGTGGCCTATGCGCTCTGGGGCACGGCAATCGTTGCCGGCGCTTTGTTGGCCGGAGCAACATGGAAGCTCCTTTCGGCATAAGTAGCTCGGCTCAGCTTGCGTTGGGCCTACTATTGGCAGGGGCTGTCGCACTTGGAGCTCGACGCGCTTCAATGCTAACGAGCGGCGGAGCAATCGCCGCCGCCATTGTCGGCACACTCACTTTTGGAATCGGCGGATTAGCGCCTTCCATGCTCCTGCTTACTTTCTTCATCTCATCGAACGTGCTCAGCAGGTGGGGATCGGAGCGGAAGCAAGCCCTGGCAGAGCGTTCCGCAAAAGGCGGAAAACGAGATGAATGGCAGGTGCTGGCGAACGGCGCAGTGCCCGCTTTGCTGTCTGTGGGATACGGACTCACCGGTCAGAGCCTATGGCTGGTGGGTGTGACCGGGGCTCTGGCAGCCTCGAATGCCGACACATGGGCAACCGAGATCGGGGTGCTCGCGCGAGCTCGTCCTCGACTGATTACCGACCTGCGCGCGGTCGAAGCCGGAACCTCTGGAGCAATTAGCTTACTGGGAAGCCTCGCCGCGCTAGCGGGCGCTCTGTTGATCGGGCTGGTGGCTTCACTACTAGCGGGGAATATCGAGCTGCTCCATGCGGCCGGAGCGGCGGGTCTGCTGGCAAGCTTCTTGGACAGCTTGCTCGGAGCCACGGTGCAGGCGCGGTACCGCTGCCCCAATTGTGATCACCTGACAGAACAACATCCTACACACACCTGCGGAACTGGAACGGAGCTTGTAGGCGGATGGGGCTGGCTCGGCAACGACCAGGTCAACCTGGTGGCCTCAATCGCAGGTGCAGCGCTCGCGCCCCTTCTTTGGAGCGCGCTTAGCTAGGACCGATGTCTCTGCTCCGATCGGTTAGCTCAATCGAGCCGATGAGCTGCTGTGAGAAAGGGTGCTCAGGTTCGGCAAAGAGCTGACGAACTGGCACCTCTTCGACCACCTGCCCTTTGTACATCACGCCCACCCGCTCCGCCATATTGGCAATTACTCCAAGATCGTGAGTGATGAGCATCACAGCCGTGCCTTGCTCAGCCGCTAGCCCACGGATCAGCTCAAGGATTTGAGACTGGAGGGTCACATCCAGGGCGGAGGTGGGCTCATCTGCAATCAACAGCTTCGGACCTGGGGCGAGCGCAATGGCGATCATCGCGCGCTGAGCTTGTCCTCCCGACAGCTGGTGCGGGTACGCTCCAGCCAGGCCCGGAAGACCAACTTGCTCCAGCCAGTTCTCCGCCGCTTGTTTCGCCTGGGGTCTGCGCAGGTGACGGTGGACTTGAATCACCTCTGCGACTTGATAGCCGATCGTGAACGTGGGATTGAGGCTCGAAGCCGCGTTCTGGAACACCATCCCGATCTGGCTGCCGCGGACTAAGTCGAGCTCATCTTCGGGCATCGCAAGCAGGGAGGCGCCCTCGAAGATCACCTCGCCGCGCTTAATCTCCCCCGGCGGCTCGATCAAGTCTAAAATGGCCAGCGCCAGCGTGGTCTTTCCGCTGCCCGACTCACCGACCAACCCGTAGATTTCACCCGCGTAAACAGATAACTCGGCGCCATTCAGGGCGCGAACACGCTCACGTCTGTTCTCAAACTCGACCACCAGATCGCGGATTCTTAGTAAGGAGTTCATGTTTTCGATACGGATTACAGCATACTCTACAAGCCGTACCCCGCATGAGCCGTGCCTCAAACGCAATCGTTGACGGTCTTGCAGCAACCAGATACAATTTCGCTACCACTTGGACGCCGGAGCCCCCACCACAATCTGATCACAAGATTATGCTTGGGCTAATGGCTTCTTTGCGTCTCGAATACATGCCCCATGACTTGGGGAGGGAGGTGAATCGAGGATACCGATGCTATTAATGCTACGAAAATTAGCGTTTACAAATACAACCGAAAACTATAGGAGGAGTACATAGTGAAACGCCGTAATTTACTTTTTGCAGTGGGGCTGTTTGTTGTTGCCTCATTTGCGCTTGCCGCTTGCGCGGAGGCCGA
>Ga0255054_10002645_pt1 | contig 10154 bp, 9 predicted proteins | sample JV7_2_23_MG_FD_188634 | JGI IMG/M metagenome (GOLD analysis project Ga0255054, IMG submission 188634) | Seawater microbial communities from Jervis Inlet, British Columbia, Canada - JV7_2_23 | ecosystem: Environmental > Aquatic > Marine > Inlet | place: Canada: British Columbia | collected... | reverse complement strand
CAGCGCGTTCCTCGACCACTCAGCGCTGGCGGTGACGACGACGTATCTGCGACGGCTGGAGGGGGTCGAGGACCACTCCTGGGAGCGGGTCGCGGAGGCGATCGGACTCTGAGATCCAGCGACGGTCGCTGTCGGTGGCCGGGCTGCGCGGGGGCGTGACCCCTACGCTGACCCCTGCGAGCATGGACTTCCACGCCACGCGATGGTCGATAGTGGAATCGGCTTCGTCCGTCCCTGCGTGGGTGACAGCACATGACATGCAGTGAACGGTGAGCGTCCTATCTCGTAAACAGCAGGTCCTCGGTTCAAATCCGAGTGTCGGCCCCACTCTTCCCCGCGTGAATCGGCCCGTTCTTAAGCTGTCCCGATGTTCTTCGCCCACCTGATGGAAGCAACGCCGGCCGTACCCGCGGACATAGGCGGACGCTCGACGCACGCACCCAACCTCCCTTTCAGACGGCCCAAAGGAATGCTGTGCCACCATCGGCCCGATGCATCTCCCGGTCGTCGAGGATGACCCCCGACTCGCCCGTTCCTTGTCGCGCCTCCTGAGCGAGGACCGACACGTCGTCGAGCTGGCCATGACCGGCCGGGAAGGGCTCGACCTCGCGCTTGGCGCGACGGGCTCGATGCGGTCGGTGGACGGAAGAAGGCGGTCGGAGGTACGGGAGGGAATCAGGATGAGTGGCCTACTGAGCAGGATCGCGGGTGGCCCCATCACGTGGGGCGTGACCGGATCATCTGAGACCAGCCCCCAGATGGACCGGGAACGGGTGTTACAGGAGATGGCGGAGGTCGGCCTGTCGGCCACCGAGCTCGGACCGGACGGCTTCCTGCCATCCGACCCGGATGAGCTCCGCGACTTCGTGTCCGCGCGCGGCCTGAGAATCGCCGGTGGCTTCGTGCCCGCCGTGCTGCACCGCCAGGATCGCTTCGACGCCGATCTTGGCTACTTCGAGCGCGCCTCGCGTCAGCTTGCTGCCGTCGGAGGCGACGTGCTCGTGCTCGGGCCCGACTCGCATCTCGATGGCCCCGACACATCGTTCGAGTTGGACGAAGCCGAATGGACGACGCTCCTCGTGAACCTCCGTCGTCTCGAGGACCTAGTCGCGGCCCACGGCTTGCGGACCGCTCTCCACCCGCACTGGGGCATGGCCATCGAGCGATCGGCGCATGTAGACCGGCTGATGTCTTCGTCGGATGTCGATCTCTGCCTCGACACGGGTCATCTCTTCCTTGGTGGCGCAGATCCGGTAGAGATCGCCCGCCGGGCACCCGAGCGTGTCATCCATGTCCACCTCAAGGACGTCGACGCCGGGCTTGCGGAGCAGCTCCGCGCGGGCGCCCTTGCCTTCGACCAGGCAGTGCAGCGCGGCCTCTTCACGCCACTGGGCCGGGGTACCGTAGACGTCGCGGGCGTGGCTGAGGTGCTGGAGCGGAACGGCTTCAGGGGTTGGTACGTGCTCGAGCAGGACACTGCCCTCGACGCCATTCCAGCAAGAGGCGAGGGACCCGTGGTCGCTGCCCGTCTAAGTGTCGAGTTCCTGGGGTCGTTGGCTCTGGCCTGACCGGTTCCGTCTAGTTGCAGGCGCCTCGGGGACCCAGCTGAGCATGCTCGAGTGGTACACGTGGGGTATCGAGCTTCAGCGCATGAGTGGTCTACGACTCTGGTCTGGATGCGTTGTAACGACATTGTAGGTGGTCTACGTCGAGTGGCACCGTGGTGGCGCAAAGTGGTATACGACAGAGGTTGCATCACCCGGTCCGCAAGAGTAACCTTCGGCTCGTGTCCACCGGCGACGAGAACACCAGGCAAGAGGTCCGGGCCTTGCTGCGGGAGTTGATCGCCAATGCCAAGCCAGGCGACCGGCTGCCCAGCGAACGTGAGCTGAGCGTGCAGTGGAACGCCGCTCGCATGACGGTCAGAAACGCCACCGACGCGCTTGTCGATGAAGGCCTGGTAGTGCGACGCCATGGTTCAGGAACCTACGTTCTTCCCCAACCAGTGGTGCGCTTCCTGGGCTTGACCTCGTTCAGCCAGGACATGCGCGAGCGCGGCCTGGTGCCGAGCAGCCGGCTGCTGGCCTTTGGCGTCGATGCCGCGGATGAGCTGGTCGCGCGTCGCCTTGGAGTCCCGGAAGACGAGTCGGTGCTCCGTTTCACTCGACTGCGCCTGGGCAGCGGTGAACCCATGGCCATCGAGAACGTCTGGATCCGCTCAGCGCTGGTGCCCGGCCTCGAACCGCCCGACCTCGACGGCTCGCTCTACGAGCTGCTCGCTAGCCGCTACGGACTCGTGCCGGGCTCGGCGGACGTCACCATCGAGCCGATGCTGCCGGACGACGAGACGCTTGAGCTGCTCGAGATCTCACCGCGCCAGGCGACGCTGTTCATGCGAATGACTGACGCCGACGCTGACGGCGAGGTGATGATGATCGCGGATTGCATCTATCGAGGCGACCGCTACCAGTTGAGCGCCCACGTGCCCGCGCGCGCATTCACCTCCGCGCTGCCCTCGGCCTAGGCTACTGGCCAGGCCGGGTGAGGCGCGTGCTCGCGATCGACGGCGGCCAGTCAGCCATCCGGCTACGCCACTCGGATACGTCCGACACCGTTGAGCTCGAGGGTGTCAGCCGACTCGAGGGGGACACACTCGGTGCGGTGGTCGCTGCCGTGGCCGAAGGCTGGCGCCAGTCCGGCGCACCCGCGACCGATCGCGCCGTGCTGGGCTTGACCACCGCACCCACTGACGGGCCTTCCCGGCGACGGTTGTGCGAAGCGGTCGCCGGTGGCGTGCAGACCAAGCAGGTCTGGCTCGCTGATGACGCCGTGACCGGTCATGCCGGCGCGCTCTCGCTGGACTGCGGCATCAGCGTCATCGCCGGCACCGGCGTAGCTTGCCTGGCCGCGCCCCGGGAAGGCACGCCCGTGATCGTGGGCGGTCACGGTTACTTGATGGGCGACGAGGGCGGCGCCTTCTGGGTGGGTAGTGCGGGCCTTCGTGCCGTGCTCAAGGCGATCGACGGTCGCGGTCCCTCGACCGCGCTCGTCGCGCCGGCGGAGCGTCACTTCGACGGGCTCGATGGTCTGGGCGATCGGATCCACAGCAGTCAGCGGCCGGTAGACACCATCGCGCGTTTCGCTCCCGACGTGCTGGCGACGGCCGAGACCGGCGACGCGGTGGCTTCGGCGATCACAGACGCCGCGGCCAACGAGCTGGCATCACTGGTGCGGGCGGCCGCGGACCACATTGCTACTGACGATGGACCGGTGCTGCTGGCCGTTGGCGGTCGCCTGCTACAGACTGGTCCGCTGCGAGCGCGCCTAGAACGGCTCATCGCCACTGCTTCGCCGGCCGTCCAGATGCGCAGCGCAGATGGACCGCCGCTCGCGGGCGCGCTTCTCCTTGGCGCTGCCGACCATCCCGGTCGCTATCGAGACCTCGTCTACGCCTGGGAGTCGGCGGCATGACTGACGATCGCATGGCCGCGACCCGAGTCTCGGCCGGTCAGCGCTATCTCGAGATGGCCAGCGCCCTGATCAGACGCCTCGACACGGACGAGTGGCGGCACATCGATGCCGCCGCAGAGCTCATGACCGAGGCCATGGCCAGGGGTGGCTCGATCCATGTCTTCGGCTCAGGCCATTCCCACATCCTCGCGGAGGAACTGTTCTACCGCGCCGGTGGTTTCGTGCGCATCGAGCCCATCCTGTTCGAGGGTCTGATGCTGCATGCCAGCGCCACCCTGAGCACCTCCCTGGAACGCGTGCCCGGCCTCGCCGCGGCCATCCTCGACGACCACCCCACCCGGTCCGGCGACGTCCTGCTTATCGGCTCCAACTCCGGCAGCAATGCGGTGGTCATCGAGATGGCCCAGGAGGCACGGACGCGCGGCCTGCGTACCATCGCCATCACCAGCATCGACCATGCCACCTCCGATGTCGCACGACAGCGCGAGGCGCCACGGCTGCATGAGCTCGTCGACGTGGTCATCGACAACGGCGGCGTGGTGGGTGACGCCGCAGTCCAGATCGAGGACCTGCCCATGCGCGTAGCGCCGACCTCGACCGTGGTCGTGGCCGCCATCGCCAATGTGCTGGTCGCTGAGGTCGCCGAGCGTTTGATGGCACGTGGCGTAGAACCCGAAATCTTCAGTAGCAGCAACGTCGCCGGCGGCGATGCCGTCAATCAGGACCACCTTCGGCGGACGGACGCGCGATGAGCAGGGCTCCGTTCGAGGTCCGCGGAGTCATCGAGGGCTTCTACGGCCATCGCTGGAGTCACGAGCAGCGCCTCGACGTCATCGACTTCGTTGGCGCCCGCGGCATGAACGCGTTCATGTACTCGCCCAAGGACGACCCGCTACTCCGCGAGCGCTGGCGAGTCCCGTACGACGGCGATGACCAGACGCGCCTGACGGAGCTGGTGCGACGCTGCCGAGCCAACGAGATGGAGCTGACATGGTGCCTCTCGCCGGGACTCTCGATCCGCTATTCGGACGCCACCGATGTCGACGCCCTGAACGCGAAAGTCAGCAGCGTGCTGGCGCTGGGCGTGACCCGGATCGGACTCTTCCTCGACGACATCCCGCGCGGGCTACAGCACGCCGACGACCAGGCAGCCTTCTCTGGTCTGGAAGAGGCCCATGTCGCGCTCTGCAATAAGGTCTTGGGGGCCTTGCCGAGCGGCGTCGATCTCATCGTCTGTCCCACTGAGTACTGGGGCCGTGGCACCGAACCCAGCCTGGCTGAGCTGGGTGCTGGCCTCGACCCGCGAATCGACCTGTTCTGGACCGGCCGGGCCATCTGCTCAGCCACGTTGGACCTCGACGACGCCGTTGCGTTCGAGCGTACCGCTGGCCGGCCACCGACGTACTGGGACAACTACCCGGTCAACGACGTGGACATGGGCTATGAGCTACACATCGGGCCTTACCGCGGTCGTGACCCGCAACTGTGGAAGGCGTCGCGCGGGATCATCGCGAACGGCATGGAGCTGTTCGAGGCCTCGAAGATCCCCTTCGCCACGATCGCCGACTACCTGCGGGACCCCATGGGCTATGAGCCTGAGGCCAGCTGGCGGCAAGCCATGCTCGACGTCGTGGGCACCGTGGACCTCGAGGCGTTCTCGGTCTTCGCCGACAACGTGCGCTCATCGTGCCTGTCCGCTGATGACGCCCCCATCGTGGAGGGCGAGCTGAGCCGGGCGCTGTTCGAGCTGGAGCATGGCGATGCTGGCACTGGCCGCGCACAGTTGGACGCGTTGGCCGATCGCTTGCTGGGCGCCGCCGACCACCTGCTGCGAGGACCCGTGGTGAACCAGGCGCTCATCGAGGAGATCCGTCCCTGGCTGGTGGGGTTCGAGATCGGGGCACAGGCCGTCCGCAAGATGGCCGATCTGGCCGGTACGGGCCGACTTGACGAGGACGGGCCAGCTGAGCTGGCGCCGTTCCTGATCAGGCTGCGTCGCGCACGCGTACGCGTGTTCGGCGACGCCATGGAGATGACCTTGTCCGTCCTGTCCGGGACGATGTTCCGGCCGGGCGAGGTGCCGTAGGAAGAAGGAGACCTTCCATGAGGAGAGGACAGCGCACATTGATCGCGGTCTCGGCCGCGCTCGCGCTCGGCGTAGTGAGCAGTGCCAGTGGCGCGCTCGCCCAGGACACTACGCTTCGTGTCGCCATGGGTTCGCCCGGCGAGGCCGGCATCCGCGTCTGGGACGCCGTGGCCGCTCAGTTCGAAGAGATGCACCCCGGCGTCGACGTCGAGATGAACTACCAGGACGACGACCTGTATCAGACCATCGGCCTGCCCAACCTGCTATCGGGCCGCAACGCGCCCGACGTTTACTTCGAGTGGACCGGCGACCGCATGGCCCAGCGCTACGCTGACGGCTACGGCGCCGACCTGACCGAAGCCGTGACCTCGGGCCCGCTTGCCGGCATCTACAACGAGGGCGTCTTCCCGTTCGCCTCTGTCGACGGCAAGGTCGTGCTCGTGCCGCATACGGCCGACGTCACCAATGTCATCTGGTACAACACGGCCATCCTCGATGAGCACGGCATCACGCCGCCGGCCACGTGGGAAGAGCTGTTGGTCGCCTGCGACACGCTCGATGCCGCCGGGGTTGTCCCCATCGGGTCGGGCAACAAGGACCTCTGGGCCGCGGGTAACTGGCTCAGCCACATCGCCTCCCGCGTCGTGGGCGAGGACGTCTACGCCGCCACGCTCAGTGGCGAAGGCGTGTTCTCCACTCCAGAGTGGGAAGAGGCCTTCGGCTACATCGAGGAGCTTGCTGCCCACAACTGCGTCAATGAGAGCGTCAATGCCGTCGACGACAACGCCGGCGCACAGCTCTTCTTCCAGGGCAAGGCCGCCATGCACCCGATCGGGTCGTGGCTGGTCAGCTGGGCCATCGACGAGAACCCTGACCTCGAGTTCGACTTTGTGAACCTGCCCGCCATGCCCGAGGGCTCGGCCGGTGACCAGGACAGTGTCATCGCCGTCGAGACCGGACACATGGTCAACCCCAACAGCGAGAACATCGACCTGGCTATCGAGTTCCTTGCGCTGGTCAACAGCCCCGAGAACGTGCTGGCCTTCATCAACGATGCCGAGCTGGCTCCGCTCGCCGAGTCGGCGTCTGCGGCCGACGTGGATGCGCGCTCAGCGCGGTTGAACGACCTGTTCAAGACCGGTGCAGCGGTGGTGCTGCCGCCGGACACTGGCTATGACGTCGAGATGGCCCTGCAGCTGTATGAAGCAGAAGCAGCGGTGCTCGGCGGACAGGCCACGCCAGCCGAGGCACTCGCGACACTTGACGAGCGCCTCGGGCGCTAGTCCCAACCAGACCGTGGCGACAGGGCGCTCGCGTTGAGCGCCCGTCGCTGCATCTGACGATCCGACAAGGGGACCGGTGAAGCCGACAGGTCGCATCACGCCGTGGCTGTTCCTGGCGCCTGGGCTGGCGGTGTTCGGCGCCGCAGTGCTGCTACCGATGGTGCTGACCGTCGGCTACAGCTTCACCGAGTGGGACGGCTTCGGGCCGATGTCCTTCGTCGGCCTCGACAACTACACACGTGCCGTCGGCGACGAGCTCTTCCGTGATTCGTTCGTGCACGTGATCATCTACATCGCCGCAACCATCGTGCTGGAGGTCGGCGTCGGCCTGGCACTGGCCGGGCTCATCACCATGCGCCGCGCCGGCATGTGGTTCCGGGTGGCCATCTTCGTGCCCGTGATGTTGCCGCTGGTGGTGGTGGCGGTGCTCTGGTCATTCGTCTACAACCCGGACTTCGGCCTCATCAACGGAGCCCTAGCGGGTCTCGGCCTGGAGGACTTCCAACGCATCTGGTTGGGTGATCCGGCGACTGCGCTGCTGGCCATCAGCGTTGTCTCCGGCTGGGTCTTCGCGGGCTTCTACATGGTCATCTTCTATGCCGCGTTGCGCCAGATCCCGGCAGAGATCGTGGAGGCCGCCAAGCTGGACGGCGCTAGCGAATGGGCCCTGTTCCGCCACGTCAAGGTCCCCATGATCCGTGGCGCCATCGGCGTCGCCATCCTGCTCTGCGTGACCGGTGGGTTCCAGGGCTTCGACCTCTTCTTCGTGCTCACCAACGGCGGGCCCTACGGCGCGACAGAGATTCCCACCACGCTGCTGGTCAAGACCGTATTCCGTGCCGGCGATGTCGGCTACGGATCAGCCATGGCCGTGTTGCTCACCGCCATCGTGGTGGGCGTCGGTCTGATGTATGCCCAGGCACGTCGCCGTAGCGAGCGGTCCCGATGAGTAGCCAAGCGCCGCTCCCACAGCGACCACTCGGCCCGCGCGTCGCGCATTGGCTGTCGGGTGCGGCCATGGTGGTGCTGGCGCTGGCCTTCTTCTTCCCGCTGGTGTGGATGGTCCTTTCCAGCTTCAAGACCAACGGCGCCATCTTCCAGTCGCCCTTCGCGCTACCAGAGTCGATCGACTTGTCCAAGTGGGTCGAGGCCTGGGAGGTCGGCAACCTGGGCAAGTACGCGCTCAACAGCGCCATCGTGACCGGCGCGACGGTATTCCTCATCTTGCTGATCGCGTCGTTGTCGGCCTTCGCCTTCAGTCGCTATCGCTTCCGCGGCCGCGGACTGGCCATGGGTTTGTTCGCGTTGGGTTTGCTGCTGCCACTGCAGTCCTACTTCATCGCCCAGTCCAACCTCTTCACGCAGCTGCAGATCACCGACACCCGCTGGGCGCTGATCATCCCGTACACGGCGATGGGCCTGCCCCTGGCGACGTTCCTGCTCAAGGTCTTCATGGACGGGCTGCCGGATGAGCTCTTCGATGCCGCGCGGATCGACGGCGCCAGCGATCTCCGTACCTACAGCCGAGTGGCGCTGCCGCTACTGCGCCCGGGGTTGGCAACGGTGGCCATCTTCTCGGCACTGGCGGCCTGGAACGAGTTCCTTCTGGCGCTGCTGTACATCCAGGACGATGACCTCAAGACCATCCCGACCGGATTGCTGGCGTTCTCCAGCCGCTACCAGACCGACTACTCGATGCTGTTCTCTGCCCTTGCGATCGTGACCATCCCGATGGTCGTGATCTACATCGTCTTCAACCGGCATATCGTGGACGGCATCACCGCCGGCAGCGTGAAGTGAGCCCGATGGCTCAGGGAGGAACATGACTCGCGCGAAGATAGAGGGCCTACCGCCGATGTACCCGGGTGGCAACCGCGTCGGAGCCGAGGAGGAGGCCGCGGTGCTGGACGTCCTGCGTTCGAAACGCCTGTTCCGCTACTACGGCGCCGTCGAAGGGCCGTCCGCCGTGGCGGCCTTCGAGACCGACCTAACCGAACGGTTAGGTACGACCCATGCGATCGCGGTCGCGTCTGGCACCACGGCACTGACCGCAGCGCTCGCCGCGGCGGGCGTCGGGCCTGGCGATCAGGTCATCGTGCCCGCCTATACGTGGGTAGCCACGCCAGCGGCGGTCGTAGCAGTCGACGCCGTCCCAGTGATCGCCGAGGTGGACGACACGTTGACGATCGATGTCGCCGATGCCACGGCCCTCGTCAACGAACGTACCCGGGCGATCATCCCGGTCCACATGCGTGGCGCGGCAGCGGACATGGCCTCGGTGATGGACATGGCCCGACGTCACCACCTGGTCGTCATCGAGGACACCGCCCAGGCGATGGGTGGCAGCTTCGACGGTCGACGGCTTGGCACCATCGGCGATGTCGGCTGCTTCAGCCTCCAGTACAACAAGATCATCACCTGCGGCGAAGGCGGCATCGTGACTACCGACGACGCCGAGCTCCATGCCCGGGCGCTGATGTACCACGATGTCGCCGCGGGCACGCGTGACGAGGCTGCTGGAGTACCCGGTTTCTACGGCATCACGTGCCGCATGTCCGAGCTACAAGGGGCTGTGGCCGGTGTCCAGCTCCGTCGCCTCGACGAGATCATCGCGGCCTGCCGAGCCCATCGTGCACGGATCGTAGGCCTGACCACCGATCCCGCTCACGCCAAGGGGATCCAACTTCGCGCCAGCCACGACGAACCCGGCGATACCGCCATCGCCCTGATCCTGCTGTGCCCAGAGGCACGAGTGGCCGGCGTGCTCGCACACAAGCTGAAGAAGGTCGGACTCGATGCCGAGGTCCTCTTCGATCCGGAGATCGTGGACCAGCACGTCGCGCCGTACTGGCGGCCCATCCTCGAAACAAGGACATGGTCGGCTCGCGGGCCCTGGTCCGACCAGACGGGCGACTACGCCTACGGACCAGAGCGCTGGTCGAGAACGGTCCAGCACCTTTCTTGCGCCGTGCACCTCGACATCAGCCCGGACCTGACGAGCGCGCAGGCCGAACTGGTCGCGGATGCGCTCCGAGTCACTCTGGTGACGCTGTGAGGAACTGAGCGGGCGTAGCCTGGCCACCACCATAGCCGCGAACGCGACCGACGCCGATCTCAAGCCCGAGCCCAGCAGCGCCGACGCCACCCCTACTTGTCCGGGTCGCGATCGACCGACATCCTGCCCTCTGCGGCGCCCGGGTCCTCAGTGCACGTCCCGCGTAGCTTCTCCTGCTGGGCATCCCGTCGACACACCGCATGTCGTTGGCTATGTGCCGGAACTCTCATCGGATGCTGGAAGCAACGGATGGAAGCAG
>Ga0255054_10002642_pt1 | contig 10159 bp, 7 predicted proteins | sample JV7_2_23_MG_FD_188634 | JGI IMG/M metagenome (GOLD analysis project Ga0255054, IMG submission 188634) | Seawater microbial communities from Jervis Inlet, British Columbia, Canada - JV7_2_23 | ecosystem: Environmental > Aquatic > Marine > Inlet | place: Canada: British Columbia | collected... | reverse complement strand
ATGACCTGCGCCACGTGTGCGGTCCGAATCGAGCGAGTGCTTGGCAACCAGGATGGCGTCGAGGCGGCGTCGGTCAACCTGGCCGGAGCGTCGGCACTGGTTCGTGTCACCGAGGACGTTGACCCCGAAAGCCTGATCCAAGCCGTCGACAAGATCGGGTACGAACTCGAGCCCCATGATCCCGGGGACCAGTCCAGGGACATGGTCGAGCACTATCACGAGGGGGAGACCGTGCAATGGCGGCGGTTCTGGTTTGCCGCAGCTCTCACCCTCCCCACGTTGATTCTGGCGATGCTCGGACCGGACGAGACCTGGAACCAGGTCACCCAATGGCTTCTGATCACGCCGGTGGTTACCTGGGGTGGCTGGCAATTCCATCGTGTGGCTCTCAAGCAAGCTCGATCCTTCAACGCCAACATGGACACCCTCATCTCACTCGGTTCGGTGTCGGCATACGTCTATTCGATATGGGCTCTGTTCGCCGGCTTCCCGGTCTTCTTCGAGACGGCAGGAATGATCATCACCCTGATAACGCTGGGTCGTGCCTTCGAGGCACGGGCCAAGGGGCGGGCTTCCGAGGCGGTCCACACCCTCATGGAACTGGGTGCAAAAGAGGCGCGAGTCGTCGTCGACGGCGAGGAGCAGTCGATCCCCATCGAGAAGGTCATCCCCGGTGATCAAATGATTGTTCTGCCCGGCGAGAAGATCCCAACAGACGGTGTGGTTGCCGAAGGCGTCTCATCGGTCGACGAGTCGATGCTCACCGGCGAGTCCGTGCCAGTTGACCGAAGGCCCGGGGACTCCGTCTATGGAGCGACTGTGAATCAGCAGGGCCGACTCGTCGTCAAAGCACAGGCCGTCGGGTCGGACACGGCGCTGGCCGGGATCGTGCGGTTGGTTGAAGAAGCTCAGGGCTCGAAAGCACCGTCGCAGCGTCTCGCCGATCGCGTGTCATCCGTTTTCGTCCCGGTGGTGATCGTGACCGCGATCATCACCACCGTCGTATGGCTGCTGCTCGGCAACGAGATCAACGCGGCATTCCAGGCCGGCGTAGCTGTCCTCATCATTGCCTGTCCCTGTGCTCTCGGTCTCGCCACCCCCACGGCAATCATGGTCGGCAGCGGTCGAGGGGCTGAGCTCGGGATTCTCTACAAGCGGGCGGAGGTCTTCGAGCAAGCTGGCGATATCGGAACGGTTCTCTTCGACAAGACAGGGACCCTGACGACGGGCGTCATGGATCTCTCCGATGTCGTAACCGACGAAGACGAGTCTGAGTTTCTCCAACTCGTCGCTTCGGTCGAAGCTTCTTCGGGGCATCCCATCGGCAAAGCCGTGGCGCTCGGAGCCGATGTCCGGGAAATCGAGTTCATTTCTCCGGAGAACCTGGAGAGCCATGCTGGTCTCGGCGTTACCGGCCGGGTCGACAATCACAGTGTCGTCGTCGGCAAGCCGGATCTGATACTGGATCGAGGCGTGCTGGTCGATCAGCGTTGGCAAGATGAGCTCGTCAGGTTGGAGGAGGAAGGCAAGACGGCCTTTCTCGCCGGGTGGGACGGGATCGTCCGGGGTGTCATTGCGGTTGCCGACACCATCAGACCGGAAGCGCCCCATGCGATCGCACGACTCGCTTCTCTTGGAGTGGCTACAGGAATGGTCACCGGTGACAACCAGGTGACTGCCAACCAAATCGGGCTGCAACTCGGTCTCGAGCACGTGGCGGCGGAGGTACCGCCCGGTGGCAAGGCCGAGGCCGTCCGCAGTTTTCAGAACGAAGGCACCTCCGTTGCATTCGTAGGTGACGGCATCAATGATGCGCCCGCTCTCACCCAGGCCGACCTGGGCATCGCTGTCGGATCGGGCACGGACGTCGCTTTGGAAGCCGGGGACGTTGTGCTCTTGAACAGCGACCCTCGACTGGTCCCAACGGCCATCGACCTGGCCGGGAGCACCTTCCGAACTATCAAGCAGAATCTCTTTTGGGCTTTCGGGTACAACACCGCGGCCATTCCTCTCGCGGCACTGGGATTCCTCAACCCGATGATCGCCGCAGGGGCGATGGCTTTCTCCTCGGTCTCGGTGGTGCTCAACGCGCTCCGACTGAAACGCTTCCGCCCGTTCTGGGCCTGACGTTTATCGTGTCGGGATGTGTAGGTTGGCTGAATGAGTTCCTTGCAGTGGCTCGATCGCCCCGTCCTCGAGGATCCCGTCGCGCTTGTTGCCTTCGAGGGATGGGGGGATGCCGGTGAGTCGGCGAGTCAAGCCGGTGCCGAATTCCTCAATAGGCACGAGGCGGAACTGATCGCGGTCATCGACTCAGACGAGCACTTCGACTTCCAGGTTCGCCGTCCCGTCATCGAGATGGATCCCACCGGGATTCGGTCCATCTCCTGGCCCAGAAACGAGATCTATCACGTCCGGGAAGCCGAGCGCGACCTCATCGTCATTCTTGGCGAGGAGCCTCATTACAGATGGAAGGCCTTCACCACCAGCCTGGTCGATGCCCTCACCAGCCTCGGAATCTCCAGAGCAGTGACCATGGGCTCATTCATCGGACAGGTGGCGCACACCTTGCCCGTGCCTCTGGTCGGCTCAGCGACGCGACCGGACACCCTGGCCATCCACGGACTGATGTCTTCGGGTTACGAGGGCCCGACCGGGATCGTCGGTGTGCTCAATCATGCTCTCGGTCACTCCGGCATCGACGTCATTTCGGTATGGGCGGCGGTCCCCCACTATCTCTCCAATCAGGAGTACCCGCCTGCCGCCGAGGCTCTGGCGGTCAAGGCGTCCGAGTTGGTTGGTGTCTCACTCGACATCAGCAACCTGACGAGTGCTACCCGTCAGTTTCTGTCGACCGTCGATTCGGCTATCGAAGGAAACACCGAGCTCGAGGAGTACGTGGAACGACTCGAACAGGAAGCCGACGACGACCAGGGCGGTCAACTGGTCGACGAGATCGAAAAGTTCCTACACGGCAGCTAGCCGCTTGCCACAAAGAAGAACCGGGCCTTGCCCGGTCCCTCTTCAAGTCACTTCCGCTTGTGTCTGTTCGCCTTCAGACGTTTGCGGTATTTGTGCTTTGACATCTTTTTCCGACGCTTCTTAACGAGCGATCCCATGCAAGAACCTTCCAAAAAGGGGGAGACAGCCCACATTTTCGCGCCGATCAGGCACTAGGTCAAACTTATGGGTCTGGAGGTCCCTGGAGTGATCCGCTGCCAGCCCTTAGCCTCAGCCGTGTCTGGAACCATGTCTGGGGGGGTTTTGGAGCGATCTTTCGGAAAGTTGGTTCTCGATCACCCGATCGTCGCCGTGACCGGAACAGTTGCTCTCCTGTTTCTCGGCTTCCAGTCCATCGCGACCGCCCTTGAACCGGGGGCCGAAACACTCCTCGTCCTGGTCCAGCCCTCCTGGCGATACTTCTTTGCATTTGGCTTGATGGCGTATGGGGTCTTCCTTGCACTCGAATTCCATCGAGTAGTGAAGAAGGAACGCCATGAGGTGATAGGTGTCTCCTACGCGTTCTCGATCACTCCGGCACTCCTCGGGTGGGCGTTCGGAGTCGCCTATCACATGCCCCGGGTGGCCACGATCGGTTCCCTGGCCACAGCGCTGACCCTGGCCCTGGTTGTCTGGCTGGCGGTGCGATCCAAGGCGGCTACGGAACCGGCACTATGACGCCGTCGGCAACAATGAGGACCACCATCTCCGGCGCCCCGCAATCTCCCAAGAGATCACAGTTGATTGTCCCGGTGAGACCGTCCAAGCCCGCGGTGGCGAAAAGCGCATCTCGAAGAGCCTGACGTCCAATGTGCAACGTTCCATCACCATCTACGATGCCCGACTCTTCTATCCCGTTGAGGATGACGTTGGTGGCGTCAAAGGCGTAGGCACTGAACTGTGTCGTAGGGGGCTCGCCAAACTCCTCAAAGTAGGCGTCGGCAAAGTCGGCGTATTCGGGTGTGTCGGTGAACGACAAATCAGCCCTGGTTAACAACGTGTCTTCAGCGGCGGCGCCTGCTGCATCCAAAAACGCCTGGTTCAGGAGACTGTCACTTGTCGCCAACAGTGTTCCGTCGAGCGCAGTCATGGCTCGCGCAGCCGTTACAAGCGCCGAGCCAAGCGGCTCAAAGACCGGAAAATACAACACGTCGGGCACTTCCTCCGAGACAATCCCGGCCAGGATGTCGGCGACATCGCTGCCATCCGAGTCGGCGACTTCGAAGGCGAGATTGACACCCCCGAGGCTCTCGAAGGAGCTCACGAACCCCTGTCCCAACGTCGTGGTGTAAGCGTCTTCAGTGACCACGACGGCCGATGTCAGCGCACTCTCGTGCCTGGCGAAATCGGCCATGGTGCTGGCTTGATCGACATCATTCCAGGCGACCCGCAGGTAACCGGCCGCATGGTCTTCGGGATCGGTCAAGACCGGGGACGTATTTGACGGTGACACCATGCTGTAGCCGGCGTCCGAGATGATCGGCGCCGCGGCCAGGGCCGCGCTCGAACACGACGTGCCCACGATGGCGACGATCGTCGGATCGGCCACGATGGCATTAGCCGCGTCTTCTCCTCCACCCGGGCTACACATCGAGTCCTCGTTGCTGACCTCGACCGCGTGGCCCAACACCGGGCCATGGGCGTCAACAGCGATCTCGACGCTCCGCAGCTCATCAATGCCAAGAAATCCAACAGGGCCGCTCAACACCAATGACGTACCTAGACGAAGCGAATCCTCGGCGTCGTAGCTGACACACCCGAGCGGGTCCCGGCAGATGAAGGTACCGGTCTGGACAAATCGCATGCAGTCACCCTGGTTGCGAAATCCCGCACCTGGGAAGGCCTCCCACCCGCCCTTCTTGCAATCGGCCCGAGTGGTCGGCTGGCTCGGATCGCTCGCCACGGCCGGGAACACCGGTATGAACGCGACCACAAGGATCAGAGCTAGGAACACTGCAAGACGTCTTGACTGGGATCTGATGAACGCTCCTTAGATAGGACGTCCAACCCTACGCCGATCTGTCACTCTCTGTGGGCCATGCCCACTATGTCCCGGTCAGATCAGTCCAGTGGTGGCCACTGGTCGATCGAGAACCATCGCTCCCATCTCTGTGAAGGCAGCTGACACCTTCTCGACACCGTTGCTCTGAACGAAGGCAAGGACGGATGGTCCGGTCCCGGACCGTGAGACGTGGACCGCTCCGGCTCTCCTGGCAGCTTCCATCAAGTGCCCGACATGGGGGCCGAGGGCGTTTCGGGGCTCCTCGTGGATCTCGTCGCCATGTGCGGCGGCCAGATACTCGAGGTTTCCGGTGATGAGCCCGGCGGTGAGCGCCGACACTCTTCCCAAACTCCGGATCACCCGATCCAGAGGTTGGTTCTGCTCCAGGATCGCCCTAGCGGGGGCGGTGGGCTGGTTCCCTTCAGGCACGGCGATGATCGGCCGCAGCGACGGGTGCAGAGGCAGACGAAGCGGAGGGCCTTCACCAGGGATGAGGGCCAGACCTCCGTACACCGACGCAGCCACCTGGTCGGCGTGGCCTTCGAGCTCGGAGGCCATCCGATATACCTTGTCGAGTTTCGACTCTCCATCACGAGCACGTAGGGCAGCTGCCACACCTGAGACAAAGGCAGCCGCCGATGAGCCGAGACCCTTGGCGATGGGCACGGCCGTGTTCACCTCGAGAGCGAGGGGAAAGTCCTCACCCACGGCCTGGCGAGCCCCCGTGAGCACACCGTCGCTCTCGCCGTCCCCGGGTCGGAATGGACCGATGTGTTCGACCGACCACTCGTCGGCGGGCTCTGCTTTGACCTCGCAGCGGAGGTCGATCGCAAGGGCGATTGTGTCGAATGCGGGGCCGAGGTTGGCCGCGGTTGCTGGAGCGGAGGCGGATACTGAAGTCACGGTTGAAGCCTACGCAGAGTTAGCGTCGCATCTATGGCCGAGTTCCTGGACATACAGAACCTCCTCCCCGAACTGATCCTCGGCCTCGGCCTGGCGTTGCTGATCGGCAATGGGATCGCATGGTGGAGACACCGACAGGGCAAGGTTCCCGAAGGAGTCGAAGAGGCCCAGTACCGACCGGGGCGAGTGAGATTCTTGTTGATTGTGGGGCTGATCATGACGGTTTGGGGGGCGGTCTCGCTACTCACGTGATAGTTCGGACCTGGCCATATCCCCCATCCGACTAGTACCCTCGGCCACCGTTCGCGGGTGTAGTTCAATGGTAGAACACGAGCTTCCCAAGCTCGGAGCGAGGGTTCGATTCCCTTCACCCGCTCAATGAAGAACAGAACACGAGGCTGTGCCCAACTGCTCGGGCGCCGAGGGTTCGATTCCCTTCACCCGCTCCGCAAGACACCCCTACCATGCGCGACCAGTGATCTTCTCCGACCGCTCCATCCGTGACGCAATCGACACGGGCAGAATCCTCATCGATCCCTACGAGAGTTCTCATGTCCAGCCTTCTTCGGTCGATCTCCGGGTGGGCAACGGTTTTCGGGTCTTCGTCAATCATCGTTACAGCGAAATCGACCCCCGCTCCCCCCAATCCGACCTCACCCAACTCGTCGAGGTCACCGATGAGGCGCCTTTCATGCTCCACCCCGGCGAGTTCGTGCTCGGGTCGACGCTGGAGCGAGTCAAGTTGGGAGACGACGTCGTGGCCCGACTCGAGGGGAAGTCGTCGCTGGGCCGTCTTGGTCTTCTTATTCATTCGACGGCAGGATTCATCGATCCCGGATTCGAAGGCCACATCACTCTGGAGTTGTCCAATGTCGCCACTTTGCCAATCGCCATATACCCGGGAATGAAGATCGGCCAGATCAGTTTCTATCAAATGACGACCCCCGCGGAGTTCCCTTACGGCTCGCCGGAGCTTGGATCCAAGTATCAGGGACAGGACGGACCAACCGCCAGTCGCTCGCATGAAGACTTCCACCAGTGACTAGCGCGTTTGCCTATAGTTCAAATTGGCTCGGCTCTGACCCCCGCCGGGGACGACGGACTGACAGAATCGATCGTGAGTTAGCCATCCCTGCATTGAGTCCCCGCTCACGAAGCTTTCCGGCTTCACACAGGGCAAGTGGCAAACCCCTCCAGCGGCGACCCCACGGGTCGCCGCGCGCCCATGGGGACCCGGATCCGGCTAGCTGACGTCCCGTCCGAGGTTGGCAAACCTCGTGAATTCGGGCTGGAAGGTCATTTCGACAGGTCCGGTGGACCCGGCTCGATGCTTGGCGACGATGACTTCGGCTATCCCCCGCTTTTCCTGCTCCTCGGGGTGGTAGTACTCGTGGCGGTAGATGAACATCACCACGTCGGCGTCCTGCTCGATGGCACCGGACTCACGAAGGTCGGAGAGACGGGGACGCTTGTCCTCTCTGGCCTCCAGTGACCGATTCAGCTGGGAGACCGCGATGATCGGCACGTTGAGCTCCCGGGCCAGGTTCTTGAGGTTCCTGGTGATCTCCGAGATCTCCTGCTGACGGTTCTCACGGTTGGACGTCTCCATCAACTGGAGGTAGTCGACGACGACCAGCGCTAGTCCGGCCTTCCGTTTGAGACGACGGCACTTTGCCCTGATGTCGGTGACCGAGACCACGGGCGAGTCGTCGATGAAGATCGGCGCCTTGTACATCTTTCCGGCGGCGTCGACCACACGCTGCCACAGAGCACCCAACTGACCTGACCGCAGCTTCATCGAGTCGACCTTGCCCACCGATGAGAGGATCCGTTGCACGATCTCCTCCTTGGACATCTCCAGGGAGAAAATGGCGACCGGATCGCCTTCCGAGGCAACGTTGGTCGCAATATTCAGTGCCAGGCTCGAGTTGTGAACGATCACGTCATCAGCAACAAAGTTGTGGAGGCCGTCGATCGTCAGGTCATAGGTCGGCTGGCGCCCGGCAGGCTCAATCGACACGATCGGATCCCAAACGATGTCTGAGTCAGCCAGTGTCAGGAGTCTTTCTGACGAAAGGGCCTTGGCCAGCTCCCTCAAAAGTCTCTTGGAGAGACGACGCCTGTGAACGTGCCAGTTGTGATTTCGGGGCCGGCCGGTTGCTTCCGAGACGTCGGCCCAGCTGGTGTCACCCTTTTCGGCGAGGACCATGTCCCAAACATCGATCGGCAGCAGGTCGTAGGCGGCCGCGTTCTCTTCTCGATTTAGGGCGACCTGGAGGACATCAGCCATTCGCTCCATTTTCGAGAACATGCCGATGTGTCCGATGAAGCGCTCGACATTGGGCGGGTCCTGGAACGAAATGTCGTAGGCCGTGCGGGTGCCGCCGTTGTACTTGACCTCGCGCCGCCGCTTCTTGGCCACAACGCCAAAGCGGAGGAGAAGATGCTGGACGTCGTCAGCAAGCCGCTCGGATACGGTGCAGTACTCAACCCGGTAGTTGTCTCTGTCTATCCAGGCACTGCCGTCGCAGGCGTAGAGACGGTTGAGAAACAGGGCGATTTGCTTCAGTGGCGACCGGAAAATGACATCAGGAACAAACTTGTGATGAGCTGTTTTGCCCCAGAGGCCGTGATCACGGAGAAGTGTCGTGACTGGGTTGCGATCGGTATGAGCCAATGACTCATCACGGCGGATCCTGTATTGGGGCCTACCGGGATCTTTGCTGAGCTCAGTAGCCACCTCGGCACACCAACGTGATAGATCATCGATTATCTCCGGATTTGTGTTTGTAAACCCAGGGCTCCCCGAGGTAATGGACCCATCTCCAATGAGGTAACCCATAATCGCCACCTCTGCATCACTCAGAATTGGAGGCTGGTCCTTCACATCTATTCGACCTGGTACCGCTACGGGCTCGCCGGGTCCTAACTCTGCGAGTTCCCTCCATCCAGTGATGGTGAGCAGGGGATGATTGGATGTGGCTGTGATCGTCCTACCGAGCCGAGTCGTCAGCTTGAAGGTCTCCTGAATACCCTGATCTAGCCAATCCGTAATCCTCCTTGGAACAAGGTCGAGAGTGTCCTCCTCCACCGCCGCGACTGACGACCCGACCCCATGGCCCAGATCGCCAATCCTGGTCAGAGCTCCAGTCTCGGGATCCAATATTCTTCCATCTTTTTCCAGGCATTTTCCCATGGCCGGGCGTGCAGCAATGACCACCAGGTTGGCCGACTGGAGACCGGCCAGCTTCCTGTCGATGTCGGTGAATCCGGTGGCCAGACCGGTCATGTCGGATCCGATCTGCTCCAACGCCTCGATCTGCTCGAGTACGTCGCTGAACATCGGGCCCACTTCGAGAAGAGTCTGAGCACTTCGCTTCTCGGCGACACCAAGCACCACCTGCTCGGCCCTGTCCATCACGATCGCGATCTCATCGTCGATGCTGAAAGCGAAATCGGTGACCGCGGAGCCGGCGCGGATCAGCTCACGACGCTTGGCATGCTCCTCGACGATGTCTGCGTAGTAGACGACGTTTGAGGTCGAAGGGACGATGTCGACCAACCTGGCCAGGTAGGTGACACCGCCGATCTTCTCGAGCTCACCTCTTCGTCTCAGAACTTCGGACACCGTGACCGCGTCGATGGGCTGGCTCCCATCGAACAACTCCCGCATCGCCTCGTAGATCGCCTGATGCGCCGGGACATAGAAGTCCGCGGGGTGGATCCGGTCCATGACTTCGTTCACAGCATCTTCGGAGAGGAGGATGGCGCCGATCACCGACTCCTCGGCTTCCCGTGAGTTTGGCGGGTTCCGATAGCCGGGCCGCATCTCTCCTTGTTCGGTCACACCATCCATTTATGTCCTCATCAACAAACTGCCACGAGCCCCTGACAGATTCTTCGGGGTCCTGGCGCGCAAGACCCCGCCGGGGCGGGGAAGCCTGAACCGCATCCAGCGGGGGAAGTCACACGAACATAGGCAGCCGGGCCGGAATCGGCCAGCTCAGACGACGATTGATTTTCCCAACCCGCTGTTTGTTTTTCGCGGTCGAGGCAAACTGGAAAAGAGTGCGATAAAGGGCACTAGGTCGCGAAAATCGCCGTCTTCGTGTGCAGTGGTGCGCGCTGAGCGCGCACCACTGCACACAACGGGCTAGGCGGGGATGACGTCCAGAGTTAGGGGGAACTGGACGTCGGCATGGAGCTTCACATTGACCTCATGAAGACCAATGGCCTTCACCGGCTCCGCAAGCT
>Ga0255054_10002641_pt1 | contig 10160 bp, 10 predicted proteins | sample JV7_2_23_MG_FD_188634 | JGI IMG/M metagenome (GOLD analysis project Ga0255054, IMG submission 188634) | Seawater microbial communities from Jervis Inlet, British Columbia, Canada - JV7_2_23 | ecosystem: Environmental > Aquatic > Marine > Inlet | place: Canada: British Columbia | collected... | reverse complement strand
CAGCAATGGGATACGGATTATCAAACCTTATGTCAATGCTGTTTTCAGGATCCCTGGATTCTCCAAAATAAGATACCTTAATGAAGACAATGTTCAAGTCTATCCTCCTCCAGAAACCCCTGCAGATCAGATCGCTCAAATGGAAGGACGGGCATTCATAGAAACCCCTGCTGCCAATGCGGCCATGACGGGTGTTGGCTATATCATCGGACCTAAGTTGGCTGCTCTGACATTTTCAGGAGGGGTTCTCGGCTGGCTTTTCTTGATGCCTTTCATGCTATTCCTATTCGGGGGAAATCTTGGAAATGTTGTTTCTGATATCGCCCTCCTGAATCCGGACTGGTCTTGGACGAATATGGCGACATCGGCATACAACGCTTTGATCAAACCGATCGCTGTCGGAGCCATGCTCGTAGGCGCATTCTTTACTCTTTTTAGTATGAGAAAAAATCTTTTGGCAGGCATCGGGCGTTCTGTCAAAGATGTCAGCAAAGTCCAAGCAGGAGGAACCACAGAAACCATTCGGACAGATAAAGATCTTCCGTTTCCGTCCATCGTTATCGCTATCATCGCCCTGGTCATTCCCATGATCCTTCTCTACAATGTATTCACAAAAAACTTCGGTTCTTCCTTGGTGGCTGCATTGGTCATGGTTGTAATGGGCCTTTTGTTTGCTGCGGTAGCTGGATATTTGGTAGGGATCATCGGTTCTTCATCAAACCCGATCTCCGGTCTGACTCTGACCACACTTCTGATCGCAGCTCTGATGATGGTTTTAATGGGACAGACAGGCGATGAAGGAGTCAAAGCTGTTTTAGGAGTAGCAGCGGTGGTCTGCTGTGTGGCAGGAGTTGCAGGGGATATGATCCAAGACTGGAAGGTCGGACACATCCTGGGTGGTACTCCATGGCGTATGCAGATCGGAGGCCTCATCGGAGTTGTCGCTGCTGCTTTAACGCTGACATTCTCCCTCCAGCTCCTGCATAATACTATGGGTATCGGCAGCAATGATCTGCCAGCTCCTCAAGCCGGACTAATGGCAACTATGGCTCAGGGAATCGTCGGAGGGGAGATGGCCTGGCCCCTAGTCATCGCAGGAATGCTTTTAGGATTGGGCCTGATCCTGATCGGCTCTCCATCCCCTATGATCATCGCAGTCGGCATGTATCTTCCATTCAGAGCAACTGCTTGCATTTTCTTCGGCGGCGTGCTGAAGTACTTCCTCGACAGGACGGCAGACAAGAAGAATCCTACAAAAAAAGGGAAAGAGATCATCGAGAATATCGGTTTGCTGCTCGCATCTGGTTTGATCGCTGGTCAAGCGATCATGGGCCTTATCACCGCGGGATTGAAGGGGCTGAAAATTGAAATGCCTGAATTCTTGAATAATCCATGGCTGGCTCTGGTGGTCTTTTTTCTCCTCGGTTTTGTCCTAATTTATTTTCCCTATAGAAAACTTGTCGCTTCAGGTGAATTCAGTTCGGCGAGTAAAGAATAGGCACACGTTACATACGCAAATCCGGTTATGTGAAACAAGATAACGATCAGGTCAACCTGCTGGCTCTCGTCCCGGTCCATAGGATGGACTGGAATAAAGACGAAGATGGTTTGATCACCATTCTCAAGCCAAAATTTATGAGCTCGTTTTTCAGAAAGTATCTTATCCCCAGGATGAAGCGTCCTCATTACAAAGTTAAACTCGATAAGAAAGGAAGCTTTATCTGGAACCATATCGACGGCGAACGAAATGTCCAGGACATTGCAAACTTTTTTTTAAAAAAATTCGGTGAAGAGATAGAACCTTTATACGACCGTTTGGCTGCATTCTTTCAACAGCTCGAAAGGAGTGGCTTCATTACTTTTAAAAATATATAGGGGACGTCCTCCAAGGGGACACTCCATCCACATTATTCTTAAAGGGATAAGAGAAAAACTGATTGATGATTCCTTTCTTTTCTAGGAAAGAATCATAGAAAAGTCTTAATGGGGTGTCCCCTTGGAGGACGTCCCCATTGAATTGACACTCCATCCACACTATTCTTAAAGGGATAAAAGGAAAATTGACTGATGATGCCTTTCTTTTCTAGGAAAGAATCATAGAAAAGTCTTAATAGGGTGTCCCCTTGGAGGACGTCCCCATTGAATTGAATAATTTCGATGATTTCGCTACAATGACTTGTTAATACAAACTAACAGGGTTGAAAATGGCAGTCCTTGAGATCGTAACATTCGGAAATGATGTCCTGACAAAAAAAGCACAAAAAATTCAGGAAATCGACTCCAAAATCAAAGAAATAGCTGAGTCCATGGTCGTCACTATGCACCAAGCTCCTGGTGTCGGACTGGCCGCTCCCCAGATCAATCAAAGCCTTCAACTTATCACGGTAGACCTTTCCGGCGGGGAAAAAAAGGAAGATCTGATCGTTCTTGTCAATCCTGAGATCCTGGAAGAGGATGGGGAGGAAATTATCGAGGAAGCCTGCCTTTCTGTGCCCAATATTCAGGAAAAAGTCTCCCGACCCAAGAGAATTGTCATCAGAGGATTCGATCTTGATGGAAATGAACAGACCATAGAGGCAGAAGGAATGTTGGCCAGAGTTTTCTGTCACGAGATCGATCATATCCAAGGAAAACTTTTTATCGACCGCCTATCTCCCTTGAAACGCAAGCTCATCCGAAAGAAACTAAAAAAACAGATCGAAAAAGGTTCCTCTCGATGAAAATCGTGTTTTTTGGCAGCCCAGAAGTTTCTCTAATCCCACTCAATAATCTGATCGAGGACGGACATCATATCCCCCTCATCATCACCCAGCCAGACCGGCCCAGAGGCCGAGGCCGGCATCTCACACCCTGTCCAGTGAAAGAATTTGCTGTTATGAATTCTATCCCCGTATTCCAGCCGAATCGAATAAAAACAGATGATGATGCTCTAAACAGGATAAAAGAAGCAAAGCCTGATATCAACATCGTGGCTGCCTATGGACAGATCATTCCCCGCCCCATTATCGATCTCCCTCATTACAAATCCCTGAACATCCATTTTTCTCTCCTCCCAAAATACCGTGGGGCTTCCCCTGTTCAATGGGCGCTCCTTGAGGGAGAAAAAGTGACAGGTGTGACGATCTTCCAGCTCAATGAAAAAATGGACGAGGGAGACATCCTTTCCCAGGAAAAAACCGTCATCCAATCCGATGAAACAGCTATTGAGCTGGAAAAGAAACTTGCCTTCCTCGGAGCTGACCTCCTGGTCAGAACCCTCCGAAACATCGATAATATTCCCTTATCTCCTCAGAATCATTCTCTGGCTACACATGCCCCTCTCATCAAAAAGCAAGACGGTGAGATAGACTGGTCATACGAAGCCATCCGGATCGAGAGACAGATCAGAGCTTTCACTCCCTGGCCTTCTACTTATACATATCTCCAAAACGCAAGGATCAAAATCCTTAAAGGAAACGCAATAGAAAAAAACTGTGGAAAACATGATCCGGGAGAGATCCTCTCAATCAACAGACAGGGAATCGAGGTATCCTGCGGAACTGACAGTCTTTTTCGGATACTGGTTCTTCAACCAGAGAATAAAAAACCGATGGATGCCCACGCCTATTCACTCGGCGCCCGTTTAAAAACGGGGATGTTTTTCAGCAAAGAAGCCAAATAGCCTGGATTTTTCAGCCTATCGCTACAGCGGCAACGAAGCGGCTTGTGAAGGCGTACTGAAGTACGTCGAACAGGCCGTAAGGAAGCCGATGTGGCGAGATCATGCTGCCCGCAGGGTAAAAGATGTCGATTTAATTAAGGATTAAAAACAATAAAAAAAATACAAGATCTGGACCTAACCGATTTCAATCATAACAAACATTAGTTATTTATCTTATTTGGTAGTGTCGACAGATTTTATGAATAATCCAGAATAGGATTACTCTTCGAGGATATAATAATAGGGATTGACTTTTTTCCCATTCAGACGGACTTCATAATGGACATGAGGTCCTGTGACTTTTCCCGTTTTTCCAACGAGACCGATAACCTGGCCTCTTTTGACTTTTTGACCTGGTTGGACTTTATATTCACTCAGATGACAATACACAGTGGTATACAATCCGCGGTGGTTGATCTTCATCGTTTTCCCGCCGATCTTATCATTTTTGGTAGAGATGACTGTTCCATCTGCTGTTGCCCACACAGGATTTCCGGGATGTGTGACGATATCAAGTCCCCAATGCATAGTTCTTTTTCCAGTAAACGGGTCGGGCCGGTACCCGTATGCCGATCCAAGATAACCTTTAGCTGGCCAGATGGAGGGTGTGGTTGCAAGGACATGGGATTGTTTTTCGAAATAATTTAAAAGTGTATTTAAGTTCCGCTCGATCTGATCCGCTTTCTCCCCCAGGGATTCCAGCTTCTGCAAATCAATATCAGGAGGAGCCACGTCTTGAAGAGACATCTGTCCACTGGAGGGGCCGTCCCCCACGCCACCGACTTCTCTCATGGCTCCGGGAAATCTCAATTGGGCCATGATATTGAGTTTCTGTGCATAGTTCTCGAAATATTCGATGTTGGCATTGAGCTTATCGATAGTCTGCTTGTATTGGGAAAGTGTCTCCACCTGTTTCTGTGTTTCATGACGAAGATCCCGGTATTTCATGCGAAGTCCGGACATAATGAGATAATCGATCAAAAACACAAAAAAACATACCAGCAGGATTCCGAAAATACCGGCTGTGATCCGGAATCTTTTCCTAGAGAAAGACTTGACGATCTGTTTCTTGCCGTCATGAGGCATGATGATGAAGGAGAAATGCTTTTTATCCATATGCGTTTTAAAAATTATTATGATTCATGGGTATGATGTCAAGTCTTTTGTCGTAAAATAAAACAGACTCACATCAACTAAACGCTTTAACCCGTGTTTTTTTTTATCCAATCCACAACTTTTTTTAGGGGTGTTCCGGGAGGAAAAATCTCATCTATTCCTAAACGCTTCAAAGATAAAATGTCCTTGTCAGGAATGATCCCTCCGGCAATGACTTGAATATCACCTCCTCCCCTCTCTTTTAGACCCTGGATGATCTCAGGGAAAAGAACATTGTGTGCACCGGAAAGGATGCTCAAGCCAAGCACAGCGACATCTTCCTGAACAGCCGTATTGACAATCTCGGCAGGAGTCCGACGCAATCCCGTATAGATAACTTCAAACCCCGCATCTCTCAGGGCGCGGCAGATTATTTTCGCCCCGCGGTCATGCCCATCCAGTCCTGGTTTAGCAATAAGGATTCTGATCTTATTCTGCAATTTTTATCCTTTACTCAATCTATATCAGGGCTCTTACTACCAGTGCCAAGTCTTTCTCTACAGACTCACACCGTCAGAGAGAACCAATTTCCATGATTGAACGAAGATCAACTCTCTTCTGTGACCTTAAAAACGGTGTCATTTTCTCTGACAGACCCGTCGACTTTCAATCCGACGCTCATTCCAATTTCTGCTTTCTGAACTGGCTCGTGCTCGACCTGCATGGAATCGACCTTTTGGTAGAGTTCAGTGGTATGGCCTTTAACATGGATGGTATCACCGACCTCCAATGATCCTTTTGTCAGTTCCAAAACTCCGACACCGATCTTAGAGAAGTAATGTGTGATCCTCCCGATCTCTTCCTCCATCGTCATCTCCTTAAATGTGACAATAAATTACCAAAAACGGAAAGATTTCTCAAGCAAGATCCCAACTAGCTGCAAAGAACTGATCCTCCGTTAACATTTAGCACCTCCCCGGTTATATGCATGGCCATTTCAGAAGCTAAGAACACAATGGGCCCCGCAATATCTTTAGGCTGAGGGATCCTTTTCAACGGGATGGTTTCCATCACCTTGTTCTTATAATCCAGATCTTTAAAAACATCTGAACACATATCTGTTTCCACCCAGCCAGGCGCGACACAATTTACGCGTATTCCATTCGGCGCCAATTCAACCGCTAATGATTTTGTGAACGAGACAAGCGCACCTTTGCTGGCAGCATAGTGAGAATGAAAAGCTTCGCCCCTGATTCCTGCAGTTGATGACACATTTATAATCGAGCTATTTTTGTGCATTTTCATCCAGGGAACGATATTATTGCACATAAAAAAAACACCGTCCAGGTTGATCTGCATCGTCTTACGCCATGTCTCTTCATCCATGTCTCCAATCCGTCCGAATGTCCATATCCCCGCATTGTTGACCAGGATATCAAGCTTCTCCCATTGATCTCTTAGTCGATCGACTAAAGCTTTGACTTCATCCTTTTTTGAGACATCTGCTTGCAGCACCAAACATTCTTTTTCCAGGGCTTCCACCTTTTTCTGGACTGCATGGGCGGCTTTATCATCACGAATGTAATTGATAGCCACGTCGCATCCGGCTTCGGCAAGAAGAAGAGAAGCAGCACGCCCAATTCCTCTTGATCCGCCTGTGATAAGAGCTTTTTTCCCTTTCAGATCGAACATGCCACCTCCTAGTCGTCAATCACCAAAAAAGAATCCCTTTCCTTCCCCAGTCAGCTCCTTTAGTGCTCATACAAACCGATCTCCGTGAGGATCAATATTCCAATTTGAGGTTTTTAATTTTATCGAAACGGAGAGGACGGTAGATCTGTTCTTCATAAGGAGCGATCTTTTCCCGGTAAATTTCGAAGTACTCCTCAGGAGTCGGGAGCTTCCCAGAGAGAGCTGTCACAGCTGTTAGTTCAGCTGAGCCCAAATAAACCTGCGCTCCATCTCCCATCCTGTTGTCGAAATTCCGAGTGGAAGTGGAAAGAATAGTGGAGTTCGGCCTGACTCTCGCCTGATTCCCCATACAGAGCGAACATCCCGGTATCTCAGTCCGGGCTCCTATGGCTGAGAATATTGAAAAGACTCCTTCTTTCAACAACTGGGCCCGGTCCATTTTTGTCGGAGGGGTCAGCCATATACGGGTTGCTAGATATGACGCGTCTTCAAAGATCTTTGCTGCAGCCCGGAAATGGCCGATATTTGTCATGCAGCTTCCTATGAACACTTCCTCTATCCTGTTTCCGGCAACTTCGGAAAGAAGCTTAACATTATCAGGATCATTGGGACAGGCGACGATGGGCTCTTTAATCTGAGAAAGATCGATCTCTAAAACAGCCGTATATTCCGCATTTGAATCTCTTTCCATCAGCTCTGGTGCATCGAGCCAGCTCTGACACGCTTCGATCCGTGCCCTCAAAGCACCGCTATCTTCATAACCGTCTTCACCCATTTTCTTCATCAACGCAATATTGCTCTGGATGAAAGATTTGACGCTCTCCATATGGAGGGCGATCGTCCCTCCAGCCGCAGACCTTTCCGCGGTGGCATCTGTAAACTCATATGCCACATCTACAGAAAGGTTGGGAAGGCCTTCCATTTCGATCAAACGCCCGTTGAATATATTTTTCTTTCCCTCCTTGGTAACTGTCAGAAGTCCCTCCTGGATGGCAAAATAAGGAATGGCATTGACAACATCACGCACGGTGATTCCTGCGTTCAACTTTCCTTTGAACCGGACAAGGACAGATTCCGGCATATCCAAGGGCATAAAACCGAGAGCCCCGGCAAAAGCGACCAAACCGGAACCAGCTGGAAAACTGAGACCGATGGGAAAGCGAGTGTGAGAATCCCCGGCTGTGCCGAGACTATTCGGAACAAGCAGTCTATTCAACCAGGAATGGATGATCCCATCTCCAGGTTTCAAAGCCAGGCCTTTTCTTTCGATTATGAATTTTGAGAGGGACTCATGCATTTTCACATCAGCGATCTTTGGATAAGCCGCTGTATGACAGAACGACTGCAAGAAAAGTCCTGATTGAAATTCTAGACAGGCTAATTCTTTCAGTTCATCAGCAGTCATCGGACCGGTGGTGTCTTGAGATCCAACCGTTTCCATATTTGGTTCGCAGGATGTACCTGGAAGAACGCCGTCCAGGCCGCAGGCTTTACCGACCATTTTTTGGGCAAGTGTATAGCCCTGTCCGGGTTTTGTCTTCGGATTCTCATAAGCGGTAAAAAACTTCGCTGGAGGCATCCCCAGGAAGCGGCGAGCCTTTTCTGTAAGTGTACGTCCGATGATCAGAAAAAGGCGTCCCCCTGCTCTGAATTCGTCTTTCAGAACTGGAGATCTCAATAGGAATTCAGCCAGCTGTTCTTCGTTTTCATTCAAGATCGTTCCGGTTTCTGTTTCAAGAATGACGATATCTCCAGTATTTAGATTGGAGACATCGCACACTATTGGTAATCCTCCCGAATCCTCGACCGTATTGAAGAAGATAGGAGCGATTAATCCCCCCATGACGATACCCCCGTTTCGTTTATTTGGAACGAACGGGATATCTTCGCCGACATGCCACAGCAATGAATTTGTCGCCGATTTTCTCGATGAACCCGTACCCACAACATCCCCAACAAAAGCGACTTTATCGCCCTTTTCTCTGAAGTCGCGAATGGCCGATACTCCTTCAGGAAAACGAGTTTCTCCCATGGAAAGAGCATGCAGAGGGATATCAGGTCTGCTCCAGGCATGCTTTGCTGGAGAAAGGTCGTCAGTATTCGTTTCGCCCTCGACCTTATAGATTTTTATTTTGATTCTCTCCGGTAGGGGCGGCCGGTCAAGAAACCATTCTCCTCCGGCCCAAGACTTCAATATTTCTTCGGCGTGAGAATTCTTTTTAGCTTTTTCGGCAATGGTATCAAATGTGTTGTAAATGAGGATCGTCTTTTTTAAGGCTGCTGCTGCTTTTGGAGCCAATTCTTCATCCTCCAAGAACTCAATAAGAGGCTTTACATTGAAACCTCCCAACATGGTCCCAAGAAAAAAGACAGCTTTTTCCCTGGACATGCAAGGAGAATTGGACTCTTTTTTAGCGATCCGCGTTAACCAGTCCGCTTTAATCTCGGCGGCCGGATCGACTCCAGGAGAAACCCTGTCTGTGATGAGGTCCAATAAAAACTCTTCTTTCCCCTTAGGAGGGTTTTCTAAGAACCGGCAGATTTCATGCGTATCATCAGGATTCAACGGGTGTGGAGGAATCCCCATTTTCTTCCTCTCATCAACATGTTTAAAATAGGATTCTAACATTCGACATCTCTTGACTACTCGGTCAACACAGTTATGCCCTCAGAGAGAGAACAAGTATCTTCGGTCTCAAGATGATATAATAGAAGATTAAAAACTTCAATGATCCAGGGACTTTAACAGAATAATCCTATTGATTTTCATTATGAAAAATTATAATATGCTTCTTCATTTCATAATTCAAAATGGGAGGAATTATTATGGATAAGGCTACAACCGAAAAGGCCAAAGACCACTTTGGCGCAATTGTTGATGAACAGCTAAGTCGAATTGAAGTCATGAAAAAGGAAGTAGACTGGATCGACTTCACCGAAGTCAAACCCATCATCATCGGGATCCTCGGCGGGGATGGGATCGGTCCTTTTATTGCTTCTGAAGCAAGGACGATCATGGAATTCTTGCTCGATGAGCAGATCAAAAATGGAAAGATCGAGTTGCGGGAGATCGAAGGGCTGACGATCGAGAACAGAGCCGCGCACAACAAATCCATTCCTGATGATGTTCTAGAAGAGATCAAGAAATGTCATATCACCTTGAAAGGCCCGACCACAACTCCTAGAAAAGGGGACCCCTGGCCCAATCTCGAAAGCTGCAATGTATCCATGCGGCGTTACCTTGACCTTTTTGCGAATTTCCGTCCGGTACGGGTGCCGAAAGAGGGCATCGATTGGACCTTTTTCCGAGAAAACACTGAGGGAGCCTATATTATGGGCAGCAGAGGAATCCAGGTCACAGAGGATTTGGCTGTCGATTTCAAGATCATCACCAAACAAGGGGCAGAGCGGATCATCCGCATGGCTTTCGAATATGCGAAAAAGCACAATATCAACAAAGTGACGATCGTGACAAAAGCGAATGTCGTCAAGACTTCAGACGGATTGTTTCTCGATACAGGATACAGGATCGCAAAGGAATATCCCGAGATCGAATGTGACGACTGGTATATCGATATCATGACCGCAAAGCTTGTCGATCCTAAACGCAGAACCCAGTTCAAGGTCATCGTTCTACCTAATTTATACGGAGATATCCTCACCGATGAGGCCG
>Ga0255054_10002640_pt1 | contig 10161 bp, 5 predicted proteins | sample JV7_2_23_MG_FD_188634 | JGI IMG/M metagenome (GOLD analysis project Ga0255054, IMG submission 188634) | Seawater microbial communities from Jervis Inlet, British Columbia, Canada - JV7_2_23 | ecosystem: Environmental > Aquatic > Marine > Inlet | place: Canada: British Columbia | collected... | reverse complement strand
CCTCGGAAATCCGAGGATCTCGAGGTCGTGTTCGAGCGGGTCAGAATCGTAGACAAGGCTGTAGGCGTCGGTACCGCGCTGATCCCAGGGGAAATCTCCCCACCAATTGACGTTGCCCGAAGCCTCGACACCGACCGTCGGAACATACCGGAGCCTATGGGATTTTCCTTCGCCACCAACCGGTGGAACATCCGACAAGGTGTGATCAGCCTGGGCGTAAAAGGCCGTTTCCCTGGTGCGCTCGATTGGCCAGCCGTCCTCCCAGCGCCAATAGCCTGGCACTTTGTCGACAACGCCCGGCGGATACCATTGGCGAACATAGACCGCGAACCGGGGTTCATCCAAGATGCCTGTGTCCTCTCCCCTCAACCATTGGTCGAACCAGCGCACGGCCTCGTGGCGCCATTCCATTCCGGGCTCCGGATACGGCCGGTTCGGCCAGGTGTGCGCCCACGGACCCATGATGCCCTTAACCGGGGCTTCGAGTTTTTCGAGCATTCGGGGCACGCTGTCGCGATAGCCGTCATACCACCCGCCGATGACGAATGTCGGAATGTCGATGCTGGAGTAATTGGAATCGAGTGATGCCCGGTTCCAGAACGGGCCGTCGCGCTGCTGACGTTTGTATTTGAGGAGCCATGGTTCAGTGTCGAAGCGATCGCGAAAATAGGCCTCATCGATGACGTAATCCGGTGGTGCAGGCAGAATATTGGCAATATCCACGCCGAGCTCGTAGGAATCGACGTGCATCATGCCATCGATAAAATGAACGTCGTCGCGATACAGATCGTCGGTACCCTGGATAGCGACAATGGCTTTCAGCGCCGGCGGGTTGCGCATCGCCATCTGGATGGAGTTGAACGCCCCCCATGAGAGGCCAAACATGCCAACCTCACCTGTGGACCATGACTGTTTTGACACCCAGTCGATGACCACCTCGCCATCTTCCTGTTCCTGATCGGTATATTCGTACTCGATCAGTCTGCCTCCGCTGGTGCCGGTGCCGCGGATATCCACGCGTGCAACGATGTAGCCTCGCGCGACAAAGTAAGAGAACAGCGCGAACCGGCTCTTACGGCTTTCGTCTTTCCGGTAGGGTAGATACTCGAGCAACACAGGGAATGTGTCCGTAGCTTCTCGATTCGCCGGCATGAACAGACTGGCCGCCAGCCGCACGCCATCGGGCATCGGAATCCAGACCTCTTTGATCTCGATCCCCTCATGCGTGACGTCGGGGAGCCTCGACTGGCTGCTGGCTACCGCTGTGAGAGTGAGGAGCCCCAACGTGAACGTGATCCACAAACTCCGCCTCATCATGTGCAGGGCATGAGCGCCCTTCTTGATCTTCACAATTTTCCTCCTCCGAGTTCAACGTCTACACTCTGAGCTACCGCACGCTTTACGCGGGACTCAAGCCATAGGCTTATCGGCGCGAACGAACAGCCACAACCCAACACCGATCATCGCAAACACCGATCCGGTCGCAAGCGCCGGCACCCAACCAAAAGCTTCGGCTGTGATCGGAACCAGAAGAGCCCCTATACCGCCCACGACATTTCCACCCGTGTTCATGACTCCTGTGGCGGCTGATGCGTGTTTGCCGGATACGAAGATCGCCGCCGCCCAATATGCTCCCTCAGTGAGCTGGGTACATCCGAAGCTTAACGAAAGCAACACTACGGCCAGATAAGGATTCTTGGCGGTGGCACCAAGGAAAAGAAGACCGGCAGCGAGACTGAGACCGGCGATGCCGGGGATTCTGCATCCCCAGCGGGAACCGATGCGTTTGCAGAGGCGATCGCACCAAAGCCCACCGACGCTTGCAGCGACTGCACCGACCATCCAGGGAGCTGCGGCGAAGTAGCCCCCTTCCAGGATCTCGAATTCCCGAACATCGACGAGGTAGATAAAGAACCAGTTGAAGAAAATGTAGAAGACGTAGTTCATGCAAAAGTAGCTCGCGGTAAGCAGCAGGATGTCTCGATTTTTGAGTACACGTTTCCAGGCTGTCTTGTTTTCGATAGCCTGCTCCGGTGATGGCCGGTTTGAATTGATCAGGTCCAGTTCTTTCTTGCCGACTCGCGGGTGATCAGCCGGGTCGTCTCTCGCGTACCACCACCAGACTCCTGCAACCAGAAATGCTAATGGTGCCGTCAAGATAAAGGATTCACGCCACCCAACCGTTTCCATCAGCCAAACAACCAGCGGTGCCGTAGCGGCGGCACCCAAAGTCAGCCCGGTGCTCGTCAATCCGTTCGGGAATGCCCATCCCGACACCGGGAACCAGTTACCAATCGTTCCACCACAGACCACCGGAAACAACGGTGCTTGCACGACGCCGATCAGGAATCGCAAGCCGATGAGGGCGGCCAGGATGAAGGTCGTGGACGCGAGGGCCGGCCCGGGCACCAAGCCCGTGGCCAAGGTCAGGATCCCCCACCATACGGCGATGAAGCTGAGGGCCCGACGGGACCCAACGATGTCACCGAAAACGCCGCCAGGAAACTGGAAGATCGCGTATCCCCAGGCAAAGGCCGAAAAGACCATACCCAGCTGGATCTTGGACAGGCCGAGATCCTCCATGATGTTTTCGCCGGCGATGGACATGTTTGTTCGCAGCACATAGGCCACGAAGCTCGCCACGAAAAGGAGCGCGAGGATCACCCAGCGAACATGGCTGCGTTCGGGATCAGGCGGGGGCGTTCCGGCGTCCGGCATCGGCAGAGACTACTCGATCCCGGCGCGCTCATCGGCCGCCGCGACCAGACCGCGCAGGGTTTCCAGGGTTGCATCGGGCAGCGGCCCAGGGCGATGATTAGCGATCGCATCGCGCGCCACCTGTCGTGCCTTGGCGACCGCTTCGGGCCGCCCGGCCTCGGTCCACGACTGGTACGAGAAGCGATCGAAAAGGTTCGGGTACCAGCACTCCTTGTAGTGGCGAAGCGTGTGATCGGTGGAGAGGAAATCGCCGCCCGGTCCGACCTCGTCGATCACCTCCAGAGCCAGCGTCTCCGGTGTCAGCTCGAGGCCACCGAGGAGACGGCGGACAGCGCCGATGATCTCGTCGCAGATCACGATCATCTCGTACGAGCAGGTCATGCCCGACTCGACATAGCCGATGTCGTGCACCAGATTGTTGCCGCTCAGGGCTGTCCACAGGATCCACAGGGAGCTCTCGATGCCGGCCTGGATGTTAGGCAGCTTGGAGTCGGTGCAGCCGGAAAACCCCCACGTCGGTAGGTGATAGAAATGCTTTCCAAGCTCGGCCATCGCCGTGCAGTGGAGCATGAACTCCGGGCCGAAGTAGGAGGCGACAGTGGTCCGCATGTCGAGTGGCCCGCTGCCCGATCCATAGACCACCGGCGTCCCCGGCTGACGCAGCTGGGCGATGGTGAGCCCGCTCAGGACCTCGGCATTGGCCAGGGCCAGGCTGCCGGCCGCGGTCACCGGCGCCGAGGCGCCGTCGACCCCACCCGGCGCGTAGACGATCGGCAGCCGCCGGTCAGCCATCATGAGCAACTTGCGCAGAACCGTCTGAGAGTGCTGCAGCGGCGTGGATGGCTCGAGGTAAGCCAAAAGAAAAGGATTGAGGGTGAGTGCGTCGGCGCCGCCGGCAACGGCTTCAGCCATGGCGATGATATCGGCGAGGCCGGACTCATCCCAGGCGGTGAAGACCACCGGCTTGGTGGTGTTGGTGATCATCGTCATGAAGGAGTGCCTGTCCGAGGTCGCCGGGGCGACGTCCGAGGGCAGGGCCATCGACATTACGAAATCTATGTTCGGCAGTGAGTCTGCAAGCCGGGCCGTGTCCCCGACATCGGAGAGCCGCGACAATCGCCGCTCCCCGGTCTCGAGATCGAGGGTGTTCGGAAGATCCGAGCCGGTGCCGAAGAACGTGCGCTGTCCTTCCAGGTGGACTCGCGGCTCGCCATTGTTACTGCACAGCACGATACGGGACGGGGCGTGGCGCACCGCCTCCTCGACCACAGCTGCCGGAAACTTCACCAGGTCCCCGTTACTGATCAGACACCCGGCATCGCCAAGAAGGTCGCGCGCCTCGCTATCGTGGACGCGCACCCCGGTCCGGCGCAAAACCTCCAGCGACGCATAGTGAATCTCGGCAAGCTGGCTGTCACTGAGCATCTGAAAACCGAAGGACGTGGAAGTTCTCTGGTTCTCCGTCGTCATTGACACACATCCTTTCCTATTTCCCAGCCGTCGATCCGCCGTCAATCGCCAGAGAGGCCCCGGTGATGAAACGCGCCTCGCGAGACGCCAGGTACAGGACCGCGTGGGCGATTTCTGCCGTAGACGCGATGCGCTTGAGGGGCGCATAGTCGACCATCTTTTGCCTGGCCGCGGCAGGGTCCGCCCTCTTCTTGATGCTGTCGCGGATCATGTCGGTCTCGACATAACCCGGGCAGACGCAATTGACCCGTACATCGGGTGCAATCTCCAATGCCATGGCGCGCGACATGTTGACGACACCGCCCTTGGTCCCGCAGTACACGATAATCCCCGGCACCCCCATCAATCCCGCGTCCGACGCGATATTGACGATATTGCCCTTGGATCTTCGCAGCTCGGGAATGGCCGCTCGACAACAGAAGAACAGGCCCTTCAGGTTAACGTCGGCGTGCGCATCCCACATCTCCTCGTCGCAATCCGCAATCGGTCGACCCGCGCCGACACCGGCGTTGTTCACCAGGATGTCCAGGCCCCCGAATGCCTCGATGGCCGTCTCTACCGCCGACTCGCAGCCGGCGACGGTTCCTATGTTTCCGGGCGCCGCGATCGTGTTTTCATTGTCGTCCAACTTCTCCATCGCGGCGCCTACCGATTGCTCCGTCGTGCCGTTGATGGCGACTCGCGCGCCGGCACCGAGAAAAGTCTTTGCGATTTCGAAACCAATACCGCGACTGCTGCCCGTCACCAGGACTCGTTTATCCGTGAAATCCATATTCCCCCCTGGCTCATAGTCTCAGACGAAGCTCCCGACAGATCGACGCTTGGTAGATCTTAATACTCCGGAACGGCTCACGCCCTGGTCACTCCTGATGTTGGTCGGTTCGAAAGTGACGGGCCCTCTCTCCGGCACCAATTCCGCGTACTAAAAGACACCACGAGCGGTCAGAAACAGTACCGGTTCCAGAGCTCCTTGAGGCGAAATCTTCGCATGGGTGCTATCCATCAACACACTAATTCCTATTTGTTTCTGACGCGGTATTCCGGGATGCGGAATAGCGCACTGCTAATTGCTCCAGTTTCGCTCGAAGTTCCGCCTTCGTCTCCTGGTGGTCAGTGGCATTGGCGAGGTTGTTCATTTCCCCGGGGTCCTTACGCAGATCGTACAACTCTTCGATCGATGGATCGTCAATGTAGCGCAGGTATTTCCATTCATCCGTGCGGACGCCCTCGCTCGGCGGTATGTTTGGAAACTCCCAAAGATGCTCAATCAACACAGCATCTCGCGAAAGTGTTTCTACATCGCCCGTGACAACTGGAACCAGGCTCTGGCCGTGATAGCCGGCCGGAATATCGATGCCGGCCAAATCCACAATCGTCGCCGTGACGTCGATGTTCAAGGCCATGTCATCGATATCGCGATGTTCCTTGACCCTGGGGTCGTAGATAATTAGCGGCACGCGGATTGACCTGTCATACATCAGCCATTTTCCTGCCAACTGCCGTTCACCCAGAAAGTAACCATTGTCGCCCATGAAGATAATGACAGTGTTGTCGTCCAGACCCTCCTCAGCCAGCTTGTCTCGAATCTTCGCGATCTCGAGATCGATACCGGCGAGCATTCGGTAATAACCCTTGACGCTGTGCTGGTACTTTTCCGGCGTATCGAAGCGCCACGTCCAACGCTCGCGGTTGAATCCTTTTCGAACAGCCTCGGGCAGGCGATCGAAATATTCATCGTCTGCCAGCGCCGGCTCGGGCATCGTCATGCTCTGGTAAAGGTGTCCCACCTCTTCCTGCCAGAAATACTGTTGCTCTGACTCGTCATGCGCATGAGGTGCGTTGAAACTCAGAGAAAGGGCAAAGGGTTTGTCACGGGGTGCAGCCTCGATAAATTCGAGAGCCTTCTGGCCCGCGTAGCGGGTGAGGTGGACCGCTTCCCCGTTGAGCTTCTTTTCTTGTTGGTAGTAGCCGGGGTCATCAGGATCATCATCGACCCAGAGATATTCGAATTCATCAAACATGGCTTCCGGTTCCGGCATCCTGACTCCGAATTTGCCGATGAAACCAGAGTAGTACCCTGCCTTCTGCAGAAGTTCCGGGTAGGAATCCTCCACAAACTCCGGGCGAAGCGGATCAGGTCCGAACGTATAGCGGTGAGCTCGTTCATAGACACCACTGAATATGCTGGCGCGACTGGCTGAGCAGATCGGCGTCGTGACCAGAGCATTTCTGAAATACACGCCTTCGTGCGCCAGCTTGTCCATTTGAGGCGTTTGAATGATGTCGTTGCCGGCGTAACCGAGAGAATCAAAGCGCTGGTCATCGGTCAGGATGAAAATGATGTTGGGCTGCTCAAGCCGATGAGTCGTCTCTTGGTAACAACCTGTCATCAGAAGCCCACAGCCGACCAGGATTAGGAATTTTCGTATCACAGACGCACCACCTAGAGTTCAAATTCTTGCGTGCCGGATTGCAGTTGAATCGTCTCGCCCTGCCATTTGAAAAAGCCCTGCAGACCATCCGGCAAGGTAATACGCGCTTGGACCCCTTCTGGGCCAACACGCTTCAGCGATACCTCGATCTCGCCGAGCGGGTGCGGCATCTTGCCTTCTGCTCGTTGCAGGGGCCCCAAATTCGGCGCAATCACAACCGACCTGAAACCCGGCTCGGCAGGTCGAATGCCCAGCACAGTCGCCAGCAAACCGTAGTTGGGATGCGCCGCCCAGGCGTGTGAGTCTGTACGCGATGGCGGTGGTTTCTCTGGAGTGGTTGTCAGCCCCAACGCCAGCATGTCCTGCCAGGGCGCGAGCTGTTCTATGTAGCGCTCTCCCAGTCCGGCTTCGCGCAGGGCCTCGAAAATATAGAAGCTGAAGTAGTAGCCCGCCTGCGTAAGGGACTTGTCTTGAAGCACGCGTTCCATGATTGCGCGGCGTTCGTTAATCGGTTCCGCGCCTGTAAGAATCGCCAGGGTATTCGTATGCTGGCTGAACGTCGATCCTTCGAGTGAGTCCCTGAATAATCCCTTATCAGTGTCATAGGCCTGATTTCCTACGGCATCCAACAAGGTGTTGGCCAGCGCAAGCAATCGATCGGCCTCTTCCTCTCCGCCAAATGTTCTCTCGAGTTCGACGGCTCGCTGAAGCGCGTAGACATATTGAAGCGTGATCAACACCGAGTGGCCGTTGCTTCCGCCCGGGGCAATGCCGGACTCCCATGCCTCCGTCCAGTCGGCAAACGGCCACCAGGGCAAGGGACCGACGAGGCCCGTTGCATCGACTTTGCCTTCAAACCAGGTCAACACGTTTCTGATGCCCGGCATCAGACCGCCGACGTATGAGCTGTCGTTACGGTGCATCCAGTAGTCGTGCACCATGGCCACCCAGAAAAGAGAAAAGGTTGGAATGTACTGTCCGAGATCCGATGGGTAGCGACTTGCGGTAATGCCCTCGGGAATTCGCGAGTGGTCGAAATGGGTGAGCGCTTGTCGCATCAGGCGGTCGTCGCCACTCATATACAGTGACAAGAGAGCCTGCAGACGAGTATCACCAATATATTGAAGCTGTTCGTAGTACGGCGTGTCAAAATACGTTTCCCACGCACACAGCCGCAGTACTCGCCAGTTGATTTCCCACATGTCCTCGAGCCACTGGAGATCGCTGTCGAAGTCGGCATTCAGCGAATACGGGTAGGCCGTATACAACCCACCGACGTTGTGAATCTCGAGAGCCTGGTCACCGGTTGCAATCCTCAACTCGACATAGCGGTAGGTTCGAAACCAGAGAGTTTGATACCGGCGCTTTTCGCCGCCATCTATCCGAAAACGGTCCACAATGCCGGAGATGGATTTCCCCTCGATTTCATCCCGGTGGCCTTTGATGCCGTTTTCGTCCTTCAGGGCTTCTGCGTAGGTGACGGAGATCTCACTGCCCGCACCGTGACTTGTCTCCATCAGGAAATAGGCGTTGGTGAGGTGCGATTGATCCAACAACACGGTCGCTGTCGTGTTGGCCGGGACGACCAGCGTGCCGCTGTTGTCCAGGAATTCTCCGTCTGTCGTGACGCCCTCGGTCCTGCGTACCGATTGAAAACACACCGGGTGTTCGTCCATCGCCGGAATCGTGCGGGCAACCAACTGCCAACCACCGGCGTTGAATGGAAAACTCCCCCGGTCCCTCGCCACGCGAACGACGTCAGCGTCCTGCCAGGCAGAATCGTCATATCCGGAAATCTGCCATCCCCAGGGATAAAGCTCTGCATCCAGCGACTCGCCGGGAGGACTCGCGTAGTATCCGCCGACCTGGCCCCTGCTCACAGGAAGTGCGCTGTAGGCGGTGTTCGCAACAACCTTCCACGATGTAACGCCGGTATCGATGGTGGCCTCTTCGGCCGTCGCGCCGCGTATCAGAAACCCGGTTCGGTAGCTGTGCTGCGCGACCGGTTTGTGTTCGCCCCAGTGCCAGACAACGGCGGCGATCACGTTGCTGCCTGTGCGCAGATAGGGCGCCACGTCAACCTCTTCGTAACGCCAGTGCATCACATCCGAGCGCTGTGGACCTGCCACCACAGAAACGCCATTCACATAGAGGCGGTAGCGGTTGTCCGCGGAGACGTGAACGTTAAAATGCTCCGGCGTCGTCTCGAGCTCGACAGTCTTTCGAAAATGATAAACACCGTACTCGTGTCCCGAGATGTCCGGGTGAGCGATCCAGCTCGCCTCCTGCGTTTCCTGTGCCTGCAGGTTGAATGCCGCCAGTAGCAGGACACCGGTAATCGAGAACAATGTTTTGCGATTGGGTCTGTCTTTTTTCAAACGAAAGCCAATCATTGCAGACTAAACGTCGACCTCTTGGACACCACCGCCCTTGCGGCTCTGCTCGATCCTGAATCCCATGACATGGCTTTCGACGGAGGCCGCGACCGTGCTGGTCAACAGCGATTCATCGCGGTTGTAAATCGCGTTCAACAGATCGCTGACGAAACGGTAGTCACCACCGCCATGGCCGCTGTCTTCATAACCCTTGACATCAGACACTGAGATATCCCAGGTGAAGGCTTCTCCGGTCATGTAATCCGTATACGTAAACGTATCCATGTCACCAACAAGATCACCCTTCGTGCCCATCAGACGGGTGCGTCTTCCGTGATAGCTGGTGAAACCGTCCATGCTGAAGGTAGCTGTCGCACCACTCCGGAACTCCATCGCACAGGCCAGGTGTTCGGGTTGGTCGTTTTCCATCTTGAACGCGCAGCGTCCATAATTTGTGGTCTCGAGCGAATGCAGGATCAACTCGTTCAATTTCTCTGGATCATCCGGAACAACCGGCATGATGGCGTGGAGACGTTCTTTGTCGCGCAGGTACATCTTCTTGGCGGAGTAGGCACACCCCTCTTCAACGGCGCAGCTGAGGCAACGGTCGCCGCTACCTTCCGGCGCATTTTCTCGGGTGTAAAAAGAAAGGTCTCCGAATCCCGTGATCTTGTCGCAAGGCTCATCCATGATCCAACGCATGATGTCGAGATCGTGACAGCTCTTGGCCAGGATGATCGGTGTTGTTTCGGCGGAATTGTGCCAGTTGCCGCGGACATAGGAATGCATCATGTGGCGCCACTCGATGGGTTCCATGTGCTGCATATTGACGATCCTGCCCAACTTGCCGGAACGCACCACATTTCGCATGTCAATAAAGTACGGCGCGTAGCGAAGTACATGGGCAATGCCGACGATTCGGCCCGTTTCCTGTTGCACCTTCAGGATTTCACGACACTCCGCTTCACTTTGCGCCATGGGTTTTTCGAGCAGCACGTCATAGCCGAGCCGCATCGCCTGAATACACGGCTCATGATGCAGGTCATCGGGCATGGATACGATCACCATGTCGGCGAACTTGGGCCGCTCCAGAACATGCTCCCAGGTCACAAAACGGTTTTCGTCCGGGATGTTGTGCGTTTTGGCATGACGGTCATTGCGTTCCA
>Ga0255054_10002639_pt1 | contig 10161 bp, 7 predicted proteins | sample JV7_2_23_MG_FD_188634 | JGI IMG/M metagenome (GOLD analysis project Ga0255054, IMG submission 188634) | Seawater microbial communities from Jervis Inlet, British Columbia, Canada - JV7_2_23 | ecosystem: Environmental > Aquatic > Marine > Inlet | place: Canada: British Columbia | collected... | reverse complement strand
CGGCCGGAGGACAACGACTACGCCGTGGCCTTCGCGGTGCCCGCCGACTGGGAAGGACTCAAGCAGGTCGTCACCATCCATAACCTCAGGCCGAGAGAGCACTTCAAGCGTGGTTTTCACCCGGGCGCTACAGATTCCTATTTGATATTCGATGATTGCTTCGTTCCCTGGGAGAGGGTATTCCTCGCCGGCGAACACCTGCACGGCGGCGCACTGGCGCTCCTCTTCGCCCTGTTCCATCGCCACTCATATTCCGGCTGCAAGCCAGCCATCGGCGACATAATCCTAGGGGCGGCGGCGCTTGCCGCCGAGGCGAATAACGTGCACAAGACTCCTCACATCCGGGAGAAGCTTGCCGAGATCATCCTCACCACCGAACTCGGCTATGCCGCCGGCTATACGGCCTCCTCTTTAGGCAAGCCGGAGGTCTTCATACCGGGAGTAGGGTTCATTCCCTACGGCCCGGGTTCGTATATACCTAACTCGATCTACTGCAACGTAGGGCGCTGCCTAACCGGCGAGGCGGTCTACCGCGAAGCAGAGATGCTCTGCGATATCGCGGGCGGTGTTGTGGCCACCTTCCCTCACGAAAAGGACTTCCTGAATCCCGAGACACGTGACCTGCTGCTGAAGTACACTAAGCGCAGTCCCAACATGTCGGTCGAGGACCAGGCCCAGTTCTGGCGCTACCTGGGAGATGTGCTGTGCTCAGCCAGCGGGGGAATAAGCAATATCGGCAACTATCACGGTGGAGGCTCACCCGTCATGGAACAGATCGCCATCACGACCCAATACGACATCGAAGCCAGGAAGAAGCTCGTGAAGCACCTCGCCGGTATGAGCGGCGGCGACCACGACGCCCTGAGCAGGAGTACGGCGCAGCCCGTCAAGAGCACCTCTGAAACTCCCGGGTAGCAACAGGCAGAACGCTTCATCAGCGTGAGGGCACGGAGAATAAACCACGCCGAATGCCCCATCGTGTTTTACTCGCGGAGCCGAAGCTAGCGCACCACTTGACAGGGTCGAGATGACCTGCTACCATGGTGACGTCCCAAGTAACCGAACGATAACCCTGCTAGTGAGGAGCTAACCGCCGAGTAGGTAGAAGCTGAAAGGTGCTGGGAGGTAAGATACCCGGCGCAAGGTAAGCGGAAGCAGAAAGGCAGGTGGGTGGAGAGCCAAGGAAAGGGAAGTTACTTGGGGCCTTCTTGTATCGGGGACCCGCTTGCTGTGTGAGCCCTTCAGCACCTTACATCCGGAAGCCAGCCCGGGCAGGGCCTTTCACCGGGGCTGTTCGCCTTTGATCAGCCCGGGCTGCAAAACCCCGATGAACGGCAGATTCCGATATTCCCCCCTGTAATCTAGTCCGTAACCCACTACGAACTCGTCCGGGATCTCAAAGCCCACGTAGTCGAGAGGAACATCCAACAATCTCCGAGCCCTCTTATCCAACAGAGTACACACACGGAGACTGGCAGGATTGTGGGCAGAAAGATGGCTGAGCAGGTAGTTAAGGGTCATGCCGGTATCCACGATGTCCTCGATCATCAGCACATGTTGTCCTGCTATGCTACTGTCGAGATCCCTTGTTATCCTGACCACCTGACCGTCGCCCCCGTAGTACGAGACAGCCATGAAGTCCAAGGTGACCGGAAGCGACAGGTGCTGCATCAGGTCGGACATGAAGCAGACGACGCCTTTCAGGACTCCTATCAGCACCAGCCTTTGATCGCCGTAATCCCGGGAAATGCGCCCGGCGAGGGTCCTCACTCTTCGCTGGATCTGTGCATGGCTGTACAGGACTCTATCGATCCCTTCTACCTTGGCCTCGCCCAGAGGACCGTAGCCATACTTGGCGAGCAATTTAAGGAAATCACTCTTGGTCAGCAGTCTGATGTTGACTTCGGGGTATATCTCCCTGAGCTGGCGCAGCTTGCGATTCTTCTCGGTTATCAGATTCTGCTTCAACGTAGTGAGTTCAACGTAGATGTCCAGCTCAGGCAGATAGAAGTCGGGGGTGACCATCTCTGCTATCTTGTCGCCTTCCCACCTGAGCGCGAAGGAACGCGGCTCATACAGCCATTCGATGCAGTAGAAATCCAGCAGCTTGGCAAAGTCCCCCTCGCTGGGATGAGCGAAAGAGGTAGATCTCAGAGTAGTGGTAGGCACCGGAGAAACCTGAGACGGTCTTCTTCGTCTCGAACTCGTCTTGTAGTCTTGCTCCAGCAACTGATGAAGTTCCGCTCTCTCAAAGACCACGCTACATAGATCAGCAACGCTGAAGAGGAAGTTCCTGTCAGCCTCCGAGAACTGGCGACTGTCGCGACTGTAAATGCGGATCTCGCCGATGGCTTCTCCTTTGCGGAGTATGGGAACCCCGAGTATTGAAGAGATGCCCTGTGTAAGGGCCACCTCGGGATGCTGTACCCTGGGATCCTTTGTAGCATCGGCGATGAAGACGACGTTCCCTTCAAGGATGTCCGGAAGGCTCTTGCGAGCATCAAGAGGACCTTTCTTCAGATAAAGGTCGCTCAACCCATATGTGCCGACAGTGATGAGATATTCCTTCTGGGGATTCAGCGACAGGATACGGCAGCCATTGGCCTGCATTACCCTGGCGGAGCTCTTAGCTATGAAGTTGCAGGTCTTCCTCACGCCGAAGGCCGAGTTGGCAACCTTGGCTATCCGCTTAAGGGCTGAGTAATAGCTACCTCTCGACCTGACCACTTCTATCGCACCCTATCCACACTTTGTGAAACCACAACTGACGCAAATATTGCAGCCCTCCTGATGGATCAGAGGGCCACCACAATCGGGGCATTGCCCGGCCCATTTGCCCTTCCCGTCAGGATTCTGCGAAGGCTCAACTGAACCGCGGGACGTCTTCACCTTGATGTACTTCTCGAGCACGCTGGCTATGGCATCAGCACAGGACAGGACAGCATGTCCGTTCTCCCAGATAATGGATGGGCACCTGATGCCCCGCAGATGCTTTACAATCGAGTCTGTATCTATCCCCGACCTCAGCGCCAGAGATGTCAGTCGGCTGATGGCCTCAAGCTGGGCGGCTGCACACCCTCCGGCCTTTCCCAGGGTGGAGAAGACTTCGGATATTCCCCGGTTATCGAAGTTGACCGTCACATAAATATGGCCGCAGCCGGTGTTCACTCTCTCGGTAACACCCCTGGTCACCTTTGGTCTCTTCCTGGGCGATAGTCTCGCCTCGGCCCTCTTAGGCTCGGCTCCACTCACCTCATCTCTCTTCTCTCCTTCGCCTACGGTGAGAACCTGACTGTCCCTGCTCCGATCCCGGTAGATGGTGATGCCCTTAAGTCCTGCATGGTAAGCCAGCATGTAGACCTTGGCTACATCGTCGGGCGTCGCCTCATGGGGGAAGTTGACAGTCTTGGATACAGCGCTATCGGTGGACTTCTGAAACGACGCCTGCATCCTGACATGCCATTCCGGAGATATGTCGTGCGCTGTAACAAAGAACTCCTTGATCTCTTGCGGAACTCCTTCCATGTCACGCAACCTCTTTCCCCGGGCCAACTGCTTCATCAGGTCCGGAGAGTGGAATCCTCCTTGCCTGGCCTTCTCCTCAAAGTAAGGGTTCACCTCGATGAACTCCTCGCCTTCAAGGATATGGCGCACGTAGCTCAGTGCGAACAACGGCTCGATACCGCTGGAGCAGTTGGCGATGATGCTCAGGCTGCCGGTAGGGGCGATCGTAGTCCGGGAGGCATTCCGAAAGCGATGACCATTCGGTTTGTCATAGATGCTCCCCTCGAACGCGGGAAAGGCACCCCTCTCCCGGGCCAGCTCCATCGAGGCCCTGTCCGCCTCCTGAGATATGAAGCGGGCGATCTCCTCGCCCACGACAAGGCCCTGTTCGCTGTTATAAGGAACACCCAATTGGATAAGCATATCCGCGAAACCCATGACCCCCAGGCCTATCTTCCTGGTTGTCTTTGTCATCTGTGCGATCTCCGGTAGAGGGAACTCGTTGACTTCGATCACATCATCAAGAAAACGTACCGCCAGCTTGATCGTTCTAGATAGTTTCTCGTAATCGACGCATGGTTGCCCGTTCTTGTTCGTCACCATCCTGGATAGGTTCATGGAACCCAGATTGCAGGACTCGAAGGGAAGCAGCGGCTGCTCGCCGCAAGGGTTGGTGCTCTCTATTCTGCCCAGTCCGGGGGTGGGATTATGCCTGTTCATCTCATCGATGAACACGACACCCGGGTCTCCGGTGCGCCAGGCCAGGTCAACTATCTTGTTGAAAACCTCCCTAGCGTTGAGCTTACCCATTACCTTTCCGGTGCGTGGATTCACCAGACTGTAATTGGTGCCCTTTTCCACGGCTTTCATGAACACATCGGTCACAGCTACAGACAGGTTGAAATTGGTCAGGGCTTCCGAGTCTACCTTGGCCTCTATGAACCTCAGGATGTCGGGATGGTCGACGTTGAGTATCGCCATGTTGGCTCCGCGGCGCATACCGCCCTGCTTTATCACATCAGTGGTGGCATCAAAGGCTCGCATGAAGGAGACCGGGCCGCTGGCGATTCCGCCGGTAGAACCCACCCTGTCCTTCTCAGGCCTGAGTCGAGAAAAGGAGAACCCTGTGCCTCCCCCGCTCTTGTGGATCATCGCGGTGTGCTTGACGGCATCAAAGATGGACTCCATAGAGTCCTCAATGGGTATAACGAAGCATGCCGAAAGCTGTCCCAGTTCGCGGCCAGCGTTCATCAGAGTAGGCGAGTTGGGCAGAAATTCCAGGTTGGCCATCAACTGGTAGAAAGCGTCCTCCCAAGAGGAAACGTCGGCCCTCTCATCGAACTGAAGCTCGGCTGAGGCGATATGCCTGGCGACGCAACGGAATCGCTCTTGCGGCGTCTCAATGACCCGGCCCTCCTCATCCTTTGCCAGGTATCTCCTTTCCAGGACCCTCAACGCATTGTCGCTGAGTTCCATGCCCGAGACAACCTTGCTGCTGGCCTGAGGAGAGAACTCGTTAGCGGTTAGCACTCTCTCTACCATCGCCCGGATCTGCGAGGACGACGCGGACTGCACGGTCTTTTCAGGCACGAGTTCCTCCATCCCCGGCAACGGCTGAGCTATGTCCAGGCGCTGGCTGACCTGCTCGGTGAACTTCTCCAACAGATTTCTGTCGCTTATACCCATGGATTCGGCAGCGGCGAACACCGCACGAGCCACCCTATCCCGCTCGTTGGCTTTCTGATTCTCGTTCTTCCGAGATCTGGACATCCTAGTGCTTCTTACGGCCGCTGATCGAACTAACCGTCTCTGAGGAAGGCAGGGGTAACTGGTTGTCCGGTGGCGACTCCCTTCGTACAGCCAGGCTATCCACTTCCTGCTTTAGGACGCCGATATCGGCGAACTTGCGGTAGACGCTGGCAAAGCGAATATAAGCGATATGATCCAATTGCTTGAGTCCCGCCATGACCAGATCCCCGATATAGGTGCTGGCAACCTCGCTTCTGCCTACCTCGTAAAGACCCGTCTCAATGGCATCTACGAGCTTGTCAACGGAACCCGTGGGCAGAGGGCGTTTCTCGCACGCCTTGCGAATCCCCGAAGAGAGCTTATCCCGGCTGAACTCCTCGCGCCGCCCGTCCTTCTTGATGACGAAGATATCGTGCGGTTGAATACGTTCATATGTGGTAAAACGAGCACCGCAGGCGATGCATCTCCTCCGACGCCTCACCACTTCATCTAAACCCCGCGAATCTATCACCCTTGCCTCCTGCCCGCCGCAGTAGGGACAGTTCATGGATCTCTCCTACTGATTGTGGTAATGGCACATTCTACCACTATATGTAGTAGAATGCAATACCTCCGTGGGGAGAGGGGAAGCTGTATCTTCCCCTCTCCCCTGATGAGGCTTAGGTTTACTGTCGAGATATTCTGGCCGGCTCTGGGTTAACCGGCGCTGCAGTTTTGGAGTGCCCGCCCTGATGGGATGCGGGCATATGCTGACCACGGCGTAGGAACGAGGGCATGTCAAGCGCGTCGCTGCCGCCCTTTATCAGGCGCCGCAGTTCCTCAGCGGTGTAGACTCCCCTGCCCTGCGCTTTGGCGAAACCAGTAGCGATAACCGTGATTCTGATTTCGCTGTCCATCTTGGGATCGAATACAACACCGAAGACTATGTTGGCGTTGGGGCTCACCGCCTGGCTGATGACCTCGGCAGCCTCGTTGCACTCGAACAGCGTCAGGCTGGGCCCGCCGGTGATGTTGAACAGTACACCAGTAGCTCCGTCGACGGACACATCGAGCAAGGGACTAGCCAGGGCAGCCTTCGCCGCCTCGGCAGCACGGCTCTGCCCACTCGCTTTGCCCACGGACATCCAGGCCGGGCCTGCATCCTTCATGACCGACTTTATGTCGGCGAAGTCGAGGTTAATCAGCCCCGGTATGGTCACCACTTCCGAGATGGCCTGAACGCCCAACAGGAGAGCGTCATCCGCCAACCTGAAGGCGCTGTCCACGGTCGTCTTCGCATCACAGAGCTGAAGGAGACGATCATTAGGTATTATTATCAGAGTATCAACCTTGCCCGAGAGGTTGACCAGTCCCTCCTCCGCCACCTGCCCTCTGTGCGTCCCCTCAAATGAGAAGGGTTTGGTCACCACGCCGATCGTCAAGGCTCCACTCTGCTTGGCCACCTCGGCCACCACTGGAATGCCGCCAGTCCCTGTACCGCCGCCCATACCGGCAGCGATGAAGACCATGTCAGCACCCTGAACGATGTCCTCAACGACATCGCGGCTCTCTTCGGCTGCTTTCGTTCCGACCTTATGATCGCCACCGGCACCCAGTCCTCTGGTGAGCTTCTCCCCCAGTTGAATTCTGGTGGGAGCTTCTGCCAGCGCCAGCGCCTGGCCATCCGTGTTCATGACTATGAAGTCAACGCCTTTGATTTCCTCCCGCACCATGCGAGTAATGGCATTGCTACCGGCACCGCCAACGCCGATAGCCTTGATTCTTGCTGGAGTCGGAGTGTAAATCTGTTTTGCCATTCTAACCTCCTTTCACGGATCAGGCACGAAGCAGCCTTCTGAGTACACGAACGAAGCTGCTCCAGTTACCATTTCTCTTTTCTCGATAGGTCGATCCCTCTTTGCCTCGCACCTGCCAGAGGGCAAGCCCGAGAGTAGTGGCGTAAGATGGATCATTGAGGATGTCGGAAATGCCGTAAATCCCCGCGCTCAGAGGTCGGCCTCTGCGCACCGGAATCTGCAGCATCTGCTGGCCTAACTCATCCAACCCGGATAGATTGGATGTGCCGCCCGTGAGCACGAGGCCGCAGGGCGCCAGGCTGTTGTAGTCGCTGGTGGGCATCTCCAGAAGTATGAGTTGCAGTAGCTCCTCCATCCTCGCCCGGATGATGCTGCATAGCTCGTTGTAAGAGGCGCTATGCCCGTTCTCGACACCCACCTGGACGGCCTGTTCTACCTCTTGAGCAGGCATGACGTTGCCGTATCTCTTCTTCATCTTCTCGGCGATGCTAAAGGGCAGGCCCAGACCTATGGATATATCGCTGGTCACTTGATAACCGGCTACCGGGATGATTGAGGTATGGTAGATGCTGCCATTCTTGAACACCGCTATGTCCGTAGTGCCTCCACCCATGTCTGCCATAATGACGCCTGTTTCCCTCTCCTCTGGAGTCAACACCGCCTCTCCAGCGGCCAGAGGCTCCAGAATGAGATCCTCAACGTCAACGCCCATGCTACGTACGCACTTGGCCAAGTTCTGTATGGATGTAACTGACGCGGTGATGATGTGGGTTTCCACGTCCAACCTGGACCCGTGCATGCCGACCGGCTGCTTCACGCCCTCCTGCCCGTCAAGGGAGTAGAACCGGGGAATGGCATGCAGCACCTTCTTCCCTTCGCTGACGGGGATGTTGCGAGCCGCAGATAGTACCCTCTTGAGGTCATTAGTACGCACCAGTCGATCATCCCGCGGGATGGCGACTACTCCCTTATTGTTCAGACTGCTAATGTGCCTGCCGGTGACCCCAACGTAAGCAGAATCTACACGTATGCCGCTGATTCTCTGAGCTTCTCTCACTGACGCAGCGATTGACTGTTTGGCTTCATCCAGATTGACGACTATGCCTTTGTGAAGACCACGACTGGGAACGACTCCCACCCCGAGAACTTCGATGTCGTCTTTAGCTTTTACACTAGCTACGATGGTGGCTACTTTGGTCGTGCCCACATCGATAGCCGAAATGATCCTTTTTGCCATTTTCACCTCCTTGATCGCTGAGTATGCTGCCTAGTTGAGTCGCTCGGCTATCCTCAGTTTCGCGCTACGGCTGCGTGGGTTGGATTCTGTCTCCAATGAAGTAGGCTTGATAACCTTCCGTGATATGAGCTTCAAGGTGGGGGCATGCCCACAGCGACACATCACTGCTCCCGGGGGACACAGGCAACTGCTGGCTGCACGTCGCATGAACTGCTTGACTATGCGGTCCTCCAACGAATGATAGCTGATGACCGCCAGTCTTCCTCCAGGACGGAGAAGGCCACTAGCCTGTCTGAGAGCCGGCTCCAAGTTCTGCAGCTCGCCATTGGTCGCTATGCGCAGTGCCATGAAGGTTCTTGTTGCGGGATGGATTCTGGCACGTCTGCTGCGCACAGCTTGCTCAACCAGGTGTGCGAGTTCCAGAGTGGTGGCGACGGGCCGATTTTGGACGATGTATCGCGCTATCCGCCGGCTGTGACGCTCTTCGCCGTATTCTGCTATGAGCCGAGCCAACTCTTGCTCTGAAAAGGTGTTCACGATATCAGAGGCAGTTAACTCTTGCCTGGGATCGAACCTCATATCCAGGCGAGCGTCGAGGTGAAAACTGAAGCCTCGTTCGGCTGTATCCAGTTGCATAGAAGAAACACCGAGGTCGAAGAGAATACCATCAACCGGATGAAACTGGTACCTCCCGCATATGACTTCCAGATTAAGAAAGTTGTCATCGACCAGGGTGATCGCTTCGCCATACTCCTTGAGTTCCTCTTGACAGACCCTGATGGCTTCAGGATCAGCATCAATACCCAGAAGCCTTCCCGAGGGCATGATCCTCTCGAGTATGGCTAAGGCATGTCCTCCCAGGCCCACCGTGCAGTCGATGATGTACGCTCCCGGCCGAGCCTGTAACCCGGCCATGGCTTCACCAGGCAGAACAGGTGTGTGCACTGGCAAGGACATGGTCAAACTCATTAACTATTCCTCAAGGCTCTCTATAATCTTTGCGGCCTGCTCATCGGCCGATGTCTTCTCCGTCCTCCAATCCTCCTCACTCCAGAGCTCAATGGCGTTGTTGACACCGACGACGACGGCCGTATCGCCTATTCCGGCATACTCGCGCAGGTAGAAGGGCAACACTATCCTGCCCTGTCCGTCGAACGTGGCACTGAAAGCAGAGCCGAACAGTGAACGGGTCAGCTTTCTTGAGTTGGCCGGGCTCACTGCCTTGGCGGCAAGCCTCTCGGAAACCCTCTTCCACTCCTCCGGCGAGTAGACGGTGATGCACCTCTCGAGTCCCTTGGTCAATATCATCCCCGCCCTCAGTTCGCGCCTGAATTTCGGCGGCAGAGGCACTCTGCCCTTGTCATCAACTTTGTATGGATACTCGCCGTAGAACATGATCATTCACCTCAGCAAAACATACTGTCTGAACAAAGGGACACAGTCCCGGCCGCATCGGCCAAGACGCGACTTGCCACAATCCCGCGTATGCCCGGCCTTCCCTCATTCACACCATTCATCACAGCCCGTCCCATATTGCCCTTTTTCCCCACTTTTCCCCACAACTATATTATATAGGTTATTCACGTTTTGTCAATACTTTCGGGCCGATATGCGGCTCTTTCAGGAAGTTTTCCCCCTTAACACTGAACCAGGAGCGCTCCCATCACCAGGACGCCGAGTCACACGCCTGCGACCGCGGCTTTCTTTTGCACCGCGCGCATGTTAAGATATGCAGCCTAAAGGTCCTAACTGAGGAAACCCATGCGCATCGACATCCTGTGCCTTTTTCCCGAGATGTTCGACTCCCCGCTCAACCAGAGCATTATCAAGCGTGCCGGCGAGCGGGGACTTGTGAACATCGTGACTCATGACATA
>Ga0255054_10002634_pt1 | contig 10166 bp, 16 predicted proteins | sample JV7_2_23_MG_FD_188634 | JGI IMG/M metagenome (GOLD analysis project Ga0255054, IMG submission 188634) | Seawater microbial communities from Jervis Inlet, British Columbia, Canada - JV7_2_23 | ecosystem: Environmental > Aquatic > Marine > Inlet | place: Canada: British Columbia | collected... | reverse complement strand
ACCCCTACATCCAGCTGAAACAGAAGGTGATCGAGCCGCCGGGCGAGGTTAAGCCGGAGTCGGAGATCTACCACCTGTTGGCGCAGCACCTGGGGGTGGACGCAGTGGATGGGATACCCGGACCCTCCGACGCCGAGGTGGATGCGTTTCTCGAACGTAAGCTGGAGCCGTTCCCCGAGCTGAGCCTGGACCGCTTGCGGGAAGGGCCGGTCCTGGCGCCCGGCAACCAGGAGGTGGCGTTCTCCGACTTCGTGTTCCCAACACCCTCGGGTAAGATCGAGCTGGTTTCCGAAGAGGCAGCCGAGCGGTGGGGCGTGGACCGGCTGCCGTCTTACGGTGAGCCGGAGGAGTCGGTGCGGTCGGTCGGGCGCGAAGCTGCGAAGTACCCGCTCTACCTGATGACCCCCAACACGAAGAACCGGATCCACTCGCAGTTCAACAACCTCGAGATGATCCGCCAGTTCGGTGACGCACCGTTCGCACAGGTGCATCCCGCGGATGCCGCCGCGCGCGGCATAGTGGACGGTGGCCGCATCGGAGTATTCAACGACCGTGGGCGCCTGGAGGTGGAGGCCCGCCTCGACCCGGGCATCAAACGGGGCTGCGTTGCCGTGACCAACGGATGGTGGATCACCCAGGGCGGCACGGTGAACTTCTGCTCCTACGGCCGAGAGACCGACATGGGCCACGGCGCGGCGTTCCACGACGCGCTGGTCGAGATCGCCGCGGTGCGCGATGCGGTATAGCTTTGTCTTCGACCAGAACCGCTGCACCGGGTGCCACGCGTGCCGCCTCGCATGCACAATAGAGAACGGTCTCGCGCTGGATCAGAGCTGGCGCTCGATTCACACGTTCAATCCCCGGCGTGAACCGGCAGCACCGGTCTTCCACCTTTCCCTCGCATGCAACCACTGCGCCGAGCCTTCGTGCCTGGCGGCCTGCCCTGCGCAGGCGTATGAGAAGGACGCCGAGACCGGGGCTGTGCTCGTGGATGATGCCAAGTGCATCGGCTGCCGCTACTGCATCTGGGCGTGCCCATACGATGCACCGCGCTTCGACAGCACGCGTGGCGTGATCACCAAGTGCACTTTCTGCGTGGACCGCATCAGGGATGGGGGGCAACCCGCATGCGCCGCGCTGTGCCCGACCGGAGCGCTCAGGTTCGAGCGGCTGACCGAGCAGGAAATCACGAACGATGCGGCCGGCTTCCCACAGACGGACCTCGAGCCGGCCATCCGGATCATCCCGTGGTGGGGCGGTCGTGGCCCGATCGGTGGCGGAGCCCACAGTGGACCTAGTGTCGCCCTCATCGCGCCGCCCTCCACGTCGCGCATCACGCTACGCTCGGAGTGGTCGTTGGCGCTGTTCACGTTCCTGGTGTCGCTCCTATTTGGGCTAGTGGCAGCTGCGGCCGTCGGCGGCAGGGAAGTGAGCCCGGTTCTGTTTCTGGGCATCGCTCTCGCCGGGGTGAGCCTGAGCACGATGCACCTGGGCAAGCCGCTGCGGGCCTGGCGCGCCGCGCTCAACGTCAGGACGTCCTGGCTGTCGCGGGAGATAGTGAGCGTGGGTGTTTTCGTGGCTGCCGGAGCGGCCTACCTATTCCTGGCACCGCGGCACGGCGCAGCCGGGTGGCTCACCGCCGCAGTCGGCCTGATTGCGCTGATCAGCGTGGACATGGTGTACCGCGTGGCCGAGCGCCCCGGGGTGTCCATCCCGCACTCCGGGAGCGCTTTGCTCACCGGGCTCTACCTGGCCGGGATCCTTTCGCTGAACCCCGCCCTGGCAGGTTCTGCAGGTCTCGTGCAGCTGGTGCTCTACGCGTGGCGCAAGCTGCAATTGACGCGCGCCGGAGTGCCGGCACGGCCCACTCTGAGTATTGCACGCGTTGTGATTGGATTCGGGCTTCCCGCTCTCGCGTGGGTTACGGCCGGGGAGCTACCGGGCTGGGCGATCGCCGCCGCACTGCTCGGCGAGCTGATCGACCGGGGGGAGTACTACTCCGGGCTCGAGATCAGAAGCCCGCAGCGACAGCTTGCGGAGGACCTTGCAGCGTGGCCCGCCTCCGGGAGCGACACTTCGTCTGCCGCGGCGGCGTAGCCGCCGCTAGGGAATCGGCCGGCTCTCCTCCTGCTGCAGGTACTTGTCGAACCATGCCACCGTACGCTCGAAGGCGTCCATCGCCGCCGCGCCGCTGCTGAACTCGTGCCCCATCCCGGGATACAGCACCATCTCGGCGTCCACACCCAGCTTTTGCAGAGCGACGAACATCTCCTCGGCCTGGGTGACCGGCACATCCTTGTCCACCTCACCGTGGAGGAACAGCACCGGCGTCTTGACGTTCGCTACGTGCTTGAGCGGTGAACGGTCCCACAGCAGCTCGTAGTTGTCCCACACGTCGCCCGGGAATTCCGTCTCTATCAGGAGATGGTACAGCGAGGTGCCGTAGAAGCTGACCAGGTTGCTGAGGCTGCCGCCGGCCACCACCGCACCGAAGCGGTCGGTCTGGGTCACGATCCAGTCGGCCATGTAGCCGCCGTAGCTGTAGCCGAACACGGCGAGCCGGTCGCCGTCCACCCAGTCGTTCTGCGCCACCGCGTAGTCCACGCCGGCCATGAGGTCACGGTAGTCACCGCCGCCCCAATCGTTCAGCGTCCCGTCAGCGAACGCCTGGCCGTAGCCCACGCTGCCGCGCGGATTGATTTGCAGGACGCCGTAGCCGCTCTCGGCGAGCTTCTGCGTGACCCATGAGATACTGTGGCGGTAGGCGCCGTGCGGGCCGCCGTGCACCGTGAGCACGAGCGGATAGGCTTGCCCGGGCTCATAGGGATTGGGCTTGGTCAGCCACCCCTGCACCGGCGTGCCGTCGAAGCTCTCGAACCAGATGGCCTCCTGGTGCGAGTAGGTCACGTTCGCGGCGAACGCGTCCTGCAGCTGTGTGAGCTGCCTCTGCCAGGAGCCGTCGAGCGTGGTGAGGTAGAGTTCCGGCGGCCGCTCACCGGTCGCCACGCGGTAGACGATCCGGTCCTGAGTGGGACTCACCGCGAACGAGATGACCTCGGCGTCGTCGGCGACAATGGGCAGTATCTCGCCGCCCTCCACCGGAACGCGCAACAGGTGGACCGCGCCGTGGTTATCGGCCCGGAAGAACAGGTGCTTGCTGTCTCCCGACCACTGATAGCCCCTGACGCGGCGGTCGAGCGGGATCGTGAGGTTGCGGGGCGTTCCGCCGTCGGCCGGGACCACCCACAACTGGTCGTTCTCCATTGGGCTGTCGCGGGTGTTGATCGGTCGCTCGCCGGCGCGGTATGCGATCCACTTGCCGTCGGGGGAATACTCGGGCGCGAACTCCGGCCCGGGCGTGTCGGTGATCTGCCGTAGGGCGCCTCTGGCCACGTCGACGGTCCACAAGTCGTTCCGGTGCACATCGTCGGGGTCGTCGGCGCGGTTGCTGATGAACGCGATGCGCTCCCCGTCCGGTGACCAGGCGATGCTGTGCTCGTCGTACCAGCTGGAAGTGAGCTGCCGTACCTCACCGTCCCGCACCGAGACGACGAAGATGTGAGTACGCAGGTTGTCGGAGCGCCCGGTGCGGCTCTTGAACAGCAGCCGCTCGATCACGATGGGGTCGTCTCCCTGTTCTTCCGCTTCCCTCTCAGCGGAGACGTAGGAGACGTACCTGGAATCCGGCGACCACACCAGGTTCTTCCTGGCGCGGTGCCCGAGGAATGCGTTGCTCTCGTAGACGGGGGCCACGAAGCGGTATTCTTCGGCCGCCACGTCGTACACGTGAATCCCGTAGTTGCCGTCGTCGTCCGTACCCTTGAACGCGTGGTACGCCCCATCGGGCGAGAAGTAGGGGGACGAACGCCGGATGTCCGACTCCAGCGGCTCCCCATCGAAGCTGTAGTGCAGCACCTTGGGGGTCCTCGGTCCCCCGTCCGGCACATGAGGCCTGGTCCACACGTAGAACGAGTTCCCGTCGGCACTGACGGCCGGGTTGCCCACGCTGGCGATGTAGATCTGGTTGCCCTGCGTGTACGGGACCTGTGCGTGCGCGGCGGACGCGACCAGCGCCAGAGCGGCAACTGCGAGATTCAGCGTGCTCTTCATTGATTCAACTCCGTCAGCTTGACTCCGAGACATTCCCACCTGTGTGAGATACCGCCAGCGGCCGAATGGTTGCCGTGCCAGCCACGCCTACTCCGGACGGTGGCACACGGCTTCGATGCGGTTGCCATCCGGATCGAGCACGTATGCGGCGTAGTAGTTTTCGTGGTAGCGCTTCCAAATGCCGGGCGAGCCGTCGTCAGCCCCGCCGGCGGCCATGGCGGCGGCGTGGAAGCCGTCAACCGCAGCCCTGCTGCTTGCCTTGAGCGCCACGTGGGCGCTGGCGGCCCTCGACCCCTTTTCCCTCACGAGCACGATGTAGAAATCGTCCTGGCCCTCATCGGGTCCGTAGCCGCTCGAGCGGATCTTGTCGTTGACCCTTCGGTAGCCCAACGGGTCCATCACCGCATCGTAGAAGCGTCGTCCCTGCTCCAGGTCGGATACGCCCACGGAGAGGTGGTCGATCATCTCCGCCATGCGGCATCCTCAGTCACGGTGTCCGCGCCCGGGGGCCCTGCTCCTCCTCCCACACCTCACACTCGAATCCGTGCAGGTTCGCGTCACTGGACCGCCAGGCGCCGTCCGGCAGGCCCGCCTTGCGGCACACCCAGTCGAGAAACTCCTCCCTGTCCCAACCGTGACTGATCGGCACCTGTGGAAGCAGCAGTCCGGAGTACCGACCCTTGCTGATGATCAGCCCGTGCCGGCCCACCTCGACCTCCTCGGCCGCGATCGGCTCGAGCGGCGTCAGGGCGCTGATCTCGATGTGCAGAGCAGGTACCTCGTCGATTGACACCGGCGGAAAGCGGGGATCGTCGGTGGCCGAGGATACTGCCATGTGCGCGACCGACTCGATGAGCGGCCGCCGCGCGACCGTCTCGCCGCGGCAACCTCGAAGGTCACCGGTCTCGCGCTGGCGCAGCGTGACGAACGTGGCGCGGTGCTCGAGGAGGGCGGGGCTGTCCGTTTCACAGTGTGGCTCGCGCCCCTCGTCGAGGTAATCCTCGAGAGCCTGCCTCGCGATGCGAAGCAACGTGAGCTTGTCGGCGTCAGACAGCGCCATGTGAGACCTAACGCTCGTGTCTACCGCATCACGAGAGTGTCGGGTCCCGACAGTTGCTCGACGTGGCAGCGACACATCGTCATGCCGAAGACGAAATCACCCGTGACGGAGAGCTGACCGGTCGTCGCCGTGAATCGAACGGGCTCTTCATCCTGCTCGATCAGGGATCCGTGGCCGTCGGTCACTACCAGGTAAATGCCCCTCGCCGGATCTCCTGGCCCCATGTCGGAGAAATCGAGGTCCTCCCCGGTCCGCACCATCGTCACTACCGGCTCGAGCCCTGTAACCGGCTCTCCTGCCTCATTGACCACGGCGACCGCAAAGGATCGAAACTCCATCGTGCAGGCGACGGTCTCGCACTCGTCGTCGGAGCACCCTGCGAGCGAGAACACCGTGCCGATCAAGACCGCGTACCTCGTCCACCGCTTCATCGTCATCCTCTCTTTTCCGCGCCGAACCCGTCACCGGCAGCCCATGGTCGAAGCTCGACGTACTTGTCCCTCGGCGTGCAGGTGAGCCAGCTGATGCCGTGCCGGCGGCACCACCAGATGTGTCCGCCTATCCCCAGAAGCGGATGTCCGACTATCCAGATCAGGGACCAATGGCCCAGCCAGACCGACAGCAGTGCGGCCACGCCCAGGTAGAAGATCAGCTTTCCCCAGATCTTCCAGCGCGGCGCGATGAAGCGGCCGAACACGGCAAAGCCGGCCAACCAGATCGCGACCGCAAGTACGAGGTCGATCTGAAAAGCGTTCATGCCTGCGCTCTCAGGTCGAGGCTCCACGCGCCGGCGCCGCGCCACAGCAGGTATGCGCACATTGCGATGACGATCAGGGGAATGACCGGCGCACTCGGCTGCAAGGGAAAGAGCGATGGGTCATCCACCACCACGTGTACGTAGGTGGCGACTACCATTATCCCCGTCACGACGATGACGGCCGGCCGCACCAGCAGTCCGACGGCCAAGGCGACGCCGAGCGCGACTTCGAGGAGCGGCACCGTCCATCGTGAGACCGCATATAGTGGCAGGTCTGCGGCAAGGAGCTGTCCGGACCACGCATCGGCGAGCATCGGCACCAGGAGCTTCATGACGCCGGTCATCAGGAAGATCAGGGCCAGGAGGAGACGCACGACTCCGGCGAGCCTGTCGTTCGTGGTGCTGCGGACGTCATCCAGAGTCATGCTGGCCTCTTAGTCGCACCACGACTTGTACGTGAGCCATGCACCAACCGCCACCATCACGACTCCAGCGAATCTCATGTACAGGCGGAGCCCGGCTTCGCCCCAACTGGACAGGAACCAGCCGGTGATCTTCTTGGTCATGGCGGGAACCGCCAGATACAGAGTTCCCTTGATCGCCATTGACCAGCCGACGAACGTGATGATCGCGCGCCAGAGGGGGCTCCACTCGTTGTGGGTCGCAATCACCAGCAGCCCGACTACCAGGATCATGAAGGCGATCGGATGGAACCTGTGGGGCTCATCCACACTCTCCCGCAGCAGTCTGATCCACGGGTCAGGCGAAAGGACGTACGAGACACCAAGCACCACAATGAGGATCGAGATCACCGCTGCGATGGCTTCACTCATGCGGACCGCTCCTTCCGTTTGGTGTCCTTCCAATTCCACCACTTGAGCAGCTCTGAATCGTGCTCATCGTTGGCAGCGAAGTAGACGGCGCAGCGAAAGACGTAGAGCACACAGCGGTCCATGTATCCCCCGCGCAGCGCGCTCAGTTGCTCGTAAAGGAGTTGGGGGTCGGCGTCGCGCAGGTCCTCGACGCGCTCCATGCCGAGGTCGCGGAGGTCCTGGGCGATGCTGGGACCGACGCCGGGGATGCGCTGGAGGTCGGAGACGGCCCTGGTCATTGCGCCAAAGTCCAGTACTCGGGCTGGGAGGGCAGTCCCCTGAGTACGGTTCGAATGATGCGGCGGCTCGACTTGTCGATCCACCGAATCGAACGGTAGCCGGGAGGCCCCAGCTCTCCCGTGTCGACCTTCCAGCACTCGAGCACCGTGCCCCCGTATTCGATTGCCTCCGTACCCAGTACTTCGACCGATCCCCAGACCTCCCCGCCGAACCACGGCGAGAAGCGCGGAATCGCCACTGCGTAGCGATCCTGGTACGGCAGCAGAGGGAGGAGCCACGGCATCTGCCCCTCGATCGGGAACACCGGCCTGTCGATGGTTTGGTCGATAAGCCGAGCCGGCTGCCCGGACAGCACGACCCAGCCCGTGAGATGGTGGGCATTGGCGGACATGGCCGTGGAGTCGGACCGGGCCTTGACCTTGTGATGGATGAGTGCGAAATCCGCCGCGCGGACGATGATCGTGGCAGTCGTCGTGTTGCCGGATGACGACACGTGGGTCGTTGCAATGACGTACGTGTCGACGTCGCCCTCCTTGCCGCGCGAGATCGTGCGGCTGGTGCTGCTGATCCGCGTCCAGTTGCCCTCCGAGATGCTGGAACTCTCGACGGTTTCCATGCCGAGCGGCAGGCTGGCGCCGCGCAGCACGGAACTCCCTACCAGCACGGTGTCCACGAGCTGTGCGGCGGCCGGGTTCGCGGCCAACAATCCGACGCACGCCCCGCACCATGCTGTGCGAATCGCCAAGCCCCCCCTGCGCTCAGGCGCCATCGACCAGTATCATCTCGCTGAGAGCGGAGGCGTGGCGCAGCTCCTTGGCTTCTGCATACTCCTCAGACGCCCACCACTCCCTGGCGCGATCGAATGACGGAAACTCGAGCACCACGACCCGCCCCGGGGTGCGGTCGCCCTCGAGCGCCTCAGCCCTGCCGCCGCGTACGACGTACTTCCCGCCGAAGGCGGCCACGGTCGGAGCCGCGAGCTTCTTGTAGTCCTCGTACTGGACGGGGTCGGTGATTTCGATATCGACTATTACGTACGCTGACAAATGAGTCTCCTATCAGGTCTTGGCCTCGAGCTTCACGGCCGTGCCGTAGCTGAGCATTTCCGCGGCTCCCGACATCACCTGTGAGGTCATGAACCGTACGTTGATGACTGCGTCAGCCCCCAACTGCTCCGCCTGCCGTTCCATGCGGCGCTGGCTCTCGGCCCGGGCTTCGATCAGCATCTCCGAGTACTCCTTGACCTCCCCGCCCACGAGCGAGCGCAGTCCGGCCAGGATGTCCTTGCCGATGTGCTTCGCTCGGATCGTACTTCCCCTCACCAGTCCCAGGGCCTTGCTCACCTGGTGGCCCGGCACGAAATCGGTGGTCACGACGATCATTTTCGGTTGTCTCCTGGTTTAGCCCTTGAGTGAGCGATGGAACTCAGGAATCGTCGAGGAGGTCGCTGTCCTGGCTGCGATCCTCGAGGCGTTCCCAAATTACGGTTCCCAGCAGTAACAGGAAGCCCAGCGCCGCGGCAGCCATCCCGATCTGGATAGGCAAGGGAAGGGCACGGATCCAGGGCCACAGGAACCGCAGCGGCTCGATTGCCCACGTGAGCAGCATGACGGCACCCGAGGCGATGAGCAGGAAGCCGACGATTCGTATCAGGCGGATCATTCGCGCAGTGGCCCCTCAGAGCGATAGTCTCGCAGGCGCTCCAGTACCAAGGAGATCAGCACCAGAGCCAAGCCCGCCAATACGAAAACTACGCCCAGTTCCAACTCCGCGGGTAGATCCACGAACTTGAGCAAGAGCCGCATGGACTCGATGGCCGCAGTGACCGCAGCGAGCAGGATGCCCCCGCGCCACAAGAACAGGCCGATCAGATGTACAGGTCGCATTTGGCTAGCTCGTCCCCCTCAGATCCGGTCCCAGTCCCAGATGGCGTACCGGTCGTTCTGGTCTAGCTTGTGACCGCACTCCTTCAGTGTGAGCAATATGTTGCCCCGGTGGTGACTCTCGTGCGCGATGAAGTAGCCCAGAGTGGTGAACACACCCTTCTTCATGCCGCGGCGCTTTGGAGTTCCCGCCAGAACTCCCTCCAGAAACGACTCTACGGCGCTGGTTGAGGCAAGTAGCGCCTTCTTTAGTTTCGCCTTGGACGGCGTGACCTTCGTCTCGAACACTGCCAGCCCTTCGGCCAGGTCCTTCGCCCGCTTCTCCAGGTGCCACACTCTTACGTTGTGCAGATGGGCGAACTGGCGCGCCACATCCCGGCCGCCACGCTTGGAGAGCGTGCACTTCATGCCCGCGTCACTGATGCGATCGATCAGGAACAGGTTGATGCGGTTGTTGGTGCGCCACGCCTCCAGCAGCTCATCGAGCATGTGCGACTCCTGCAACGATCTCACCAGCCCTTCGCTCCAGCCTCCTCCATCAGCGCCTCATACATGACTGCCTGTACACCGTGTTCGTGGAAGAACTCCATCATCAGCCGATCCTGGAGAATCCTGTTGAGCGCCTCGTGCCTCTGCGCATCGACCGATGCCGGGAGGATCTCGGTTGCCTCCAGTTCGGCCCGATCCATCGCCCACTGTACGGCTGCGTAGAGGGCTTGGCAGGTGGAGTCGGCGGGTAGTGCCAGATTGTGTCCCGGCACGATCTGGGAAGCGGTCAACGGATACACATAGGACCTGCTGATGTAGCGGGGCTCCTCCGAGAACATGCGTATCTCGACCCACCCCTCAGTTTCACCCACGTACGTGAAGATGTCGCCCTTCTCCGCCCGCGCGATCACGACCCTGTCGGTTCCAGGGCCGGTACGAAGGTTGACGCGGGAACTGCTGACGACAACGTAGTCGGCATTCGGCTCCTGACTGGCCGCTCCGTCGGCGCCTGCTTGCACGAGGCTGAAGGCGGTTACCGTACCGACTGCCAGAAAGAGTGTGCCTTTCATGCTGCTATACCTCCCTGTCCCCCCAAAGACAATGCCACTCGCTCCAGCCTCAATGCCGCACGGCCCTCCGTCTGTGGCGGCGATGGACCCCAGCCCGTGAGGTCGGAGAAGCGGGCCGCCCGATCGGGTCGATGAACATCGCGACGGCGTCGCCCACCTCCGGGAGGGTTCCCTCGAGCACACTCA
>Ga0255054_10002633_pt1 | contig 10168 bp, 8 predicted proteins | sample JV7_2_23_MG_FD_188634 | JGI IMG/M metagenome (GOLD analysis project Ga0255054, IMG submission 188634) | Seawater microbial communities from Jervis Inlet, British Columbia, Canada - JV7_2_23 | ecosystem: Environmental > Aquatic > Marine > Inlet | place: Canada: British Columbia | collected... | reverse complement strand
ATTCTTTGTTTCCCGCGCATCGAAGCCGGTCTTGCGCCTGCTTGCATGCACTCCTGTGTTGGCAGAATTCGTTATCTTGGCGTTATTCTTTATGACGCCGACAAGATTGAGGCAACAGCATCCGCAGCTGAACACGAACTGGTCGACCGGCATATGGACATCATGCTGGATCCATTCGATCCGGGCGTAATTGAAGCCGCCAAGAGTAACGGCGTTGCCGATTCTACGATTCGTTCAGCACAGGCATCGCCGATTTACAAATTCGTCAAAGAATGGGGCATGGCATTGCCGCTGCATTCCGAATTCCGGACATTGCCGATGCTGTTCTATGTACCGCCTCTCTTGCCTGTCATGGCATCTCTGAGCAAAGCCAACAATGCTGAACAGGCCGAGAAGCTAGGTGCAACCACGAAATTCTGGAACGATGACTGGCTTTACGATACGAGCACTGAAGAACTCTTCGGCACCATTGATCAGGCTCGCTTCCCACTCGAGTACATGGCAAGTCTGTTCAGCGCCGGTGATACGCAGAAGGTAAGAGACCGGCTGGTCAAATTGATGGCCGTCAGGATCCACAGGAGGCACAAGACGGTCGGTGATATTTCTGCAGAAAAGGCACAGCACGCGCTGGATGATGCCGGCTTGACTGCGGAGATGGCGGATGACATTTACTACCTGACTTCGCTGGCCAAGTTTGACGATCGGTTCGTCATCCCTGCAGCGCATCGGGAACAGGCCATGGAAATGATGGAGTTCACTGGCGACACCAAGGGCAGTACCGGATTCGGGTTCAAGCGCGGCACTGCAGAGAGAGGGTTGTAAGGTGGAACAGCGCAGTCACTACCGTGTGTTGGCAGCATTGCTCGAATATCCGGGGGCCGGGTATCCGCAGAAGGTTCGACAGATCAGGGATTCTCTTGACGGACTCTATCCGGACGCTTGTGCCGAGCTCGATCGTTTTCTGCAGCTTCTGCCTGCAGATGACCTGACGGCAATGCAGGAACTCTATACGCGCTCTTTCGACGTCCAGGCAATGACAACGCTGGACGTCGGCTATGTTCTGTTTGGCGATGATTACAAACGTGGCGTGTTGCTGGCGAATTTGAACAGTGAGTACCGTGAGGCTGATCTGGATACCGGGACGGAGCTGGCAGATCATATTCCGAACTTGTTGCGTTTGATGGAGTTACTCAAAGATGAAGAAGTACTCCACGATCTGGCCTACGCGATTCTTGCTCCCGCGCTTCTTGAGATGATTCGTGAGTTTTCGTCAGATCGCATCGAGAAAAGAAATGCGTCTTACAAAAAGCACTACAAGACGCTTATAGAGACTCCCGCCGTCAAGGTAAACGCGTTTACGCTCTATCAACATGCACTGCAGGCATTGTATGAAGTCCTGAAACAGGATTTTGCGTTAATAGAAGAAATTCCGCTTCAGCGTACTTGTGACTTTCTGCAATCGGTTGACAGGGAAAACGAAATTGAAGAACGCGCAAGCGCTCATTAATGAGCAAGAGGACACCCCATGAATTCGCTTGATTACTTCTTTTTTTCGGCCTATCCCTACCTTGCGATCGGTGTCTTCCTGGTCGGGGCGACATATCGGTACAGGGAGAGGGGCTATAAGGTAACGAGCCTGTCTGCGCAGTTCCTGGAGGGTAAGCAAGGGTTTTGGGGAACGGTGCCATTGCATTGGGGCATCCTGATGGTCTTCCTGGGCCACCTGGTCATATTCTTGGCGCCCGAGAGCGTCCTGGCGTGGAACAGCGATCCGGCCCGGCTAATTCTCCATGAAGGCCTGGGCTTCACCTTCGCGGTCGCAATAGTTGTCGGCCTGGTGGGGCTGATTATCAGGCGTCTGACCAATCCGCGACTGAAAATGGTCACAACTCGTATGGATCTTTTCGTCGAGTTGTTCCTGCTGGCTCAGGTCCTGCTGGGATGCTGGATTGCGTTGGGTTACCGCTGGGGATCGTCCTGGTTTGCCGCCGATCTGTCACCGTACCTCTGGTCGATTATAAAGCTCAACCCGCAACCTGAGGCCGTCATTGCGATGCCGCTTGTGATCAAGGCACACATTGTTGGCGCTTTCTCCATCATCCTGATATTTCCGTTCACTCGCCTGGTACACATATTGGTAGCGCCGTTTCACTACCTGTGGCGCCCGTATCAGGTCGTGATCTGGTACTGGGACAAGAAACGCGTTCGCGATGCCAATACTGAATGGTCCGAAGCGCGACCGCGGAATAACTGACATCACCGTAATCCATGCTCACAGCAGTGAAGGAGAGTAGGGCGTGGAAAAAGTAGCCACGGCCAAATCGCACAAAGCGCTGATTCTGAATACGACGGCATTTACCGTCTGTTTTGCGGTTTGGATGCTGAACGGCGTGCTGGTGACCTTCCTGGCATCGAACCAGGTATTTGACTGGGGGCCGGTGGAGATTGGCTGGTTGCTCGGTATTCCCGTACTAACGGGTTCAATATTCCGCCTGCCTGCGGGCATGCTGACGGACAGGTTTGGCGGCAAACCCGTTTACGGGGCATTGCTCTTCATATGCGCCGTTCCGATGTATCTGCTCTCCCATGCGGACAGCTTTCTGGAATTTGCCATTTATAGTTTTGGTTTCGGCCTGTCCGGCGTAAGTTTTGCCATTGGCATTGCCTATACATCGGTGTGGTATCCAAAAAAAAATCAGGGAACGGCCCTGGGCATCTTCGGCGCGGGAAACGCGGGTGCGGCACTAACCCTGGTTTTTGCGCCAACGCTGTTGAACAAGCTTACTGATAACGGCGCCAATATCGAAGGCTGGCGTCAACTGCCCGTTTATTATGCTGGCCTGTTGGTCGTCATGGGCACACTGTTTCTTGTCTTCGCGGAGAACAAAAAGCACGCGAAACAAGCACGAACTCTGGCAGCAATGCTGCAGCCATTGAAAGATATGCGGGTATGGCGTTTTGGTCTTTATTATTTTCTGGTCTTCGGCTGCTTTGTAGCCTTTTCCCAGTGGTTGGTGCCGTATGTCGTCAACGTCTATTTTCTACCACTGGTCACGGCTGGCTTACTGGCGGCCCTGTTCAGCTTTCCTTCCGGAGTCATTCGGGCAGCGGGGGGCTGGATGTCCGACAAATGGGGTGCCCGCGTAATCATGTACTGGGTACTCGGCCTGTCTGTGGCCATCAGCTTCATGCTCATGTTCCCCAAGATGGAAATCTATTCGCCAGGTGAAGGGATACTCGCCCAGCGCCCGGGTGTTGTGACCGAGGTCACGGACACTCGCATCGTAGTCGATGATCAAATCTACCAGATCAGGCAAAGCGACACAGATTTCGAAGCTCTTGACGACAGAATCATGATCTTTCCGACCAAGGACACCTGGCAGGAGGCCATGGTAGAGGAAGGACAGGAGGTCAAGAGACGAGAGCTGCTGGCCAAGGGCATCACGCGAATCTATTCCCAGGCCAATGTGTGGGTTTTCGCGGTATTCGTCATTGGACTGGGTAGTGTGTGGGGGATCGGAAAAGCGGCGGTGTACAAGCACATTCCCGACTACTTCCCCGATGAGGTAGGGGTCGTGGGTGGCATGGTAGGCGTGCTCGGTGGTCTCGGTGGTTTCTTTTGCCCGATTATCTTCGGATACCTACTGGAGTGGACCGGCTTGTGGACCAGCGCCTGGATGTTCATGTTGCTCCTGTCGCTCCTCTGTTTCTCCTGGATGCATTGGACGGTCATGAAATTGTCCAGGCTGCCGTCTGGTTTCGAAACCAAGTTTGCCAGCTTGCTGCGGGGGGGCGCCAGCAGTTTCGTGAACCCGTTGATCGGCTGGGAAGATGAATTCAGCGTCGGAATTGATGCGATCGACAGCCAGCACACACATATGTTGAGCCTGATCAACCAAATAGATGAAGTGATTCAGGAAGGTGGTACTTATGAGCAGTTTGCTCCGGTTCTGAATGACCTCATCGATTACACGAACCGCCATTTCGCACATGAAGAAAAACTACTGGACGAAAATCATTGCCCGGACTTCGAAAGACACAAGAGATCGCACGTCCGCCTGCGCGAAGAACTTTTGCGTTGGCGAGAGAAGGTCGTAGAGGCCAAAGCGGAGGATATGCGCGAACATATGCTCTTTCTTCGAATATGGTTTCCGGGGCATATTCTCAACGTTGATAAGAATGATGCCGACTATCTAGTTTAGGTCCTCGGAGGACGAACACAAGAAAACCAAACTAAGCAGGTTAAGCGATGAGTAATTTAGAAAAGTGGGACGTTGAAGATAAGGAATTCTGGGAGTCCACAGGAAAGAAGATAGCAACTAGAAATCTCTGGATATCGATCCCGAGCCTGCTGTGCGGATTTGCCGTCTGGTTGTACTGGGGAATCATCACGGTCCAGATGCTCAATCTCGGATTCCCGTTTACACAAGCCGAACTCTTTACGCTGACAGCTATCGCCGGCCTGAGCGGCGCAACCCTGAGAATCCCCAGCACGTTCTTCATCCGTATCGCGGGTGGGCGCAATACGATATTTTTCACAACGGCATTATTGATGCTGCCCGCCGTCGGTACCGGATTCGCGCTGAAAAGCGCAGATACGCCGCTATGGTTGTTCCAGTTGCTGGCTTTGTTATCGGGCTTTGGCGGTGGGAATTTTGCCTCCTCGATGTCGAATATCAGCTTCTTTTTTCCAAAACGGGTGCAGGGCGCATCGCTGGGACTCAACGCCGGATTGGGAAATTTTGGCGTCACCACCATGCAAATACTGATTCCGTTGGTGATGACGGTCGGCATATTCGGTGGCGAGTCAATGACGCTGGTCAACAGCAGCGGGACACTCTTAGGAAAAATTCCGAGCGGCACTGAAACTTATATCCATAATGCTGGATTCGTCTGGCTGGTCTTGCTGATACCGCTGGCGTTTTTCGGCTGGTTCGGAATGAACAATATCGCGACCGAGGCAGTGACGCCAAAACCGGGAAACCCCGTCTGGAGCATGGCGAAGATATCGATGTTGCTGTCGATCGCGTTGCTTACGGCCTCTGTGGGACTCTATCTGCTGCTTCCCCCGCCAACGGGGGCAGGCATCCTCAGCAAGTGGATTGTGCTGCCGCTGGTCATTATTGCGACGCTGCTGCTATTGAGGTATCTGACAAAGGGCGAACTGCAGGCCAATCTCAAGCGTCAGTTCCGAATTTTTGAGAACAAACATACCTGGGCCATGACGGTTATTTACACCATGACCTTCGGATCATTCATAGGTTATTCCGCCGCATTCCCGCTCGCGATCAAGGTGATATTCGGGTTTACGCACGTCGCCGGACCCGATGGCACCCTGATTCATGATGCCGTTAACCCGAACGGTCCCAGTGCATTGATGTACGCATGGATGGGGCCGTTTATCGGCGCGTTGATCCGGCCGGTCGGCGGCTGGGTATCAGACAAGGTAGGCGGAGCCAAAGTGACACAAATGGTTTCCATTGTGATGATTGCCTCTGCCCTTGGCGTAGCCTACTTCATGGCCGCCGCCTACAGTTCACCCACCCCAGAAGAGTTCTTCTGGCCATTTTTCCTGCTGTTCATCGTTTTGTTTACAGCAACCGGTGTGGGTAACGGGTCGACATTCAGAACGATCGCTGTTGTATTTAACGAAGAGCAAGCTGGCCCGGTGCTCGGATGGACTTCAGCCGTAGCCGCGTACGGCGCTTTCATTATTCCAAAGGTTTTCGGCGAGCAAATTAGCCTTACAACCCCGGAGTATGCGCTTTATGGTTTTGCAGTCTTCTACGGTATATGTGTCGCACTCAACTGGTGGTTCTACCTGCGGCCTAATGCGTATGTGAAAAACCCTTGAAGAGGGGGACAAGTAGCAGCCTGGCGTCGACAACATGGATAGCAAGACTAGAACTCCAATACAGGATGCCCTGACAAGACCACTTTGGGATCTGAGAATTTCGATAATCGATCGCTGCAATTTTCGTTGCGGCTACTGCATGCCGGCGGACGCGTCGAATGCCCGTGGCGATTTCCTGCCCAGGAAAAGACTGCTGAGCGATGCAGAAATGGACCGATTAGTACGAGCGTTCGTAGGGTTGGGCGTTGCCAAAATCCGTATCACGGGGGGTGAGCCGTTATTGCGGCCCGGTTTGGTGAACTTGATCGAACGCCTTGCGGGAATTGCCGGCGTAGAGGATCTGGCTCTTATCACTAATGGAATTCTGTTGCCACAAATGGCACAGGACCTGGCACAAGCGGGGTTGGGCCGTATTACTGTCAGCCTGGACAGCCTCGACGAAAAAGTGTTTGCCCGGATGACCGGCGGCCGAGGCTCGGTTGCGCGGGTGCTTGCCGGCATCGATGCTGCAGAAAAATTCGGATTTGGTGAGCTGAAAATCAACACCGTAGTTCAGCGAGGTGTCAATGATCATACAGTCATGGACATGGTGCGGTACTTTCGCGGTAGCGGTCACATACTCCGGCTGATTGAGTTCATGGATGTTGGCAGCAGCAATCAGTGGAGTTCGGATCGCGTGGTGCCGGGTTCGACATGGCTGCAGCTGATTCATGAACACTGGCCACTTCGACCGCTGGCAAGTCATTATCCAGGAGAAACCGCGCGTCGGTATTCGTTTGCGGACGGCGCAGGCGAAATCGGCCTGATCAATTCAATAACTGAGCCTTTCTGCGGCCAGTGTTCTCGCGGCAGAGTATCCGCAGACGGTGTTTTTTACACGTGTCTTTTTTCAGGCCAGGGAATCAACCTGCGGCCGTTATTAGGCAGTGGACGCGATCCCCGGAATCTGACAGAACGCATTCGCTCATCCTGGTCAGAGCGCCAGAATCGTTATAGCCAGATTCGCGGCGAGCCGGGCGGCACAGAAGCGAAAATTGAAATGTATCGCCTTGGTGGTTAGGCCGAAAGCGGTAACCGTGTCAGACGCCGGTGGATTGGGCAGCTGGGTGGGGGAAGGTATCCTCATCGTCTTCACAATCTCTGTGATGTCCGGGCTCAAGGCACTTGAAGTCTTTCTCGATCAACAGGGAAAGAGAGTTTGACCCCGAGAGCTTCTGCTCCGCGAACAAGGACACTTCATCGGAGTTGCTCCAACCCAACACTCTTGATTTTGGCAAGCTGACGGCGAGGCTGCCGTTGTCAAAGGTCGCCGAGATACTATTGTTCTCGGAAACGTCCAGGCGATAGGTCAGAACCGCACCTGGAAGGTGAGTCTCTTCCACTATGCTGATTCCTGCCGCAAGTTGATCAACCTCTCCACGTTTCAGGCGGAAGCGCATGCTATCACCGCGAATTCGAAGCTTCATGGTCAGACCTCATACGGTACGTCAGACAAAATACTAGCAAATCAATCGGCGACTCCCTGTTTCGGTATATACGTATAGTCCGCAGTGGAACTTTGAAAATCGCATAGCATGGCCCGTCGGCGCTTGCGGCGATTACGGATACCGGGTCACGCGTATTAATCGTAAATTATTTTAGGGTGACGGCAAAGAACCTATCGTCTCTACATGGAAGAAGTTGTCAAGGGGGAGAGCAACGAAGCGATGACAATGCTTGCCGGACTATCCAGATCCTCTACAAATAGATCGAACGTGCATATCGTTCTGATTTGCACCGCGTTGGCTGCCGGGATCTTCCTAGTCGATGTCGCGTCGCTGCCATTAGGAGTCGCCGCAGGTGTGGCTTACGTTGGTGTGGTTCTGATCGCCCTATGGCTGCCTAAATGGCAACATTCGTTTATCGTTGCCGGCGGAGTATCCGTTCTTACAGTACTCGGTTATCTCTTGTCGGAACCCGCCGGTATTCCATGGATGGTTGTCGCGAACAGGCTGCTGGCATTGTCCGCAATCTGGCTAACGGTGGTCGGTGGTAGCTGGCTTGTCCACACCAAACGCAAGAAAGCAGAGGAGGCTTTGCAGAAAGCAGAGCAGGCGGTCGATCGGGCAAGAAATGCCAAGTCGCGTTTTTTGGAGACTGCGAGCAATGATATTCGACACGATCTGCAGACCATGAGCCTGCTTAGTGGTGCTTTGCGCAAAACGGTCACACAAGAGAAAGCGCAGGAAATGCTTGCAATGCAAGGTGATGCGCTCGCTCATTTGAGCGATCTTATGAACTCTCTTCTGGAAATCAGCGAGTTTGAATCCGGCGAGATTGAACTGAAAATCACGGAAGCTTCGATTCAGGAGATTTTTCAACAACTGCAGGATGAATTTGAATATCAGGCACAGGCAAAGGACTTGCAGCTGGAATTCAATTCAAAATCCGAGGTTGCGCTATCAGATAGCACGCTGTTAACACGAATCTTTCGAATCCTAGTGTCAAATGCAATCCGTTACACGAATCAAGGTGAGGTAAAGGTTTATTGTTGCCGCGAACCCGGCGGATTGAGAATCACTGTCCGGGATTCCGGAATCGGCATCGCACCCGATCAACTGCCCAGGATATTCGATGAGTTTTACAGGGTTGAAAATAACCCGGCCGGCAGGAACGTCGGTCTCGGTCTGGGCCTTGCGATCGTTGAGCGCAGCGTCAGCCTCTTGGGAACAAAGATGGAGGTCGAGTCTGGACCAGGTCAGGGATCCAGCTTTTCACTGCTCGTGCCCGCCGCCTAAGCCATCAATTAGTCCACGCTTGATACTTTTTTTTGTGGCTGGCTGAATGTATGAACGTCTGCTGTTGTGCAGTCGGCCAAGTGCCGCGGATCAACCACTGTGTGAGAATTGTGTGACTGAGTCATGCACGGTTGTGACAAGTACTGCATTTGCAATGGGCGCCGGGCCTTTTCATGTTAATTAATTCAGTTACTTACAATTGAATATGCATACTCCGAATGCAGTACTTAGCCAAACCAAGCCATTCCAATAGGCATTTGCGAAGCTTTCGTGTGGCGAACAAAGGTTCAGATTGGCACGGGCATTGTTTGTATATCCTGATAACATTTGTCGCATGATTATCTTTCTTTCGGGCTACAAGTCTGGCTACAATTCGAGCCGGATGCCCACGGATTTCGGCGCACTTCACTGGACCTAAATTCTTTTAATAACAAATACTTATGGACAATAGAAATACCATAAGCATACTTTTCGTGTGCATGGGCAACACTTATTAAACTCAGTAAAAACAATAAGTAAGGTGACTCTGGCACAAATTGGGCTACAAGTTGTCGCCGGAAAAAGGAAGCGTCGTTTGTCAAACTTGTGAGTACCATTTCGGACGGTGACGGTAAATGTCGCGAGTTCTGAGGAGAGTCAAATGGTCGGATTTGTAATAGCGATAACTGCGTTGGGCCGAAGAATAATTGCATTCGGCCCCTGCCTCCCGAAGGCATTTGAACGTTCTTAAGTAGTTATCATACAAAGGCATTTTGGAGATGCTCGTGGAGGCAAGTTCCTGACAAGTCGTAACGAATCCGGACCTGGTCCGGCAATCTCCCGGCGCTCTGACCGGCGTTTGCTCTAACAGTCAGGCCTTCTTCGTTATCGAGACCAGCTCCGCGCTCCAGTGACTTGCCGAAAGCACCTCAAGCCAGCAGCCGTTCCATTCCACCGTGTCCCCTTGTACCGGAACCCGGCCGAGCAACTCCGTGACTAACCCGCCCAGCCTCGTTACATCCGTGTCAGCCGGCAACTTGATTTCGAGCTGTTGGCACAACTTTCGAAGCTCAATCGACGCCAGCGCATGGACTGAACCGTCTTCCTGTGGCCATAATTCTTCTACTGGCCGGTCACTTTCATCGACGATGTCACCAACGATTTCTTCGAGCACGTCTTCGAGCGTGACTATGCCCTGAACATCTCCGTATTCGTCGATGACGATTGCCAGATGCCGTCGGGCCTCCTTGAAAATTCGCAGTAGTGAGTCGAGGGTTGCTGTTTCCGGCACCATGATCGGCTCGTAGACCAGGCATGACCAGTCAATCGTCTCATCGGAGTTTTCCTGCAACTGGAAAAGTAATTCCTTCGCCATCACGACGCCGGAAACCTGATCCAACTGATCCGTCGTTGAGAAAGGAAAACGGCTGTACCCAGATTGTTTCATTATCTTTAGCATCTGTTGTCGGCTGCTCGTGGCCGACAGATAAACGACCTGTTTTCGGGGCAGCATCACGTCCGATGCGCTCAGCTTGCGCAGGCCTGACGCCCCGGCGAT
>Ga0255054_10002631_pt1 | contig 10172 bp, 8 predicted proteins | sample JV7_2_23_MG_FD_188634 | JGI IMG/M metagenome (GOLD analysis project Ga0255054, IMG submission 188634) | Seawater microbial communities from Jervis Inlet, British Columbia, Canada - JV7_2_23 | ecosystem: Environmental > Aquatic > Marine > Inlet | place: Canada: British Columbia | collected... | reverse complement strand
AAATTTTGGCCTGCTTTGATCCCCTTGGCAATGCAACCCACTCAGCCCTTTCCTTTGACGTGCTGGGTGAAGATGTGCTGATTACCGGCGCCGGTCCCATCGGATGCATGACCACCGCCATCGCCAGGCAAGCCGGGGCACGTTATGTGGTGGTAACCGATGTGAATCCCTACCGCCTGGAGCTGGCTCAAAAGATGGGGGCCACTATAACTCTCGATGTTCGCCGGGAAACCATTGATGATGCTAAAAAAAAGCTTGGCATGAAAGAAGGATTTGATGTGGGGATGGAAATGTCCGGTAATCCTGATGCGCTTCGCTCCATGTTAGTTAATATGTGCCATGGCGCCAAAATCGCTTTATTGGGAATCCTGCCCCCGAATACGCCGATCGATTGGAATCTGGTTGTCTTTAACGGGTTGACCATTAAGGGTATCTACGGCCGCGAGATGTATGAGACGTGGTACAAAATGACTGTCATGATCCAATCGGGGTTGAACATTACACCCTTGATCACCCACCGGTTTCACTACAAAGATTACCATAAAGCCTTTGAGATAGTTCGTTCAGGACAGTCCGGAAAGGTGATTCTTAACTGGCTTGATAGGTAAGGAGAAAAGTATTGATCTTTGATTTTGATGTTAGATAGTCCGAAAAAAACTTAGCAAACATAATATTTATGTGAATGGCAAATTTGGTTATTTAATTAGGATAAAAAAATAAATAAGGAAAACGAAATGGATATTTATCAACGACAGGGTTCAAAAAATCGGATGCTCTCAAATGAGCAGATTCTTCAAGTTCAAGGTTACGTCATTAACTTAATTGAAAACATTGGCTGCAAGGTGGAGTGTGAAGAGGCTTTGGACATTTTGGGGCATGCGGGTTGTGATATACGCGATATGAATCGAGTGAAAATTCCGCGTAAGCTCGTGATGGAAGCACTTGAATCCTCGCCTAAAGAAATTGAAGTCTTCAATCGCAATGGTGAAGTTGCAATGATGTTGAAAGAGGGTAATTGCTATTATGGAACTGGTTCGGATTGCAATACCACCATTGATCTCGAATCAGGAGAGCGGAGGCTTTGCATGAAGGATGACGTTGCCCGGTTGGCTCGATTTTGTGATGCACTTCCGAATATTAATTTTGTTATGTCATTCGGCATCGCCAATGACGTTCCCAGAGGTAGTAATTTTGTCCACCAGTGTGAAGCGATGCTCCTAAATACAACGAAACCGATTATTGTAACCGGTTATGGCAGAAACGACATGCGAACAATGATCGAGATGGCCGGTGCTGCAATTGGCGGTATCGATAAAATAAAAAATGCGCCACCCTTGATTTTATATACCGAACCCGTGTCTCCGATAGTTCATACTGAAATGGGGGTAAGCAAGGGGCTGGTTTGCTGCGAATATGGAATCCCGTTTATTTATATCGGCAGTCCCATGATGGGAGGAACGTCTCCTGCTACTATAGAAAGTACGCTGGTTCAGACCGTCGCGGAGTCGTTGGCAGGTCTGGTTATCTTTCAGAAAAAGCAACCCGGTGCTAAATTTATTTTTGGTGGTGACGCAACTGTTATGGATATGAAAACTTCTATTTTTAGCTACGGCAGTCCGGAGTTGAACATATTGAATGCAGGGCTGGCAGATATGGCTCATTTTTACAGACTCCCTTTTTTTTGTATAGCAGGTTCAAGCGATGCCATGGTTTTGGATGCCCAGTCGGGATTTGAATACGCCTTGTCGATTTACAACTCAACGCTGAATGGATGCAATATCATCCATGACTGTGGCTACTTAGAGAGTGGGATGACTTCTTCATTTGAGTCTGTCCTCTTTTCAGACGAAATTATCGGTTGGATTAAGTACATGCTTCAGCCGCTGAACTTTAACGATGAATCGGTGGCCTTGCAGGTCATAGACAATGTTGGGCCTGGCGGTAATTTTATAATGGAAGACCATACCTATGACAATTACATGAATACTTTTTACTTTCCTCGATCTTTTAATAGAAAAAGGTTTGAAACATGGGAAGAAGAGGGAAGCAGAGATATCTGTTCTATTTTAAAGGAAGGTGCAAAAGCCATTATTAACGATCATAAGCCTCAAAAACTGCCGGAAGAAGTCGAACGGACAATCAGTGCCATCGTGGAAAAACATCGGCCCGATGTTAATTAGTGCTCTCAATTATCGGAGTGCCAGGAAAATGATCGTAGACAAACGGGAAGAGATAAGTCTGAAAGCAAGACAGCTGTACCTCGCAAAAGCGCTGGAATTCGCAAAAGCAACCAGGTCGGTTATAAAATCGGTTATCACATCAGGTTTCACGATCACTTCTAAACCTGACAAAAGTTTGGTCACCACTGCTGACATCGAAGCAGAAAAAGTATTCAGGAAAAAGGTTTCAGAAGCTTTCCCGGATTTCGGGGTAATTGGGGAAGAGATGGGAACCTCAAATCCCAAAGCGGATTTCCAGTGGATTATCGATCCTATCGACGGCAGTTCCGAACTTGCCTATGGAATGCCGCTCTATGGGACAATTATTGGGCTTCACTATAAAGGACAACCGCTTATTGGGGTAATAGACCACCCCGCATTTAATTCATGCTGCTATGCTGCTCATGGCCTTGGTACCTTTTGTGATGGCAAGCGAATATTTATAAATGACTTTGAAACCAAAATCTTTGACGGAACTGAAAGGGTTGCAACTGCCACGCGGTCAAACTTCACGAGATACGGAGATGAGGGGCGGATATTCGATACTCTTGTAAAAGTTCATCCAAACATACGAATTTATTTCTGCTGCTATATTCACACTTGCGCCATTACCGGAGCAGTTGACGCCACAGTTGAGTGGAATGTTCGCATATGGGATATAGCCGCAACCCAGTTGTTAATCGAGGAGGCCGGCGGTAAATATCAGAGTGTTCGGCAAACCGAACAACCAGGGGTAGGCTCCGTATATTGTGCCGTTTTTGGCAAACCCAAACTCGTTTCCGAGATCGTAGAATTATTAAAATTATAGAAATTCAGCATGCCCTAGGAGGATTCAATGGGTTTAATGAAGGTTGCGGTAATGGGAGGAGGAAATGGCTCCCATACCATAGCGGCTGACCTGGCCCTAAAAGGCCACACCGTCAATATGTTTGAAGTGGATCAATTTGCAGCTCAAATGCAAAAAGTATTCGAAACCAGTGAAATCGAAATGTCAGGCATTGCAGGAAACGGCATTGCTAAACTGAACCTTGTTACCACTGACATTCGGCAAGCGATTGAGGATGTGGAAGTCGTTTTTCTTCCGCTGCCCGGATTTACGGTTTCGGTCTATGGGCAACTTCTATCGCCATATCTCACGAAAGACCAGATCGTGGTGATCATGCCGGGTACTCTTTCCGCGCTTGAATTTCGAGAGGCTCTTCGAGCCAACGGTAACCGTAATGAACCAAAGGTCGCCGAGACTGGCGGGCTTCCTTTTGCCACCCGCCTTGTTGGTCCGGGAAAGGTAAAAGTCTTTCATATCCGGTCCGTTTGTGGCCTGGCCAGCATCCCCGGAAACAATGGGAAAGCTGTATATGAAAAATTAAAAGAATTTTATCCATTTGACCTCAAAAATTCGGTGGTTGAAACCGGCCTCGGTCATCTTACCCCGCTTCTTCATCCGGTTGGTTGTTTGTTAAATGCCGGGCGTATCGAACGATCGCACGGTGAGTTTTACATGTATGAAGAGGGGATGACGCCTTCAGTGGTAAAAGTGATTGAATCATTGGACCGGGAACGATTGAAAATTGGAAGAGCTTTGGATATCCAATTACCCACAGGTGTAGATATGATGGTCGAATCCGGATACGGTCCCCGAGGGACGTTATGGGAGTCCTTAAACGGAAGTGCCGGATTGACTCCCGTTAAAGGACCAGATTCGCTGAAAAATAGATATGTGACCGAAGATATTCCATTCGGATTAGTGGCTTGGGCCAGCATCGGCGACGCAGTAGGGGTTGATACACCGATTATGGACAGTCTGGCGGAAATCGGGAGTGCCATTATGGGTAAAAATTGTTGGAAAACGGGAAGAAATCTTAAAAAGATGGGACTGGAAGGGCTCAGCTTAAGTCAGATCATGGTCTATCTGGAAAAAGGCGAGCGCCCGGAGAGATAAATATAAGGATAGGATCAAACACACAAATGTAATTGGGCACATTTAAAAAAAAATTTGGGTTAAAGAGGAGGGAAAAGTGAATATCTTGCACCTGTCCGACCTTCATTTCGGCCCCCGCCACTGGGATGGCGATGATGATGTATTGATCGAAAAAATCAATTCCTACCCTGCCGATGTTGTCATTGATACGGGAGATACGACTACCGATGGACGTGAATGTGAATATGTCGAAGCTCGAAAATTTTTTGATAAGATAAATTGTGAACGTTTTGTAGCTGTAATTGGAAATCATGATAAAAGAAATACCGTTGGGCATGAACTCTTCAAAGAGTACATTTACAATTCACAAGTGTTTTATCCCTCAGCCCACCTGAGTACAAAAAAAAAGAATCTCTTTCTGGATCGAAAAATAACAAAGTTAAAAGAAAATTTTACCGATGTTAACTTTTTGGAGCTTCTTACGATTGACAGAAAAAAAATTTTGTTTATCTGTATTGATAACAATCTCGTGCGTAGTGATCATGGCTTTGTTGAAGAGAGTATCCTCTGTACGATCGAGGAAAAAATGAGCGAAATGGTGTACGATCTGCCGCTGCTGCTCACCCATTATCCGCTCCTGGGGACAGATATGGATATTTTTATGAATTCCCGCAGATTAATTGATTTTGTGAACTCAAATAAAATTGAACACGTTTTTTGTGGGCATGATCACTTTTTGAGACTCGAAAACACCTGCGATTTATATAACAATTACCGATTTGACCATTTTATGTGTGGTACGACAGCAAGTGGTAATAGGCCAAGGGATGATAATATTTTTTTGTTTTATGAAAACGTCGGCGATGACAATTTTCATCTATATGTGATTAGGTTTTCATATAAAGATGGCTGTCTGGAGTTCAAAGAGGAAAAAATAAGGTAAAAGACGCGGTGGGGATATCACAGGGTTTCCTACCTTGGTGATTATCCCATTTATCGCCACTTGAAACATCATTGAGATAGTGTGCGATGTTACGACGCTAAATGCCATCGCAGCGGAAATTAAACCGCACTCAGATGCCTGTGTGCGCTCAACAAACAGATTGTTCAATTGACCTTCATGCCCCCTCCTTGGTCCGTGGAACTGGCGCTGATCCGTCAATATGATACCCAGGGATTATGAACCCGGCCTCCGAAAAAGTCCGTCATCGCTCTTTGAACTCCGCATCTCCTGTCCGATGAATTTTTTTCTTGACAAAGCTCGTGGAACTCCATATAACTACTTTGTAGCTAAATTATAGCTTATTTATAGCTATAAATGGCCGCTACTGATCTCCAGGTCAACGCGGATCGTCAGTAAAATTATAAGCCAGATCATGACCAACAGTTTCGACCTGGACTAGAACGGATTCAGGTAACATAGAAGAGGAAAAAAAATGAGGTACGCAGAGACAGGATTTAATTTAGAAATTGATCTAACCCGGGGAAACATCGAGAGGGTACAAACGGACCCCAAAGACACTGAGCTTTATCTGGGGGGTCTAGGTACTAACGCCAAGATATTGTGGGACAGGGTTCCCCCGGAAGTTGAACCTTTTTCTCCCGAGAATTTACTCATATTCGGCGCCGGTCTTTTATGCGGCACACCGGCTACCGGTTGTAATCGCACCATTGTGACTACCATTTCTCCTCAAACCAAGTTAATGGCATTTTCAATGATGGGGGGGTTTTGGGCACCCGAATTGAAGTATGCCGGTTATGACAAAGTGATCCTGCGCGGTAAATCTCCCGATCTGGTTTATTTGTGGATCAATAACGACAAAGTAGAAATACGGGATGCCTCTCATCTACAGGGTAAAGGCTCTAATGAAACTGCACAACTCATCCGGCAGGAGCTAAATGAGCCCAAAGCCCAGGTAGTATCTATCGGCCTGGCCGGTGAAAACAGAGTGTATTATGCTTCCATCGAACAGGGCAGGTCCAGTGCCAGTCGGGGCGGTGGCGGCGCCGTTATGGGAGACAAAAGAGTAAAAGCGATTGTTGTGCGCGGAACGGGTGACATCAATATCGCCCGACCGGCCGAATACTTTGAGCAATGCAACGAAGTGCTGGAGTATATAAAATGGCGCGAAGATAACCCAATTCCGGGGGTCATCCCCATTTTATCCGTGCTCGGGTCACCGCAAGAGATGGCAATCCATGATGAGAAGTGGCATACCGAAAACTTTTCCTGGGGAAATGCGCGCCATCGCAGAAGAGAATACTGGACGGAGGAAATCGCAAAAGAATGGTTCGACACTTTGGATTCGGCGCGGACCCGGCTGATAAGTTGCTATAACTGCCCGATGAAATGCGGCGCAACGATCACCCTGCCTGGACTTCCTACGTACATGATGAAATGCTTCTCGAAACTTACGTACACAATGGCGGCAATGTCAAACCTGAAATTCGGTTTAACAATCGCTCAGCGTGCTACGGAGTATGGCATGGATGGCTACTCAACCCCCCAGGTCATGGCCTTTGCCCTTGAACTATACGAAAACGGCATTTTAACTGACGAAGACTTGCCGGGGCTGCCGTCAGACAACGAGGAAAAGTTTTACTGGTTAATTGACAAAATTGTCCACCGCGAAGGGATAGGAGATGTTTTGGCCAATGGCACTTATTGGGCGGCCAAAGAGATCGGTAAGGGCGCAGAAGAATATGCGCATAACAATATTAAAAAACATGAGCAGCTGCCGCTCAAACTGGGCATGCTGAATCCGATCTATTTTCTGATGTATTGCACCGGCGAGAAGATTAACATCACCCAGATTGAAGGGCAGTTCCCTCAGGGACCTTTTCCCAAGAGGGAGCATCGAGAAAAATTTGTAAAGGACTGGTTCCAGGTTCCTGATGATAAGTTTAAGCAATATTTCCTGGACTGGGAACCGCGCGGAGAAAACTCGATGCCCTATTACCCAACGGTTCCCATGGTTTGCGATATTGTCGACTGGATGGAACAGATGCACTACATTGATGATGCCCTCGGAATGTGCGCCGGTGTATCATCATTTCACTTGAAGCCGCCATATCATATCCACAATTTTCCGAAATTTATCTCGGCCGGCGCCGGGATCGATATGGATGAAGACAAACTGACGCAGGCCATCAAGAGGTACCGGACGCTGGTGAGAGCCATCAACATAAGGCGCGGTCTGAGAAGAAAAGATGAGAAGCCGCCCGAAACCCACTGGAAAAAAAGATTTCCCGAACTTGAAGCTGAGCTCCTGGATTCGTATTACAAGCTCAAGGGGTGGAATAAAGAGGGTATCCCAACGAAAGAGTCGTTGGTTGAATTGGGCTTGGATTACGTGAGCGCAGACTTTATACAGAGAAAAATATTGACGGATGGTGAAGGTGATACTTCCAAAGAGATCGCGCCGGAAAAAGAGGCGGAATAAAGCGAAGGGGGTACAACCGTGAAGGGTGAGAAAAAGAAAAAAATAGTTAAAACAATCAGAATTGATGTTGATAAATGCAATGGTTGCCGGGCATGCGAGGTCATCTGCTCCGCCTCTCATGCTGAGCCGAAATACAGCAGCAATAATCCAGCCAGGGCGCGCATTCGGGTTATTCGCGAACCTTATAAAGACATATATGTTCCTGTATACGCAGGTGATTATGCTCCGGCCGAATGTGCCGGCAGAGACAAATACACGATTGACGGAAAGGAATACGACGAGTGTTCTTTCTGCCGGGCTTCCTGCCCATCCAGAGACCAGTTCAAAGAACCCGATTCCGGCCTGCCTTTAAAATGCGATATGTGTGAAGGCGAAGATGAGCCCATGTGTGTGAAGTGGTGTTTAGCCGATGCCCTGATTTTAGAAGAAAGGGAAGAGGAAGTCGATGAAGAGGAAGAGCAAGTGGAGTTGGAAGTCGGATTGGAATCACTGGCAGACAAATATGGTTTAGATAAAATCATTGATACCCTTACCCGGCTGTCAAAGAAGGAGTAAATTATTTTAACCATCCGTAAATGAGGATTAATAAAGACCGTGGAGAACGTAGCCGACTATAAAGAGATCGTAGATGTCATAAAAGCCAACGGTGGCGAAGCCTTCAAGTTATGCTACCAATGCGGTTTATGTGATGTCGTGTGTCCATGGAACAGGGTTAGAACCTTTAGTATGCGCAAGATTGTCCGCGAGGCCACATTCGGTTTAACGGATATAGAAAGTGACGATATATGGCTTTGTTCGACCTGTGGAGCCTGCCCTCAACAGTGTCCCAGGGACGTCAGACAAATAGAATCCGGGGTATCCTTGCGCCGGATTGCCACCGAATACGGGGTCTTTCCCAATACTGCCAAGCCTATACGCGGGGTAAGCGCAAGCCTCACCGCCGAAGGCAACCCATTGAATGAGCAACGAAAAGATAGGGCAAAATGGTCTGAAGGCCTGTCTGTAAAACCGTTCAACGAGGAGATGGAAGTTTTATATTTCTCCGGCTGCTACCTGAGCTATGACCCCAGATTAAAAAAGGTGGCTGCCGCCACGGCCAGTATTCTTAACAAGGCAGGGATAGATTTCGGTATTCTGGGTACTCAGGAAAATTGCTGCGGGGAAAGCATCCGCAAGACCGGAGATGAGGAATTATTCAAGCGGTTGGCCAAGGAAAATATCAAGAACTTTATTGATAATGGCGTGAAGAAAATCCTTGTTTCTTCCCCCCATTGCTACCATACCTTCAAAAATGAGTACCCCGAATTCATGGTAAACTTTGAAGTGGTTCATATTACCCAATATTTATCTGAGCTTACAAATGAGGGCCGGCTCGAGCTTAACAAGGAGTATGGTAAGAAAGTGACTTATCATGACCCATGCTACCTGGGTCGGCACAACGACATATATGAAGAGCCCCGCGAGGTGTTAAAAAAGATACCCGCTTTAGAGTTAATTGAGATGCCCGAGTCGCGGGAAACCAGTCTGTGCTGCGGCGGCGGCGGCGGTAGAATTTGGATGGAAACGCGGAAGGGTGAAAGATTCTCCGACCTCAGAATAGAACAAGCTGTGGGCGTTGGGGCCGAGGTGCTGGCTACTTCCTGCCCATACTGCATTACCCATTTCGAGGAAAGCAGGTTAACCCTGGAAGATAGTGAAAGCTTAGTGATCAAGGACATCACGGAGATTGTTGCAGAAGTGATTTAGGGAATCGAAGAAACCTGATGAGGTGATTGAAAGTGGAAAACGAAATATTGATAGAAGAAAAAGTTCAACAACTCTGCCAGGGTTTTGTAGACAAAAAATTTGGCGACGTAATGGTTGTTGGCGGCGGAATCAGCGGCATTCAAGCTTCTCTTGATCTTGCCACTGCTGGTTTTAAAGTTTATTTGGTCGAGAAAGGTCCTGCCATTGGCGGCCATATGGCTCAGCTTGACAAGACCTTTCCGACCAATGACTGTTCCATGTGAATCCTCTCACCCAAACTGGTCGAGGTCGGCCGGCATCCGAATATAGAGATCCTCACCCATACTGAAGTTGACAGTCTAGAAGGCGAAGCAGGAGACTTTAAAGTAATCCTGACCAAGAAACCCAGATACATTATAGAGGATAAATGCACGGGTTGTACGACATGTGCGGAATATTGCCCGGTTGAATACCCGGATCATTTTAATCAGGAAATATCGCAGAATAAAGCCGTCCATATATATTTTTCTCAGGCAATTCCCCTTGTCACATATATCGATGATAGCTGTATTTACCTTAAAGAGAAGAAATGCCGTATTTGCGAAAGCGTATGTAAGACCAACGCCATAGATTTTCAGCAAACACCGGAGAAGATGGATGTAAACGTAGGGGCGGTAATTCTGTCGCCCGGCCTTGAGCCATTTGATCCCAAGGTGAAGAGTGAATATGGATATGGAAAATTTCAGAATGTCGTCACCAGTATGGACTACGAACGGCTCTTATGCGCCACCGGGCCTTACGAAGGTGAGATACTGCGTACTTCCGACAGGAAGCATCCTCACAAAATCGCCTGGTTTCAATGCGTCG
>Ga0255054_10002629_pt1 | contig 10175 bp, 9 predicted proteins | sample JV7_2_23_MG_FD_188634 | JGI IMG/M metagenome (GOLD analysis project Ga0255054, IMG submission 188634) | Seawater microbial communities from Jervis Inlet, British Columbia, Canada - JV7_2_23 | ecosystem: Environmental > Aquatic > Marine > Inlet | place: Canada: British Columbia | collected... | reverse complement strand
AACAGACCTGCCAGCTGTTTCCACTCTTTTAGAATTCTAAAAATAGCGCGATTTTCAGAAGAGAGGATATCGGACGATTCGCAGTCTCGCCAGGTGCACCAGTCCGTCTGCATGGCCATTGCTTGTTCCACCATATCGGCCCCGAACGGCAGGTAGGTAAAATCGTATTTGTGGTCAAATTGATTGAGCAGGTTCTTTTTTTTATGATAGCGGTTGCCCTTCAGCTCGATCAAGTCCGTCACCCGGTAAAGATAATCCCAGCTGCCTCTTTCTTCTTCAATACGAGTCTCTTGCGGTAATCTTTCGCGCCATAGATTTGTGAGCATTTCCGGAACCCGGGTAAAAACAGACCGAGCGTTTGGGTTCAATCTCAAACGGCTTTGCCAGTCGACCGCATCCCACAAACCGACGGGTGCCCACAGGAATTCTTCGGGCAGGTTTTGACGGATCCAGATCAAATCGCCATCCCAGGCCCAGCGAAGCTCGTATTCTTCGGCCCAGGCCCACAGGTTTATAAAGCTGTAATCAGAGGCAATCTGGGGGCATCGGGAAAGAATTTCCAGATAGTCTTCCTGTCTGTCAAGACTGATGGGTTCGAAGCTCAGGGTCATAAAGTTGCTCTGTTCATGTCCAAAGAAGGTGTGAATTTTCTAAGTCAGATAGATGAGATACGTTAATTGGAGTAATTGGATTATTTGGTTTCAGGTGTCAGGTTTCGGGTGTCAGTATACAGATTACGGGGGACAGAAAACTGCCTTCGTACTCGTCCTCGTCCCTCGTCCCCTATAAAATTCTGATTCACGAGGACGAGTACGAAAAGAATCTAGATCGCATGCATCCGCTCTGCGCCCTCTACCTTCTACCCTATACCATGTAGCTCGACATCACCAAAGTTTCTTCTTCGATTAATCTGGCCGCTTTTCAGGCCAGCGGCTGGGCTGACACCTGACACCTGAACACTGACACCTGAAACCTATTTTTGCCTGACACCTGACACCTTAGCCATCAATGGCTGCCGCGAACGCCTTTCCGGCTGTGTATGTTTCTTCGAGATATTCCGGATGTTTTAAAACATCATCCTGAAAATCGAGCTGGCGGTATAAAAGGGCTTTCCAGAGCTCCATATCCAGAACATCGAAAAAATATCTTACACTCAAAAGCATACCATCAAAAAGCTTTTTGCCTTTGGTCGCGCCGACGGATATAAAAAGCCCCTTGCGCTTGATTGTCTGTTCGTCCTTAGGAATTTTATCCACCCAATATTTTTTAACCCACAGGGATTGAAACCGATCCATCAGGATTTTTGTGTGGGAGCTGACCGAATAAAAAAAGACCGGTGAGGCCAGAATAAGCCCCTGGGCGTTCTTTATTTTATCGCGCACCATCTGGAAATCATCCTTGATGGCACACTCCCCGGTCTGCATGCACCCGTAAATTTCAAGGCAGGGCGATATTTTAAGATCGCGCAGTACAATTTCTTCCACATCGGCACCGGAATCCTGCGCCCCTTCAATCGCCTTTTTTAACAGCGTGGCCGTATTGCCCTTCCGCCGGGGGCTACCGTAGATGGCTACTATTTTTGGATGTTTCAATACACTCGCTCGTTTTAATATTCTAAAACCAGACCGATGGGGCAATGATCGGAACCAAAAATATCGTTATCAATGAATGCCTCTTTGACCCAGCCTTTTTTAATAATATCCCGGGTCACGAAAAAGTAATCGATGCGCCACCCGATATTGCGATCCCTGGCTTTAAACCGGTAGGTCCACCACGAGTATTTTACGGTATCCGGAAAAAAATGCCTGAACGCGTCCAAATAGCCGTTCTGGATGATCCGATCCAGCCAGTCCCGCTCGCTTCTTAAGAAACCGGATGTGTTTTCATTGGCTTTCGGGTTTTTCAGATCGATCTCGTTGTGGGCCGTATTATAATCTCCGGTAATGATAAGGCTGCGGCCCCCGTTTTTAAGAGAATCGGTATATTCGAAAAATTTTTCGTAAAAATCAAGCTTGTACTGAAGCCTTTCATCGCTCATCTGACCGTTTGGAAAGTAGACATTAAAAAAGATAAAATCATCAAAATCCAGTTCGATAATGCGCCCTTCCTGATCAAATCTGGAAATACCGAGCGCGGTGTTAACGCGTGCGGGTTTGATGCGCGAATAGGTGCCGACGCCGCTGTAACCTTTTTTTACCGTGGCGTGAGACCAGCAGGACTCATAACCTTCGATATTCTTCATTTCGTCGGTCAGCTGATTTTGCTGAATCTTGGTCTCTTGAATGGAGAAAATGTCTGCATTCATCAGATGAAACGATGCAAAAAAATCCTTTTTAATGACGGCCCGCAGGCCGTTTACGTTCCAGGAGATCAATTTGATCTTCTTTTTCTTTTTGGGCATATCTGAATTCCCCTCTACTATCAGTCGGGCCCTTAAAAGTAGTTTTTATACTTTCATGGTAAAGATTTTTCACCACGAAAACACGAAAGTTAGAAAGCACGAAAATTTTGCTTTTCTTTCGTGTTTTTACCTGCCCAGTTAAACCTTTACTTCTGTTTAACCGGGGTCCTTTCGTGTTTTCGTGATTAATTTTGTATGCTTAAATCAAAAACTGCCGGCCGCTTTCATCGAGTTCGCTGCTTATCATAAAATCGATCGCATCCTTTCATAAGAAGTGGCCTCAAAACCCCCTCTAATGCCCGATGGCTGTGTTACAACCCCAAGATAATAGAATCAATTAGAGACAACAGCTCGAATAGCCGACTTAATATCCGGGTACTGAAATTCAAAACCGTAAGTTAAAAGCTTGTCGGGAATCGTGCGCTGGCTGTCCAGCAGGACGTCGCCGAATTCTCCGAGCAGCATTCGGATCATAAACGCCGGTGCGGGCATAATCGCCGGGCGGCCCAATACTTCACCTAGTGTTTTGGCAAGCCCACGATTTCTCACCGGATTGGGTGCACAAAAGTTAAGCGGTCCGCTGACCTGTGGATGTTCAAAAATAAACAGCATCGCGGCCATTAGATCTGTCAGATGCATCCAGGGAAACCATTGAGTGCCGCTGCCGATGGGGCCACCCACAAAAGCTTTAAAAGCCGGAATCATCTTGGCCAGGGCGCCACCGCCTTTTCCCAGAACGACGCCAAATCGCATCACTGCCACCCGGACTCCCTTATCCGTTCCTTTGAAAGCCTCGGCTTCCCAGTCCACCGAAACAGATGCTAAAAAATCATCCCCGGCCTTTTCGTCTTCTTTTAAGAGATCATCACCCCTGTTGCCGTAATATCCGGCACCGGATGCACTGCAAAGGGTCACGGATCGATCGGTCGGCAGTGCATCGACCACGTTGCGGGTGGTCAATATTCGACTGTCATAAATCTCTTTCTTATAGCTTTTGCTCCAACGCCTAAAAATTGATTTCCCGGCCAGATTCACCACAGCGTCCACATCCCCCAGCGCCTCCTGCCAGTCTCCCGGCCGGGTTGTGTCCCCTGAAATATATTGGTACCTGTCGGAGGTTATCCGATTTTGAGTTGCAGCCCGCCCCACCGCAATGACGGAGTGCCCTGTATCTAGAAGATAATCTGAAAGGTTTGTGCCGATAAACCCAAGACCACCCGTGATTAAAATCTTCATGGGTCACCTCCCCCCAAAGCACAGTCAATTTAAACTCAAAATGTTATTATCGAGGACGAGGAGGAGCACGAGGACGAAGCTAGGCAGCGTTTCTCGTTTTCGTACTCGTCGTCGTCCTCGTTCTCGTTATATAACGCCCAATGGCTGCGTTGTGAGTCACTATTTTATAAATTATTTCCGAGATAAAAACTAGAAGCTGTCGAAGCTGTCTCAGATCGCCTATTTAGATTGCCTCTAATCGTATGTAGCCCTCGATTATTTGTCAACCGTGTCGCACAGCCGCCATCGATGGAATACAAGCGGACATTCTAATATTACAGCGACACTTTGTCGAAAGGAAATATTTTTGCCAGGTGGGAGCGGCTTCCAGCCGCGAGTATCGCAGCAAGATGATGCTCCCACAGCTATAAATTAGAAAAATATCACTGCAGTACTAATAAAAATAGCAAAAAAAAAGCGGGCTTTATTGCCCGCCAATAAATAGCAGAAATAGTTTGCGGCGATTTTGCTTGAAACGTCGATGCTGTTTTTTAATCGTTTGGCGGCAACTGAATTGCGCCAGGCTTGGGTCTATCTGAACATTCCGGACACACGCCGATAAACTCCAGCCGATGTCCGATGATTTCAAAATCCGTCGAATTGACCCTTTCCAGATCAACCTTTAAATCAGGTGCCATCGGCGCGTCAGCAATCCGATCGCAGCGAATACAGCGGATATGACAATGCTCAGACAGGTTGCCGTCAAAACGTTTCAGGGAACAGCCGGGTTCGAGCTTTTGAATATCACCGGATTCAGAAAGGATCTCAAGGTTGCGGTAAACCGTACCCAGGCTGATACGCGGCAGCCGTTTGCGAACGATCTCATAGACCTCATCCGCACTCGGGTGGGTATCCACCTTACGCAGTTCTTCCAGAATTACCCTGCGCTGACGCGTCATCCGAAGGTTTGGATGCTTTTGCAAACTGTTTATGCCTCCTGCTCAGGATTACCCTCTTTCTTGAAGGGGCTCAAATTCACAAACATCCGGCCCGCAGTAATCGCCGATATATTCGGATTCCGGTCGGTACAGCATGGGTTTGGGTGCGGCACCGGCAAAATATTCTTCGATTACATGGGCGGTCCAGCCGGATATTCTTGAAATCGCAAATACCGGCGTGAACAGGTCTATTGGAATTCCCATGGCATAATAAAGGGAAGCGCTATAAAAATCAACATTTACATAGATATCTTTGCCCTTGCGCTTTTTAAATTCAGCTTTTCCTGTTTTTTCTAACAATTGTGACATTTCATACCATCGGGTATCCCCAATGCGCTCACCCATCCTCTTGGACATGGGCGCCAGAATATGGGCGCGGGGATCATCGGTGTCATACACCGCATGCCCCAATCCGAAAATTTTGCGGCCGGCATCAAATTGCTGATTCACATAGGCCTCAATTTTATCCACCGAACCGATCTCGGACAGCATCTCCATGACACGCATATTGGCACCCCCGTGAAGCTCTCCCGACAGAGAGCCCACCGCTGCAGCGATGGCGGCATAAATGTGGGCGCGGGTTGAAGCGACCTCACGGGCGGCAAACGTGGACGCATTAAAGGAATGTTCGGCATGTAACACCAGGCAGGTATCCATAAAGCGGCCATCTTCTTCATCCGGCTCTTTGCCTTTAAGCATATAGAGGAAATTGGCCGCATGATCCAGATTGGGCGATGGCTTTAGCGGTTCTTTAGCGTTGCGGATGCGATCCCAGGCGGCAATGATCGTGGGGAACTTCGCAATCAGACGTGTGGCCATTCGAATGGCTGCTTCCTTTGATTGATCCTTAACGTCAGGATCGTGGTGGGCTAAAAGGGGGACACCGGCCTGCAAAATATCCATAACCACCGCGTCTTTCGGCCGGGTCTTCAATGCGGTAATCACCTCCGGAGGGATATCCCTTTCAGCCGTCAGCTGCTCTTTAAACCCTTTCAATTCAGCCGCATTTGGTAGCTTTTCAAAAAGAAGCAGATAAGCCACCTCTTCAAACGACGTCGTGTTTGCCAGATCCTGAATGAGATAGCCTCTGTAGATTAATTTCCCGGCGGCACCCTGGACATCGCTGATGCGCGTGTCGGCGATGACCAGGCCGCGTAATCCTGTATTTAACACAGGCCTGCATTCTTCTTCCATAAATCACCTCATCTTCTTGTCCCACATGGAGACTAAAAAAGTGAATCGTTTTTGTTTGGGCTGTTTATCATACCTGCTTTAAAGATGGATTTGGTATCAAGAAATGTCAATAGGGCATTTTTTCCGGGGGACGGCGTTCGGGTACATATTCATGCGGGATTTTGCCCTCATTCCATTCTTTGGAAACATACAGGTTGCAGTAACAGCTGCCGAACTCTTCGATATCCGGGACACTGTAAACACAGGGGCAAAAGATGTCTCGGTCCAATTCCTTGTCGCCCGAAAGCAAGCGGCAGGGACAGCCCATATAGCCGTAATTCTCCCTGTTGGCAATTAACGCTTCCAGGAGTTCAAAGGTCCGCTCTTTATCCTTGTTAAAATAATAGCCTTTTGGTTCCTGTACTTTTTTCATCCGATCATAAAGTTCTTGTGGTATCATTCCATTCCCAGAGCCTCCTTTATTTCTTTTTCTTTATATCCGACAATAACGGTTTCACCGATGATGATGGTCGGAAACGAACAGCGTGGATTAAATTTCTTGACATCTTCAATGATGGCTTTACGTTCATCACCCTTGAGCTTATCCACTTCAATAAACTCATATTTTATGGTACATTCACCTAAAAATTTTTTTGTTGCTTTGCAGTGACTGCAAGTGCTCAACGAGTATATTTTAACATCGGGCTGCGACATAAAAACGTCCTTTCGTGGTGTTGAGTTGTATTAGCATTCAATTTCGTGACGCTAAGCCAGGCATTACCGACAATCCCATGAGATTCCGATACGGCCGGTAACTGCCAATTGTTGAAGCATTTAGAATCTTTTAAAATAATATAAAATTCAAATTAATTCAAATAGAAAAAACATACCCTGCAGTGTTGCGTCCCGCAAGTAATTTACAAAACACGGATTGATTTTATCAATAGTAATTCGCCTTATTTTAGGTGTCAGGAATAAATAGGTTTCAGGTTTCGGGTGTCAGGTGTCAGATAACAGATGACAGATGTCAGAGAGTATAGTTAAATAGTTGAATAGTCAATTAGTCAGAGGATTCAATCCATTTTAAACTATTTGACCATTCGACCAATTAACGAATCGACTAAAATCACGGACCAGCAGCCAGAGGCCAGAATCCTGACACCTGAACACTGACACCTGAAACCATAGACATTATGTTGTTTAAAGAACTCAACTGGACTAAAATATGCAACACGACTTTTGTAACATTTTTTGGGGACATGACACTATATCCGGTCACAAATTTTAGACGAATTGAGACATTGCCAATTAATCAAAGGGTCTTGACAAAAAAGTAAATTTATCTTATTGAGAACCGTTACTAATTAGCCACCTCTTTTTAAGCGTCTCAAGTAAATTTTCATGATCTTCATTTTATGAAAATCAACCCCTTTTAACCTAAATCGATAGTTCCACGAAGGGAGAAATTATATGCCGGAAGAGAAAAAAATAGTCCCCAAAAAAAAGGAGCTAAATATCAGTGATGTAACCATCTGTGATGCTACGGCCCAGATGCTCATCAAGGCCCGCAAAGACGGTGTCGAAACCGCGTTTGACCGCGCGGCCAATATGAAGGCCTGCCCCATCGGGGCCGATTCGGCCTGCTGCAAGCACTGTGTAATGGGACCCTGCCGTCTGAACTCCAAAGACCCCTATTCCAAAGTGGGGGTATGCGGTGCCACCATCGACACCATCATGTCACGAAACTTCGCGCGCATGGTGGCTGCCGGCAGTGCCGCCCACACCGACCACGGTATGGGCATGCTGGATCTTTTCCGCGAAGTGATCAACGGGAATATCAAGGATTACACCATCAAAAACCCGCAAAAGCTGATTGAAGTCGCCCAATCCATCGGTATCGAAACCGAAGAGCGGGAAATCAAAGATATCGCCATGGACCTGTATCGCGAGCTTGAACGCACCTACACCCAGGTGGAAGGAGAAATTCCTTTTGCCCAGCGGGTCCCGCAAAAGACTCTGGAAACCTGGCGCAAACTCGGCATTGTTCCGCGCGGGGCCATGCGCGAAATTATGGAATTGATGCACCGCTCCGCCATGGGCGTGGACCAGCATTATGAAAACATCACCCGGCAAATCAACCGCACCGCGCTGGCCGACGGCTGGGGCGGATCCATGGTGGCCACCGAGATATCCGACATCCTGTTCGGCACACCGTCTCCAGTGGCCGTGGAAGTCAATATGGGGGTTTTAAAAGAAGATCAGGTCAATATCATCATCCACGGGCATGAACCCAATCTTTTTGAATCCCTGGTGGAATCGGTCAATGAACCCACCCTGATCCAGGCCGCCAAAGACGCCGGCGCCAAGGGAATCAACCTGGTGGGCATGTGCTGCTCCGGCCTGGAGATGTTCGTGCGCCACGGCATTCCCCATGCCGGCAACTTTATGTCCACCGAGGCGATTCTGGTCACCGGGGCGGTGGACGCCATGGGTGTAGATTACCAGTGTATCAAACAGGGCCTGGTTAAAGTAGCCGACTGTTACGGTACCAAGCTGATCACCACCAACCGGCGCTGCCACATCGAAGGTGCGCTGCATGTTGAGTTCCATGAAGACAAACCCAAGGAATGTGCCGATGAGATTGTTATCCAGGCCATTGGCCGCTTTAAAAACCGCAACATGCCGATTGAAATCCCTCAGATTGTCAACACCGGTGTGCACGGGTTTTCCTACGAGTACATCAATTACATGCTCGGCGGAAGCTTCCGCTCCTCATACACCCCGCTGAACGACAATATTATCAACGGCCGCATCCGGGGGGTGGCCGGGGTGGTGGGATGCACCAACCCCCGGGTAAAACAGGACTGGCTGCATGTGGAACTGGTCAAGGACCTGATCAAAAATGACGTTCTGGTGCTTCAGACCGGGTGTTCGCAGATTGCACTGGCCAAGGCCGGGCTGACGACCCCGGAAGCAGCCCATCTGGCCGGTGACGGTTTAAAGGAAGTGTGTCAAACCGTCGGCATGCCTCCGGTTCTGGGCATGGGCGCCTGTATCGATAACAGCCGGATTTTGATCGCCGCCTCCGAAATGGTCAAAACCGGCGGTCTGGGGGACAGCATCGCCGATCTGCCGGCGGCTGGATGTGCACCGGAATATATGAGTGAGAAAGCCATCTGTATCGGACAATATTTTGTCGCATCCGGTGTATACACGGTATTTGGCGTAAGCTTTCCCATTGTCGAAAATACCAAATTTCACCAGCATCTGTTTGAGGACCTGGAGGAACAGGGTCTGGGGAAATGGGGTTTTGCCACCGATCCCCATGAAATGGCGCGCCTGATGATTGCGCACATCGACAAGAAACGCAAAGCACTGGGTATCGACAAGACCAGAGACCGTGTCCTGATGGATATGTCCGATCGACGCGAGATCGATGCGGCTTAAATCCATCAGCCGCTGATTATAAAAAAATGGGGCCCCAATCCGGGCCCCATTTTTTATATATTGCAGGCTGTATTCCAAAATTAGATAAAGCTTCTTTCTATTTTTTCTCTAAATAGATTTGCCAATCACGCGACATGGATGGCCTCTCGCTCAATACCGGGTCGAAGCCTCGGACGCAGGGCGCCCTGTGTCACGAGGTCAACTTTCATGTTAAGCAGGTCTTCCAGATAAAATTTTAAATCCATATACCGATCAAAATTTGCTCTTCCTTCAAACACCACCAATACATCCACATCCCGGGCTTCATCAACATTATCTCGTATAACAGACCCAAAAATTGCCAAATCTTTAACTGCGAATCGTTTGCGAATATCTTCTGCATGATCTGCAAGGCATTTTATTATACTATTTTTGTTTTCCATTACAAAATTCCAATAGATAGCGTTCGTTATGTAATTATTTGAATTTTAGTTTGTTCTCGAACGTATTTTTTCTTTTCATTCTAATCTGGCAGTTACTGTATGATAATCTTTTTTTAACCCCTAAAACCCCGGCCGATCAACATATCGACAAAAAGCGCAAAGCCCTGGGTATCGACAAAGCCCGCGATCGCGTCCTGATGGATATGTCCGATCGACGCGAGATCGATGCGGCTTATAGTGGTTGTCAAAAAAACGTTCCGGTATTCAGTGGATGGCGTCGGTGAGCGGCGTGACCCGACAAAAGCACTGATAGCCGTTTGTGGGCCCAAATTATTTCATAATATGTAATTGTGATTGACAAATTATGCATAATATGACAGATTGAGTTTCATGATACCCCGTACTCTGGAAACCAAGCTACACGAACTGGCGGGCTATTATCCCGCCGTCGTGGTGACAGGCCCACGGCAGTCGGGCAAAACCACTCTGTGCCAGATGGCGTACCCGGATAAACGCTAT
>Ga0255054_10002628_pt1 | contig 10176 bp, 12 predicted proteins | sample JV7_2_23_MG_FD_188634 | JGI IMG/M metagenome (GOLD analysis project Ga0255054, IMG submission 188634) | Seawater microbial communities from Jervis Inlet, British Columbia, Canada - JV7_2_23 | ecosystem: Environmental > Aquatic > Marine > Inlet | place: Canada: British Columbia | collected... | reverse complement strand
CGTCTCACTCTGGGTGTCGGATCACATCTGCTGGACCGGGGTCCTCGGCCGCAACACCCACGACCTCCTCCCCCTCCCCTACACCGAGGAAAGCCTTGCCCACTCGGTCGAGCGCATCAAAACCGTTCAGGATTACCTCGAGCGGCCGCTGGTGCTCGAAAACCCCTCCACCTACCTCGAGTTCGCGGACTCCGACATGACCGAGTGGGAGTGGGTGGCCCGGATGGCGGAAGAGGCCGACTGCGGTCTGCTCTTCGACGTCAACAACGTCTATGTCTCGGCCTACAACCATGGCTACGACCCGGTGACCTACATCGACGCCATACCGGCGGACCGCGTCTGCCAGTACCACCTGGCCGGCCACACCAACAAAGGCACCCACATCATCGACACCCACTCGGACCACGTCGTGGATCCGGTGTGGGAGCTCTTCGGCCACACCATTCGCCATGTCGGCCTGCGCGCCACCCTGCTCGAGTGGGACGCAGACATACCCCCGTTCGAGGTTGTTCACCAGGAGGTGCTCAAGGCCGGTGACTGGCGCCGGCAGGAGGTGGCCAATGTCGCTTGAACAACCGAAACTCGATCGCCTGCAACGCTGGATGCAGGAGGTGGTGGTCCACCCCGGCACCGTTGAAGAGGCGATCGAGTCCGATGGCGCCGAACATGAGATCCCCAGTGATCGGCTGAGCGAGGTGGTCCTGCCGTCGCGCTCCATGACCTCCGCCGAACGTGTCGGCGTCTATCACGGCATGTACCTGATGCGCATGGAGGAAGCGCTGGAGACCGACTACCCGGTGATCCGTTATCACCTCGGTGATCATCAGTTCGCCCACCTGGTGCGCGAATACGTCGAGCGCTATCCCTCGACCAGCTACACCCTCAACCGTCTTGGCGACCACCTGCCAACGTTCTTCCGCGATGAACCGGAATGGCACGAAGCCGGGTTCCTTCACGACCTCGCTCGTCTCGAACTCGCGATGACCGAGGTCTTCGACGAGGAGGAGTCGCCGGTGCTCAGCGCAACAGAGCTTGAGGCCGTGCCACCCGAAACGTGGGAAGAGGCCCGGCTGCGGCCCATCTCCGCCTTCCGTCTGCTCGCGTTCAAACACGCTGTCATCCCGAATCTCGTCGCCTACCACGAAGACAGACCGTCGCCGAGCCCGCGGCGTCGCGCGAGCTGGGTTGCCCTCTACCGTCGTGACTACTCGGTCCTGCGCCTCGAGCTGAGCCGCGCCGAGTACGACCTCCTGCGCGCGATCGTCGAGGGCGCTCCCCTCGGCGAGGCCCTCGCTACGGCCGCCGCTTCGAAGTCCCCACGGCAGCAGGCGAAGGTTTTCCGCTGGTTCCGGACCTGGATCTCGGAAGGGCTGTTCACAGCGATCGAGTCTTAAAAACAACTGATATCTCAAGATTTGACGGTATTTCAAATTCTTGAGAATATGAGTGTATGAACAAATTGGAAGACTCGTCTCCCGCGCCCGAGGAACTGCCGGAGTGGATCGTCGAGTGTCTGAGCCGGCTCTTCTCATCGATCTCTGATCACACCCGGATCCGAATCGTCCACGCTCTCACCAAGGCCGATCGCCTCAACGTGTCTGAAATCGCCAAACACACCGGGCTCTCGATCTCCGCCATCAGCCACCAGCTGCGGCTGCTCCGCGACCGCGCCATGCTGCAGGCGACCAGGGAGGGCCGTTCGGTTTACTACAGTCTTGCCGACGAGCACCTGCGGGCCCTGATCCGGACCGGCGTACAGCACGCCTACCAGGACTGTACGAACAACCTCCGTCGAGAAGCCGAGGCACCAGCCGCCAAAGGCTGACGGCAGGTTTGCCGCCAATTCACTCTTTGGGCTGAACCCGTCCTGAACGCAGGATCTTCGGCGAGGTGATCAAGGCCGCGCCATAGGCGGTGAGGGCGATCACGAAGACGACCGTCCGACCCGAGGCGAGATCTACGAGAGCGACTCGCAGACCGGTGAGAGCCAGCAGTGGGTACACCACCCAGCCGGCCTCCCGGACCCCCAACCCCGAGGCGAGGAGCGCGGCCACGATCGTCATTGCCGAAAGGGCGACCGTCCCCATCCACAGCGCCGAGTTCGGCGCCACCAGCGCCGCCACCGAAACCAGCGTCGCCGCCAGCACCATACCGGTCATCACGAGCAATGCGGTCAACGGCAGCCGCTGCGCCCAACCGGATGTCGTCAATCTGCGGGCAAAGAGCACGACCAACGTCGTGATCACGGTCAAGACGGCAACCATTATCGCGGCAGCGCTCGGCACCGCATTGAAGCCCGCTCGGCCAACGAGGTTTCCCGCGGCTTCCGCAGCCACTCCGCTCGCTATCCACGCCGCGAAAAGCAGCACCGCCGCGTGCACGCGAAGGGTGATCCGGTCCCAGTGGCTGCCGGCGGCCGCGGCGACCAGCGCCAGCACCGCCCACACCACCGCACTCGCAGAACCGACCGCTCCCTGGAGGCCGACCAGCACGAGGGCCAGACCGAGAGACGAGAGGTAATAGAACGACCGATTCTTTCCGTATCGCCGATCCACCACCCCGAAGGCCCCGGCATAGGCAGCCACGCCGACGAGGAGAGCAAACACAGCCAGACCGCGGGCTCCGATGTCGTTCGCCCGAGCGAGCTGGACAGCGCCGCCCCAACCGATTGCCCATGCCGCCGCCGTCTGCAGGTAGTCGAAGACCCGCACCGGGTGGCGTCCCCGCAGGCCACGGAAAAAGGACGAACCCACATAACCCAGCAGCAGTGCAGTTTGCAGCAAGGCAACGTAAGGCGGGTGCAGCGGCCCGACGCCGTGCGGCATACCGCCCGGCGCCGTCGCCATAACCGTCAACCGGAACACACCGACATCGGCCGCGACTGCGGTCAACCATCTCAAGGACTCCCAACCATGTGCACCGGCCAACCACACTGCTGCGAGCCCGAGAGCGACGAGCACCGCCGTTGCCGTTTCGCCCGGAGGTCGCACCACCGCCAGGGTGGCGGCAGTGGCCATGGCGCCCACGGCGAAGACCCAGGCCGTTTCCTGGAGACGCCAGCGCGAGGCCACGACCAGACCCGCTGCGGTCACGATCGCGAGTGTCGCCGCGCTGCCGGCCGGTGACAGCACACCGAATTCGGTTGATGCCTCGAAGATCAGGGGATCCGCGATCACGGCTGCGCACACCGCGAAAAAGCCGGCACTCGCCCTCGCACCCCTGTCGGCAGCCATTGCCGCGGCGACGATCCAGCTTGCAGCATAGGCAATACCGAGGACCACGCCGGTGCCCGTTGCCAACGTGCCCGCTTCGGTCAACGCGCGAAGGAGGAAAGCGCCGGCCAGAATCAGCAGACTCCGGCCGACCAGAGCCGGCGTACCTCTCACGGCCGACATCGGCCACTGATCGGAGAGAGGCTCCGGCGCCGACGCCGTAGGCTCGGCAGCCCCGGTCGCGTCACCCACCACCGCTCGAGCCTCCTCGCCCCCGCCTTCGAGGGCTCCGATCCGACGCTCCTGACGGGAGACGGCTACCCTGAGAGCCTCTACCGCTCTCTCCAGTTTTTCGAGGCGCTCATCCATGAATCACTCCTGAGACAGAGTCCATAAATCATGAAAGAGTCTTGAAACTGCCCGACTTCGAAGATACCATGCTTGCGGCATTGATCAATTGGTTATGAGGGGATCTGATCTGAAGTGAACACTCCACCACCAGCAGCAGCCGGACGACGCCGATTCTGGCGGAAGCTTCTGGCATTTGGGAGATGGATCGTCGAGCGCGATGAGCTGCCGCGAGACGAGGAAGTGGCGCCGACTCGGCGCACCGGGCCCTCCCCGTTTGGCTGGTTGGCGTCGCCGGAACCGCTTCCGATCCACTCGGACTCGCCGCCCCGCCGTCGGGGATTACTCCGCTGGCTGGCGTCACCGGAACCGCTTCCGAGCCACTCGGACTCGCGGCCCCGCCGTCGGGGATTCGTCACCTGGCTGGTGTCGCGTGACCCGCTTCCAAGCCGCACGGACTCGCCGTCCGGCGGTCCGGGATTCCTCACCTGGCTGGCGTCACGTGACCCGCTCCCGAGTCACTGCGACTCGCCCCAACGTCACGCAGGATTCCTCGCCTGGTTGACCGCCCGCGAAGAACCTCCCACGGGATCACCCGACCGGACAACCGCATCTCGATCATTCCTCCGCTGGCTTCTCACATCGGAGCCTCGCGATCGTCTCAACAGCCTTCACTCCACCAAGGAGGTTTCGCCGCATGAACCCTGAGAGCCCTCTCATCCACACCAAACACGTCTTCCGGGCGGCCATCCTGCTTCTCGCTGCGTTGATTGCCATGTTCCTGGGGAGATCGCTCTTCGTCCCGGAGACCTGGGGCGAGTACGGCCAGTACCGAGGTGCGGCCGTGGCCGAGCACCGCGACAAGCCGATTCGCCACGGCGGCAATGACTTGTGCGCGATGTGTCACGACGTCGAGTACGCCGACCACGCCGCCGGGGTGCATGCCTCGGTGCAGTGCGAGCTGTGCCACGGCCCCGTCGCCTTCCACGTTGACCTCGAGGAAGGAGAGGTGCTGGCCGAGATGCCGGTCCGCCGCAGCCGCGAGCTGTGTGAGCTTTGCCACCGCCACCTCGAGGCGCGCCCGGCCGATTTCCCGCAGGTCGACGTCCGCGACCACATCCTCGAAAACGGTGGCGAGCTCACCACCGACGCATGCTTCGCATGCCACGACCCCCACTCACCATTCTGATGACGAGGAGACACCATGGCACGTCATGACAAGGACTCCGCCGGCTCCCCCGTTCCGATATCCCGTCGCCAGTTCCTGCATCGGTCGAGCACCGCCGTCGCCGGTAGCATGGTCATCGCCCTCGTCCTTCCCGAGGGATCGTCGGCCGGCGTCGCCGGGGCCGACTACGATTGGGACCGCCACCGGTGGGTCTATCTCATCGACACCACCAAGTGCATCGGATGCGGTTCCTGCGTCCGCGCCTGCCGGGCCGAAAACTCGGTCCCCGAGAAGATGTACCGGACGTGGGTCGAGCGCTACGAGATTCCGGTTGAAGCCGAGGCCTTCATCGATTCTCCCAACGGCGGCGAACACGGGTTCGACCCGGTCGCCACCGGTCTCAGCGTCCGCAAAGGTTTCTTCGTGCCAAAGCTGTGCAACCACTGCAGCCAGACCCCCTGCATCCAGGTCTGTCCCGTCGGCGCGTCGTTCGCCACCCGCGACGGCGTCGTGCTGGTGGATCCGGAGCACTGCATCGGCTGCGGTTACTGTGTCCAGGCGTGCCCGTTCGGCAGCCGGTTCATCAACCCCGAAACCCGCACCGCCGACAAATGCACGCTGTGTTATCACCGCATCACCACGGGATTGAAGACGGCCTGCATCCAGATTTGCCCGGTCGGTGCGCGGCGGCTCGGCGACCGGAAGAACCCCGACGATGAAGTCATCGAGATTCTCGCCACACAGCGCGTCGAGGTCCTGCAGCCGGAACTTCTCACCCGACCACAGTGCTTCTACCTCGGCATGGACATGGAGGTGCGCTGATGTTTCCGGAGCTGACCGGTTATCTGTTTCCGAACGACATCCACATCCACTGGAGCCTGATGATCGTGATGTACCCCTACATCACCGGGTTGGTCGCCGGAGCGTTCCTCGTCTCGTCGCTCTACCACGTTTTCGGGCGTGAGGAGCTCAAGCCACTCGGTCGCTTTGCGCTGGCCACGGCGCTGTGCTTCCTCGCGGTTGCCGGTCTGCCCCTGCTCAACCACCTCGGGCATCCTGAACGCGGGATCAACATCATGATCACGCCCAACCTCAACTCGGCGATGGCAGGGTTCGGTATCCTCTACGCCTCGTACTTCATCATTCTCCTCCTCGAGGTGTGGTTCGTCTTTCGGGTCGACATCATCGATTCCGCGACCCGCTCCCGAGGTCTCAAGCGCCAGCTCTTCGCCATCCTCGCCCTCGGTGTCTACGACACCTCTCCCGAGGCCCGCGCTATCGACCGGAAAATCATCCGGGTGCTCGCGGCCCTCGGCATCCCGATGGCCTGCCTGCTGCACGGCTACGTCGGCTTCCTCTTCGGCGCCCTCAAGGCCAACCCGTGGTGGTCGACGCCGCTGATGCCGGTCATCTTCCTGTTCTCTGCCATGGTGTCGGGCATCGCCCTGCTGATCGTGCTCTACCAGATTGCGATGAGGCTCAAGGGAATGCCCATCGACCGATCCGCGATCTCGGCAATGGCACGTTGGCTGTGGCTGTTCCTGATCATGTCGCTGACCATGGAGCTGCTCGAGATCATGATGCTGGCATACGAGCGGGCCGAGGAGTGGGAGGTCATCGGCCACCTCCTCACCCACCAGCTCTCATTTTCGTTCATCTCGCTGCAGATGGTTGGGGGTGGGCTGATCCCACTCATCCTGCTCGGCATCGTGGTGCTCATGGGTGGCTACATGGACGACCGGATCCGCAACACGCTGACCATGGTCTCCTCGCTCCTCCTGCTGCTGCAGGTGCTCGCTATGCGTTGGAACGTGGTCATCGGCGGCCAGATGTTCTCGAAGAGCATGAGCGGCTTCCGCGAGACCTACGTGCCCGAGATGTTCGCCAAGGAGGGCATTCTCGCAGCCTTAGCGATTTTCTTCATTCCGTTCGTGTTCTTGATGATCTTCGAGAAGGTTCTGCCGACCTTCAAACACCTGGAGTCGTAATCAGTACGAGCTCAATCGACGCGCTTCACCTGGAAGTCAGCCTATTTAGCCCGCATATCTCACCACACCTCTCCGGCCTCGCGACGAAACCCGGTGAGATATGCGGGTTAGGTCAGCTACTTTCGTATCGTTTGACCTCGGTTCCTGTTGCACGAGCAATCACATCGAGGGCTGTCCACGCGTCATCAACCAGGACCACATCCTTTGGCAGATAAGCCACCAGCCAGGCCTTCTCGGTATCTGATTGGACCTTGACCCGTTCACTGCCCGTGATCGGCGTATCGATTGGCCCGATCTCGTCGACCAGGAGCGGTTTGCCTTCGGCGTTGAAGGACCCGCGCAAGGACTCGTAGCTCTCCCCAGCTTTCCCGGCCCGGAAGGCGAGCGAGGTCCCGAGACTGCCGTCTTTCATCACGCAGCAAGGCACCGCGAGCTCGGCCGAGAGGCAGTTGTTGACATCGACCAAGGGGTGGATCGCGGGCAGCTCGGCGCCCTTGACCAGCCGCCGCAGGAGGGCCTCCGACGCCGGCCGGTAGCGGGTCGGATCGCAACCTGCGCCGCGGAAGAGCTTGCGCATCGCCGCCACCGGAGGGTGGGCGGCAATGGCGGCAGGCTCGGCGAACCTCTCTCTCACCTCGGCAGTGACTCGCGCTCGGAGATCGGCGAGCCCGCTCTGGTCTTCACCCACCGTCAGAAACGCCCAGAATAGATCCCATCCGTCCAGCTCGATCTTCAGTTCAAACGGTAGCTTTTGCATGCCGCCACTCTAACGCGTTCGGGCAAGGCTATGAGCTATGGGCTATGCGCTATGGGCTATGTGCAGGTCCGGGCGGCCCTCGTACCCTCAACTACCGACCCGCTACAATCACTGACACGCCGCGCATCGGAGGCTTTAATGGAAACAGATGAGATCAAGCGGATGTACGAGTGGATCCAGGGGCGGGTGACGCTCGCCGATGCCACGGACGGAATCGCCATAACGTTTGAAGAGCCCAGTTCCGAGGAATTTTCGAGTGCGGGCTTTGGACCCGAAGCCGTCGAGTTGACTCTCCATTCCGACTGGTGGTCAGAGATGGTCACAGACATCGTCGAAACGCCCGATTTCGCCGAGCCCGGCGAATCGCCGGAGCAGATCCTTCAGTACGCCCGCGATGTGGTGAAGGAGTACGTGGCGAAGAGGCTCTTCACCTAACAACGCATTTCAAACCCGAATCCGATGCTGGATGCTAGATGCTGGATGACTGCAACCGGAATTCCGCCGGGGTGGGTGGGCGGATCCAGTATCCAGAATCCAGCATCTAGGATCGGTTGGGCAGTCGCCCCTACATTTCGGTCTCTGCGACCTCCTCGGTCTCTTCCACCTCCGCCTCTCCGGGAGGCGCTTCTACCCAGAACCAGCCGCGGAGGTCGCCCTCGACGAAGCCGACAGCCTGGTCGTCAGGATAGGCCTCCGAGATCGCCGCCATGATGCCCTCGTCGATCCCCTCGACCGGACCGTGGCACATCTGGCACTCGGCCTTCAGCTTGATCGGCATCAGCGCGCCGAGCTCACCGTTCGGTCCGGCGAGGTAAGTGGGATCCTCGGCGAGATCGGCAACATAGGGATCCGCCCATTCCGGAGCAACGTTGGCCGCGTTGCGCAGCCTGTGCGATGTACGGCCAATTTGCACTCCATACGTCTCTTTGATGTGCGCCGCCACACCCGGCGCCTTCTCCCTGCACACGGCGATCGCCGCACCCGCGTCACCCGAATCGAGGGCGGCAGTCAGCTCTCCCATCATCTCGGAGGCCAGCGCATTGACCGCGGTCGCCACCAGCTCCTGCTGCGCCTTCTGGGTGTCGGTCATCGAGCCGGCGAGGACCTTCTCCCATTCGACCACCGCCACCTCTTCGACCTCAACCGATTCCTCCGCAGGCTTCGCGCAGCCTGCCACCATCAGACCGAACACAACAAGCAAGACGGCCGATCGTTTCATCATGACCCCCCTCTCATACAAAAATGCGGCGCAGCCCTGTCAGGGCTCGCCGTTCCCCCTCGTCTCTTGAAAAATGAGACGTCCTCTCGTTCGAATTGAACGCGAGATTTCACGAGATCATGATGGGTTGTCAAAAGGCCAATGTCAAACCGTTCGGTCGCGGATTTCGGGCAAAAACCGGTCGCGGATCGAGTCTCGCACTTTCCGAAAGACCGCCATGATCTCGTCATCGGTCCCTTCGGCCTCGGCAGGATCGGGAAAGGAGATATGGAGCGTATCGACCGGTCGCGGGAAGACCGGGCAGGTCTCCCGGGCCGAATCGCAGACAGTGATCACAAGATCCCAGGGCTCATGAAGATAGGCGTCCACCAGCTGCGGTCGTGCATTGGAGATATCCACCCCAACTTCGGCCATCGCCCGCACCGCCAGAGGATGAACAGCCTCGGCGGGCTTCGTTCCCGCCGACCGCGCCTCCCATGTCTCACCGAATTCGTGGTTGACCCACCCCTGGGCCATCTGCGAACGGCAGGAGTTGCCTGTGCAAAGGATCAAAACTCGTTTCATTGTTCCTCCACGGTTGACAACGCTCACTGACATTACTACATTTCGCGAGATGACGAAATGATGATGTCGGATCTCAAGTCTTCCGTTGCCGCAGCCCGCGCACTCGGACACCCCGCCCGTCTGCGGACCATAGCCATGCTCCGCTCGGGTGAGCTCTGTGTCTGTCAGATCAACGAGGTCCTCAAGCTCGCGCCGTCTACGGTGTCGGCCCACCTCAAGGAGCTCAAACAGGCCGGTCTGGTCTCCGAGCGAAAGGACGGAAGATGGGTCTACTTCGACCTGATCGCCGATGAGGGCACCAGGCCTTGGACCGAAGCCGCGCTTTCTGCCCTCGTGAGTGATCCTCAGATCGAGGCCGACGATCGACTGGTTGCTGAGCTGCGTCGTTTGCCGGTGGAAGACCTCTGCCGATTCGGCTACGAGGCGGCCAAAGAGAAGGAAGCCCGAGAAAGGTGCTGACTTGAACGCTCCCACCGGTGTTTCCAAACGCCTGTCCCTGCTCGACCGTTACCTCACGCTGTGGATCTTCCTCGCGATGGCGGTTGGCGTCGGTGCGGGCTGGCTGTGGCCCGGCATCGCGACTTTCTGGAACCGGTTCTCGGTCGGCACCACCAACATTCCGATCGCTGTCGGTCTCATCCTCATGATGTACCCGCCGCTCGCCAAGGTCAGGTACGAAGAAATGGGCCGTGTCTTCAGGGACTGGAAAGTGCTCGGGCTCTCACTGGTACAGAACTGGATCGTCGGGCCGATGCTGATGTTCCTGCTCGCCATCGGCCTCCTCGCCGACAAACCGGAGTACATGGTGGGTCTGATCCTGATCGGCCTCGCCCGCTGCATCGCCATGGTCATCGTCTGGAACGAGCTGGCCCACGGCGACAGCGAGTACTGCGCCGGGCTGGTGGCCGTCAACTCCATTT
>Ga0255054_10002627_pt1 | contig 10178 bp, 8 predicted proteins | sample JV7_2_23_MG_FD_188634 | JGI IMG/M metagenome (GOLD analysis project Ga0255054, IMG submission 188634) | Seawater microbial communities from Jervis Inlet, British Columbia, Canada - JV7_2_23 | ecosystem: Environmental > Aquatic > Marine > Inlet | place: Canada: British Columbia | collected... | reverse complement strand
ACCAAGTGGGCCGTACCGGAGCGTTTTGTCTTCGTGGATCAGTTACCCAAGACTAGCGTTGGAAAGATCGATAAGAAGGAGCTGCGCCGCAAATACTCATCCTTGCCTGAGGAATAGCACGAAAGAGCCAATTTACTGGCTACAGGTCCTTTGGGATTCCTATTGCTCCGCTTTTACGTAACTCCTCGATGGCTGTCTCATCGTACCTAAGCAAATCCTTGAGGATCTCCGAAGTGTGCTCTCCCAGGTGCGGCGCTGGCCTGGTTGGGATATCGGGATTCGAAGAGAGATGGATGGGGCTGCGGGCATACTGGCGTGGACCCGCAACAGCATCATCGACCGATACCAGCATCTGACGAGCCTCAAAATGAGGATCGTTGAAGACATCTTCCACGTCGTACACAGCACCAGAAGGCATTCCATGATCTTGCAGCAGCTGGACTGCTTGAGCGCGGGATTTGTCGGCCAGCCACTCCTCGATGATCGAGTGAATGAATTCGGCATTTGAGGCACGTACGGTACCTTCGGCGGTCCGAGGATCCTTGATTAAGTCCTCGCGTCCCATCGCTTGACACAAGCGAGCCCACTGCCCGTTATCGGGCACATTCAGCGCCAGGTAGCCATCCTGGCATCGAAAAGCGCCCCGCGGATAGAGATACTTGGTTTGGCCCCGAACGAGTGATTCACCGGTGAAGGAGTAAAGGGTCACCATACGTTCGTTGAGGGCCAGCATATTGTCCAGCATGGAGCTATCAACGAACTGACCCTCTCCCGTATGCTCCCGATTGAATAGGGCCAGCATGATCCCATAAGCGGTGGCTAATCCCGAATAGATGTCAGCCATACCCAGGATGGTCCAGGTTGGAGGTTTGTCTGCGAACCCGACCAGGTTCATCATTCCGCTCATGGCCTCCGCCACGATGTCAAAAGCGGGTCGTTGAGCGTAGGGTCCGGTGTGACCTTTCAATCGCCCAAAACCGGAAATGGCAGCATAGATCAGGCGCGGATTGATTTGCTTGATTTGTTCGTATCCCAGACCCAGCTTCTCCACAGCACCGGGGCGAAGGTTTTCTACTACCACGTCTGACACTTCCACCAATTCCCTGTAAATTTTGCGGCCTGCTTCTTCACGCAAATTGAGTTCCACACTTTTCTTGTTGCGGTTGTAGCTAATGAATCCTCCGGCAACCCTTTGACCCTGCTCATTCTCGGCGAAAGGAGGAATCGCACGCCGAGGGTCGCCCCGATCGGGGCGCTCGATCTTGATGACTTCTGCGCCGGCATCGGCCAAGAGCAGAGTGCAATAAGGCGCACTCATATATTGTTCAAGGCCAATTACCCGAACTCCGGTAAGTGGTCGCTGATTGGTATTCAATTCGTCCTGGACTTTCTGAGGATTTGGTGCTCTTTATTCAACGCTGGAAATTGGCATCCGTGTCGGCGGCATCTACGATTTTTCGCAGTTCCTTCTTTACCTTCTTGGGCAAAGGTGCTGGCTCGTGGTTCTCCAAGATCCATTCTATGGATTCGTGCGCCACCTTAACTGGATCCTTATAGCGTTCCTCCGGGAGTTCTGGCTTCTCAAAAAGGATTGAGGGCGGCCAGAGCTTCGGAAGCTCTTCGGCTGTGCGTTTCTGCGCCAAGTACATTCCGTCTGAGCCCACCTCACGCACCATATCGAAGGCAAGGGATTCCTCGTTCACCGTGATGCCGTCGGACACGATGTCAATTGCCTGCAGGATTTCCCGATCGAACATGATCCTTCTCATGTCCAGCAGACTTACTCCCTCCATCATGCCACTTGGCCCAAATGACATATCGGCACCAGCCATTACGGCTAGCATGTGACCGTATATGTTCTCCTGTCCAAGCTGCCAGCTATTGAGACCATACGAGCTTCCTCCGAAGGACTTGCACGCCGTTATTGGCAGGCCGTTGGAGTGGGCTAGCTGAACCGCGGCCGCGCTCGTGATCTGAGCGTAGGACGAACCCATGAAGTAATTCCCCGTTCGTGGATTCACGATAGCGGGGATAATGGATATGAAGTTAGGAGTTCCTGGGTAGGCAATTTGAATCAGTACACATGCGCACAGCGCCTCTGCCAAACCGGCTGCCAGGGCACCGGCCTGGTAAGGAGGAGCAGTCAACCCCATGGTGGGCATGGACATAATCCCCACCGGTAGGCCGGCTTCCGCAAAAACCAAAGCTGATTCAATACCACCATCATGGTGCCCAAGAGGCGCGATGCCGCACAACAAAAGCGAGAAGGATGGCCTTTCGCGTAGTTCGTCCATTCCCCCCGCAACTACCGCGGCCATCTCAATCGCGTATTTGGCTGAGACCTCATCCATCAAAGATTCGGACTGGATATGCTTTTCGGTGTTGTTGAAGCAGGCCTCAACCCCATGGATCGGCGCAGTCATCCCCTTATCTGAAGCGCTTACTGTAGGCCAGATCAATGACGTAATCGGAAGATAATCGGCGACCTTCGCCATATTCTCGATATCACTCTTTACCGAGAGCCGTCGCTCTCCTGTATTCAAATCCACTACTTTGGGAGCCTCACCGCTGCAATAAAAATAGGTACCGTTTTCGCCTCCGATATCCGCGTCAAGCTCCGGCCTTCTGCCGCACAACTTATAGCGCGGGGGCGCCTGCTTTAGCGAACTCATCACCAAATCGCTCGGAATTTTGACGATCTTTTTGTCAAAATCTACATCGGCGTTTGCATCGGAAAATATCTTCAGCGCCTTTTCAGACGGCATCTTGATCCCAATATCCGCGATGATGTCCAGCGCTGCCTGATTTATCTTATTAATCTCCTCGTCATCGAGAATGCTGATCTTGAGTTTCGATTTCAAAGGTTGAATGGTCGCTCTTCTTTCCTTCAATTCGATCATTACATCCGTCTCCTGACTCCGTTCGATCCAACCAGCGCGAAGTTGCTAGTTATTTCGTAGCTAAATGTGTGAGAACCCACGAATTCTTACTTCACTCGGAAGAATGCATAGGGGAGAGAAGATCATGCTACGCCGGAGCGTCCATGAGTCTGTAGGCCATATCCACTGCGGAGATGGCATCCTCGGCGAAGCCGTCAGCTCCGATCTCTTGTGCATAGCGCTCGGTGACTGGCGCTCCGCCAACCATTACCTTCACCTTCTCTCTGAGCCCTGCCTCAGCCAAGTCATCTATTAGCTTCTTTTGATTGACCATGGTCGTCGTCAGTAGCGCTGAAGCACCAACGATGTCGGCATCCGCCTCCCTAATCGCACCAATGAACTCTTCTGAGCTGTTATTGACTCCGATATCTGTCACATCAAAGCCGTTGGCAGCAAGCATGGTTCCAACCAATGTTTTGCCAATCTCGTGAAGATCACCCTCGACCGTTCCAACTACGACTCTGCCAACCACCTCACGTTTCTGATCACCGACCAGTGCTGGTTCAAGAACGGCCATGGCTCCTTTCATGGCTTCGGCACCGATGATTAGCTGAGGGAGAAAATACTCGCCGTCGTTGAACAATTGACCGACTGTCTGGATGCCCACCGTCAGTCCCTGGTTGATACAGGACAGCGGATCGACCCCTTGCTCAAGTGCTTGCTCTGCGAGGGCAATTGCGGTTTCTTTCTCACCGTCTATCACCGATTGGGATAATTTTTTGTACAGCTCATCTGACATAGCCTCTCCTCTGCACGTGGTTTTTCGGGGAATTGAAACCGAAATAATTTTAAAGCATGTGATTCATGTAGATGATCCTCTAAAAGGTGCCATTTGTCCCCAAAGCTGGGACTGCATAGAAATTGACACGACTGACGGTTCGTTGGGTAATTGGGGTCTAAGATCTTGGTTGCGATCCTCATACCATCGCTGTGATAATGTGGCAGGAAACAGCGCTACGCTGCCACATTTGATACACCGATGTTGTCGATACCGCTAGCCTGAGAAGAGGTGCTCTAGATGAAGGTTTGGCGAGCCAATGTCCGATCTCATAAAGTCGATAGAGAGCCCATGCCCGAGAGCTGGCAAAGAATGGGCGGTCGCGGATTGATAGCCCGGATCCTGCTTGATGAAGTGCCGGCCGACTGTGAGCCACTAGGGCCGTCCAATAAATTATTCTTCGCCCCGGGGTTGCTCGTTGGGCACAAAATATCGTCGTGCGATCGTATATCGATTGGAGCAAAAAGCCCGCTCACCGGTGGAGTCAAGGAGAGCAATGCCGGCGGCTCGACCGGCTTGATGTTGTCGCACCTGGGCATGAGAGCCCTGGTCCTTGAAGATCAGCCGCAAGATGAAGGATGGTTTGTTCTTCTGTTGAACTCAGCGGGTGGTCGGTTTGAACCGGCTGATGACTTGATTGGACTTGGCGTTTACGACACAGCGCAAACGCTGTTGGAGCGGTACGGATCTCATGTCGGACTAGCGCTCATCGGCAAGGGCGGAGAAATGGGGCTTCGATCGGCTGGGATCCAGAATCTGGATAAAGACCGGGAGCCCTCACGCATTGCCGCCCGAGGAGGACTGGGTGCCGTTATGGGGTCTAAGGCGTTGAAGGCGATCGTCATCGATAGTTCTTCTGGTGCACCCCCTCGCATCGAGAATCAAAGGCTCTTCAGAGAAGCGAAGGCCTACTACATGAAGGAGTTGATGGATCATCCCCGGACCGAAGCCTATTCAGAATTTGGCACCGCGGGCATGGTGAACTTATGCAACCATATCGGGGGGATGCCTACGAGAAGCTTCACCACTGGCTCTTTTGAAAGTGCAGAACTTATCAGTGGGGAGTCGATGCGAGATCTGCTCGTTGAGCGCGGAGGGCAGAGCAGGAAGACTCACGCCTGCATGGCGGGTTGCACGATCCAATGCTCCAATGTCTTCGCCGATTCGGAAGGCAACAAGGTCGTGTCCCCGGTAGAGTACGAGACCATCGGTCTGGTAGGCTCAAATCTTGGCCTCGACAATCTAGATGCCATAGCAGATTTGAATCATGAACTTAATGATTTGGGGCTGGACACGATTGAGGTTGGTGCTGCCCTGGGCGTAGCGGCGGAAGCCGGCCTGATGGAGTATGGCGACTCGGATCGAGCGCGTGAACTGGTACAGGAGATTCGGGAGGGAACCGAACTCGGCAGAGCGCTAGGTCACGGAGCGGTGGCCACCGCACGTCGACTGGGCGTTGAACGCGTTCCTGCCACCAAAGGACAGGCAATGTCCGCCTATGATCCGAGAGCGATTAAAGGTACCGGCGTGACTTACGCCACCTCGCCCCAAGGCGCGGATCACACCGCAGGACTGACCATTCGGGCGAAGGTGGATCATTTGGATCCGAAACCCCAAGCGAAGCTCTCCCTAGATTCACAAATTAACATGGCCGCATACGACTCTCTTGGAGTGTGCCTCTTTGGAACCTTCGGATTCGCAAGTGCACCAGGTGCAATAGGTGATTTGCTCTCGGCTCTTTACGGATGGGATCTGGAAGAGGATCCTTTGCAGATCCTGGGTCGGGAGACATTGAGATCCGAACGCTCCTTCAACAAGGCAGCAGGCTTCGGTCCGGAGGATGATCGCATTCCCGAATGGATGACGAAGGAGGCGCTACCCCCACGTGGTGGTGTGTTTGACGTCCCCGACGAGGACTTGGATTCGCTGTTTGACGAACTCTGAGAATCCACGCTCCACTTGATTTGAAGGCACCAGCACAGTATCTTTAGAGCACAGGCTCAGAAACTATGCAAACTAGTCTAGAAGATCTGCTTGGGTCCGGGAATCCAGTCCTTGCCGATGGCGCTATGGGAACGCTGCTATTCGAGCTTGGTCTCCAGCACGGCGATCCGCCAGAACGCTGGAATCTTGAGCACCCTGATCGAGTACAGCAAGTCCATCAAGATTACATCGATGCTGGCGCTCAGATCGTTCTAACGAACTCTTTTGGAGCCAACCGGATACTGCTGGGACGGTACAGCCTCGACGACCAAGCAGAACAGATCAACCTGATCGCTGCACAGCTCGCTCGTGCTGCAGCGGATACTGCTCCCGATCCTGTTGTGGTTGGAGGATCGATTGGACCTACCGGTGTCATGATGGAACCGCTTGGCGAACTTACCCACGAAGCTGCCCTGGCGGCATTCGAGGAACAAGCGGGCGCACTAGTTCAAGGTGGAGTCGACGTCTTTTGGGTCGAGACGATGTACGACATCGAAGAAGTGCGGGCCGCGGTCCAGGGATGTAGAAACGTCGCACCCGATTTGCCGGTAGTAGCAACGATGACCTTTGATACGGCCGGCCATACCATGATGGGAGTTTCCCCGGAGACTGCCGCTGAAGCGCTTATGGAAATGGACGTGATTGCACTAGGCGGGAATTGCGGAAACGGTCCAGAAGAAATACACGGCGTTATTCGAGCAATGCATGGTTCTCAGCCAGACCTGGTCCTGACTGCGAAGTCCAATGCCGGTGTACCTCATCTGGTGGATGGAGTCACGACCTACGATGCAACTCCCGAGCACATGGCGGAGTACGCATTACAGGCTATCAAGGAAGGTGCTCAGATTATAGGGGGGTGTTGCGGCAGCACACCCGCCCACGTCCGTGCGATGGCGGAAGCAATGCAGCGGGAAGCGCCTCACTCCGCCTGAAGAACACCCTCATTTTTCCCAAATTCAATAGGGCGCGGAAGTGCCGATTCCTCGACTAATCGCGGGACAATCTGCTCCCAATGGACTGCCATAATATGCAGTCCACTGATTCCTGAAGTCCCTGTTATTTTCTCAATGAGTTCAAGCGCGATTTCGGCGCCAACTTCCTGTTGCCCTTCCTTATCGCCAGCGTCATCCATCCGCTTGATGATCTCCGGCGGGATGACGACACCGGGTACGTTTTCATCCATGAAATGCGCGGCCTTTGCGCTCTTGAGTGGAACTAGTCCGGCCAGGATGTAGGCTTTGCCCAGCAGGTTTCGTTTGTCCAGCGCTTCCAGCCACTCCAAATAACGATCATAGTCAAAAACCGGTTGGGTTTGGATGAATTGTGCACCGGCATTGATCTTCTTTTCGAAGCGGAGCGCTTCATACCTCGGGATCGCTCCGTAAGGCGAGGCTGCGGCGCCCAGGAACCACTCCGGACGGTTCTTGATTGACCGTCCATCGAGATACACGCCCTCGTCTCGCATGCGGCGCAGCATCCAGAGCACCTGCACACTATCCATGTCAAACTGCGTCGGAGTTGATCGAGGAGATGGCCCGAAACGATGATGGTCTCCGGTCACCACCAGCAGATTCTTCATTCCAAGGCCGGCCATCCCCATGGCATCGGACTCGATGACGACGCGAGTTCGATCGCGAGCTTGCATCTGCACGATGGGTTCGATCCCAAGATCCATACAAATCCGGCTGCATGCGACGCTGCTCATCCGTGCGGAGGCTGAGGCATTGTCGGTAAAGTTCGCGGCTGAAACATAGCCCTTTATCCAACTAACCTTCTTCTCGATAATGGCAGTTGTAGCACCCAGCGGAGGAGCAATTTCGGTTACCGTCGTAAATATCCCGCTTCGTAGACTCTTCTCGAAATTCGAGATCGGTTCTTCGTACTGCGCAGCATGGAATTCCGAATCTCCCTGCCACCAATCCGGTTGCCGGAGATTGCAGAAGAATTGATTCCATTCATCTGAAAACTTCTTGCGGTTGGCGACAAAATCAATCGCTGAAGGTCCTCGATTATGCGCGCGCCAAGTCTTGGCGACCTCCAACCAGGTGGCGCGCCCTACTTTGTCACCATCCATAGGTGCATTGATTTCAAGCAGCGCATCTTCACGCCCCATGCGCTCGGCACGCTCGTAAATGACGTACCAGGTGCAAGGTCTGGAAGGATCCACCTCACAGGCTTCGGGAGTGGCTCCCCCGCAAAGGCCATTTCGCATGCCTTTAGGACAGGTCATCGGGCATACGAAAGCAGTCTCCCTGAGAATGCAGTTGCCGCACATGCGGCACCCGAAAAGTACTCCCTTCGTCACCTTCTCGACGGAGGTGAAAACCTTCAAGGCCAACGAATCCTCATCCGTTCGGTACGGACGATAGGCAGATTGGTATGTTCTAGGTGAAAAGAGAGACATGCAACGTCCTCACGCACAAATCTAACCCAATAGCTGATCTCGATCGATTACTCATGGCTCTCTTCTTGATTACGTTTGGCTATTATTCCGACCGAACTACTCTGAACTCCACCAGGAGCACCCGGATCCAGGCTTCGGCTCCACGCCTTTTGCTACTCCACAGACCCTGAAATGAAAGCGGGCCGACCAATGGGTCGACCCGCTTTTTGTTTCGCAGTTACAGTCTAGAGTGACTTAGGCCGCAGGCGGCTGCCAGATAATCGTATCCGGCTTGAAAACCGACCAGGCAAACCAGAAGTGCTCAGCAGAAACTACCTGGTCGAGCTGACTTCCAGCTAGTGGCCCATCCACGGCTTCCCCGAAGATGTTCCACAGGCTTCCAGTCTGTTCATCGCGGAAGCCATCCAGTGCAGCCTGGAAGCTCAAGACCTGACCGTCTAGTTCACGGTTGTAGACTGCCGTGGAGCCCGTATCCTGACCGGCGTTCCCAAACGTAGATGCTGTTCCCGTCTGCCAGAATACAGTTAGTGGAGTTCCCTGTACAGAGTCATTCAGGACCTGGAGCTCACCAAGAAGCGTGAACGGATAGGCAACATCGGTGCCGCCGATCTCAATCGCAACCACGCGCTCGACCGCTGGCAAACGTCCATCTAAGTCGCCCTCGAACAAGAACGGGTTGCTTCCGATCGAATCGTAGCCTGCGTAAGGGTTGCGGCCGTAGTTCCGAACATGTCCTGTGTTTCTGGAAAGAACTTCGCCGTCCGGATGGCGCTCCTTGAATTCACTCCAGCCGATGATCTGGGAGGGCAAGACCTCAAGCACTGTACCAGTCAGTTCGCCGACGATGCCCTCGCCGGTAAACTGCTGCCACCAGGATCGAGTCTGTCGATCGTACATAACAAGGTCAGAGTTCCTCAGGTTGCCGGTCGTTCCAAAGTCGAGCACCGTTCCGTCTGCCAATCGCCGATCAAAGGCGATGGTCGAGTTGCACAAGGGGCAAAAGGTCAACGCCACTGGTAGGTCCCCAACCACGTCGTTCACGATCTCATGGTGAATGAGAATCGCAAGCGGGTAGGCCCTCGCCACCCCGTTGTCCTCAAAGAACATCACCGGCCAGTCGAACCCTAGCCAGGTGTCAGCATCAGCCACGTTCTCGAAAACCGGGTTGTCGATGGCAGGAATGCCATCTGGCGGGGGTCCGCCTGAGGAAATCTCGCCGAGGTCAATGTTGCGGATACTAAAATCCGTATCCGGCCAATAGCGGAGATTGAACCTCAGGTCTACCCCCTCGAATGGATCTTCAGCTACATTAGGTTTCACGTCCACCTCGGATGGATCAGATTCGGAGATTGGATCTTGAATTTCTCCGGACTTTGGCGCCTGGATATTGCTCTGCGGAAGTTCAACCGTGGCCGAGCAAGCGGCAAGCACCACCGCAAACGCAGGAAGCCATATTTTCTTGTTTCGTAAGAGGGACTCTCGCATTCCGTTGCTCCTCGCTTTTCATTAGGTTCGGACGCCTCCCATGTCCATTTCTGATAAAACGCGATGAGAGGCGCATTCAGGTATTTGATGCCCTAAATGCGTCTCCGCTTACTCGAATTTGAGAGCTCTTAGCGATTACTTATCTTGGTTTGATCCGGATCCAGGCTGAGTTCGGAGTGAGCCCTTTTCTTCGACCGCTTCTGCCGGCTCCGCTTCCGATTGCGCTGGATCAGTCACGATTGCTTCCTCGGCTGCTGCTTTCTCCTGCTCCAGGGAACGAACGGAGCGCTGCAATCCTCCGACTTTAAACCGGCTGCGGACCGAACCCGGAGCCATGAGAAGGACCCCAATAATGATGCCCAGCACTAGCGTGATCATGAGTACCAGGGCCAAGGAGCCGTCAATGCTCCAAAATAGGAAGCTGATGGTGATCGGTTGGTTATTTTGAACCGCAAATACGGTAACTAGAAGGGCCAGGACTAGAGCGATGACGAAGAATATTCGCATTTCAACAACTCAAATGGGCGTGATATGGGCTCATACTACGGGGCAGCAAGCGGGGTGTCAATAACATACGGCTCGGTCCGGT
>Ga0255054_10002626_pt1 | contig 10179 bp, 4 predicted proteins | sample JV7_2_23_MG_FD_188634 | JGI IMG/M metagenome (GOLD analysis project Ga0255054, IMG submission 188634) | Seawater microbial communities from Jervis Inlet, British Columbia, Canada - JV7_2_23 | ecosystem: Environmental > Aquatic > Marine > Inlet | place: Canada: British Columbia | collected... | reverse complement strand
AGCAGCCTGCAAAGAGGCCTGTCCCATTCATATGAACGTTCTGGGTTACGCCTGCCTTATCAAAGAGGGCAAGTTCGCCGAGGCGTATGAAGTGATAAGAAGGACCAATCCTCTTCCTGCCGTATGCGGAAGGGTCTGCTATGCTCCCTGCCAGGAGGCGTGTAATCGCGGGCAGTTTGATGAACACGTAGCCATCAGAGAACTCAAGCGTTTTGCCGCCGACCATGAGATCAAGCTGGGCAAGGCAAAGGCTGTGCCGGTGGAAAAGACCAAGGAGGAGTCGGTTGCTATCGTCGGTTCCGGTCCTGCTGGTCTGGCCTGCGCCTACGACCTGGTCAAGCAGGGATATCCTGTTACTGTATTTGAGGCCGGCCCTGGGGCCGGTGGTCTGTTACGCTGGGGTATTCCGGAATACCGATTGCCCAAAGAGATGCTCGATAACGACATCAGCTACATACAGGACCTGGGCGTAGAGATGAAGACAAACAGCCCGGTTAAGGACTTGGCCGAGGTGTTCGACCAGGGTTACAGGGCCGTCTTTCTCGCCACAGGTGCGGGCATGAGTCAGAGGATGGGAGTTCCCGGTGAGAACTCCCAGGGAGTCTTCCATGCCCTCGACTTCCTGAAGCAGGTCAACTACGGAGTCGAGATAAAGCTGGGAAGGAGAGTCTCGGTGATAGGTGGCGGCAATGCCGCTGTTGACGCTGCTCGAGTGGCTCGGCGCCTCGGTGTCGAGGATATCACCGTGGTCTACCGCCGTAGTCGCGAGGAGATGCCCGCCATGCCCAGTGAAGTCGAAGAGATGGAACATGAAGGCGTGAAGATTCAGTTCCTGGCGGCGCCTGTCAAAGTGGTTTCCGACAAGCAAGGGGTCACAGGGATCGAATGCATTCGCATGGAGATGGGTGAACCCGATGCCAGTGGCCGTCGGCGGCCTGTACCGGTGAAGGGCTCTGAATTCACCATAGATGTCGACAATGTCATAATGGCTATCGGCCAGAGTGTTGACAAAGACATGTTGCCTGAGGGGCTGACCTACACCGACTGGGGGACGCTATCCGTCGACCCGATCACGCTGGAGACCAATATCGATGGCGTGTTCGCCGGCGGAGACGTAGTATCGGGCCCTGCAGACGTTATCGCTGCCATAGCTGCGGGCAAGAGGGCGGCATGTTCTGTAGACGCATATCTGAAGGGCGAGCAGTTCGTTCCCGAGGAGGATGGAAAAGTCGAGAAGCTCAGTAAGGAGGAAGTGGCCGGCGTTAAGGAGAGGTTTGCGTCCCGGAAGAAGGTGGGAACCGGCAGACTGGATCCAGAGAAGAGGGTCAGCAGCTTCGAGGAGGTCGAACAGGCATTTTCGCCTGAGGAAGCCCGCGATGAGGCGGGGCGCTGTCTGGCATCACTGATAGAGGGATGCTTCGAGTGTGGTGAGTGCAAGCGGATTTGCGAGGCCAAGGCTGTCGATTTTGACCAGACGGACCAGACAGTCGAGCTCGAGGTGGGCACTATAATAGTGGCCACAGGCTATGACCAGTTCGACCCATCCGTGATACCTCAATACGGATACAGGAAATACGACAATGTTATAACAGGGCTCGAGTTTGAGCGTTTGACCTGTGCTGCTGGGCCTACGGAAGGCAAGATCCTTTTGAAGGATGGCCGTGCGCCGGGAAGCGTGGCTCTTGTACACTGCGTTGGTAGTCGTGACCAGAACTATCATGAGTACTGCTCCCGTGTCTGCTGCATGTATGCGCTCAAGTATGCTCACCTGGCAAGGGAGCTTGCAGAGGCCGACGTTTATCAGTTCTACATCGACATGCGTTGTTTCGGAGAAGGCTATGAGGAGTTCTACCAGCGCTGTTCGGAGGAAGGGGTCAACTTCATACGTGGCAAGGTGGCCAAGGTCACGAACGAGGCCATTACCGATGAGGAGAAGGGCAAATTAATCGTGGTCAGTGAGGATACTCTTCTGGGTAAGATGGTACGTGTCCCGGTGGACATGGTGGTGCTGTGTTCTGCTCTTGAGGCGCGCTCCGACGCCGACAACGTTGCTAGGCTGCTCAGCATCAACCGGAGGACGGACGGCTTCTTCCTGGAAAGGCATGTTAAACTCGACCCGGTGGCTACGCCGACCGATGGCGTCTTCATCTGCGGATGCTGTGAGGCTCCCAGGGATATCCCAGATACAGTAGCTCAGGCTGAAGCAACCGCTGGTAAAGCTCTGTCATTGATCAGCAAGGGGACTGTTACGCTGGAGGCAGCCATCTCCACGGTGGATGAATCGATCTGCCACGGATGCGGACGTTGTGAGGAGATTTGCACCTTCTCTGCTCCCAAGGTTACCGAAAAGGACGGCAAGCTGGTCTCCAGCATAAACGAAGCCCTGTGCAAGGGTTGTGGTTCATGTGCTGTGGTCTGTCCGACCGGCGCGGTGTCGATAAGGCATTTCACTCAAGATGAGATACTGGCTCAGGTGAGTGCTCTGACGGAGGCGAAATGATGGCTGAATTTGAACCTCAGATCATTGCTTTCTGCTGCAACTGGTGCACGTACGCTGCTGCCGATCTGGCAGGGACAAGCCGTGTCCAGTATCCGGCGAACGTAAGGATCGTAAGGGTCATGTGCAGCGGCATGGTGAATCCCATATACGTGCTGAAGGCTTTTGAGGGCGGCGCCGATGGGGTCCTCGTTGCAGGCTGTCATCTTGCCGATTGTCACTACCTGGATGGTCCCAATAAGTGCGATGACATGGTTGCGAAACTGAGGAAGATGCTCCACGTGCTGGGCCTTGAGGATAAGCGACTCAGGCGCGAGATGGTTTCGACCTCTGAAGGGGTGCTCTTTGCCCGTGTGATCAGGGAAATGGTGGAGGAACTCAAGGAGTTGGGCCCCTCGCCTTTCAAAGCCAAGATGGAGGCTCCGGCGTGAACTTAGAGGACATCGTACAGAAGACCAAGACCTACTATTGCCTGGAGTGCGGCAAGTGCACAAGCATATGTCCGGTCTCCAGATATGACTCGGGTTTCTCTCCCAGGATGATGATCGAGCACGCGTTGCTGGGCTTTGAGGATGACCTGGTCCATAACAACAAGCTCTTCTCTTGCCTGACCTGTTACACATGCCAGCCGGAGTGTCCCAGCGACGTCGACTTCCCGGTTTTCGTACGTGAGGCCAGAGGCATGGCGCAGGATAGCGGGCAACACGGTATCTGTGCCCATTCTGGACAGCTGCAGTCATTGGCCAGGCTCATGACAAACCCTGCCGTCAGGCAGAACAGACTGGACTGGCTGTCGAACGAGTATCGAGTTTCGGACAAGAGCGATGTCCTATTCTGGGTGGGATGCGCGCCGTATTTCGAGCCCATATTCGAGGATCTGGAGTTCAGCGCTCTTGACATAGCCCGGGCCAGTCTCAAGACAATGAATCTGCTGGGCATCGAACCCAGGCTGCTTCCCAATGAGCGGTGCTGTGGCCATGATGCGCTCTGGACCGGTGACATCGAGACATTCAAGAAGCTGGCCGAGCATAACGCGGCCCAGATCAAGGAGGCCGGGGTCAAGAAGATCGTCTTCTCCTGTCCTGAGGGCTATCGCACATTCAAGATGGACTATCCCGACTATGTTGACCTGGATTGTGAAGTGGTCCATCTCTCCGAGCTACTGGCGGAGAAGATCGGGCAGAACGGCCTGAAGCTAAAGGAAGTTAGGAAGAAGGTCACCTATCAGGATCCGTGCAGACTGGGCAGGCACATGGGTATATATGATGCGCCGCGGAAGGTGATCGAGTCGATTCCGGGTATAGAGTTCGTAGAGATGCAGCATAGCGGACGGGAGTCCATCTGCTGTGGAACCAGCGCCTTCACTAATTGCGACGCGTACTCCAACGCGCTGAGGGCGGAGAGATTGTCAGAGGCCAGGGCCACAGGTGCAGATCTGCTGATCACCGCCTGTCCCAAATGCCAGACCCATCTCAAGTGTGCCATGACGGACAAGGGGGACGAGCATCGAGCGATTCCGAAGATTGAGATAAGGGACCTGGCGAACCTGGTCGCGGAGGCCATCGGAGAGAAATGATGACTGAAGGTGACAACGGACGCAAATCTATACTGGTGATCGGCGGCGGCATAGCCGGTATCCAGGCTTCACTTGACCTGGCCAATATGGGCTTCAAGGTCTACCTGGTTGAGAGGGCGCCGAGCATCGGCGGTAGGATGGCACAGCTGGACAAGACCTTCCCTACTAATGACTGTGCCATGTGTATCCTTGCCCCCAAGATGATAGAAGCAAGCTCGCACCATAACATAGAGTTGATGACTTACTCCGAGGTGGAGAAGGTTTCCGGGGAGGCAGGGGACTTCAAGGTACAGGTGAGGAGGAAATCGTCTTTTGTCGACTGGGAGAAGTGCACAGGATGCGGAGTGTGTGTGGAGGGATGCCCCGTCGTCGTGTCGAACGAGTTCGACTTCGGGGTTGGAACAAGAAAGGCCATCTACATGTACTTCGCTCAGGCTGTTCCCAAGAAGTGCGTAATCGACAAGAAGGAAGAGAGGCCATGCAAAGCGGCCTGCATAGACGCCTGTCCCGTTCACACCAACGTGCCGGGTTATATCAAGCTCATCTCCGGAGGGCACTTCAAAGAGGCCTACAAGCTGATAAGGGAGACGAATCCGTTCCCCGCTTGCGTCGGGAGGGTATGCTATGCGCCGTGTGAGGACGTGTGCAATCGCGGGGAGTTGGACGAACCTCTGTGTATCCGCGATCTTAAGAGGGTTCCTTCCGACCAGTGGAGCATTGAGGAACTGGAAGTGCCGACCGTCACAAGGACAGACAAGAAGGTGGCAATAGTCGGCTCAGGCCCTGCCGGCTTGGCAGCCGCCAATGACCTTGCTCTGAAGGGACACAGCGTGACCATCTTTGAGGCTCTTCCCGAACCGGGAGGAATGCTCCGTGTCGGCATACCGGAATACCGACTGCCCAATGATATTCTACGTCAGGAAATAGGCTACATTCAGAAGCTCGGTGTTGACATAAGGACCGGCGTTCAGGTTGGCAATGATGTTGAACTCAAGAAGCTCAAGGAAGACTACGATGCTGTCTTCCTGGGTGTCGGGGCACACGGTGGTATGAAGCTGGGAGTAGAAGGCGAGGATTCTCCGGGAGTAATGGAGGGAATCGGGTTCCTTCGTGCTTCGAGCCTTGGCGAGAAGGTCAAGGTTGGTAAGAAGGTGTCCATAATCGGAGGCGGCAATACAGCCGTTGATTGCGCCTGTACTGCGAAGCGCCTGGGGGCGCAAGAGGTAACCATCGTTTATCGTCGTTCGCGCTCCGAGATGCCGGCTGCCGAGGAGGAAGTGGAGGCGGCGGAGAAGGAAGGGGTGAAGATCGAGTTCCTTACGGCCCCGACAAGGTTCCTCGCTGATGGGAAGAAGCTGGCCAAGATGGAGTGCGTGCGGATGGAGCTTGGAGAGCCCGATACCAGCGGCCGTCCACGGCCCGTTCCTGTCAAGGGCTCTGAATTCACCATCGCGGTGGATACGGTTATCGCCGCCCTGGGACAGGTTCCGGAGACGGATTTCGTCAAAGAGATGGGAGTCTCTCTATCCAGGCGTGGCACGATCGAGGCCGATCCTGAGACAGGGGTGACCAGTGTAGAAGGAGTGTTTGCCGGGGGCGATGTGGTCACCGGGCCTGCCTACGTCATTGATGCCATAGCGGCGGGCAAGAAGGCCGCCCGGTCGATCGACCAGTACTTGAACGGCCAACCCATTGAGGCCGAGAAACCGGCAAGGGAGCCGGAGAAGTTCGCAAAGAAGGAGCTTGAGGACCGCAAGAAGCGTTTTCCTGCCGCGAAAAGGGTGAAGATGAGAGAGGAGTCTGCCAAGAATAGGGTCGAGGACTTCCGTGAAGTGGCGACGGGGTATTCGCTTGAGGAAGGAAGAGAGGAGTCTTCACGCTGTCTTGCCGGGCAGATCGAAGGGTGTATTGAGTGCCGCGAGTGTGCAAGGAGATGCGAGCCCGATGCCATCGTCTACACCATGAAGGATGGGACGGTGGAGCTTGATGTGAGCGCGATAATTGTGGCCTCGGGACTCGGTCTATACGACATTACCCCGTTGACGGAATACGGTTACGGGAAGATTGAGAACGTAATCACGGCCATGGAATTCGAGAGACTGACCGCCGCATCCGGACCTACCATGGGAGAACTGAGGAGAGCTTCAGACGGCAGGATACCTGAGAACATCGCTTTCATCCAGTGCGTCGGCTCTCGGGATATCAGGAATAAGGTCTATTGTTCCAGCGTGTGCTGCATGCACGCTACAAAGGAAGCTATGCTGGCCTACGAGCATCACCCGGGGACGAAGTCGACCATATTCTACATGGATATGAGGGCCGTGGGTAAGAGATTCCAGGAGTACATCACGAGGGCGAAGAAGGACTACAACGTTGACTATATCAGAGCGAGGCCGGGCAGAATCGAGGTCAACCCTGAGAACGATAACCCGATCATCTGGTATGAGGAGACCACCACCGGAGAGGTGAAGAAGTTCGAGGCAGAGATGGTGGTCCTTGCCCAGGCCATGGTTCCTCAGATCACCGCAGATCTGGCGAATGCACTGGGAATAGAGCTGGACGAGGAGGGTTTTGTGAAGACCGAGGACAAGCTGCTGCAGCCTCTGGACACCACAAGGCCCGGCATCTTTGCCTGCGGTTATGTACATAGTCCCCGCGATATACCGGACTCTGTGACCCAGGCCTCCGGGGCGGCAGGCCGGGCAGCAGAGGAGATCGCTTCGCTTAGCTCGCAAGGAGGCAAGTAAAGTGGATGAACCTCGTGTTGGTGTTTTCATCTGCCATTGCGGCATTAACATCGGGGCCTACGTGAAGGTCCCCGACCTTGTCGAGTATGTTAAGGATCTGCCGAATGTGGTGCACGCTGAGCGCAACCTGTTTACCTGCTCCGAGGAAGGGGTTTCAGCGATAAAGAAGGCGATCAAGGATCACAACCTCAACCGTGTGGTTGTAGCTTCCTGTACCCCCAGGACGCATGAGCAGCTCTTCCGTGCTGCCTGTGAAGAAGCCGGCCTCAACAAATATCTGTTCGAGTTCGTCAACATAAGAGACCAGTGCTCCTGGGTGCATATGCACGAGCATGAGAAGGGCACGGAGAAAGCCAGGGACCTGATACGAATGGGAATAGCCAAGGCGAGGCTGCTGGAGCCTCTGCAGGAGATCGAGATGGAGGTGGCCCCCTCGGCGCTGGTCATCGGAGGCGGTGTTGTAGGAATGGAGGCGGCGCTCAACCTGGCCAAGCAGGATTTCGATGTCCATCTGGTTGAGAAGGAAGGAGAACTGGGAGGGATTCTGCGCAGCATCAACAAGCTGTTTCAGAATCATCAAGAAGCAGCCGGGCTGGTCAAGACGCTTACCGAGCAGGTGAAGAATCATCCCAAGATTCACACCCATCTCTCATCTAAGGTCAAAGAGGTGACCGGGTTCATAGGCAACTTCGATGTCACTGTCGAGGGCAAAGAGGGCGAGGACAAGTTCAAAGTGGGCACCATAATAGTGGCCATCGGGGCGGAGCCTTTGAAACCGACGGGTCAATATAGGTACGGCGAACTGAGCAACGTAGTCACTAAACTGGAGCTTGAGGAGATGATGAAGAAAGGCGAGTCGCCGGGTGAGAACATCGTCATGGTGAACTGCGTCGGGGCCCGTGTTCCTGAGAGAACCTACTGCAGCAGAATATGCTGTATGACGGCGATAAAGAACGCCACTCTCATCAAGGAGGCAAATCCGAAGGCTAAGGTGTGGATACTCCATCGAGACCTCATGACCTATGGTGTGGAGTTCGAGAGGTACTATCGAAAGGCCATGGAACTTGGCATCAGATTCGTGAGATACAGCTTAGAGAGACCTCCCGAGGTGATCGGCGATGGGAAGGTTGAACGGATAAAGGTGTATCATGAATTATGGAGGAAGGAAATAGAGCTGCCCTGCGATAGGCTTGTTCTGACCACTCCGCTTGTCCCGAGCGAGGACAGCCAGAACATCTCCAAGATGATCAAGGTGTCTCTGGACGAGTTCGGTTTTCTCCTGGAGGCACATCTGAAGCTGCGTCCTGTTGAGTTTGCCATGGATGGTGTGTATATCTGTGGCTCAGCACGCTGGCCCACTGATATAACCGAAGGGGTAGCGCAAGCGTATGCGGCTGCTGCCAAAGCCGCCGGGCCACTGAGACTGGGCTATGTGAAGGCCGAGGCGATAAACGCCTGGGTCAACGAAGCCGAATGTGAAGGTTGTGGTCTCTGCGAGTTGCTGTGTCCGTTCCAGGCTATTGAGTTGCAGGACCGGAAAGGCAGAACGGTGGCTCATGTCAATGAAGCCGTCTGCAAGGGCTGCGGCACCTGCGGAGCGGCCTGCCGCTCAGGAGCGATAAACATGCATCACTTCACAGATCAGCAGATCATGGCGCAGGTTGAGGCTCTGTTTGGATAGGTGAAGCATCAAGACCGATATTCATGGACAGGTCTCCGAAACGGGTGATTGCTGAGTCGCACTCGGTGTCTCTACCGCCAGATGGTAACTGCTCCGTAATCGATCGAACTGCCCATAGTGACGCGCCATTCCCGGTCAGGAGTAGGCAGCAGGGACAACTGGCCGAGTCAACTGTCACACCGGTACGGAAGCATCCTCCCGCGGGTTAAGACCCTGTGCGCAGCCGCGCCGGGGTCAGCAGCTAGAAGGTGACCGCTCATATGGAAGACGAGAAGAGGATCGGAGTCTACATATGCCACTGCGGGCATAACATTGCCGCCACGGTTGATGTGGAAGAGTTAGCCAGGTATGCTGCCACCTTGCCTCATGTAGTGGTTTCCCGTGACTACCGGTACCTGTGCTCGGATCCCGGGCAGGACCTGATCAAGAACGACATCAAGGAAATGGGGCTCGACAGGGTGGTCGTCGCCTCGTGTTCTCCGCGGATGCATGAGCTTACCTTCCGCAAGGCTTGCCAGTCGGCAGGGATCAACCCGTATCTATACGAGCATGCCAATATCAGGGAGCACTGCTCCTGGGTGCACGCCGACAGGGAAAAGGCTACTGCTAAGGCCAAGGACCTTGTTCGGGCTGCCGTTCAGCGCATCTACTATCATCAACCTCTAGAGGTGAAAGAGGTACCGGTCAACCCCAACACCCTGATTGTGGGGGCCGGCATTGCGGGCATTGAGGCAGCCCTCAAGATAGCCAATGGAGGTCATAAGGTGTACCTGGTGGAAAGGGATCCCTCGGTCGGCGGACATATGATCCAGCTGGACACCACATTCCCGACACTGGATTGCTCCGAGTGCATCATGACTCCGAAGATGAGTGAAGTGGGCCATCACCCGAATATCGAGCTTTTGGCCTATAGCGAAGTCGAGGAGGTAGCCGGTTCTGTTGGCAACTTCAAAGTCAAGGTGAGGAAGAAGGCAAGGTATGTGGATGAGGAGAAGTGTATCGGCTGCGGTGTCTGTGAGCAGAAATGCCCCTGGAAGGTGCCGAGCGAATACGAAGTGGGCCTGGTGAAGAGGCCGGCCATCTACATTCCTTTTGCCCAGGCTATCCCGAATGTGGCGACGGTGGATAAGGACAGCTGCGTCTATATCAAGTCGGACGGAAAGAAGTGCGGTGCCTGCATCAAGTTCTGTGATGCCGGGGCCATAGATTTCGAGCAGAAGGACCAGATCGTTGAGCTGGAGGTAGGGGCTATTATACTGGCTACCGGATACGATCTCTTCGATTCGACTCAGATACCTCAGTATGGCTATGGAAGATACGACAACGTCATAACCGCTCTTGAGTTTGAGAGGATTACGTGTGCCTCGGGGCCGACTTCCGGAAAGATCCAGCTTAAGGATGGGAGAACGCCGGAAAGCGTCGCCATCATCCACTGCGTCGGGAGCCGTGATAAGAACTACTGCGAGTATTGCTCCAGGATCTGTTGCATGTACGCACTGAAGCACGCCCATCATCTTAGGGAGAAGATAGGTGCGGACGTGTACGGGATGTACATCGACATGCGCTGCACTGGAGATGGTTACGAGGAGTTCTACAGGCGGGTTTCAGAGGAGGGAGTTGTCCTCATAAAGGGCAAGGTAGCCAGCGTTACCGACAGGGCTGTTACCGAAGAGGGGCA
>Ga0255054_10002625_pt1 | contig 10181 bp, 6 predicted proteins | sample JV7_2_23_MG_FD_188634 | JGI IMG/M metagenome (GOLD analysis project Ga0255054, IMG submission 188634) | Seawater microbial communities from Jervis Inlet, British Columbia, Canada - JV7_2_23 | ecosystem: Environmental > Aquatic > Marine > Inlet | place: Canada: British Columbia | collected... | reverse complement strand
CTCCTTGAGAACCACAACGCGTCGTCCGGCGATGGGGGTGGGGATGACATCGCCGTACACCCGCTTGGCCTCCTCGCCGAACCACTCGAGGAACGAAGCTGCATACTCGATCTCGCCCCGCGACTCGAAGATCGGCTTGCCTTGCTCCACGGTCAAGATCAATGACAGGTCCTCGGCGTGCTCCCTCATGAGGTCCGCCCAATCACGCAGCAGCCTTGCTCGCTGTTTCGCGGTCATGGCCCGCCACTTCGGAAGGGCGCTGTCGGCAGCCTCGATGGCCCGGCGGGTTTCGGTGGCACCCATACGAGGGAGAGCGGCGATCTCTCGTCCCGTCGCCGGATCGAAAACCGGAAAGGTTGCATCGTTCTCGGCTCCCACCCAGGCTCCGTCGACGAAAGCGAGTGTGCGAAAGAGACGGGCGTCTTTCAATGCGTTGAGCGGGTCGCCGCCTTCACTCTTCAGCTGCGTACTCATGGTGCCGAAAGTAGCGTCTTGTAGCCACCGGCCCAAAAGCGCCATGAAAAAGCGCCATGCCGATAACGCTTGTCGGTAGCCTTGCGCCGATCACAAGGAGAATCCGTGAAGCGAGCCGCTTTCGCCGCTGCGCTCACCGTGGTCGCATTAACTGCGATCGCATTCCCGGCCGCGGCCATCGAGATTCCAGAGCCCGGCAGCAGCACGTACATGCAGACCAGCGGTCCGAATGCCGGCTATAACATCGGCGACTGGTATTCGCAGTCCGGCGAGAACCACCAGCTCGAATTCAATGTTCCCTGCTCCTGGCCGGGAGGCACGACGGTCACCGCCGCTATGTTCGATCCAGAGTCGTCAGGATCCAACACGCCGACACTGGCTGCCCGCGACGAGGTCCGCGGCGCAACCGACACGACCACGTACACCCTCACGGCCCCGGGAGGAGCGGTCGTCGGGCCACGGACCTTCAGTACGTCCGCTACGCACGGGTTGTGGGTCGAACTCGACACCTTCGACCCGGCAGCTGCCGGATACGGGTGTGGTGACTACGCCATCACTACAACGACCAGCGACGACGACGACAACGGTTGGCGCCTCTCCATCGCACACGACCCCGACTGTGATCTCGTCGGCAGTTGCTCAGCGATCGGATCGGCAACCTCGGGCTTGATGTCGAACGGCAATGAGATCGACGATCCCGACGGCATCGCCGGGTCCGGAGACGAACTCACGAGCGGCATTCTCCGTACGTCCTACCAGCGCAACAGCAACGGGTGTCAGGACTTCTACTTCTGGGTCGGTGCAGGTGCCGGCTCCGTGGTCCTCCACAACTTCGACATGGATCAGTCGGGAACCGGCAACGGAACCGTCAACGTCACGTACGATCGTCCGGCGAGCCCGAATGTCGCTGGAACCGTCTCGCCCAACGCCCAGTGGAACGAGAGCACCTCCGGCAATCCGCCACCCCGAGGAGGGCAAACGGTGGCGGTCGGAGCGGGCGACGGTGGCTGGTGGCACACGAGCCTCTGCATCAACAGCGGCAACCAGTACATCTTCGAGGGGATCGAGGGCGCCCTGTCGTACACCGAGCAACCTCCAACGCCCGTGATCGCGGTGACGAAAGACAACGGCGAGACGTCACTCGAGCCGAACCAGGCGACGACATACACCATCGTGATCACGAACACCTCGGACGGCACCTCGACGCCGGGGGCTGCGGTCGATGTCACGGCTTCCGACACGCTGCCCGCCAACGCCACCTATCAGTCATGCGCGATCGAGGGACCCTTCACCGGGACCTGCTCCGAGGCCGGGGGTGTGGTGTCCTTCTCCTTGAACGAGTCGATCATCGCCGGAGACTCGGCGACGATCACCGTCGGCGTAATCATCGACTCCGACGCCACCGGATCGGTGGACAACTCCGTCACGGTGTCTTTCGATGACCTGCTCGGGAGTCCCTTCCCGCCGGTGCCCGCATCGGATAGCGATCCGGTGCCGGCGAGACCCGACCTCGTGATGACCAAGGACGACGGATCCGTCACCGTCGCGCCCGGCGATACCCTGGCCTACACACTGACGTATGACAATGTCGGTGACGCCGACGCTCCAGGCACGGTGATCTCCGAGACCCTCCCCGCGGGATCGTCCTTCGATGCAGGCGCCTCGACTGCCGGTTGGCTCTGCGTCGGAGCGTCATGCACGCTGTCGGTTGGCACGGTTCCCGCAAGCTCAGGGCCGACAGCCGTCACGTTTGCCGTCGATGTCGACGATCCATTCCCGGTCGGCCAGACGGATCTCGACAATGCAGTCTCCATCGTCGACGACGGATCCAACGGAGCCGACCGCACACCCTCCAACAACTCGGACACGACCGAGACACCGGTGAGCGCCGGGAGCGATCTCGTCGTCTCCAAGTCGGAACCTGCAGGAACGGTGGATCCCGGGGACCCGATCACGTACACGATCCTGTACTCCAACACGGGTGACCAGGACGCGACGGGTGTCACGTTGACCGAGGCCGTGCCGGATCGAACATCGTTCGACGCTGCTGCCTCGACACCTGGATGGTCCTGTGGAGACGGTGACCCGGCCGGAACCGTGTGCACGCTCGCCGTCGGTTCCGTCCCCGGGGGGTCGGGATTCTCGGCGGTGTTTGTAGTGACCGTCGAGAGCCCTCTCACCCCGCCGCTGGGGGCAGGGGTCACGGAGTCCATCACCAACACCGTCACCATCGCCGACGACGGCAGCAACGGACCCGACCCGACGCCCGAGGACAACGCCTCGACGGAGACGACGGCGGTCGCGAAGGCGGCCATCGGCGACACCGTCTGGAACGACCTCGACGGTGATGGGGTCCAAGACGCCGGTGAGCCGGGCTTGCCGGGGCTCACGGTGACACTGACCGAGGCCGGCGCGGACGGCGATCCCGGAACCCCCGATGATGTCGTGATCGGGACGACCCCAACCGACACTGCTGGGAAGTACGGGTTCGATGGGCTCGCTCCGGGCGTCTACACGTTGAACCCGAGCGGCCTGTCGCCCGGGTTCGTGAGTACCACCGGTGCCGAGCAGACCCACGTCGTCACGTCCGGGCAAAGGATCGATACGGCCGACTTCGGCTTCCAGGAACAGGCCGATCTCACCCTCACGAAGACGGCCGACTCGACCGAGCTGAAGCCCGGGGAAACGGCGAGCTTCACGCTCGTCGTCCACAACAACGGACCGGCCGCTGCCCAGCCACCGATCACGGTGGTCGACACCCTCGCCGCGGGTCTCACCTACTCCTCGGCAGTCGGGTCCTCGTGGGCATGCTCAAACGTCGGGCAGACCGTGACGTGCACCAGATCGACCGCCCTGGCCGATGGTGAATCGTCCACCATCTCCCTGGCCACGACGGTTGCACCCTCGGCGGTAGGAACCGTGACGAACACGGCAACGGTGGCGAGCGCCACCGCGGACCCGAATCCGTCCAACGCGACGTCGAGCGCCGCGGTCGGCGTGCTCCCACAGACCGGGTTCGACAGTGGTCGGCTCACATGGCTGGCAGTGGCATTGATGGCGTTCGGAGCCGTCCTCCTCTTCTCCGAACGCGGCTACCGCGTTCGCCGGCGCGATTCCTGAGGCTCAGCGGATAGCAGGTGCCCGATCCGTTCGAAGGCCTCTTCGAGTCGCTCCATACTTGACGCGTACGAGAAGCGGAGGTGACCCACGCCGTTGACTCCAAAGTCGTTACCGGGAATCACCGCGACGCGGGCCACATCGAGCAGCCGGCGGGCAAGGGTGTCGTCGCTGCGGCCGGTTGCCTCGATGTTGGGGAACGCATAGAACGCCCCGTCCGGTGTGGCGCATGTGAAGCCGGGGAGATCATTTGCAGCCTCGACGACGAAGCGCCGCCGCCCATCGAACGTCGACCTCATCTCGTCGACGAAGTCCTGGGGTCCCTCGAGGGCGGCAAGGCCACCGTACTGAGCTGCAACATTGACGCAGGAGTGACTGATGAGGATCAGCTTGCGGAGAGGATCGATCAGCCACTCGGGCCATACGCCCCAGCCGAGACGCCATCCGGTCATCGCGTAGCTCTTGCTCCAGCCATCGAGCACGATCAGGCGGTCGGCGAGCTGCGGATAGCCGAGGAGTGTGCGATGCGGGCCGTCGAAGCTCAGACCGCTGTAGATCTCGTCGCTGAGCACCATGACGTCGGGATGAGCGGCAAGACCGACAACGAGGTGATCCAACTGCTCTCGCGAAGCGGCGCCGCCGGTCGGGTTGGATGGGTTGTTGAGGATCAGCAACGTCGTCGCCGGCGTGATTCGCTCCAGCACACGCTCGGCATCGAGGCCGAAGGCGGTCGCCTCCGGAAGTGGGTAGCCGACGGCGGTAGCGCCGGAGAATCCGATCGCCGACCGATAGGGCGGGAATCCCGGGTCGGGGACGAGAACCTCGGCTCCCGGCCTGGCGAACATCTGCACGGCGAAGGTCATCGTCAGCTTCCCGGCGGGAACAATGGCGACGGTTGCCGGCGATACCTCGACGTCGTAACGACGAAGGATGTGTGCCGCCACGCCGTCGCGAAGCGCAGGGAGCCCCAATGCCGGCGTGTAACCGTGAGGACCGTCGGCCAGCGCCCGCCGCGCTGCCTCGACCACGTGCTGGGGAGGGTCGAAGTCCGGTTGCCCGATGCCCAGACTGATCACATCGTGACCCTCGCTCCGCAGGCGAACCACCTCATCGAGCACCGTGAACGCCGCCTCCTCCTGGATCGAGTCGAGGGCGGGAGCGATCTGACGTTCGGTCACGGGACCAACCTAGGAGTCTGCCGGTACGCTATCGCCATGGCCGACTTCGACCCTCGATCCGAATACCCGATCGGTGAACGCCGTCCCGATCTCGTGCGAACGGCCGGCGGTTTTGCGCTCAACGACCTCACCCTCGACAGACTCCGCCGCGGCGACATTCCTGAGGACGAGTTCCGCGCCACCGCCGCAACGCTGCGCATGCAGGCCGAGGTTGCGCGCACCGCTCAGCGTGATCAGCTCGCCGAAAACCTCATCCGAGCGTCGGAACTGGCCGGTATCCCCGACCATGTGATCCTCGAGATCTATACCGCGTTACGACCGCATCGGTCCTCCGTAGACGACCTGGAGCGGTGGGCGACGCGACTGGAAACGGTCTACAACGCGGCCGTCACGGCGGCGTTGGTGCGCGAGGCGGCCCACGCGTACAACGCCCGTGGGTTGTTGGCGTGACCGACTCGGGTCGAGCCGGCGCCCGCCTCGACCGGGATCTGCGTCTCGAAGCGATCATCGAGCCGCAGCCGGATCTCGGGTTGGTGACCATGAACGGCCCCAACGACCCCGAGCCCGACCTGACCATCGTCGACGGCAAGGTCGCGGCAATGGATGGAAGGAACGCCGACGAGTTCGATCTCATCGACGAGTTCGTGAGCCTGCACGGTATCGACATCGACGTCGCCGCCGAGGTGATGGCGCTCTCAGACGAGGAGATCGCCCACCGCCTGGTCGACGTTTCGGTGGGACGGGACGAGCTCGTCCGTCTGTCGCGTGGGCTGACGCCGGCCAAGATGGCACGTGTCGCCGGCCGACTCGACGCAGTGGAGATGATGTTCGCGCTCAAGAAGCTGCGGGCCCGACGCCGGCCTGCCAATCAGGCACACGTCACGAACCGAAAAGAGAGCCCGGCGCTTCTCGCCGCCGATGCCGCGGAGGCGGCGGCCCGGGGCTTTGCGGAGATCGAGACGACCGTCGGCGTTGCCCGCTATGCGCCATTCAACGCGATCGCGTTGCTGGTCGGTTCCCAGACCGGGCGCCCCGGGGTGCTCACCCAGTGCGCCGTCGAGGAGAGGCGGAACCTACAACTCGGGATGCAGGGGCTCACCACATACTCGGAGACCCTGTCGGTCTACGGCACCGACACGGCGATGGTCGACGGAGACGACACGCCCTGGTCGAAGGCGTTCCTCTCCTCGGCGTACGCCTCGCGAGGTATCAAGGTGCGGTTCACGTCTGGCAGCGGTTCCGAGGCCCTGATGGGCCACGCCGAGGGCTACTCGATGCTCTATCTCGAAGCTCGTTGCCTGGCATTGATCCGGGCCGCAGGGTCTCAGGGGGTTCAGAACGGCGGAATCTCCACCGTGGCACTCCCACTGGCGTTACCGGGTGGCACGAAGGCGGTCCTCGCCGAGAACCTCATCGCTGCGTGGCTCGGCCTGGAGGTGGCGTCCGGAAACGACGCCATTGCCTCTCATTCCCCCATCCGCCGCACCGCCAAGCTCATGGGCCAGTTCCTCCCCGGCACCGACTTCGTCACGTCCGGATACAGCGCCGTTCCCAAGTACGACAACATGTTCGGCGGCGGTAACTACGACGCCGACGATCTCGACGAGTGGACGACCCTCCAGCGCGATTGGCAGATCGATGCCGGCATCGAGCCCCTCGACGAGGCCGAGGCGCTGGTGGTTCGCAAACGAGCGGCCTTCGCGGTCCAAGCGGTTTTCCGGCACCTCGGCTTCCCTGAGATCACCGACGCGGAGGTGGCCGATGCCGTGTCCGGCTACGACAGCCGCGACATGCCTGATCGGGACCGGGCCGCGGATGTCGAGGCTGCGGATCTCGTGTTCGCCGAGGAGGTCACCGGGGTCGATGTCGCGCGGGCGCTGGACCAGGCCGGATTCACGGCTGTCGCCGAAGCCGTTCTTGGGATGCAGCGCCTGCGGGTGAGCGCCGATTACCTGCAAACGTCGGCGATCGTCGGCGAGGACTGGCGGGTGGAGTCGGCCGTCAACGACCCGAATGAGTATGCAGGCCCCGGCACCGGCTACCGCCTCGAGGGCGACCGCTGGGAAAAGCTCCAGTCACTCCCCCATCGCCTCGACCCCCGAACATGGGACCCGGACCCCGGCGAGCAGAGCCCCCCCGTGACGGTGATTGGCGACGCCGCTCCGGGCACCGCACCGGGTGAGGTCGTTGTCGGTGTCGGGCCCGCTTTCCTGGCGACCCTGAGTGAGACGATCAACGGGCTGCGCCACGATGCGGTCATCGACGCGCTCGCCGACGGCGTCCGCTCGGCGGGTGGCGAGCCAAGGTTCGTCAGGGTGCGCCGTACTTCCGACGTCGCCTTCATCGCCCACGATGCTGCCATTCTGAGTGCGTCCGGAATCGGGGTGGGCATCCAGTCGAAGGGCACGGCGGTGATCCACAGCGTGGAGCAGGAGCCGCTCGACAACCTCGAGCTCTTCTCGATGGCCCCGCTGCTGACGCTCGACTCGTACCGGGCGATCGGCCACAACGCGGCGGCCTATGCCCTCGGTCACCGGACCAGTCCGGTCCCCGTGGAGCTAGACAATTTCGCCAGGGTGAAACACATCGTCCAGACGACGCTCCTCCACGCCAGGGAGACCGAATCGGTGGTACCGGGCGCCGCGGCCGAGGAACTCGACCTCTAACCCTCAAACGCGCGTGCCTAGAGGTCACCCCAGGCGTCCTTTAGGCACGCGCGTTTTGGGTTTAGGTTCCTTTGTAGTCGGCGGGGCGGCCCTCGACGAAGGCCTCGACGCCCTCGCGGAAGTCGTCGGAGGTGCGCAAGAAGCCATAGGCGAGGCCTTCGAACTCGAGGCCGAGCTGGAGGGGGCCGTCGTAGGCACGATTGAGGACCCGCTTCGCCATCGCAAGGGCCAGGGGCGAGTGGCGAATCAGCTCGGCGGCAAGGGCATCGGCGGCGCCATCGAGCTCGCCGAACGGCACGACCTCGGTGACGAGACCAATGGCTGCGGCCTCCTCGGCGCCGATCCGGCGGCCGCGCATGATCATGTCCTTGGCGCGCCCGAGACCGACGAGACGGGCCAACCGCTGCGTGCCTCCACTCCCCGGGATCATGCCGATCGTCACCTCCGGGAGGCCGAGTTGCAGGTCGTCGGCGGCGATGCGGAAATCGCATGCCAATGCCAGCTCGAGCCCGACACCGAAGGTGTAACCGTGCAGCTTGGCGATGACCGGCTTGGGACAGCGCTCTGCTGCGGCCACGTTGTGGTGGAGTCTGGTCAGCGTCTCGGGCGATGCCTCGAGGAACCCTGGAATGTCGCCACCGGCGGTGAACGCCTTCTCGCCGGCCCCGGCCAGCATCACAACACGCACCTCGTCGTCCCGGCTGATCTCATCGAAGAGCGCCGCCAGCTGATCACGCGCCACCATCGACACCCGATTGTGCTTCTCGGGTACGTCGAGCGTGATCGTGGCAACACCGCCTTCGCGCTCGAATCGCAAGCCGTCGAGCTCTGTCGGATAGGTCACGTCGTCTCTCCTTCTCTCAAGACTCGGCGCAGGATCTTGCCCGAGGCGCTCTTCGGAAGCGATTCGACGATGCGGTACTCGCGGGGCCTCTTGTACCGGGCGAGGTTGGGTGACGCCAGGCAGAACGCATCGAGAGACTCGGCAGTGACACCGGGGCCAACCACGACGGACGCCACCACCTGCTGACCGAGTCGCTCGTCTGGGATACCGAAGACCGCGACCTCGGAGACACCGGGAGCACGGGTGAGCACGTCCTCCACTTCGAGGGGGTGGATGTTCTCCCCTCCCGAGTTGATCATGTCGTCCGACCGGCCGACGATCCACATATCGCCGTCGTTATCGATCCTTCCCAGGTCTCCGGTGAAGAACCACCCGCTACGAACGGCCTTGGCGTCGGCGTCCGGTCGCTTCCAGTAGCCGCCGAAGGCTTCCGGAGACGTCATGTGACAGAGGATCTGACCATCCTCACCGGTACCGACCAGATCTTCGGGCCCGGCACCGTCCCCGACGCTCACAAGCCGGATCAGTGCGTTGACCGATGCTCGACCGGCATTCCCCGGCTTTTCGACCTGACGGCGGCCGATGGTGTACGTGTAGATCTCCGTCGACCCGTAATGGTTGACGAAGACGTCGGTATCGAAGGCCGACGCGCAGCGCTCGACGAGCGCCCCCGTCATGGCGGCGCCTGCGTATCCCAGGGCCCGCACCGTCGACAGATCGCGATTACCGACACCGGGGTGGTTGACGAGGTCATGGAACAGGGTCGGCGCCAGGTACAGCGACGTGATCTGCTCCCGTTCCACCTGGGCGAGGCCCTCGCCTGCTTCCCAGTCGGACTGGCACACGTAGCAGCCGGCCAGCAACGACATCGCGATCATCGAGTGGTCGCCCATCGTGTGATAGAGCGGCATGACCCCGAGCGTCCGCTCCCATGGGACGTAGCCGTGCTGCAACGCCTGGGACATCCCGGCGGCACGCTCCGCGCGATGCGACCGTGGTACGCCCTTGGGGCGGCCCGTCGTCCCGGACGTGTACAGCATGATGGCCGTCGACGAATCCGCGAGGTCGAGCGCCCCATCGATCGCCTCCGACTCGAGAAGGCCGTCGAAGGTGCGATCCTTGGAAGACCCTGCGGCCGCCACGAGCACCGCTCCCGAGCCCTCGACCGCGGCCGCATGGTCCTCGCTCACCGGCTCGAAGACGACCACATCGGCCCCGGCATCGACGACGCAATACTCCACGGCCGAAGGCGGGTTGCGCCAGGAGAGAGGTAGGAACTGGGCACCCAGCCATTGACAGGCCCAGAAGAGCTCGACGTTCTCGTGGCGGTTCTTCAGCACCGTTGCGACCGGGTCCCCACGGCCCACGCCAAGCGCCGCAAGACCCCCGGCAAGCCTGGCAGCGCGGTCGCGCAATCGGGAGTACGTGATCCGAAGTTCGCCATCGACGATCGCTTCGGCATCCGGCGCTCGCTCGGCGGCATAGTGCAGCGTGCGGGCGAGGTTCACCCCCGGTCTCCTTCGCGGCGGGAGACGGCGTGAATGGATTCGACGATCGGTGCGTACCCGGTACAGCGGCAGAGGTGGCCCGAGAGCATCTCGGCGATCTCCTCGCGGCTGGGTTCGTCGTTCACCTCCAGGAAGTCCACCGATGCCATCAGAATCCCGGGGGTGCAGAAGCCGCATTGCAGCGCGTGGTTGTCATGGAACGCAGACTGGAGAGGGTGCAGCTCTTTCCCGCGCGCAAGGTCTTCGACCGTCCTCACCGACGAACCATTCACCTGAGCAGCGAGCATCAGGCAGGATCGGACCGATGAGCCATCGACGATGACGGTGCACGAACCACACACCCCGTGCTCACATCCGACGTGCGTTCCGGTGAGTCCGAGCGTGTGACGGAGGA
>Ga0255054_10002623_pt1 | contig 10181 bp, 31 predicted proteins | sample JV7_2_23_MG_FD_188634 | JGI IMG/M metagenome (GOLD analysis project Ga0255054, IMG submission 188634) | Seawater microbial communities from Jervis Inlet, British Columbia, Canada - JV7_2_23 | ecosystem: Environmental > Aquatic > Marine > Inlet | place: Canada: British Columbia | collected... | reverse complement strand
ATGGAACTATTACGTTTACAATTCTGTACTTAGAGGAAAAGATTATTATCAACATCCGCATGTAGATGCTAGTGGTTACACATGTCAAGGAAGATTTAAACCAAGACATTTTATTGATGAGGGAAAAGTTTCCGTAATGCTTCAGTATCTTTACGAATTATTAAGTGGTTACAATGCTGATGACCCACATGTATCATTAACTAGATTCAAAAAATTTGAGACTTATGTAATTGAGCAAACAAAAAAGAAAGTACCACAGGATAAAATCTTAGATAATTTTTACAATAGTAATAACAATGATGATGAGGATGATGATGATGAGTAAGAAAAGAGGAAGACCAAAAATAAAATTTAATAATTTTACTGTAAAGTTTTCTCTAGATGCTTTTATCAAAATTAAAAAATATTGTGAACTAGCAGGTAAAGACGAATGGTTAGGATTTCTTTTAAGAGACGAGGATAATACCACAGAGAACACCGTCACAGTTACAGATGTTTATTTTCCACCACAAACAATTGGAGGAGCAAGTTGTAAACTAGATGCGGATAAATTTGCGGATGAGATTGTAAAATTAATTTCTACAGAAAAAGGTAAAGCTATGTTACCAAAGTTTTGCGGATGGATTCACTCACACTGTGACATGGATGTTTTCTTTAGTGCCACAGATGTTGAAGCAAATAATATAATGAGACAGTACATGCCACAGTCAAAAATATTTATTTCCACAGTTGTAAATAATGAATTAAGATTTTTAGGTAAATCAATTATTAAAACCAATGGTAAAGATTACATGGTAGATAATGTTAATTTTGTTTTAGATTATAATAATTTTAAAAAGATAGAAAAGTTTTGTACAAAAGAATTTAAAAAAGCAAGACAAGAGATTGCGGTAAAAGTACCAGTACAATTTTATCATGGAGTTTATCATAATCATGGAGCAAAAAATTATACATATAAGAGGTCTCCAAGGATTCCAAAAAAGTTTAGAAAAACTTTGAAGATAAAAATGATTTCTAAAATTATTATTGTAGAAAATAATTGTGTAATGTTAAAAGCTTTACCAAGTACCATTAAAGATTTTATCAAGAAAAATAAAATAAGAAACAAGTTACACAAACAAGTAGTACAATTTATTTTTAGAGGATTGTATCACAGAAAATTTAAAGAGTTACAAGTCTTTGAAATATTTGGAAAGAATTATGTACCGCCAAAGAAAAAGGTAAAACAATTTGTACATAGAGATTCTAAACATAGACCAATTTCTAAAGATGGATGGAAATTATGGAAAGACGACCAAGATTATGAAGAACTTAGTTTTGATGAGTACCAAAGAAAAAAGTGGGAGGATGGAGGATATGGTTATTAACAGAGAAGAACTTTACAGAAGACAGACTGATTTATTCGACCCAAACAGTTTAGATTCTGAAAGTACCGTTCATGTTTTTGGATGCGGTAGTATCGGGAGCTTTACAGTTATCGGATTAGCAAAGTTAGGAATACACAATGTAGTACTTTATGATTTTGATAGTGTAGAACTTCACAATGTAGCAAATCAATTCTTTAGAGAGCAAGACGTGGATTCTACTAAAACTTTTGCAGTTGAAAAATTAGCAAGAGAATTTTCTCCAACAGTTTCAGTGATAACAAGAGAAGGAAAAATTGATGAGAACACAGAACTTTTATTTAACGATGGTGACATTATTATTTTAGCTTTTGATAACTTAGTAGCAAGAAAAATTGTTTATGATAAAGCAATTGCATCGGGAAAGAAATTAAGTTTAATTGATGGAAGGATGGGAGGAGAATTATTAAGAGTTTATACTTTTTCAGAATTAAAACCAAGTGCGGAGTACGAAAAAAGTTTAACAACAGAAGTTGAGCATGTTATTTGTTCAGCAAGAAGTATATGTTACAATGGAATTACTATTTCAGGAATTATAACTTCTCTAGTCAAAAAGATTTTATTAAAACAAAGTGTACCAAGTGAAATTAATTTTTCACTGACGAACTACGATTTCTTTAAGGTAGATTAAAATGCACGTAATATTTTTAGAGTTATTTAATTCAGAAAAGAAGGAGGGATATACATGGATATAACAAAAAAATCAAAAGACCAAGTCACTCTACAAGGTAAGTTTAGCAAATTATCAAAGAGCTACTTAGGTTTTTACCTCCCAAAGAAACTAGAAATGGAGTTTGGAAAAAATGCAGACGTTACCATTATCATCCGTAAAAAAACTAGACGGGTAAGTAGATAAGGAGATAGATTAATATGGCAAAACAATTTGACGTAAATTTGTTTAAGCAGATGATGAAAATCAAAGACGACTATGCAGTCAAGAGATACAAAGAGAAATTTAGCTTAGTTAAAATTAGATTCGATTTATCAAAGAAGCTTGTTCAAATCAGAGACAAAGTTGCGGGAAAAAGACATGATGAAAGACTGGAACTTTTGTACAGAAAGGCAAGAAGGGTCTAGAATGACCCGACTTGTTTTTTCTAATTCTTCACTCCAAGAGTTGAAGAGAGAATTTATTTGGTTAGTGGAAAATAAATTTCACAGAGCAAAGTTTAGGTTAAATCCAAATACTCACCACCACAGAGTGAGAAATAATATTATTGATACTCCTGAAAATATCAAAGAAGATATAAAGTTTTTGAAAGCTCAAATTAAAGTTAAAAAGTCACTACTAAAACGTGATGGAAAATATTACAGAAAGAAATACAAGAAAAAAGTTTAACCACTGTGTAGTTGTCGTATGGATTTTATATGTAAAAATGTCCTACACTTTATAGTGGTTAATCGTGGTTAAGAAAACTAAAGAGCAAAATGACTTGGATAACTTGTATGCTTTTGGTGAAGAAACAGTAAGACTTCTTAACACTTTTACAAAAGAAAAACGTATTGAACTTTTACAAGCCACTATAGGGTCGATACTTGTATTAACAAATGTTTCAAAAGATATTAAAATTGAGATAATAGCCAATATCCGTAAACGTCTGCGATAAGCTCGTTTATGGGTGTAAACCTATAAGCACGAAACCACGTGGAGCTTGTTGGGGTGGCGGTATAGATAGGTGAATAATTAATGAAAAAGAAAGTTAGGAAAGTTAATAAGAATGAATTAATCGAATTACTCAAACTAGAATATGTAAAGTTTTGGAACAGGTATAAATTCTATATGGTTTTTATAACAGTGTTGTTAATAGGAGGATTTGCGATTCTGAGAATTAGTGATGCAGTCAATAGACCGCTTTCTCAGGATACCACTGTAGAACAACCAATACAAGTTTCTTCACCACAAACTAATACAGGGTATGGTAACATCACATCTTATACTGACCTTGAAGATTTAATTGGACCAATAACCGCTATAATACCAGTAATGGTTGCAATTGCTGTTTTACTTCCTATTATTAACATGAAAAGACGTTCAAGTTTATTTTTAATACTTTAAAAAAATAAGGAGAGATAGATATGGCAAATAAAAAAGCACAAAGTGGAACGGGTTTAATTATCGGTGCAATTTTAGTACTGGTATTAATTGTAATTGCAACAAGCATGATACAAACCGTACCCGCAGGACACCGAGGTATTTTAATCGAGTGGAACGCTATTGCTTCACAAACTCCTTTAGGAGAAGGTTTACGTATGGTAACACCAGTAATTCAGAGAGTAGAAGTTATGGATGTTAGAACACAGAAATATCAGCGTGAATGTGATTCAGCATCTAGTGACTTACAGCAAATATATTCTCTAGTTGCATTGAACTACCATGTCGACCCCTCTAAGGTAGTAGAGATTTATCAAAAAATTGGTAAAGATTATGAAGACACAATAATCTCACCTGCAATAGAAGAAGCTGTAAAGACTTCAACTGCACAATTTACTTCTGAGGAATTAATTTTGAAAAGAGAAGAAGCAAAAACTTTGATTAAATCTGAATTAAAACAAAGACTTGAACCTTACGGTATAGTCATAGAAACAGTTTCTACTGAAAATTTTGACTTCAATGATGCTTTTGACCAAGCTATTGAAAGAACAATGGAACAGGAAAGAAATACACTAACCGCAGAAAGAAGACTTAAAGAAGTAGAGTTTGAAGCAAAACAGTTGACTACACAGGCACAAGCAGAAGCAGATGCTACACTTTCAAAAGCTATTGCAGAAGCAGAAGCTATTAGAATACAAGGTGAAGCACTACGAGAAAATCCTGACATCATAGAACTTCGATGGATTGAAAGATGGAACGGTGTGTTACCAACTACAAACCTTGGAAGTAACGCAGTACCTTTAATAGATATTTCGGGATAAATTAATTAGCAGATGACTGTAACATGGGTTGGAAAGGATGCTAAATTAATTATACCAACGGAAAAGGAAATAATATTATTCGTGTAACGGATGAGTTTTGTTTTCATCAAAAATATGATGACCTCCGAAATTGGTATAATAATGAATGGTGAAAAAAATGGATGATATACAATTAACAGCAATAAAGACAACAGCAAGAAGAATCGTTGGTCTAGTAGGGTCAATTGAAAAGTACCCATATAAGATAACCGATTTAAATTTTGAAGTCAACAAACTTAACGAATGGTTGAAAAAAATAAAGGAGTGATAAATTATGTACACAGATTTAACAGAACAAGTAAGACCCCACGATATAGGGGATGCATGGCAAGTAATGGTTTCAAAAGAAGAAAGAAAACAACTGGAAAAGAAAACATCAAAAGAAATGTATTGGAAAGTAAAAGACCAAACAGGTGTATGGACTTTTAGAGAAATGAAAGATGCAATGCTAATGAGCAAGATTGTTAACTTGGAACAAAAAGTCATGGAAATGATTGAACTTTACAAAATGATAATGCAAAATGCAGAGGTGAAATTAAGTGAAAAGCCAAAAGGTAAAAAAGATAATCCGACATCTTAATTTGATTGAGGATGCTATCAAAATATTAAAGGAAGAGATTTATGCAGAAATTGAAGATGAAGACCATAGGGGAGATAGTAGCGGAAATAACAAGACTGGAAAAGAAAAAGAATGAAGTTATAGTTGGTTCTCACACATGGTTTTATTACAAAGGAATGATAAAGATATTAAATTGGGTATTGTATGGGGATAATAGAAGACGTTTACGGTTTAAAGACAAGAAAAAAGTTTAAACTTGCAGTTGATTTAATAATTTTCCTGATGTTTATCACTTCAATATTTCTTGTAACATATTCCTTCAGAGAAGGATTTCGTTACGCAGAAAATTGGTACTTGCAAAATTGTATATGTATAGGTAAAGCACCAACAGGAGAATATGTAAACATCACTCCACCGCAGGATAATGAAATAATAAATATTTTAATGAACGTATCAGATGATGGTGGACAAATTACTCTTAGCTCTTGACTTCTTTACAAGCTCCCAATAAGAACGGTGAGCTTTTTTAATTTTCCAAGAATCCTTTTTTACATCCCAAAACTTTTTTATCAAAGTGGCTATATGCCGATAATCATCACTACTCAAATCATCAGGACTATGATTTCTAAAAACTGAAACCATTAAATCTGTTTCACTTGTCATTCGTAATTTACTTTCATCTATACCTTTTTTATCTTTGAACATGTCACTCTCTACCCCTAATGAACTCTTTTAATCTGTCTTTTGCTTTTGACTTTGAATCTAAATAAGTATTAAGTATCTCTCTTCTTTTGGTTGGTGCTTTAGAAAAACTACGAATGTTTATTTCTCCATCTAGAAAACTCTCGAACTTTTCAAGTAGCATATCTATATCCTTTGAATCAAAGCTCACTATACCACCTTCTTTAGTCTTTTCTTTGCACTAATTCTTGCCTTGCTCATCATTATTGCAAAATCAGATATTCTATAACTTTTTGAAGCATCTTTGTCTACTAATACTTTTAACAAAGCGTTATCATAGACTGCCATACCTACCTTTCTTGCTCCAACTAGAACATCTCTTTCAAGTCTTTTATTTTGCTTCTTCAATTTTTTTAATTCTCTTGATGCCATTTTACCCATACTATACCACCTCTTTTATTTTCCTATTACGTGCTTCTAATAATCTATGTTCTAATTCATGTTTACCCAACATGATTTCTACAAGCTTACATTTTAAATCTTGATTAACAACTTTCTTTGACATTAAATAATCTCCTCCACACTACCCCGTTTAGGATTATTAACAAATATAATATCTTTGACAATATCTTCTTCAATCCAAACACTATCTTGTTTTAATTTTTTTGCAATTGCTTTTGCAAGGTCTTTCATAAACTTTCTATCTTTTTTTAATTGACCCTTGTAATCTTTTACATCCTTTGAATCCCTTGAAGAAAACATTAACATGTTCTCATCTGTAACAAGTTTATTTTTATCATCAAGCCACTGACCCCTAATATGCGGTATAACTGAAACTCCTCCAAAATGTTTTGACATAGACGTAGCTATGTTATTAATATTACCCTGACTTGATACAGGAACAATTATTTTAAAATCTCTTTCATTAACCATCTATATAACCTCTTTTAATTTTTTCTTCTTTAAAACATAATTTAATTTTTTTATCTGCATTACTCCTGAAACTAAAGGTATCTGACCACCCTTCATACCATCTTCGATTTCTTTAATTCTTGTCTTTATTCTTATTCTATCTTTTTTACTGACCATCTATACAACCTCACTAAGTCTTTTTTTGAATTTTGTTTTACCATAATTAGTTTTCCAAAGTACTAATAAATTTTCTAGCTCTCCTAGTTCTTCTGCCATTTCCTCTGTTGCTTTCCCCCTACCATGAAAAGGATACAAAAATATTTGACCTCCAACACTTGCACCTTTGTCTCCTATAATAAACACTAAGTCACTCTCTCTAGTTATTGTCGCTTCTTCAGGAAGCAATAAAAAATCTCCAAATATACCCACTATACTACCTCTATCAGTAATTTTTTAAGACCCTTATTTTTTAATAAATTTTTTAATTGTTCTTTGTTCCAAATAATTCCACCACCCCATATCTCATCATCAAGTTCTTTCAATTCCCTTTTTGTTAACTTACTAACAAGTTCAACACCTGTACGGGATAACGGAATAGCACGTTCTTGTAAATCTTCCATAACCTCTTTTACAGAATCATCAAAAACTTCTTCTGCTTCTTTTTTATTTTCTGCTATAATATAAAAGTTTTCACTCTCATCAAGTTCAAATTTTTGCTTAAACAATTTTGCCATCATAATACCTCTTCAAATTTTTTCTGCCATTTGTTTATTTTTATAATTGCTCTATCAATTGATTTTTCATATCCTTTTGAAAATTTCTTTTCTAGATAACCTTCAAACAATCCACCAAAATGTAAATCTCGTAAATCGGTATTGAGTGAATCAAGTAGCTTCCGCTCTTCCTTTGATACTTTAATCTTTCCTTTCAACTTTTGCTTTGCCACGCTAAACCACTTCTTCTAAATGTTTCCTTACTTTACTTGGGTTTTCGGGTAAATACTGGTCCTTTCTATAAACTGGATTAACCATACTTCCAATATTTTCGTATGCTAAGTCATCCCAATCATCTCTAGTAAATTTTCTATTACCTTCTCTAATTTTAAATTTACCACCGAGTGACTGTGCATTACCACTTGCATGTAATCTATCCATAACACGATTAATCGTGTTATTGACCTGTACCCAATTTTCCCAACCTAAATATCTTCCACGTCTTCCACTCCAAGAGTTAACATTTCTTCCATATTTTTCTACCCATTCGTCACTAAGTCTAACATTCTGTACTTGTACCGCTACACCGTCTACAGAAATATTTGCTTTATATCCAAGTTTAGTAAATGAATTTCTAATTCCATTAGCAACTTGTTCAGGAGTTGCACCTCGTATTCTTGTTATTTTCATAATAATTACCTCGCTAAAACTTTCTTAACTTTCTTTTCTGCTTTTGTCATCCAAATACCAAAGTCGGCTATCCAGTCAGCTTCAACACCTTTAGTATATCTCCAATCATATTTCTTTGGGTCTTTTACTCTTTCTATCCAAAATCCTTTTACCCAAGTTGGTACTTCTTTTTCTTTCTTTTTCAAAAAATCTTTTGCTCTTGATTTTTTATTGAAATAAGCAACAACCTCATCAGTTGTTCCCTTACCCGCCACACCGCCCTGAGTAACAACAACATATTTGCCCTTTGTGTTACTTGCTCGGATTACCATTAAATTACCTCGCTAAAACTTTTCTAACTCTTGCACGACTACCTGATTTTCTCCACTGTACTGCAACCTTGTCTGCCCAATCTCTTGTGTCATAAGTTGCCCATTTTTCCCACTTTGATTTTCTACCAAAAATATCTTTACCTTTACTTTTATCTTTGGTATCCACTACCCAGTCGTGTCTTCCACGTCTTTTCTTTGCCTTAAACGGAAAATTATAGTTTCTAACTTTATCCTTTGTCATTAAAATACACTCCTCATCTTTTTCTTACTACTTCTTTTTTTCTCTCCAAGTACCATATCCGCTAAATTTAAAGTAACACCCGCAGTTACTATGGTTGGTATTATACCCGTCATCTTTTCACTTGTTGTCTTTACCATCATAATACACCTCGTAACTTTTTACCCGAAAATTTCTTTCTACAAACATCACACTCTTTCCTTTGTTTCTTATCTTTTATGTTGTCACAAATGTTTGCCATCACAGTACCTTCTTTAATTTTTTCTTTGATTTTTTGAATATGTATGCATAGTTATCTCGATATTCTACATCAAACTTTTTGCTAAAAACATTTTCTTCTTTTCCAAATCTGAATTTTACCATAGCTACTAATTCTTCTTTCTTTTTATTTTCTCTTGTCTTACGTTTTTTAGCTCTAGATATTTTTCTACCATGCTCATAGCTTCCCTGTGTAACCATCAAACTACACTCCTAAGTTTATTTTTATGTTTGTTCCAAAAACTTTCTGAAGTTTGAAAAGCATCTTGAGGTGCAAAACCCCAACTCATTAAATTGTCCGCCATACTCTGAATAGCACTAAATTTAAGACCATCTTTCATTGTTGGTTCTTTTTTTATTATATCTAAAAATCCCATCAAATCACGTCTCTTATCTTTTTCATTTTCTTCCTATCAAGAGCTACTGTATACCTAGCTTGTGGATACCTAAAATCTTTTAAAAACACAATCTTTGCTTCCCCATCCTTAAACTCTTCACTCTTAAATAACTCTTTCTGAAATTTCTTTGCACTTTCAAAATCTGAAGTATCAAGTTCTGTAATAGTATCTCTAACCATTCTAAATTTTTTCTCTACCATCAAATTACCTTCTTTAATTTTTTAAATGTTCTTCCCGCACTATACCCCTGTTTCAATAAATGTCTAACGTATGCAACCGAATGTGGCATTATTTTAGCATCTACAAACTCTCTCTTTCCTAAACCAAAAGGAAGCTCACTTGCATTATCCTTTATTACCTTTCTTCTCAATTTTTTTGCTTCTTTCAATGATGTTGCAATTTCTAAGTCAACTCCTAAACCATCGGGTACTATTATATAATTTTTAGCCATCTTCAACATACCTTACAAAGTTTTTTCTTTACCTTTGGAAAATCATACGATAATGTTTCCGAAAACAAAGGTGAAAGTTTCACTTTAAACATTTTTCCTTTTTTCTTTTTAACCATCATTAATCACCCATCACTACATTTATAATATTAATAATTAGAATAGAAAAAAATTTAAACTATTCAAAAAAACAAAATCTTTTTCATGCTTTTTATAATATCGCTATTAACACAACACCGATTACAACAATCATTACAATAGTAACAACATTTTCAATTGTAAAACCTTCAGTAATTCCTTTTCTAATAATTATACCTATCATACCCAATGACATGAACAAAGGAATCAAAGCAACTACACTTGCTGTTACAGGGTCATACGGTGATTCTTCTTCAGGTTCTTCTTCTCCAAATTCACAAGAACCACCTTCTAAATAAAGTATAGGTGGTAATGGAGCTTCTGAACCATACCTTTCTCTCATACCACTACCCGAATCTCCAATGTCGTTCTGATAAGAACCTGCATCACCAACTTCAACAACATTAGCAATATTAATCGGATAACTGGAAGCTTGTGAATCTATCGTATAACTATCATAACCCAAACCATAAACATAAG
>Ga0255054_10002622_pt1 | contig 10182 bp, 10 predicted proteins | sample JV7_2_23_MG_FD_188634 | JGI IMG/M metagenome (GOLD analysis project Ga0255054, IMG submission 188634) | Seawater microbial communities from Jervis Inlet, British Columbia, Canada - JV7_2_23 | ecosystem: Environmental > Aquatic > Marine > Inlet | place: Canada: British Columbia | collected... | reverse complement strand
AGGTGGTCACTCCCGATCATCGTCGGCTCTACGTTTCCGGCACTGCGAGCATTGGACCGGATGGAGACACTGTATACCTAGGGGACGTCGAGGCGCAAATCGCGCACACAATTGATGTCGTGAAGGCGATACTCGCGTCGAAGGGGATGGACTGGAACAACGTGACCCGGGGCGTGGCATACTTCAGGGACATCGACGACCAGCCAATATTCGATCGGTACTGTGAGAAGCACGGCGTGCCCCGGGGCGTGCTGCTCGAGACCCCAGCCGTCGTATGCCGGGACGATCTCCTGTTCGAAATCGAGGCCAACGCTATAGCTTGCTGAGCACTGTCTGGACCAGCCGAGGTGTGCCAGGAAGTGATGAAAGCGAAGGTCGCAATGTGGGACGATGCTCGATCCCATCACCATGAGTCGTTAAGCGGAAGCAGTAGGTTGAACATGATAGGCAAGCACACCTTCCCTATGTGCCGTCCAGCACGGCGCCGTGTGTTGGGCGCCCTACTGGCCGCATTCCTTGTTGTTTCGTCGGCCCATGCACAGGAACTCGGCAAAGACGAGATGAGATCGCTGGCCGACGCCCAGCTAATGCAGGCAATCGAGACTTTCCGAGAGTATTTGAGCATCCCCAACGATGCGCACTTCCCGGAGGACATCCGAGTTCTCATAGATTGGCTGGACGCAGCGTTCAGAGAGCGTGGATTTGAGACCACTGAGCTTCCAACGCCAGGAAGCCCGCTCTTGCTTGCCGAGCGTAGGTTCCCCGGTGCCAAGCGAACGGTCCTGTTCTATTTGCAGACCGACGGTCAACCGGTATCTCCGACCGATTGGGACCAGGCGAGTCCGTACACGGCCGTTCTGAAGCAGGAGAGCGCATCTGGACAGTGGATGGAAATTCCCTGGGACCAGATCGAACAGGGGTGGGATGAGGACTGGCGCATCTTCGCACGGTCTGCATCGGACTCCAAGGGACCGAACATTCAGTTCCTAGCAGCACTGGATGCAATGGAAAGTGCAGGCTTTGATCCTGACTTCAACATCAAGGTCATAATGGACACTGAGGAGGAGCTGGGATCACCCAACTTGCCTGAGGCAGTGGAACGTTACCGGGAACAGCTCGCAGCGGACATGTTGGTGATTCTCGACGGCCCTCCCCACATATCCAACGAACCGACTCTGAAGTTTGGTGCGCGAGGGATTGCGACCTTCACACTGACCACGTATGGACCGCGTGTACCACAGCACAGTGGCCACTACGGGAACTTCGCGCCGAACCCGGCCCTGCGGTTGGCCGAGATCCTCGCATCCATGAAGGATGATGATGGGCGGGTGACGATCCCGGGTTTCTACGACGGGATCGAGCTGGATGCCGCAACTGAGGCGATCCTCGATCGAGTACCGGACGACGAAGACGCGATCATGGACAAACTCGGCATCGCCACGACGGATAAGGTGGGGGGAAGCCTGCAAAAGGCGGTGCAGTACCCGTCTCTCAACATACGTGGAATGCAGTCAGGTTGGGTGGGGGCGCAACGCCGTACGATCGTGCCGGCAACGGCAGTCGCCGAAGTTGACATACGCTTGGTAATGGAAAGCGATCCCGAGCGCTTGTTGCACTTGGTTCGAGAGCACATCGAAGGGCTCGGACATTACTTGATTGACCGGGAGCCAACGGACGATGAGCGACGGACTCACACACACATAGCATCGTTTACGTCAGAGATATCCTACGGTGCCTTTCGCACTGATTTCGACTCGGAACCCGGGCGCTGGCTCTCAGCGGCGATGGTAAACCTATACGGCCAAGAACCAATCAGAATCCGCACGAGCGGCGGGTCCATACCGATATCACCGTTCGTGAATATCCTCGGCGTTCCGGCTGTCTCGGTTCCGACCGTGAATCCGGACAACAACCAACACAGCCCCAATGAGAACATCAGGTTGGGGAACTTCGCCAACGGGATAGCGGTATGTCTTGCGATACTCGCACAGGGGTTTGAAAGGTTGCAGTGACTACGAGCGGTCAGCGCCTGACAAACCAAGGCTTCCTCCGTGACAGGATCTCGTGGAGCTGGCTACTTTTCCGCCCATCACAGCGGGTGCGATTATGTTGACTTGGAGGGTATGAGCGTGAAGAAAGTACTGACGACGGCCGTATTGACCCTTTTTGTATTCGGCTTGGCTTGTTCGAGCAACAATGACGATCCGAACACCGGTACTTATGACGCGATGCAGCTCACGAGTGACATCACATATGCGACGGTGAGAGGAACTGCCTTTGGCGACCTCAATGTGAGTGACTCTCTGTACGCGATCGTACTGGGTTGTGGACGTATCGAGTTCACTGGCGGTGCTGACTTGGTGAATATATTCGTGTCTGAATGTGGTTCCGTTAGGCGCAAGTAGGTGTTTCACGGCTGACTGGAACGACGTGGGAGTCGAATTGATCCGCATCTCGAATCTGGAGTTCCGCTATTCCGAGGGCGAATTCTGTCTCGAGATACCCAGCCTTACAATTGAGCGTGGTACCACAGCCGCGGTTATTGGTCCTAGCGGTTGTGGTAAGACAACGCTGCTCAACCTGATGGCTGGCGTCACCAAACCCATGGCCGGTCAGGTCTTGACGAACGCAGTGGAGGTTACAGCGCTGAGCGATGCCGAGCGGCGGAATTTTAGGATTCGCAACATCGGACTCGTGTTTCAGGAGTTTGAACTGCTCGAGTATCTCACGGTACTGGACAATATTCTGTTACCCTATCGAATCAATGCCTCGATGGAACTCGACAAGGCGGTGCGCGACCGCGCAGTCGAGCTAGCCAACCAAGTTGATATTGGAGACAAACTCAATCGGCACGCCACCAAGCTGTCTCAGGGTGAGAAGCAGAGGGTTGCGGTGTGCCGTGCACTGTTGCCAGATCCAGTGCTATTGCTGGCGGACGAGCCCACTGGGAACCTGGATCCCAACAACAAGGGTCGAGTGCTGGACATTCTACTCGACTACGCTGCACGCACTGGAGCGACTCTGGTTACAGTGACCCACGATTACGACCTGATCGGCCGGTTCGGTCGGGTTATTGATTTCCGTGATTTTCACTCTGTGCCTTCTGGTAGCGGGGAGAGGGCGACAAGCCGGATCGCTGGGAACCCGGGACGTCGGGACAACGGGGAAACGGGGCAACGGTGAAAGACTCCCTCTACCTTGCCTGGCGTTACTTGGTCTATCACCGTATCAAGACGGCGATCCTCATAACCTCGATTACGTTGATCGTGTTCCTTCCGGTCGGTCTCAGGGTCTTGGTAAGCCAGAGTGCCGACCAGCTGACCACCCGTGCCCAAGCGACGCCACTCATTGTCGGGGCGAAAGGGAGTCCGCTGGAGTTGGTACTGAACTCGCTCTACTTCGAGTCGGACGTCCCGGCGCTCATGAAGTACTCCGAAGTAGCACGAATCGACATGACTAGATTGGCACAGGCGATTCCGCTGTACGTCCGGTTCCGCGCCCGTGGCCACCCCATAGTGGGGACTACGATCGACTACTTCGAGTTCCGTGGACTCGAAGTTGTGCAGGGTACCAACCTGACGATGTTGGGAGACTGTGTCTTGGGTGCACGTGTTGCCGAAGCTCTTGGCGTCGAGCCGGGCGGCGCGGTGATCTCATCGCCTGAGAGTGTGTTTGATATCGCCGGGGTCTATCCGCTCAAGATGCGAGTGGCAGGCATACTCGGATTCTCCGATTCGCCGGACGACCATGCGGTGTTCGTCGACATCAAGACTGCCTGGATCATCGAAGGTGCCGGTCACGGCCATCAGGACTTGTCTCGCAGTGAGGCCGTGGGCTCCGTGCTGTCACGTGATTCCGCGACCATAGTGGCAAATGCTGCGGTGGTTCAGTACAACGAGATCACACCGGACAACATTGACTCGTTTCATTTTCACGGTGACCTCGGTGACAACAACCTGACCGCAATCATCGCGGTTCCTTCGGACCAACGCTCTGAAGCACTCCTCAGAGGTCGCTACGAGTCGGCGGATGACATGTCTCAGGTTGTACCGCCGGTCACCGTCATGGACGAACTTCTGGATACCATCCTAACCGTCCAGAGCTACGTGATTGTGGCGGTCGTAGTCGTTGGGCTGTCGACCCTTGCTACCGCCACCTTGGTGTTCATCTTATCTCTCAAGCTTAGGCAGCGTGAGATCCAGACCATGATCAGAATTGGTGGGTCTCGTGCCAGTATTGGCTGGATCGTAGTCTCAGAGATTGTCGTAGTCCTGTCGACGAGCGTGGTACTGGCTCTGGGACTGACGTTCATCACGAGCAGGTTCGGGTCGGCTGCAATTAGAGCGCTGATCCTCTAGTCCATCCTGATCTTCGGTACGGTCGGGAGGTCTGCGTACCACGAAGAGGAGGAATTCATGAGGAAGTGTTTGATGTTACTGGGTGCGGCGATGCTGCTGAGTTTGATTCCCGCGGTGAGTGCGGAGGCCCAGTCACGTCGAGCCGCCGGCTTCGCCATGGCGCCCAATCGGTCCAAGCTACGTGTGGACGGTGAGACAGGTGGTGGCTGGCGCTGGGGATGGCAAGGTGGTGGGTACGTGCAGCAACCAGTAGCGGCAAACGGACTGGTAGGTGTGCGGTTGGAGGGCTGGTACATGCAGAAGGGCGAGGAAAATTTCGGTGGGGTAGTCAACTCCTCGATCAGAATCAACTACATAGAGTTTCCGCTACTCTTGGTTGTCGGAACTCCGTTCGATCGTCGCTCGGCAATGCGAATCTCGGCATATGCGGGTGGCACGTTTGCAGTCAGGGTAAGCTGCAACATAACAGTGGCATCTGGGATCGACGTTGAGAGCGGAAATTGCTCCAGCTTCGATGCGGATGTGAGTGGCACGGACTATGGCCTTCTCGGAGGAGCCAGCCTGGGTCTGCGAAACTTCTTCATCGATTTTCGCTACGACTACGGCCTCAAGGGCATACTGAACAACTCAGACACCAGCGTAAAGAATGTGTCCTATGCGTTGTCGTTCGGCGTGATAATGCCGATTGGCAACTGACTCGAACTGTGGCAACCGAGGTTGATCGATGAAGGTACGACACGCTCTGATATCCGCTGTCGTCATGGCGGTTCTCGCCCACCAGGTCTCATGCGCCAAAGACGTCTCGCAGGATGACTCTTCGGGTGGAACGACAGATACGCCGCCAACGGTATGCACGGTCAACTACCCACTGCAATATTTTGCCGAGCGGATTGGAGCAGGTCTCGTTAGGGCCGAATTCCCCGTACCAGTCAACGTGGATCCCGCATTCTGGATGCCCGATCCTGAGGCTATCTCCAGCTATCAGTCGGCGGACCTCATAATCTTGAACGGGGCTACGTACGCAAAGTGGATCGACAAAGTGAGCCTGCCCGAGTCGCGACTGGTCTTCACGTCCGATGCATTCGACGACGAGTTGATCTCGATCGAGGGTGCTGTGACGCATACGCACGGACCCGGAGGTGAGCACTCGCATGAAGGTACGGCGTTCACAACCTGGCTCGATCCAACCCTTGCGATAAGCCAAGCGGATGCTATCAGACAAGCCTTTGCGGTTGAGTGGCCAGATCACGCCACGGAGTTCCAATCCGGATTCGCATCTCTCGAAAACGACCTGATGCAGCTCGATCGGAGGCTGCAGCAGACGGTTGCGCCAAATGGTGATACGCCACTCCTAGCATCCCACCCGGTGTACCAGTACTTGGCTCGCAAGTACCGGTTGAACCTGAGAAGCATCCAGTGGGAACCGGACGAGGCGCCCAGTGCCAGCATGTGGCGCGACCTGCGAGCGATGTTGCGGAATCAACCGGCCCGATGGATGCTGTGGGAAGACACTCCACTGCCGGAAACTGCACGGCAGCTTCGTGAGCTGGGCGTGGAGCCTGTCGTGTTCAACCAATGTGGCAACAGGCCCTCGGATGGCGACTACTTGAGCGTGATGCTGGAGAACGTCATGAGACTCGAAGCGGTGTTTGGAGGGAGCTAGCTGGACAGACGGGGCCTATTCCCCTTTCCCCTTTTTCCGCGACTTCTTCAACATCTCGCGGAACTTCTTGCGCCGCTCTTCGAGCCCGTCAACGGCTTCCTCGGCGCTGTGCCCGATGGATTGACTCCCGGGCACGCGGGGGTCCTTCGCGTACCAGATTTCCCGGCCACTCTCATCCACCTCCATCGAGATCCTCACCTCATGCTCGCCTGTGTGCTCAGGCTCCGGGATCTCGTCCGGATCCTCATCTTCCATGGTTCCGTCACGGGATCGGCGTAGCATCTCGCGATACTGCTGCCGCCTGTCCTCCACACCCTCCACGGCCTCTTCGGCGCTGTGGCCGATTGAGCTACTACCAGGGATTCTGGGATCTTGAGCGTACCAGACCTCTCGGCCATCCGCGTCGACATCCATGGAGATCTCCACGTCATCCTTACTTCCCGGTCCCGCATGCGGGCCTATGCCCAGTTCATCTTCGTCGAACTCGAGTTCTTCGTCCCCACCATGTTCGTCCCGGGGCTCAATCTCGAGATCGTCGTCGTAGTCGTAGTCGTTGCGTGCCATCTCAAATCGAAGCGCGCCAGGGTCTCAAACTCAGTAGCCAGGATCTGCTATCTCTGATGAACATTGGCAGTATTTGGTTGCATCGTCAATTGGCTTGCTGCATCGGATCTGCCTGCTTGGCAAGCAGCCGCTCCGTGAAATCCAGCCTCTCCTCGAGTTCCGCTATCTGCCTGGCGTTCTGGTCAGCGATATCATCCAATTGCTGTACCTGACGGTACTCCATGTCGGACATGAACTCCTTGAGGCGGGACTCGAGCGCTCCGGCTTCATCACCTGAACCCAGGATCGCAGCCCTTCTGGCCTTGAACCAAATTGGCACGCACGATCCAAAAATCACCAGCGAAGATATGATCACTGGGGGCGCATCCCATGTCACTCCACTGGCAAACAGGACTGCACCCAGCACCACCCTGGCCACGACCGTCTTCGCTACCTCTAGTCCACCGTATGGCGAGGGGATTCCTGTACCGTGTGACCTACGCAATCCCCTCTTGCCCTTTCCAAGAGGATAGGCGCATCTGGGACACGTCTGGGCACGGGAGGAAACATCAGTACCACATTCCGGACATTCGATCAACGCCATCGCGATCCTCTATTGCAGACAACCGTTGCTCCAATCAGGCTTCTCCGCCAACCTGGACGGCTCCCACTCTGGGAAAGTTTCGTTGCGTAGAGCAGTCCCCCATTCATTCTCGTATCGTGACGGTCTAATCGCAAGCTGAAACAAACCGATGGTCTTGGCACGAGGCGGTGCCTTGGGGATGTTCGATCGGTCTAGCGAAGACGCCGTTCGCGACGTAGTCTGAGGGCGTCGCCTCTACTCAAGGTTACCACCAATGGTTTCAACTCATAGGCAAGCTGGAAGGGTGCCGCTCCCACTCGTTGCTGCCCTCGCAGTAACGCTCTTCTCGCCCGAACTCCTCTCTGCTCAGGTGGATGCTGAGCAGATTAGGACCTACGTGGAGCAGGTGCGTAACGAGACAGGGGTCCCCGGCATGTCAGTTGCCATCGCGATAGGCAATGAGCTGGTCTTTTCGGATGGCGTTGGTTTCGCCGAATTGGACAACAAAGTACTTGCTACAGGCAGGACGGTCCACAACGTTGGGTCTGTTTCCAAGGTGCTGGCGGTGATCCCAATCATGCAACTGGTCGAACAAGGCAAAGTCGATCTGGATGCCACTATCCAAACCTACTTGCCATACTATCCAGAGAAGGCACACCCCATCACTGTCCGACAGGTCTTGACGCACACGCCGGGAATCCGTCACTACAACGGACGGGAATTCGGGCCCTACGGTCTTCTCGAGATGCGCCACTACGGTGAATTCGAGAAGGCTACCGAGCTATGGCGGGACGATCCACTCCTGTTCGAACCGGGCACTTACTGGCTGTACTCCTCACATGCGATGAACCTCATGCATGGAATAGTGGAGAGCGTTACTGGCATGAATTTCGAAGCGTACTGTCGCAAATGCATTTGGGAGCCGGCTGGTATGCTCAGCACCTCGTTCGACGTCCCCTCGAGAGTCGTCCAGAACCGTGGGCGTGGCTACGTTCGGGATCAGAACGGTGTCCTGGTCAATCCACGCTACGCCGATGTCAGTTACAAGTATGCCGGTGGTGGTATGCTCTCCACAGTGGAAGACCTGGTTCGACTTGGGATCGCATTGAATCGGGGGCTGCTCCTGAGTCGTGAGACGATACAAGAGATGTACCGTCCACAATTGGACCCCTCAATACGACGGTTTGTACACAACGGTGAACCAGTGCCACTCCAGCACAAGCAAGCGATCGTGTGGTGGATCCGAACCGACCTCAGGGACGAGATTTTCCAAGTCACACTGGGACGGTCAAGGGCACGCGTTCCTTTCTCATGAACTACCCGGACATAGGCGTGGTGGTGTCGTTGCAGGTCAACTCTCTGCCGTTCGACTCGGCACAATACGGGATGGCAATTGCGCAGATGTTCGTGGCGGAGACGAAGTAGACGGGGTCGTCGATGAGTGCGGAGCATCGGGTACAGGGTCCGGCTGGCAAGGGACAGAGTGCCGGCATCCTCGGATCGCTTCTGGTCCTGCTAGTTAACGCATGTGGCACGACGTCCGTGCCTACGGTGGATGCGGCGCCACTTGCGGGCGAATGTGTGCTTGTTCCAGCCCCAGCGTCGGCGGCGGACACAATCAGAGTCGCGCTGAGTCACGGCGTCGATTTTTCCCACGCTCCCACTCCGCACAGCTATAGCGACCAACTACTCTATCGTCAGCTCTACCAGACATTGATTCGAGTAAACTGTACGGGAACGGTGCTCTCGGGCCTTGCGCAATCGTGGAGTCGTAAGGACGAGGGGCTTCGGTGGTCATTTGTTCTCCGGCGTGACGCTCGGTTCTGGGATGATACTCCACTGACAGCAGCCTTGGTTATCGCAAGCTGGCGAGCAACCGGTGCTGCTGAACGGCACGGCTTGGAGCCCGATTCGCTATTCGTGACAGGTGAGAGAGAGCTGGAGGTTGTCTTCAGTCGGCCGCACCGGTCTGTTCCATCGCTCTTTGCCTCCCCTGACCTGGCCGTCGTCAAGTGGTCGGAAAGTGTGACCTGGCCGATTGGCACCGGCCCCTATCGTATCGTTGAGTATGACTCTCGACGAGTGTTTGCAGTCGCATTTTCGGACCGTGGCACCGGTAGCGGGCCGGCGCTCGAGTTTCGTGTTGTGCAGGGCAGGGATCCCCGCGACGTGATAGATGATCGCTTCGATCTGCTGGTAACGAGTGATGCTAGGGCGCTGGATTACGCGGTGACCCAACCTGAACGTGATTTGGTTGCGTTACCGTGGGACGTGACCTATGTGGTTGCCACTCCGACCAGCACCACCGGAGAAGGCCGGCCGGGTACTGACTCGTGGAATGAGATTGGTCTGTCGAAGGAAACGAGGGAGGCGTTGGCAAGAGACGCCGTGAGGGCTGAAGCGCGTGCAGCCACACCACCTCTGTGGTGGGATGAATTGGATCAATGTGAGGCGATTCTCGACGAGAACGAACCACGGGCACCGACTAGGCGCTCGGGATCCAACACGGCCCGAGTTGCATTTGAGTCGAGCGACGCGGTAGCTCGTGACCTGGCAGAACGTCTGGTGGCCCTGGGAGGAGCCCCTAATGGCCGGGAACTACTCCTACGTCTCGGAGTCGATCCGGCGCTGGCCGCGTCGGTTTCGACTGGAGGGACACGGCTCCAGACGGCTGCCCTCGACGCGGAGGCCCTCAGGCAAGCTCTGCTGGCAGGTCAGAACATGGCTTATATCCTGTCGCTCCCCCGACTGACAGCAAACCCGTGCAGATCCGCCGCTGACCTTGCTGCGCGAGCTGGCTGGCTAGTTCGGCGTGGTTCGTCTCCGGTGGACCCCTACCAACTACAGCTCACTCGCTCGCTCGTACCACTCGTGGATACCCGTAGGCAAGCGATCGTATATCGAGGCCGGATCGGACTTGCCATCGACTGGGGCGGCACTCCGGTACTCTATCTGCCATGAGTCTTCGCTCCCGGTTGATGCTGGCCTTCACTGCTCTGGTTGTCATTCCCCTGATCGTGGTGGGCGTCGGGATC
>Ga0255054_10002621_pt1 | contig 10190 bp, 8 predicted proteins | sample JV7_2_23_MG_FD_188634 | JGI IMG/M metagenome (GOLD analysis project Ga0255054, IMG submission 188634) | Seawater microbial communities from Jervis Inlet, British Columbia, Canada - JV7_2_23 | ecosystem: Environmental > Aquatic > Marine > Inlet | place: Canada: British Columbia | collected... | reverse complement strand
GGTAACGATTGTACCTACATATCTCGGGGCTCACGCACTGCCACCTGAATTTGAGGGCAGGAGCGACGAATACATAGATTTTATCTGTCATACGGTCATGCCGGAGGTAGCTGCCCAAAAGCTTGCCGTAGCCGTGGATGCCTTTTGTGAAAATATCGGATTTACCCCCGATCAGACCGAGAGGGTTCTGAAGGCCGCACAAAAATTGGGTTTGGCGGTAAAACTACATGCCGAACAGCTATCAGATCTGAAGGGCGCAGAACTGGCAGCCCGCTACGGGGCACTTTCAGCCGATCACCTGGAATATGTCTCGGAAGAGGGTGTCAGGGCCATGGCTGCAAGCGGTACGGTTGCGGTTCTACTACCCGGCGCTTTTTATTTTCTTAGGGAAACCAGAGTGCCGCCCATTGATCTTTTGCGCCGTTACCTGGTTCCCATTGCGCTGTCCACAGATTGTAATCCCGGCAGCAGCCCCACGGCATCGCTGCTTTTAATACTCAACATGGCCTGCACGCTGTTTAAAATGACACCGGAAGAAGCCCTTGCCGGAGTAACCCGTAACGGCGCCAGGGCTCTCGGACTCCAGCATAGAATCGGAACTCTTGAGCAGGGGAAAGATGCAGATTTCGTGCTCTGGGATATTGCCGAACCTGCCGAGCTTGCCTACCGCGTTGGTTTCAATCCCCAGAAGCAGGTAGTCCGACAGGGAAAGCTTAGACCCCAATTGAGTTAAAAGCCAATTGGGAGTTATTAAACGGCGAAGCTTACGCCGGGAGGGCAACACATGTCATTTGAGCGTCTTTTGAAACCGCTTTCCATTGCCGTTTTTGGCGGTGCGCAGGCCCAGGAGGTGATTCGCCAGAGCGATCGCATGGGATACAAAGGGGAAATCTGGCCGGTCCATCCCAAGAAAACGGAGGTCCTGGGGCGCACGGTCTACCGCTCGGTCGCGGATCTGCCGGGAAGCCCCGATGCTGCGTACGTGGGGGTTAATCGCCACCTCACCATCGATATCGTCAGAGATCTCGCTATACGGGATGCGGGCGGCGCGGTCTGCTATGCCACTGGCTTTATCGAGGCGGGCGAGGAGGGTTCCGAACTCGAAGAGCGACTTCTGGAGGCCTCGGGTGACATGCCCCTGGTCGGGCCGAATTGCTACGGGCTCCTCAACTATCTCGACGGGGCGATGCTCTGGCCCGACCAGCAGGGCGGCCGGCGGGTCGACGAAGGCGTGGCCATCATTACCATGTCGTCGAACGTGGGTTTCAGCCTCACCATGCAGCGGCGCGGCCTTCCCATCGCCTACATGCTGTCCCTGGGAAACAAGCTGAAGTTCGATCTCCATGATGCGATTCAAACCTTCGCACGACAGGATCGGGTCACGGCGCTTGGGCTCTATGTGGAAACGATGCCTGATCCGCAGGTCTTCCAGGAGGCAGTCAACGTCGCCCGAGAACTGGGCAAGCCCATCGTTGCCATCAAGACCGGTCGCTCCAAGGCCGGTCAGAAAATGGTGGTCTCGCATACGGCGTCGCTCGCCGGTTCCGACGTTCTGGTGAGTGCTTTGTTCGAGCGCCTTGGCGTGGCTCGAGTCGATTCTCTGGAAGCGCTCATCGAAGCGCTGAAGGTGTTGCACGTTCTCGGCCCATTGAACGGTGGCCGGATCGGGGCCATGAGCACCTCGGGCGGTGATCTCACGCTTCTCGCCGACGCCATGGGCCCGAGCCTGACCATGCCCCCGCTGTCCGAAAAGGTGAAGCAGCGTCTTGGAGCGACGGTGCACGAGCGGGTAGTGGCCGCCAATCCGTTCGATTACCAGATGTTCAACTGGGATGATGAGGACCATATGGCCGACAAGTTTACCGCCTTTTTGTCGGAAGACTTCGATGTATCGCTGTGTTTGCTCGATTACCCAAGAGAAGACCTTTGTGACCAGTCGTCCTGGGGTGGGGCCGAGAGGGGGTTTGTTCGCGCCGCACAGCAGACCGGCACCAAGGCCGCGGTGCTGGCGACATTTTCAGATACGATTACGGAGTCGGTGGCGGTGCGTTTGATGGAAGAGGGCGTTGCACTGCTTGCCGGCATCGATACCGGGCTTGCAGGCATCCAGGCAGCGGTGGATGTGGGCGCTGCCTGGAGTCGGCCTCCCAGCCCAGCGCTACTCACGAGTTTCGGTCAACGGCAGGACGGTCCCGTCAAGTTGTTGGACGAGTCCGAATCCAAGGACCTTCTCGCCCGGTGTGGCGTGCCGGTCCCTTCGGCGCGAGTCGTTCGCAGTGCCGGGGAAGCGGCTGCGGCGGCCGGAGAGTTGGGCTACCCGGTCGTCGTCAAGGCATTGGGCGTTGCGCACAAAACCGAAGTTGGGGGCGTCAGACTCAACCTTGGCACCGCAGACGAGGTGTCGGCGGCGGTGATGGAGATGTCGGACCTCTGCGAGTCCTATCTGATCGAGAAAATGGTCGACGGAGTCGTGGCGGAGCTCATTGTCGGTGTAGTCCGTGATGAACAATTCGGCCCGTATCTTTTGGTCGGAGGCGGTGGAATCCTGGTCGAGATGATGAAAGACAGCGCGGCACTCCTGATGCCGACCACCCGAGAGCGGGTGTTGCATGCACTGGGTCAGCTGAAGTGTGCACCTCTCTTAAACGGTTTCAGGGGGGCGCCACCTGCCGATCTGAACGCCGCCGCTGATGTCATCCTGGCGGTTGCGGGCATGGTAGAGAATGACCCGTCGTCCATCATCGAGCTCGATATCAACCCACTGATGATCCTGGCCGAAGGTCAGGGGGTGGTTGCGGCCGATGCTCTGATCAGCTTGAACGGGAAGACTGCGAGCGACCCATGCAAAGTGACCGAGTAGGTTTCGAGATCATCCCGCTCAAATGTATTGAAAAGAAAGTGGAAAGGACCCAAGCACATGAAATCTGACGGCAATAAGATCGAGAAAACCATCGTCGAGAAGGCGAAAGAGTTGGGTGCGTCGTTGGCGGGAATCGCCAGGATCGAAGATCTGAAAGCTTCCCCCTCCTATGAGGTTTACAGCAAAAAGCCGTTCTACGAAGAATATGATCGCTCATCTCCAGATTACCATGAATTAAAGGGTGTGGAATGGCGCGAGGAGCACAAATCAGTGCTGGTGTGGGCTTTGGTCCATCCAGCATCCGAGCCCGCACTTGATTGGTGGAGCATGAAGGTCAAGGGCTTTACCCCCGGCAATGGTGTGATGCGGATGCAGTCGAGAAAACTCCGGGTGTGGCTGGGTGAAGAACTCGGAATTAACGCCCTATCGCTGCCGTACCAGATCGAGTACGGGGGGGCTTTCCTCAAGGATTCCGCTCATCTGGCCGGCCTGGGGGTGATCGGTAAAAACAACCTCCTGGTCACGCCGGAGTTTGGAACCCGTGTCCGTCTTAGAGGGATCTTCATGGAGGCCGCGCTCGAGCCAACCGGTCCTCTCGACTTCGACCCGTGCAATGGCTGCGACATGCCCTGCCACCGAGCCTGCCCAAGAGATGCGTTCAGAAGCGGGGCCTTCGAAAGGGCGCTCTGCAAGAAGGAGAACGACCGACGCGATGCCGATTGGGAAATAATAGATGGTTCAATCATGGGAATCGAAGAGCCCAGCGAGGTAACCAAGCCCTGCCGGTACTGCGAGTTCGCGTGCCCCGTCGCACAGGGTTCCTCGCGCTGAGTTTTGGTGAATAATGGAGGAATTAAATAATCAGATAATTGAGAAAGCCAAAGAATTCGGTGCTTGTGCGGCTGGAATCGCTGATGTCGAAGTGCTTAAACAATCTCCCTCTCGTCTGATCTATCCTCAAATTGGTGGTTATAATAGCTTTTTGAATAAGGAGGTCCCCAGGGATGCAGGTGAAGTGTTATGGCCGCAAAATGCCAAATCTGCGATCGTTGTCGCCGTCGAACACCCCGAGGATAAACCCCAGTTGGATTGGTGGCGGGATGGACTGAAAGGGGGCACACCCGGCAACCAGGTGCTTATAACGATTATTTCCCGTCTCTCTGAATGGCTCAGAAAGGAAAAAGGTTACGAGGCGCGGGGATTATCCTATTATATAGTACAAGGGGGTATTTTCCTCAAAGATGCCGCGGTTATGGCCGGTCTGGGATGCATCGGCAAAAATAATATGCTGGTAACGCCGGAGTATGGGCCGCGGGTCCGACTCCGCGCTGTATTATTAAATAGAAAATTGCCGGCGACTGGACCTTCTGATTTCGATCCCTGCGCGGTTTGCGATATGCCCTGCCGAAAAATCTGTCCGCAGAAAGCATTTCAAAAGAAAATTCATATTAATAATCCGCTTGGGTTGAATAAGCTGCCGGGCAGAAGCGGAGTTTACAGCCGACCCCTGTGCAAAGAACAAATGGAACTCGATAGGGAAAATGCGAATAATACTGAGAATGAAAATCGGGCCCATCCGGTTAGAGTAGTTAAATGCTGTCGGCTGTGTGAGACCTCGTGTCCCATTGGCAAAAAATAAAATGCCATTATCGGTGCTTAACAGGTAACAATTTCTCTCGGATAAAAAATGCCTGATTTAAAACTTCCGGAACGAACTATCTTGCTCGACGGTGGAATGGGGCGGGAATTACGCTTTCGCGGCGTCGACGTAATGACATCCATCTGGTCGGCGAAGGCCTTAATTGATGCACCCCAGGTGGTTCGCGAGGTTCACAGCGATTTTATAACTGCCGGGGCGGACATTATCACGATCAATTCCTATGGCATCATCAAAAGTAATTTGGCTTGGGCAGGGATTGAAGATCGCTTTAAGGAGTTGAACCAGCTTGCGTGTGACCTGGCAAAGGAGGCACGTGATGCATCCGGACGAGCCGTGTTGATTGCCGGGTCGTTGCCGCCGTTGGCCGGCAGTTTTCGACCCGATCGGGTAGGTAAATCTGAAGAGATGGAGCCTTTATATCGAGAGCAGGCGGAACTGCTGGCCCCCCATGTCGACCTCTTATTATGTGAGACCATGTCCAATGCCGATGAGGGCAGAGCAGCCGCTGCGGCCGCAACCCGGATCGGAAAACCCGTCTGGGTGTGCTGGACACTGCATGAGGATCGCTCAGGCAGACTGCGCAGCGGAGAAGATGTTGCCGAGGCTGCCAAAGCGCTCTCGGACCTTACGGTATCAGGAGCCCTGGCAAATTGTTGTGCACCGGAAAGTATTACCAACGCAATGCCGCAATTGGCGCAAACCGGCATGAAATATTTCGGCGGCTATGCCAACACCTTTCAACCCATTCCCGAAGATTGGGATCTGAAAGGCGACAAGGTGTCAGATGGTTCCCTTGGTCTGAGAACAGATTTGGATCCTGAAAGTTACGCGGTCCACGCGAGCGACTGGCTAAAGGCCGGTGCAACTGTTGTCGGGGGTTGCTGCGGAACAAGGCCTGCCCATATTGCCAAACTTAAAGAGCTAATTAACGCCTAACTGGTCAGATTTTGCTCATTCAGGGTTTTTGAACTCTTTTTCAGAAAATGGGTCAGCACGGCTATTGCAATACACAAGCCTGCCAGAAATACTGCGCCCGCCATAAAAGTTCCGGTCAGATCCACCAAAACTCCCATAAAAAAAGGACCGGCAAACCCTCCAATCTCGGCCACACAAAAAAACATACCGCCGGCGGAACCCATATGCCTGGGTTCCACTCCCGGGCTGTCCATAAGAATCACGAGCAACAGCGACATGAAGGGCGCACTGATAAATCCCAGCACGGCAAGGCCGATATAAAGGGACATTCCGGATATCTTCATCACCAGAATAATATTCACGGCGGTCAAAATAGCCAGAATTGCCATCACTATCCCCCGGTAGCGTGCGGGCACCACCGATGGTAAAATTAAAATAGACGGAATACCGGCTGCAATTGTAATAGACGCAGCAAAACCGGCCTGTTGACCTGACATTCCGTTTGTTTCCAGGATTTTTGGCAACCAGCTGGAAAATCCATGACTAATTGCAAAAGCCAGCAGACCCATCGTCAGCACAATGCGAACATTGTGAAGCTTGCCGAGGTTGCGGAACACGTCGATGATAGCCATACTATTCGATGTTTCTCCGCTCTCGGTTTCCCGTGCGGTTAGCATCCATAGCAGGCCGACACCAAATGTGATCATCCCGTAAACAACGAATGTCTGTTTCCAATCATTGCCAACCAGCGGCATAACCAGGCTGTTGGTCAGGGCCAGCGCCAGCAGTCCGCCGAGCCAGTTCCCGCTCGTGTACAGGCCGATCGCAGTGCCTCTGCTATGCCCCCGAAACCACGAGGAGATGGTTTTGGGGCCGCCGATGGATATCATCGGACCACCGACTCCAAATAAGGCGACTGCAATCAACAGGGTTGTAAAATCGTTTGAGAAATAGCGCAGGCTTGATGAAAGACCGATAATTAACGCTCCGGCAAACAGGGATTTGCGAACACCCCATCTGTCTATGATTGAACCGGCTACGAGGGCCATCACGATATAGGTCAGCTGCCAGGAACCGAGAATAAAGCCCATCTGGGAATAGACGATACGAAGATCATTCAGGATGGGGGTGACCAGCGGGAATATGGCACGTGAGACAATACCAAAACAGGAGTAAAGCAGCCACAGCAGGACAAGCATTACCCAGCGATATGGATTTTGACCGGAATCAGTCAGCATTTAGTTCCGCCATATATTCCCGTCCGTATTGCCGACTGTATTCAAAAAAATGTTCAATTCGGTCCTCGGTTGAATCGAATGGAATTTCACAACCGGATGCCAGAATATAGCCGCTTTCTGCGGCTGCCGTTTCAATGCACTGGCGGATAGAGGCTTCCATTTCCTTGCGAGTTCCACTGCTGAAATGAGTGGTGGGTACATTGCCCATGATGACCAGCTTGCGGTTCGCCAATTGGGTTAATTTTTGCAGCGATGAACCGGCATCAAGGCTGAGGAGATAGATTCCAGTTTCGAGAATGTCTTCCATGATCGGATCGATTTTACCGCAGATGTGAAGTGACATAAATCGCTTCTTTGATCGAAAATAACTACAAAGTTCTTTGTGATAAGGCTTGATAAATTCATGATAGATTTGAGGGGAAATAAGACTGCAGGATGCAGACGCTTCTCCCAGGGATGGCGAAAATCCGGCTTCAATCAAAGCGTCGCCCATTGTTCGGACGACTTCGGTAGAAAATTTCATCAGTTCATGGACAAACGCCGGATCCGAGAAGGTGTCCAGCAGAAGCGATTCAGTACCCCTAAGGTGCATGGCAATGTTCCAGGGTCCGGAATGTCCCAAGCCTAAAGCAGCCGCCTTCCTCACGTGAGTGGAAACCCGTTCGCACACCTCGATAAAGTAAGGTATCCTTCCATCTTTCTTAGGGTCTGGAACCTTTAGTCGAGCTAGTACGGACTTATTATCAAGCAGCAACGTTTTGGGGTGGGAGATACCGTTTTCGGGGAATTCCAGCTCACACCCGATCGCTTCAGCTTCCAGGTAAATGTCATTATAGACTATCAGACTGTCGGGCTTGAATCGATCGTGAAAAGCCAGATGCGCTGCGGCACTTTTTCGGGCATCAGTCAATATCTCCCTTACGCTATATTGTGTTAAGCGGGAGCAGTAAGGGCCTATCAGGACAGTCGTCGGAACCCGATCCATATGCTGCCGCTTCAAAGCCGACAGCATGTATTGTTTTCCTTTGGTTTGGTCCATTGTTTGGTCCTCCCTAATTACTCTTTTCAAAATATTTTTAGGCTTAAATTATCCATACGCCATACACTTTAATTTATGCATGCCGTTAAACAGTCAATAGCGGTTCAGCGAAAAATAAAATGCGCAGCATAAAATAATTAATCCGCCGGCTCTTCAAGCTAACAACTCTATTCATTTTTCAAAGAACAATTTACAACCCTGATGTGCTATTTTCCGGGGCGGAGTAATTAGTTTATTTTAAAAAGTGACTCATCAAACTCCGGCTTATCTTTGTACCGTTTCAAAAATTTTCCTGGAATCATATCCAGATTTTCAAAAATTTTCCGGTCGACATCAATACCCGCCTTTTGAAGGGCCTTGTAAACGGTTTCGGGTTTCGGCGGGCATCCCTTGATGGCAATCATCTCTTTAATATCCGGGTTGTCCTTATTGGCCTGGTACATGCACTTACCGAATAAAATCGTCTTCTTTTTTCCGTGTTGCGGTGTCATCACTTTGCCGCTGAGAATCTCGACATCATCCCAGGGTTCACCTTTCCAGGCCTTGGCAATGGCAGCCATAATGGTGCTTGTCATGCCCGAGCAATAGGTGCATAAACTGAGATCATACTTATAATAAGACAGGCCCTGGATTCCCATTTTATCCATTGGCTCCGGCAATGTCCCGGTTTTATTGTATTCAAAATCATATTGGTGGGGTTTGGCAACGGATTCTAAAGATTCACCCACAATCTCAATTTCCGAAAGATTAATGTTTCTGTTGTTTTTCTGTGCCGCATGGACCAGATGCGGCACTTCAGCCGGTTCATAGCCCAGCACTTTGGCCCCGACCATATCGGCGGAAAGGACATCGGCCGATGCAACCAGCAGATTGCTTCGATGCATACGCCCGTCGATATTGGGCCCCTGTTCGGCCGTATAAATGCCGTCTATCAGCGTGAATATGGGCGGCATTTTATCTGCCAGTCTGGATACCCAGAAATGTAAATCTTTGCCGGGTTGGGTGTTGTGACATTTTTTGCGGGACGAAATGTCGATCATACCCTTGAGATTTTTAATACCGAGACTGACGATGGTCATGGAATGGGTTTTCATTACCGGCAGGTCCACAACGAAATCCGAGTTTAATATGTCGCTGTTAAATTTTAATTCGACCCCGTCGCCCAGATCGACTTTTTCAAAAGGCCGCTCCCAGATGTTGATATATTTGACACCGTAGCGCTTTTCCAGTTGACGATAGCCCAGGGTCTTAAAAGCATGCAGCTGGGTCTCCATATCTTTGGGGTCCCTCAGCACCGTTCCTTCGCCAATGCTGATATCATCTATACCCCTTTCCTTCAGCAGAACGACCATATCTTCGATCACCCTGGAGGTTGTAATCACCCCGTATTTTGGGAAATTGGTGGCTTTGGTCCAGAAGACGATATTGGGTTTGATATACACTTTGGCACCTGCGGAGAGGTGATCCAACCCATGCGATAAATCAACTGCTTTTCTAACAGATTCTAATGGTTCTTTATATTTGACAATCGACACAAGCTTTTTATCCATAATTTTCTCCATTATCAAGTTTTCCGTTTGCCGGTTACCCGTTAGCCCGTTAATAGTTGTTTAAATCATTTTATACCGGCGAACCAGTGGATGGAACATGAGCATTTATATTCGACACACGACAAAGACCTGGACCCTTGGACAAATTTTTGAAATGAGTTTTCATAATCCACGCGGTTTCTTGGGCGGCAGATAATACACCGCCGGTTCCGTTCCCTCATTGGGTTTCAAGCGGAAAGACTCCCCTGATTTCAGCATTTGTGATACAGCGCTGTGCGGATCATTGAAATCTCCAAGGTGAATCGCCTGGCCTTCGCAGCATATAACGCAAAAGGGTTCAAGGCCGATCTCGATGCGGTGGCTGCACAGGTTGCATTTCTCGGCCTTTACTTTTCTGTCATTGAATTCAATGGCGCCGTAAGGGCAGGCACCCAGACAGGTCTGACAGCCGTCGCACATTTCTTCATGCAGAATGACGATTCCGTTGTCCGACTTTGCAATCGCTTCCTGTGGGCAGGCATCCGCACACGGCGGCTGTTCGCAATGATTACAAAGGGTCGGCAGAAAATGCATGGTTAGATTCGGAAAAGTACCGGCCGGCGTATCCTTGCGGGGTGAATTGCGGGTCTTAACCCGGACCCAACCCGCCTGGCCATTGTTTTCTTTCCTGCAGGCCACGGTGCAGGCCTCACAGCCGATGCATCGTTCCTGATCGATGATTAATCCCAGGCGCTGGTTCACTTGCGAAATCTCCTTCTCCGATTGTAGCGGCGTAACTAAATATTATAAAGTCATTTGGACACGGATGAACACAGATGAACACGGATAATTTAAACCATTGTGGTTAATATTCTTATCATTACGCGGCGTCGCAGCTCGCATTAAAAAATATTTATCGGCGTCAATCCGTGTCCTAAAAAATAGTTTT
>Ga0255054_10002620_pt1 | contig 10193 bp, 9 predicted proteins | sample JV7_2_23_MG_FD_188634 | JGI IMG/M metagenome (GOLD analysis project Ga0255054, IMG submission 188634) | Seawater microbial communities from Jervis Inlet, British Columbia, Canada - JV7_2_23 | ecosystem: Environmental > Aquatic > Marine > Inlet | place: Canada: British Columbia | collected... | reverse complement strand
GTCATGATAGGTAACTTTAATGTCAACTTTTTTCGTCGGCTTCAGTTTGCCCTCTTTTATCAGTCGGGCAAGGTATTCCGTGACATGCAGTACTTCCAAATCATTCTTCAGGCCGAATTTATCGTAGAGAACTTTAAAGGCATGGTAGCATTCGGCGCAGCCGGTTACCAGGATTTCCGCGCCTGATTTCTTAATCATTTCCATGTTCTTCTTAGCCTGATTTAGGAAATCCATCTTGTATCCCATCTGATAAGCCCGGCCGCCACAGCATGACTCGTTTTCACCGGCGATACCGATGTCGATACCGGCAACTTTTAGTAATTGAACTGCCTCTGTGGCAATCTTCCATATGTCTTCGTCATAACAGACTCTGCATCCGGCGTGGTAAACAACCTTGGCCTTCTGCTTGGTGATATCTTTCACGTCCAGCCCCGCGGCCCACTCTCCGCGATTGGCTTTCGCCCCCGGTATCATAGTGCCCTGTTTCCGCAGGCTGCTGATAACGCTATCAAGCGCCGGGAGAGTGTGACCGTCCTCGACGCATTTAATCCTGATTTCATTTATCGGCTCCACCACTTCCATATCCATGGCATACTTACAAGATATGTCACAGGCGCCGCATACCTGGCAGTTATAAACTACCTCGAGAAGCTTCTCGTCATATTCGAGTTCGTTCTCCAACATGGCGACGCCCATGCCCATTCTGCCGCCGCCGGAATAGGTATGGAAGTTGTATCTGGCTATACTGGGGCAGGTATAAGAGTGCCGCATCTCAGTGAGTTTTTCCAGCGGTACGAATTTACAAATCGAGCAACGGCAGCACATTTCCATATCGGTTCTATAATCTTCCAGAGCCATTTCTTTCCCTCCTTGGATTATCCATACTGTGATTTTTTCTTTCAACGGGCATTAAAAACATAATTTCCCCGGATTCATAATGCAATTGGGGTCTAATACGGACTTAACCTTTTTTAGGGCGGTCACGGTGGCGGCATCCCGGTTTATGATTGTCCCGGTGCTGGTACCGTAAGGCCGTGAGAAAAATGCCCCTTTAGCCATCAGGCTCGTGACGACCCGTTCGGATAACTCCTTAACCCGCGCGGACTCTTCCCGGTTTTCCGGGTCGTAAAACAGATTGAACTCGACGTGGCAGTTGGTGCCCTGTACTATCGGCTGGAGATAAATACCCATTTCAGAAATCGGGTATCCTATCGCGTTAGCTTCATCATACATGGCATCGAGCAAACCGGGGAGATTTTCATAGATAGTTAAGAAGAATACGTCATGGCAGGCTCCTTTATGACGGAGCTTCCAGTAAGGCTCGCCGGAGGGACGCTGAGTTGCCTTTAATACTTCAGAAGCCGGTATCTCACCGATGGCCTGTACAGGTTCCAGTCCCACCCGCTGGGCTATCTCCGTCATATCTGCAATCTGACCACTTACCCTCTCTTCAGCCAGGTATTCGTAGCCGGCAATATTGAAGAAGAGTATCCAGGGAGGCAGATTGCCCTTTAGCTTCTGATAATCACCGGGCCATTTCTTCGCCATGATAGCTGCCAGATTGGTATTATTAAGAATAAAGCACTCGTTGACCAACCTCAGCCTTATTAGCCAGTGAACCATCTCCAGTATCCTGTCAAGCTTTGAAGAGCCAACCAGAAATGGCTCTTCGAGTTCGGGGATGAGTTCGCATCTCACTGATGCCCATGTTACTATACCCATCGTCCCCTGGGCTCCCTGAATAACCCTGTAAAGCGAAAAGGACGATGGACCCGCCGCCTCCTTCTGGGCACCTCCGGCAGCCCATTGCTCTTCTAGCGTACCCGGCCCGGCAGCAGCGCCCGTCCGGAACATATCACCTGTGCCGAAAACCACCTCGACGCAGGCCAGCGGGTCGCCGATGTCCCAGTGGTATTTGGGCATCACTACGGGCTCTCTCTCCAGCAGGCTGCCGGTAACGGATTTTGACCTGCGTGGCAGCAAAGGCATATTAAGCCTGAGTCCTTCTTTGGCTACAGCCGTTATCAGTTCGTCAAAGGTTACGCCCGGTTCGGACATAGCCACCCGGTTGGTTCGGTCGACCTTTAATACTTTGTTCATACCGCTTAAGTCGACGATTACGGCACCTCCGATAGAGGGAACAGTGTCGCCACGGAAATGTGGAGGTCCCGAACTTACCGGTACAAGCGGCGTTAGCGTTTCATTAGCCAATTTGACTATCGCCTCTATATCCGCCATAGTTGCTGGCTTAACTATACATCCCGGCTTTACTGCGTTAACGAAACTCATGTCTCCGGAATATTCTTCCAGCGTCGTCTGCTCGCGGCTGATATTACCGGCGCCGACTATCTCCGCTAACTTATCTTCTGCAATCATTGCTACCTCCTTTTCCCCGCAGTCTCTTCCTCTTTAATCTTGGCAAAATCATATATCGTTGAGCCGCACTTGTCAATCTGGAGTAAACCTGAGAGAGTAATAAATATGACCCCAACGTAATGATGAATTGTCTCACATCCTTGATAGTAGTAGAATCATACGGACTATATGAATTTAGAGAATCGAAAATGCGTAGGTTGGCATTAATATTCGTGTTTGAATTAGACAATTTAAGTAAAGGAGGGTGGTAAATGGAAAAGGTATTTCAGGATAGGGTGGCTTTAGTGACCGGTGGAGCCTCAGGAATCGGAAAGGGAACAGCCAGAGTCTTCGCGCGTGAGGGGGCTAAAGTAGTCATATCTACTGACTCAAACATTAAGGGTGGTGAAGAGACGGTGCGGTTGATAAAGGAGTCGGGTGGTGAAGCGTTCTTTGTTAAATGTGATGTCACCAAAGAGTCTGAGGTTGCGGCTATGATTGATACGTGTGTTCAGACCTACGGGCGACTTGATTATGCTTTTAACAACGCTGGAGTCGGTCCTGACGGCAAGCGTCTCCCCTTTGTACCTATTGTCGATTGCTCTGAAGACATTTGGGATCGTACCCTTGACGTCAACCTGAAAGGCGTTTTTCTTTGTATGAAGTACGAAATCAAGCAGATGATGAAACAGAAGTATGGGGCTATTGTCAGTACATCTTCAACGGGTGCTTTTAAGGCTGTGTCCGGTTTTGCGGCTTATGATGCAAGTAAAGCTGGCTTGCATGGTCTTACCAGAGTGGCAGCCCTGGAGTGTTCAAACTATGGGATTAGGGTTAACGTCATATGCCCCGGCCCTACTGGAAACACGTTGTTGATGGATAACCTGTTAGCCTCCAACCCGGAGATTATAGGGAATATACCCAACGTAGTGCCGATGGGAAGGTTGGGTGAACCGGAAGAGATAGCTGAGGCAGTTATCTGGCTCTGTTCGGATGCTGCTTCCTTTATCACCGGAGTTGCGATACCGGTTGATGGCGGCATGTGTACAAGGTAACTGCGGTGCGATTAATCGAAACAACACCTTATCTATTTTAGAAGGAATCTAATCAGAATGGAGGGAGATAATGAACACTCCTGAGAATAACAAGGAGATTGTCAAGAACTTTGCTACGTCTGTGTTCGTAAACCATGACCTGAGCACACTCGATAAATATATGCGGGATGACTATATTCAGCACAATGCGGATGTCCCCCAGGGAATGGAAGGATTTACACAATTTTTCATGGCGACCTTTAAAGCCATCCCCGATTTTCGTTATGATTTCAAACAATTTATTGCGGGGGACGATCTGGTAGCGGTATATAGTACCTGCTCAGGGACACATACTGGAGGTGAGTGGCTTGGCCAGGCGGCTACAGGCAACCGCTTGGACTTTGATGTAGTCGATATCTTCCGCGTTGAGAACGGGATGATTGCGGAGCATTGGGATGTTGCCGACACACTAAACCTTTTTAGACAGATAGGTTCAATAGAATAAAAGTCTATTCAGTAGTTATTGAGCTTAGATAGAATCCTTTCGTAATAAATACCTATCTTTAAAAGAAAGCCCTTTCTGATACTAATTTGCTACTAAAAATGTATACTTGAAATAACCTGGTTATAAAGAGGAATACATATGCTTGAATACACTGAAGGCAACATTAAAGTTAACAGGGTTAATATTCATTTGGGTTCAAATTAATGGCGCCGGTCATAACATTCGCCGCGAGCAGTTCCGGACATATTGCGATAATCTGTTTGCTTCCTTGAATGATTGCCTTGACTGAGAGATAATTAAGTATAAGTACCTGATAAAAACGGAGGTCATCATGAAAGACAATAACACTCCCGACCCTTCCAAACAACGCCCTACCATCCGCCCCTTTAATAATACTGACCGTGATAAAAAGAAAACGAGGATTACTCTGCCGGAGAATACGGTCGGGCTTGCCCCGGAGCAACTGACTGGCCTGGAAAATAAGGTCAGGGATTCTCTAGCCAACGGGTATCTTCCCTGTGCTATTGCTTTTACCATTGCCAGTGATTATGGTGTTCCGGTTGTCGCCGTTGGTAAAGTAGCCGATAATATCGGTCACCGCATCACCGGTTGTCAGATTGGCTGCTTTAAGGTCGAAAAGACGCCCCGGGATAATGTTCAGTCCGAGCAGTTCGACGATAAGATAGTCGCTGAAGTAGAAGCTCTAAATAGTCGGGATGAGCTTACCTGTAATGCCGTGTTCGAACTGGCTAAAAGGTTTCAGGTCAAACCTCTGGCTGTAGCCGATGCTGCCAATATAAAACATCTGAAAATCCATAACTGTCAACTGGGTTGCTTTTAATTTTGATTCAGTATTATGGAGGTCACCATGGACTACGATAGCTTTCTCGACCTTGTCAAACACCGCCGTACTATCCGCCGCTTTAAACCCGACCCCGTCCCCGATGAAAGTGTTGAAAAAATCATCGAATCCGCCCGCTGGGCGCCTTCCGGCTATAACATGCAACCCTGGGACTTCGTCATCATCAAGGATAAAAAACTCAAGGACGCTATCGTTGGGTGGATAGCTGATTATCACAAGTTGATTATGAAAACGGAAGGCGCCCGCGAGCCCTGGCAGCGCGTACCCCGTCATCACTCCCGCGACCCCGAGATGGACTACCGTAACGCCCCCGTCTTTATCCTTATCTTGGGTGACACGCGCACGAATAAGGGATTACCCACCGCCATGCGCTATGACGCCGAGCGCTTGCGCACGATTTATATCTCCAGCTTGGCTAACGCCTATCTCTACATGAGTCTGGCGGCCGACACCCTCGGCCTGGCCAGTGAGTGGGTATCATCGGTCGCCACCGCCTACCCTCATTGCCTGATGAAGGACCTGCTCAATATACCGCCCGAATATGAGATTTATGACATGATGGCGCTGGGATATCCCGCCTACAAACTCACTTCAAAAAAGCTGATGAGGGATAAAGACAGGATGGTCCATTACGACCGCTCTGATGTCGGGGACTTCCGGACCGATGAAGAGGTCAACGACTTTATCCGGAGGGCCAGGACATGGACGACCGCCAATCACCGCCGGGGTATGGATAAGAAAATGATGGGGTGAGTGGAGGGATTTGAACCCTCGATCTCCAGGGCCACAACCTGGTGCCTTAACCCCTAGGCTACACTCACCACGTTTGACTATATAATTATAGCCTAAAGAGAGGCTACCTTCAATCTTTTGAACAATCATTACGAGGAGCGTATCAACGTGGCAATCTCTATCTGGGACTAATAATCCTCGCTAGGGGAGACGAGTCGAAGAAATTTCACGACTGTGTAAATATCAACACGACACCGGTGATGAGTACTGCCAACGCCACGACCAGTGCAATATAGAGGTAAAGCAATCGCCTTTTCATTATCTTCGTCCTTTATTTTCTATTCCTTCTCAGGAACTTTCAGCTCCGTGTTCACGTCCTCCATATCGAACCACCACTGCTTGTCTTTATTAGGCTTTCCGTAACCCCAGATGTCATCCATCTTAATGAAAAAGCTATTCATCATCGGTGCGTGCTTGACCGTCCATCTTACCAGGTCATGTGTCCACCCCTCCCGCTTATTCCACGGACATACTTTGATACACTTTCCACAGGAGATACCATGAGGATTTCCCAATCGGAATTTCGTGCAGGTATCAGCATCGAACTCCCATTTTTCATAGCCATCTCTCAGGGCTTTATCACCCGTAGAAATGGATCTTGACGGACAATCTGTAGCACACTTTTTACACTTATCACAGAAGTCCTGTAGACCGAAATCTATCGGCTTGTCTGGTACCAGAGGTAAATCGGTAGTCACAACCGATGCTTTAAACCTCAGCCCCAGGAATGGATTGAGTACTATATTAGCTCGGCTCAACTCCCCGATACCGGATAGCAGCAGTAAAGGAGGTACAAGCACCTGGTAATCCCCGGCATAGTGTAGACGGGCCGGGTATCCAAGCATTCTGATGTATTTTGCCAGGACATGACCGACATATCCGCACATGGCATAGGCGCGTCCGCTTTGGGCGCCGGAAATCCAGTCATCACCGCTGGAGGCTTCCATGGTTTCCAGTCCCTGATCAACTGCAATACAGATAGCGTATTTATGATTGCATTCAATCGGATTTCCCTGCATATCATGACTATATACAGCCCACTGTGGCAGTTCGCATATACCAACTACATCGGCACCTATGAAATATGCCATACTCTTGATGTGATTGCTTAATATTGATGGATCATCCGGCATGGCAGCCTTTTCCGGAGCAGGTTTATCCGTCATTGCCGCCATCATGATCTCCATTCCCTCGGGCATATTATTCATATCCGTTGGTCCACCAGTAGTACCGGCTGCGGGTGGTGGCATGTTTTTTATCATTTCTGACGGATTTGGCATCCCGGGCATAGGCTGGGTTGGTGGTCCCGAGCCGCCCGGAAATGGGGGAAACGGAGGCATCCCCTGCATTGGCTTGAATAAGTTTAACTCGGACATCAGGGACATCATGGATATAGAAGCTGCATTTCCCGATGACATCTTCACCATGTCACCAACAGGACCGAGTTCACCGCGGAAGGCCCGGGCAAACCCTTGTTCTCTTTCATCGAATCTCTTAATATCATCGGTTATTTTTGTCGTGGGTTTCTCCACCCTTTTAAGCTTCTCCATGGGGTAGAGCCCCAGCTGGTTTCGCCCTCCTGAACTGTAAAGTTTTCTTGCCATTATCCTTCCCTCCCGGTTATTTTTCCGCCAGTTCCACTACGGTGACCCCTTCCCTTCCTTCTCCGGGACCCCCGGGACGGAAAGAATGCACCAGTGAATTCTTTCCTAGCTCTCTTCTGACCAGTAGACGCAGCGTTCCGGTTCCCTTGCCGTGAACGACTTTTATCTGCTTCAGACCGGATACAAAAGCGTCATGAAGGTATGTATCCAGTTTGGTAATTGCCTCGTCAGCAGTAAGCCGGCGGAGGTGTACTTCATCCACTGGAGGTGTGTCGGGCGGATATACATTCTCGCTCATGTTAGTCAAGAATTATATCACGTTGGAAGAATGATAGACAAGGATTTGACAGAGCTGATAAACCGCGGATTAATGGTATGGTAAGTACTGTTTGCGCAGTCCTACCCCTGAAATTCCCGGAAGATGAGCACCGAGTTATGCCCCCCGAAGCCGAACGAGTTCGACATGGCTGTCCTGATGTTCGCCTGGCGGGCTTTATTCGGTGTGTAATCGAGGTCGCACTCGGGGTCGGGATGAGTCAGGTTTATCGTCGGCGGCACTATTCCCTGTTTCATCGCCAAGACGGTTATTAGGGCTTCGATGCTCCCCGCGGCGCCCAGCATATGGCCCAGCATTGACTTCACCCCGGAAATAGGGATTTGCCTGGCCCTGCTCCCGAATATCTTCTTGATTACCTTGGTTTCGGTGCGGTCGTTCAGTAAAGTCGCTGTGCCGTGAGCGTTTATATAATCAATCTCATCGGGACTGATATTAGCTTTCCTTAAAGCTGTATCAACAGCCCGAACGGCGCCTTCTCCGTCAGGTGAAGGTTGGGTAAGATGGAATGAATCGCTGGTATTGGCATAACCGATTATCTCGGCCAGAATCGGTGCTCCTCGGTTTAATGCAAAATCTATATCTTCGAGTATCATAATCGCGGCGCCTTCCCCGAAGACGAAGCCGTCTCGTTCGGCATCGAACGGTCGGCAGGCTTCCTTGGGATTATCGTTTCTCGTTGATAACGCCCGGATGTTCCCGAAGGCGGCTAACACCAGGGGTGTAATCGGTGCCTCGGTACCTCCCGCGGCTATTATCCTGGTACTGCCCTGACGGATTAATTCATAAGCCTGGCCGATGGCGTCGCTGCCGCTGGAACAGGCTGACGACGGCGAATAGTTAATCCCTTTAGTGCCCAGGATAAGCGAGGTTTGTACGGCGGGGGCATCTCCCGTCATCGTGGGAGCCAGGGTAGGACTGACCCGCTTCGGGCCCGACTCGGCCAGTACCCGGTATTGCTCGTGGACCGATACCAGACCGCAAACGCTGTTGCCGACGATTACGCCCATTTCTTCGGAATGGCCGTTCTTCATGGGTAATCTGGCGGATTCCACCGCCTGAAGACTGGCGGCTACGGCGAATTGGGCGAACTTGTCCATGTGTCGGGCTTGCTTGCGGTCGACATAGGCTGTGGGATCGAAATTCTTGACTTCGGCGGCAAATCTGGTATCGAAAGCAGACGTATCGAAACTGGTGATATAATCGGCGCCCGATTCTCCCGCGATGAGAGACTTCCACATACTCGGAACGTCGAGACCTAGAGGACTTATTGCACCCAGACCGGTAACCACCACCCTGCGTTCATTCGATTCCATATACTATTCACCACCTGCTACTGGATATACTGTCTTATATTTTAAAGTATAACAATCGTAACTATCGTTAACAATATATTACTATGGTACTTTTACTGTGGTACTATACAATCAGTACTTTAGTAAATGGGTATATCAGGTGTGTCTAGTGCGGTGTGTAGGAGGGGTCTTTTAATTCTGGAATTCGCGGAACGTAAGCACCGAGTTATGCCCTCCGAAGCCGAAGGAATTCGACATGGCTGTCCTGATGTTCACCTTGCGTGCTTTATTTGGCGTATAATCTAGGTCGCACTCGGGGTCGGGATGAGTCAGGTTTATCGTTGGCGGCACCACCCCGTGTTTCATCGCTAGCACCGTTATCAATGCCTCGATGCTTCCCGCTGCTCCCAGCAAATGACCTATCATGGACTTGCTGGCTGATATCGGAATTTTCCCTGCCCTGTCTCCGAACACATTTTTGATGACGGCCGTTTCGGTACGGTCGTTAAGGATGGTAGCGGTACCGTGGGCATTAATATAATCTATTTCCTCCAGGCTTGAATCGGCTCTTTCCAGGGCCAGCCTGACTGCATGGGTGGCGCTTTCTCCGCCGGGCGCCGGTTGGGTGAGATGAAACGCATCGCTGGTGGCGCTGTAGCTGGCAAGTTCCGCCAGGATAGGGGCGCCGCGTTGCACCGCGTACTCGGCGTCTTCAAGGACAACCATGGCTGAGCCTTCGCTCATGACGAATCCGTTTCTCTCGGCGTCGAAGGGACGGCAGGCCTCTTGGGGAATATCATTCTTGGCTGATAATGCCCTGATATTACTGAAAGCCGCTATGACGACGGGTATTATCGGGGCTTCGGTACCGCCGGCTATCATCACCCTGGCGTTCCCCAGTTTTATCGTCTCGTAAGCCTGGCCAATAGCATCGCAGCCGCTGGAGCACGCCGACGAAGGAGCGTAATTGGGCCCTTTGGCGCCCAGTAACAGGGATACCTGCACTGAAGCCGCATCACCGGTCATCGTCGGTGCTAGAATTGGGCTTACTCTTGAGGGACCGCGTTCGGAAAGGATTTTAATTTGCTCGGAAACGGAAAGCAGTCCGGCAACACTATTCCCGATTATAACCCCGCATTCGAAAGCATTATCGGTATCTATGGTAAGATGGGCTTCTTCCACCGCCTGGAGGCTGGCAGCGACGGCAAACTGGGTGAACCGGTCCATGCGTTGCGTCTGTTTCCGGCTCACGTATGTACCGGCATCGAATCCCTTGACCTCGCCGCCGATTTTGGTATCGAATTCGGTGGTATCAAAAAGGGTGATTAAATCTATGCCCGATTGCCCCGCGACAAGCGCCTCCCAGGTACTGGGCACATCTAAACCAACGGGACTGACAGTTCCCAGTCCCG
>Ga0255054_10002618_pt1 | contig 10197 bp, 13 predicted proteins | sample JV7_2_23_MG_FD_188634 | JGI IMG/M metagenome (GOLD analysis project Ga0255054, IMG submission 188634) | Seawater microbial communities from Jervis Inlet, British Columbia, Canada - JV7_2_23 | ecosystem: Environmental > Aquatic > Marine > Inlet | place: Canada: British Columbia | collected... | reverse complement strand
TTAATCATCTTGTCGTCTTCAATGTTGAATTTTTTATGACCACCTTTACCGCGAACAAGTTTCTGTCCTGGCACATGCAAGCCGGCCTGCAAATCTTCTTGTGCCTGACCTTTGACGGCCTTCACAAATTGCTCAATTAAATCTGCGTAGTCAAGTATGAGTGCACGTTCTTGCACACTAAGGGTTGTTGGATCTCGTAATACTTTTGGTTCAAGTTGATTAATGTTCTGAACCTCAAAGGCGGATAGCACTTTGGTCTGCATTGCAGGACATCTGTCTCGATGTCTTTTAACCGGACAAAATTGACACTGCTTATCGCCTGGTACTAATGGTGCATCAGGATGATCTGTCGCAGCGGCGGCAACTCGAAACCATTCCACCCACTCATAAATTGTTTGAATGGGATAGACCATGGTGCGAATGGGTCCGTCCATGTGTGAGGCTCTTGGCTGAATGATGCCAATTTCCACTTCCGTTATTTGCGCGCGCTGTTCCTCTGGCAGTCCTGCGATCACACCAATTGCATAAAGAATGGCTTGAAGATTGTCAGTGACTTCAACAACAATCCCACGTCCATGCTTATAGTCAAGAATAATGATGCGATGACTGGCAATGATGGTGACATCTGCGGTACCACTGCAATCGGTTCTACCAAACATGCTACCCGGATCGATCTTGCGCTCAGGGTACATGGGGTGAGTGATTGCATCCTGCACCATACGCGACCAGATATAATCCACGGCCACTTGAATGGCGTCGATCATGTCATTGTCGGCTTCCCATCCTGCTGGCTGTAACTTACAACCCACGTTAAAGAACTGACCGCGATAGGTTTCAGGCTGTCTGGCGTTTATCAGGCATTCTTCCAACAACTCGTGAGCGGCGGTGCCTTCTTCGGCGGCCATGCCTGACGAATCGGTTATTCCCCGTTCTTTTATCAGGCGAAGGCTGCCGGGACACGCTGCCCACCGAGACGCGCCCGATGGTGAGAGTCTGGCGTGTCCCATATTATGCTCCCGGCTTGATGCCTAACAATTTTTCTATCTCCTGAGCGGCTGCAAAACATTGCGACTCATCACCCAATGACAGATCGATTGCTCCCTCAGTGTTGGCGGGTATGCCGTGTCTCTGCGCAAGTGCTGCGCCCACTCTTGGATTGCCAGTTGATTTGTTGTAATTAACCATCAGACCTGAAAGATACTTGTACCATGGTCCCTCATTAACCGCGCTCGGTGCGGTTGCGGGCGCTACTGCCGCTGCCGGAGTTCCTGTAATCGGTGTTTCCCCAATAGGTAATACTGACTCAGGTACCGCTGCCGCCGCTGGATGTTCTGCAACTGGAGCCGGGGCTGGCGCTGGTGCCGGTGCTACTGCTGCTGGTTGTGGGGCCACCGCTGCTGCCGGCGCTGGGGCTGGTGCTGCTGGTTGTGGAGCCACTGCTGCTGGTGGGGGAGTTACTGCCGCCGCTGGGATTGGAGCCGGGGCGGGTGCTGGTGCCGGTGCTGGTGCGGGTGCTGCCGGTGCTGGTGCTGGAGCTTGGGCGGCGTCAGGTGTTTCGTTTTCGGCTGCTATAGCTGCTGCTTTTTCTGCTACCTTGGCTTCTTTTTTCTCTTTGGCTAGACGTGTTTTCTTTTGCTTGGCGGTTTCTTTCACCTCTGCCGCAGGTGCTGGTGCTGCCGCTGCTGCTGCTGGATTTTCTTGTGGTGCGCCTTGTGGGGTGTTCAATAATTCGTACAACTTACTGGCCACCTCCGTATTTGTGTTCAATGCTTTGGTGTTTTCTTCAAGTAGTTGTTCGATTGACATATTTGATTCCTCGGAGGTTTATTAAGTTTGGTACACCGTAGGAGGATCGAACTCCTGTTGTCTGGATGAAAACCAGATGTCCTACCACTAGACGAACGGTGCACTAATTTCACGTCAGGTGGAGAGCGAAGGTAAGCACAATGTTCACACATGTCAACATTTATTTTATTTTATGTTCACGCTTGACAGTCAGGTGTAAACGTTAGTAGGATTCAAATCCACTCAACTTTTCGGGACTCAATCGTATGCCTAATCCAACAAAAAAAGAAGGTCAAATTTCCCAAAGAGTTCCAGAACATACCGTTAAACAGTTAGAACGTCTCTCCAAAAAAGCCAAACTCCCTAAAGCCGTCGTACTTCAATTACTTATCGACGCAGATTACAAGAAAGTATTTAAAAAATAGCAGCCAATCATACGAGGGAGTCGGTGATGCTGCAAGAGCTATTCACTTCAATTACTGTTGTCAATGAGATGTCCAAGCTGGACGCCGCGTTGTTTTATGCGAGAGTACTACCGGTCTTTCCATGCTGGATGGACACAAAAGTTCCCATGTTTGAGGGATCGTGGAAGGATTACGCCACACAAAACGAGGCACAGGTGCGGGCATGGTGGACTCAATACCCTGATGCGAATATCGCATTACCGATGGGGGGAGAAATATTATGTTCAGATCTCGACGTAAAGAAAGGAGAAAAAGGCTGGGACAGTTTCCAACAATTAGAGCCAGGGGAAGTCGTAGCACCTATGCAAATGACCCCTTCCGGTGGGTACCATGTTATCCACGGATTTGTTCCCGGGCTTATCAATTTCACCAAGAAAGGAGAATTTGGTGGGATAGATATGAGGACAGCCGGTGGATATATCGTAGTCGCCCCGTCGTATGTCGTCGATCCCGTTCCGGAATACACTGGTTCTTACCAATGGTTACAAGGTGGAGAAATCAAAAAGCTCAATGGCGCTTTATTGTCATCGTATGGCCAATGGTCGACTGAATCGACGATAGACCTTTCCCTTGAGATGCCGGTGCCAACACCATTCGATGACTTACCCGCTCTCGAAGGGACGATGATTAAACAAAAGCATCTTGACTTCCTGAATGACTCCCTCGTAGATCAAGCTTATGACGGTCGATCTGAGGCGGTCCTTGGTGCCACCATCGCGCTCTATCAATTGGGTTTGAGTGATGAGGATGTGCTCGGTTATCTGGTGGGCAGTCCCGGCTCATTGGATTGTGCCGTCGATCATTCAACCGATAAACGTTACACCGTCTGGCTCTGGAAATACAATTGTCTGAAGGGCCGCCAGAAGCGAGATACCACACCAATGGTGACGGCGGCTGAGGCGTTTCAGGGAATTGAGATATTACCCGAAGTACCTCAAATGGGTGAGAAGGAACGTTGGATCAACATTGCGGGAAACATCACTCAAGATCAGCACGAGGATGCGATCAAGGTTTATCGAGAGGCGGCCAAGATTAGCCCACTTTTCGCCAATCAGGTTGCCGACATCATGCACGCCAACGCCGGCTTTCGTAAGAGTGATATTGAGAAGGCGGCCAAGCAGGAAAGCAAGGAGATTGCAACTAGTATGCGCAGTGGTAGTGAATCTCCTCTGCGTGGCCATGGTGGTGGTCTGGCGGTAGATCATCCGGTTTTATCACCCCCAGCCTTGACGATCAGAGACTGGTGCGATGCCGTCGGACGATACATTTATATCTCCACTGACAACAAGTGGCTTGATCGCTGCACCCGCCACACCTTGGCTCCAGAGGCCGTGAATACCGCGAACATGAACATTATGATGACTTTAAGCGGTTTGGACGACGAGGGTTTGAGCATGACAAATGCACTGGCCATGAGAAATGACACCCTGAAAGTTGATGTGCAAAGCTATTGGCCAGGTGTTCTTCAGGACTTGATTCATGTGGGCAATGATGATGCGGTCAATACTTGGCAGCCCACCACACTTAAAGCCTATACGGGCGATATAACGCCGTGGTGGGAGCTGTTTTGTCACCTCTTCCCCGATGCTGATTCACGCGATCGAATCATGGACTGGATGGCTTATATGCTCCAGAACCCGGAAGTCAAGATAAATCACGCCTTATTGATTGGTGGGGGTGAGCGGATTGGTAAAGATAGCCTATTTCAACCTCTCATCATGGGTGTGGGCGTTGATAATGTGAGCAACATCAAGGCCGAGACTTTGGACGAAAAATATGACGATCCGTTCATTAATATAAAGCTTGCAGTCGTCCAAGAAATCTACCGATCGGGATTTAAAGACGCTAAAGTCGTTGAAAACAAACTAAAAGTTTATTTGGCGGATCCCCCCGACGTGCTTTTGCTGCGTCGTTTGGGTGAGAAGCACATTAAGCAGCGTAACCTCATTCAAATGCTCATATTCACCAACCATGAGGACGCATTACATCTCAGCTCTGAGGGGGATCGCTATTTATGCGAATGGTCTCCGGCCAAAAAGCTACCAGCGGCGGCCTATCAGAAGGTTTATGACTGGTATAATTTCGATTATGGGTATGAGAAGGTTTATGGCTATTTGCTCAGTCGTGACGTATCTCACTTCAATCCCAAGGGGGCGGCACCCAGCACTAAATGGCGTCAGGATATGTTCAAGGGTGGTAAATCGGATTTGGATAACTTGGTTGAAGACATCATTGACCAGATCAGACAGCTCAATGAAATGGCAGTCTATAATCGAAGTAAGATGGTGGCAGGCACGCAGATTACCACGGCAAATGCTCACCTATACCATGAAGTTTTGTATATAACCCCCAACCAAGTACTTGAAAAGATTGATATTAAAACCAAACCGTCTTCCAAAGCGATTACTAACATTCTACTCACTTTGGGCCTTGTTAAGATTGATGCACAAGGCACTGAGAAGCGCCATCGCGTACCAAGGGTGTTTGTTGAAGACACCTTTGCTCAGGTGCAGGGCACTGATAAATTTAAGAGCAGTATGCGAGTCACCATGTTCCTAATTGATCCCCTGCGCACCGAATCGCTCACTCCAACCCATGAAGAGGCCAAGCTCGGTCTGTGTCCGGCATATCTCATCAACGACTACTTGACAAGTATAAATTGACCCAGTAAGCCTGAGCCCGTAAAATCACATTTATTTCAGTGAGTTTATGGTATGGCATTATTAACTGGTGAACCGGAGCTTATAGGCGCTAATCCGGACGATTGGGTATACATTGTCCATGTGGCGGACACCACCCAAAACCCAGCAGGGTCAGGGTATAAGATTCAAGTGAAGAACCTTATCTCTGCGGCACAAGGGGTGCTCTGGGGTGGTATTGGTGGCACCTTATCTGACCAGGCGGATCTGAATACCGCGCTAAACTCCAAACTAAGCCTTGGTGGCGGTACTCTTGTTGGACCTGTCACCAGTACGAGCACATGGAATGGTGTGAGTATTGTTAGCGGTGGATCCACTACAGCCTTTCTGACTCAATTCGGTACTTACGTCACTATTGCAGCTTCAACCGTTACTAACGATTCGACCGTTCCCGGCGCTTTCATTTCCGATGCGCTTGATGCTCTCCTTAATAACTTTGCATTCTTTTTAGATAAAGCCGCTTATGACCCAACCGGCGTTGGTGCAGACGTTTATGATTACGCTAATGCTTTAGGTATTGAACAAATTACTGGGTCGATCATCACACCTCCCGCTTTGGTAGCTCAGGCCAACAATTATAATCCTACTGGGTTTGGTACTTGCAACATGATTAGGCAAGCGATAGTTGGCGACCAAGCCATTAGTGGATTTGTGGCACCGCCGGCTGGAGTTAATAGAATTATTCATATTTTACAACTGGGCACATCTGGGGACAGGATTGATTTCTTGGATAATGATGCCGGCAGTGCAGTCGGTAATCGCTTGTGGATGAGGGATACCGGCGACAGAGAGACACGAGATAATGAGACCTCTTCGTTTTGGTATGACTGGATTGATTTCGCTTGGAAGCCGATGGGGAGAATTGGTTAATGAAACTCTACAAAGAAAATTCTGGTACACGCCCAGCGGCTGTAATTTTACCCGACAGCGATTCCACTCCTGAAGGATTTATTCAAATAACTGACATTGTTGACGCCAGTGAAGTTGGTTTATCAAAAATAAAAACCTCCCAAGAAGGCTTTCGCGATAAGCTATCTTATCGTTCACTCATTAAAGATTTAGTTTATGCAAAGATGGGCGTAACTTTACCTGAACATGTTGGTGAGCAAGCAAAGTGGGACGAACTTGACGATCAAGAAAAGCAAGTGGCTTGCAACTTATTTATAGTAAAGAAAGAATCATTCTTTATAGAAGTTGTTAATGATATTAAGCATTGGGATTTAAAAGCTGCTGACTATAGGTGTTGGTCGATGAGTGCTAGGACCTGTCGGGCTGAGTTAGCTGAAGGAATCTTATTTAATCGAATAGCTGACCCCGCAAAATCAAAACAACTTCTCGCTGATTTGAGTCAGATTGCTTTGGATACGGTAATTGACATTGATGATGTGACAAAGAAAACTAAAGAAAAAGTTCGAGTGAAGCGTTTAAACCAACAATATATCGAAGGGTTGGAAGATTTTGAACATGATGGAATTGTCGCTATTGTTGACTGGATTCAAAGTACGGTTGGTACGCCTTATGAGAATAATGGTTTTATGAGTTTTGATGGTGAGCCAGGTTATGACCTTGAAGGCTCTAATACGTTTACTGGAGTACGTGACGACATGTTGGCTGCTTTAGCCGGGACTTATTAATGACTAATTATTCGTGTGGCCCATTTGGCGACGGGTTTATAAACCGAGGCTTGTCTTGGTGTATAAGAAAGTTGCTTGATTGGTGCGGGATGAACTTTGAGAAATCCTGCAAGCGACATGACCATGTTTGGGAGCCAGAGTACGGCGGCCCGAACACCAGAGATGATATTGAGTTTGCTTTAAATGTTTATGATGAGGCAAAAGAACAAGGATCTTATGTTCCTTGGATCTACTCAAGTGTAGGTTTTGTTTTGGTAAGACTTACAGCGTTTGTTTATAAATTAAGTAACTAGAGGAAAGTGTTATGCCAGCAGGAAATATAACAGCGGATGGAGAATTACTTCAGACGGTAGATAACGAATACATCACCAAGTGGTCAGGTAACGACTGGTCGGCTAATTTGGATTTAAACGGAACCTTTGGTGGTGGTACTGTCACTGTTTACGTTAAGACTGATGCTGGTACTTTTATTGCCCTGGCGGATGGTGGTGCTTTTACAGCGAATGCAAATAAGAAACTCAACTTCGCACACAAGAAGACGATCAAGGTCACACTAGCTGGGGCCACTGCGCCAAATCTCGATTGGAACCTTGAATAAATGAGTACAGTTACCGATACTATTTTTTCTGTGGTGGAGGATGCCGTCATCAATACTGTTGGTGGACCTGGTGTTGTGCCAACGCCTCCATTCTTCGCACGAGGGATGGCTTATAGTGATGCGTTTGCTGTAACTAATACAACTATGAGTCAGAACACTTGGACGCTTCTTAATGTCACCACTTTAACCGATGCGTTTAACGAAGACTTTACCCACAATGGTAATGGTGAACTAGAATACACTGGTGCTGCTACTGCAAACTTTGAAGGTGAAATTTTAACTGGCGGAAGAAGAAACGCGGGAAGCGGTGCAGCCTCTCCCATATTTGATATTGCACCAACAGTCGATTCAGGCAGCGGGTATATTTTGGGCACGTCAAACACATTCGGCTCAATGGAAACAGCCAGACAGCCAGAGACTGGATTCATTTGTAAATACTCTGTGACATTAGACCCCGGCGATAAAGTTAGAATGCAAGCAAGACAGAATCCAAATGGTCTCGGCACAACACACTCGCTTTATGTTTTCGGACTAGACCATTCATTAATTGTGAGGCCATAGAATATGTCAGCTAGGGGTGGAGCTTTTTCAAATACGAATACAAACACATCAGTGAACACTGGGTTCTTGGTGTTGGCATCTACTGCGACAACAGATGGCGCGAATGAAGATTTCCAACATAACGGAAACGGTGAGCTTGAATATACTGGTGTAGCAACGAAGGCTTTTGAAGGCGTCATTTTCGTTACTGGAGATCGAACTTCTGGAACCGCGATTGCGAACTTCACCTTAACTGGAGGTTTAGACACTGGTGGTGGGTATGCACCCATCGATGCGCAGAGATCAGGTTTAGGTTCCATTGATAATCAAAAGCGGTGCATAGCTGCTCGTTATCGAGTCACTTTAAGCACTGGCGATAAAGTTAGACCGATGATGAAATGTTCTACCTCCCTCACTTGGGGTGGTCGCGGGATGGCCCATGTGATATTAGAAGTGCCTGCGGTGTCTCGTGGTGTTGCTTACATGGATCCAGTTAGTGTTTTCAATACTTCATCAACTGCAAATGTTTTTGTCCCAATCGTGGCCACCACTTTAACCGATGGTGATAATTCAAACTTCACTCACATTGGAAATGGTGAGCTTGAATACACTGGCGCTGAAACCAAGATTTTTGAAGGTTATCTGTTTTGGGCAGGTAGAAAACAAAGCGGTACTGGCACTCAAAATTATTATTTAACTGGCGGTAAATCTACTGACGGTGGTTCTAGCTTCACTGAAATAATAGCAGAACGATCCAATATAATGGAGACGGGGCAAACTAAAAACGAAGGGATATGGATTAATTACACTGTGTCGTTAGATAATGGAGATAGGGTTAGGCCAATGCTTCGAGTCTCAGCGTCAACAACAGTGGAAACTTACACACTTGATCATTTAATAATGGAGAGGAACCAATGAATTTAGTACATAGAGTTATAGGGGGCACCGAAGTCCTTACGGGCACCGGAGTTCAATATCAAAAAAATATTCAAGAAGCCGCTTATGCTGAGGCTTTAGCTAGTCCAGAGAATACGATCACTGAGTATGGTGGTAGCGCAGAAGAGGCAGCAGATTTGGCGGCGGCGGCTAATGACGATATTGCTAAACAGGTAGCAGCCATTGAAGCTGGGTGCACCAGGTGTTTGATTGTTATAGGGGCTGACCCTGACGATGTGGCTGCTAAAGCTATGTTAGCGCAAGCAGTGATTGACATCGATGCGTTGGAAGCACAGATAACATAGTGATATCAAAGTGACACGATTTTAATATTAATTAGCCCCTGTATACTGGTGAGAGACAGTGATAACAATAAAAAGGCTCAGAGGGATGTTTGATAAAATATCACCAGACTTGGTAAACGCCGGTATCCAGCTTGGGCTTACCATGATTATGGCTCTACTCAGAGTGCTTGCTGACGAAGGACACCGCACCATAAGAAGCCAGATACTTGAAGTATTGATCTGCGGGTTCTTGGGACTGGCCGCGTTCACCTTGTGTAAGGCGCTTGACGTTGATGAGAACTGGGCGTTCACGATCGGTATAATGATAGGTCACTTCGGATCGATCCGGGTTCGCATGTTGGCGATCAAGCTCATTAATCGAGAAATCAAATGATTGAATTCAAGGTAGCCAAAGGACAAAGGAAATTGTTCTTACACATGGTCACGGCAGTGGCTTCGGGTATTATTGTTTATGGTTACATGTTTTTGGCTGATAATATTGAGGCTTCAGTCGTTATATTCGCACTAACCGCAATCGGTGGCCAGGGAATGGTCAACGGACACGCCAACGGTAAGGAACACGAGGCCCAGGCGAAGGCAGATGCCGCCAATTCCTGAAAGCCTGGACTTTTCTTGGGAAATGCTCATCTTCTTGGGGGCGATATGCGTTATCGCATTCATCCTGTCTTGGCGTCTATTCAGTATGCGAAATGCGGACCACGTTAAGATTGCCGAAAACTTAGCCACTGAGGTGGAAAAACTGGAAAGCACGATTGCTGAACTCAAGGAGTCCCTTGAAGAAAAAATCGAGGGTAAGGTCGCGGGCGTTAAAAAGGAAGCGGTGCGCAGTGATAAGCAGGAAGAAGAACGCTACAAGGAACTTCACGGTCGCACCAATAAGGGTGTTGACGATCTGGGTAAGGTTAAGGGTGAGGTCAAGTATCAGGAAGGCGTCACTGATACGATACTTAAGTTCATGTTGGCTAAGAAAGACTAATTACTTTTTACGTTCAACCTCTTCCTTCAAGATAACCACCTTGCCAGCACAATCTCCATACCGAAGATCGTTCTCTTTTATGATGGCATCCTTCTCTGGACCAAACTGTGTAGGCTCATTCAGTTTCGGCAGGCACAGCGTCTGTACGTTCGAAGAGTTTTGGATCGAGGAGCCGGGCCGAAGAATTTCGCAGCTCGGTAGAAGGGTCATCAGGACAATCAGCATTGACAACGGTGCCGGGTAGTTGGACAATTTTATCT
>Ga0255054_10002616_pt1 | contig 10203 bp, 8 predicted proteins | sample JV7_2_23_MG_FD_188634 | JGI IMG/M metagenome (GOLD analysis project Ga0255054, IMG submission 188634) | Seawater microbial communities from Jervis Inlet, British Columbia, Canada - JV7_2_23 | ecosystem: Environmental > Aquatic > Marine > Inlet | place: Canada: British Columbia | collected... | reverse complement strand
GAACTGTGCCGCCAACATTGAACGCGCTTTAAACAAAAAGGTTTCGGGCCTGGTCAGCGCCACCGTAAATTTTGCCAGTGAGCGGGCCACCGTAGAATACATCCCGGGGGTCGCCACCCTGCAGGAAATGATTGCAGCGATTGAATCCGCCGGTTACGGTGTGATCTCGCCTGAAGAAATCTCAGAAGAAGAAGACGCCGAGCAAATGGCCCGCCAGGCAGAAATTCGGGATCAAACCCGCAAGTTTATCGTTGGCGTCGTCTTTGCGCTTCCGCTGTTTGTATTGAGCATGTCCAGGGATTTTAGCCTCATCGGCCCGTGGAGCCACGCGGCCTGGGTCAACTGGGTTTTCTGGGCTCTGGCCACACCGGTGCAGTTTTATACGGGCTGGGATTATTATGTAAACGGATTTAAAAGCCTTAAAAACAAAAGCGCCAATATGGATGTTCTGGTCGCCATGGGTTCTTCGGTGGCCTATTTCTATTCGCTGGCCTTGCTCATTTTCCCAACATTAGGCCAGCACGTCTATTTTGAGACCTCGGCGATCATCATTACCCTGATCAAACTGGGAAAAATGCTGGAGTCCAGAACCAAAGGGCGCACCGGTGGGGCCATTCGCAAACTGATCGGGCTGCGGCCTAAAACTGCCACCATTATTAAAAATGATGTTGAAAAAGAAACCCCTATCACACAGGTTCAGCTGGAAGATATGGTGCTGGTGCGTCCGGGTGAACGCATCCCGGTGGACGGCATCATTATCGAGGGCACATCCTCTGTGGACGAGTCCATGCTTAGCGGTGAACCGCTGCCGGTGGACAAGCGTGCCGGTGACAAAGTGGTTGGCGGCACGATCAATGGCGAGGGCCTTTTAAAATTTAAAGCCGCAGCAGTGGGCAAAGATACCGTCTTGGCCCAGATCATTCGACTGGTCCAGGAAGCCCAGGGCAGCAAAGCACCCATCCAGGCCCTGGCCGATAAGGTTGCCGCTGTATTTGTACCGGCCATCATCGCACTGGCGATCGTCGTGTTTTTCATCTGGTGGGGCATTGCCGGAGAATTTGTTCCCGCCATGATCCGACTGGTGGCGGTGCTGGTCATCGCCTGCCCGTGTGCACTGGGGCTGGCAACTCCGACCGCCATTATGGCCGGCACCGGCAAAGGCGCCGAAAGGGGCATTTTGTTTAAAAACAGCGAAGCCCTTGAGATGGCGACCAAACTCGATACTATTGTGCTGGATAAAACCGGAACCATCACCATCGGCAAACCCGCCGTGGTGGACATCATTCCGTTGGAGCCGGAATGCAAGACTGCTGAAGATCTTTTAAAACTGGGGGCCTCGGTTGAAAAAGGCTCGGAGCATCCTTTGGGGAAAGCCATCGTCAGACATGCCGAATCCGAAGGACTCAATCTCTCAGCACCGGCGGAATTTAAAGCCTCCGGTGGGCTGGGGGTTCAGGCGCGGATCAACGGCAGTATGGTAATGGTGGGGAAACCGGATTGGTTTAGGGAATTAAAGATACCCATCGATCCGGCCGCTGACCGGATCCGGCAGCTGCAATCCCACGGTAAAACCGTGATGGTGGTTGCCCGCGAAAAGCGGCTTTGCGGTCTGATTGCGGTGTCCGATGAGCTCAAACCCGACTCAGCGGAGGCGATACGAGAGCTGCAGGATCAGCACCTTAAGGTGGTCATGCTCACCGGCGACAATCTGCAAACGGCCCGTTCGATGGCCAACCAAGTGAATATCGATGATATCTTTGCGGAAGTAAAACCGGATGAAAAATCTTTAAAGGTCAAAGAATTACAGGAAAAAGGCGAGCGGGTCGGCATGGTGGGCGATGGCATCAACGATGCCCCGGCCCTGGCCCAGGCCGATGTCGGGCTGGCCATCGGGACCGGCACCGATGTGGCCATCGAAACAGCCGGCGTCATTCTTTCCAGCGGCAGCCTTGCCGGTGTACCGCGGACCATCCGATTGAGCCGGGCCACCATGAACACCATCAAGCAAAATCTATTCTGGGCATTTGGTTACAATGTCGTTTTGATTCCGGTGGCTGCCGGAATCCTTTACCCATTTGAATCCCTGCCGAACATGTTGCGCCAGCTGCATCCCATTCTGGCCGCCCTGGCCATGGCCTTCAGCAGCGTCTCGGTGGTAACCAACAGTCTGCGCCTGTATAAAACCAAAACGTGATTGTAGTTGGGAGGTCAGAGAGATTCGACGATCTTCTCGGCCGTTACTTCTGCGCCGTTAAGCATTATTTCACTTTCGTCCTCTATCTCAACATTTAACTGCTGCTCCAGCCCTTCAGCCAATGTTTTCCAGTTTACCTCACTCTCTTTCAAAGCGTAAATTAAGTTGGGTTTCAACTGACTTATTTTGCGGACATGTTCTTCCTGTTCCCTGTCGCTCATCCCCCTGACGATAACGACAGATGGAACCTTCGCGGCCATTATATCCGTCAGACTGTTATAGCCTCCATAAATGATCGCCACCTTTGAGTTTGATAGAGTCGCCAAATACTGATCGCTCACATTTTCCACGGTACAATAGGGAATAGCATCAAACTGACATTTGATGTTGTTGGCTTCTGCTTCCATTTTTTTTAGGTCGGTGAAGATTTTCCATCTACCATAACGCTCACCCAGCTCATAAACAGCTTTATATAGGTTTTCCAGTAATGTCAGCGAGGTTTCACTCAGCCAAGGAACTGCAATTGTACCGGCATATCTTCCGGAATTATATGGTGTCCAGTGCTTCATCTCCAAGAATCGCGATACATATCCCGTCACGATGGGGTCTGTGGAAAAGTACCGCCCGAGAGCATCGGGAATTTGGTTCCCCATTACCTTTTTATCGCCGTACCACAACAGTGAGTGATAGTGCTCCTGGAAAGCATTCTTTGACAACTCTGACCAAAAATCCTCGACTTCTCCAACTACTGCGCGGATACCCAGGATCCAGGTGGTATCAGTTCGTTTGGTTAATCTTAGAGAGGGTCGTAATTCTTCCCGCTTACCCGGTGGATCATGATCGACCAATACACAGCGCGGTTTAAAGTTTGTTATTATTGATTCTATGATGTTTGCTCTCGCCGGCCCCAGATAGCAGTTTTTAATGTTGGTATTCCCCAACCGGCCTTTTGATTTTCCCTCGATGATCTGAGTCTCGTATGAAGGCAACTTTATCCAATCCAATGGACAGGGGCCAACCAGTGTGGCTGTCTGTTTGAATCCGGATACGAAAAGAACTTTTAGCTCGGGAAATAGTCTCCTCAATGCCATGCCGATAGTTACACCACGGCTAACATGCCCCAGGCCACGGCCGTCGTGCGAATATATAAGAACATCCAGTCTGGATTTATCTAAGATGGGGGCAGATGGCATCAACAAAATCTCCCTGTGAACCCAAAACACCTTAACCGGCACGCTACAACTCTGGCAAGACTAAAGATATCATAATTAATCGTAGTCAAGTCAAGTAAATCTCAGTTTTGATCCTTGCAAAATCATCTTCAGGCAGCCACTGTTAATGTTTTTGTACCTCCCTATTTTTGGAGCAAGCAATGCGTCCGCCGGCGGATTGTAATATCAAGGAAATCCAGGGATTGAGCGGAGGCGTACCAATAATACGCCGCACAATACAATCCCGCAGGTTGACACAGAGATTGCGAAAAATAGCCATTTCTTGACCAAAAAATGTAACCGATCGAAATCGCTTGGTTCATTACAGGAAAAATTCTTCGAAGCCGTATAAATCCAATAATAGCCTTTATTCAAAAAGATTGGATACGGGAATCGTCATTTACTTGGTATTGTTCCATGGTTTTCTTGCTCGTCAACCTGTAGTGCCTGATGTTCAAAAAACAGTGGACAAATGCTCGCTAAGATCTTATTAATTTACGAGGAGCGTGAGTATGAAAGAAATTCTCATTATGTTAGCAATCGCAGGAATCTGGATTCTTCTCCAGGCATATGTTCTGCCTAAATTAGGAATTTCCACCTGACTGCAGGAATCTTGTCAGGTGACAAGCAAACATGACAGTACCAAAGAGAGCGATCCGCAAACAGATAAAAGATAAAGATTTTGAACTCATTCGGGCCATTAATTCTGGCCGATTCGATCGTTTCCCGGACCTCGTAAAGCGTTATGAGCAAAAGCTCTATAATTTCAGTCTCAGAATGTGCCGGGACGCGGCGGATGCCGAAGATACGGTTCAAGAAACTTTTCTAAATGTATTCAGATATTTAAAAGATTTCCGGTACGAGACTAAATTCAAAAACTGGCTTTACCGGGTAGCGGCCAGCACGTGCATTAAAAAACGGCGAAAATCAAAGTTTGCGCCGGAACGTGAACTATCCCTGGATGAGTTTTACCCCCAGGATGAAGCCGAGGGTCCCAATCAAGTCCCGAATTGGGCGCTGATGCCCCTGGATAAGCTTCTAAATGATGAGCTATTAGACAAGATCAATCAAGCCATTTTTTCGCTTCCTGAAAAGTACCGGCTGGTGATTGTATTAAGGGATATCGAAGGGTTCAGTACGGCCGAAACAGCCCAAATTTTGAATTTATCGGCGGCGAATGTAAAAGTCAGATTGCACCGTGCACGTTTGTTTTTGCGGGACAAGCTGAAAGGCTATTTTGAAAATGAATAATGATGAGCACGATCATAAACATTGCCTGGAAATGTTTGATAGACTATCCGAGTATCTGGATAACGAGTTGGATGAAGTGACCTGTAAAGACATCGAAAAACACGTCAAAGAGTGTGTTCCCTGTTTTGTGTGCCTTCAAACCCTCAAACGGACCGTAGATTTATGCAAGCAAACCGAAAGCAGGCCGGTACCCAAAGACTTTTCAAAAAAATTAAAAAAGATTATTCAGAACATGCCCAAAACCCCGCCTGCCGAATAACCTAGTGGAGCGCTTCCTAATTAATATTTCAATTTTGCTTTTAATAAATTCGCAGCCCGCTTAATCGGTTTCAGGTTTCGGGTGTCAGGTGTCAGGGCACTACGTGTCATACCGAAACCTGAAATCTCTCTGGGACTGCTTCCAGTCCATAGGCTTCAAGGCCAACGGTAGGCCCTCCGGGCCAAAGACTGACACCTGACACCTGAACACTGAAACCTTGAAACGTTATAGCTCTCAAAAGAAGGGGAAATAATATTTTATGTAATGTTATTTAGGAATCACCATACTAGTCCCACCTTATGATATCCTTTTTGCCTGCCTGTTGACATGTTGAGTGCTTTCAGGGAAGTGGGGTTCTGTGTGAGGATACGAGTTTCTGTTCTCTTTTCTTTAAATCTTCAAGACATGAGGATATGTGGCTGGCGCACAGCTTGGATGTATCACCGCTTTCACAATGGCGCCGGAATCCTTCCAGCCATTCTTTGCCGCCCCGGGGGCAAATTTCTAAAAATTCTACAAAATTAATCAACCGATCAATAATGTTTTTTGAGACTGCGTGCTCCACCTTGCAGGCGGCTTCTTCGGCTTCGCCTTCATCAATTAAAAGGACTTTAATAAAAAAATCCTTTAAGGCTTCATGTCTTCTGACGATTTCTTCAGCCAGCCTTTTGCCTTTGGTGGTTAAGGTAATGATATCGTAAGGCGCATAGTTCACCAGCCCTTTTTCGGAAAGTGACCGCAGCGCTCCGGTTACAGATGATTTGTTCACTTTCACCCAGTCGGCGATATCTTTGGCTCTGGCAGCCTGTTTCTCTTGCGAGATGTGAAAGATGGCCTCAAGATAATCTTCCATATTGGAACTTAAAAGTTCGCTTTGGCTCATTTTAGATTTCCTTTAAATTATCCGGATTTTCTTCACAGGATGCCGGATCCGTAGGACAGGACGTACATCCGCACCCGCACTGATCTTCCTTTTTAAATTTTTTTAAAAAATTTCGAATCAGAAATGCTGCGGCAATTGCAACAATTAAAATGGCGACAATCGTCTGCATTTTACTTCACCAGAAGCCCGAAGGCCGATCCAAATTGAAAGCTTAGCGCTGCCAGACCAAATGCCAGCGCCGTGTTAAATGCCATAGCAAACGCGCCCCATTTCCAGGAACCGGATTCTCTGGAAATGCAGATAACAGCGACAAAGCAGGGTGAATAAAACATCGTAAAAATAATTAAGCCAAGCGCCACCAATGGCGACCAGTTGGGGTCTTGCGCCAGGGTTTCAGACAGAGAGCCGATTTCCTCCAGATCCACCTCACCTAAAGAATAGGCGGTGCCAAGGGTTGAAACCACCACCTCCTTGGCCGCAATGCCGCCGATCAGCGCAATGTTGGTTCGCCAGTCAAAACCGGCCCAACGCGAAATACCCTCCAGGGCGGTTCCGATGCGACCGGCAATCGAATATCGCAATCCGGCCTCGGCTGCTTTTGCGTCAATGCGTTGAAGTCTTCCTTTAAGGCTTTGCGCCTCGTTAGAAAGATCAGCGTTCTCTCCGGCATCTTCCAGCTGCTGGATAACTGCGACCGGTACGCGGTTCATTTCAGTTTGCTTTAATTTTTCATATTCCTGAAGCTTTTGATCCGGAAGACCGGGAAAGGTCATCATCGCCCACAGAACAATCGACAGCCCCAAAATAACCGTACCGGCCTTTTTGATATACTGCCAGGTGCGTTCCCAGGCATGAATGGCCAAACCTTTGAATGTCGGCATGCGGTAGGGGGGAAGCTCCATGACAAACGGAGTGGCTGCCCCTTTGATAACCGTGATACGCAGAAGCTTGGCAACCAATAGCGCACCCGCCCAGGAACCGATGGTTATCATAAACATGATCACAGCCTCATATTTTGAAAAAAACGCGGTGATCAGCATGGCGAATACGGGTAATTTGGCACCGCAATTCATAAACGGTAAGGTCAGTAAGGTAGCCAGCCGTTCGCGAGGTGACTTCAGAGTGCGTGTTGCCATTACGCCGGGCACAGCGCATCCCCCTGCAATACCGCCGGATACAATAAAGGCCATCACTGAGCTGCCGTGCAAACCAAACATGCGAAATACTCTGTCCAGCATAAAGGCCACTCTGGCCAGATAACCGGAATCCTCTAAAATGGCGATCCCCAAAAACATAAACATGATTAACGGCACAAAACCGAGGACGCCACCGACACCATCAATTATTCCGGAGATGATAAGCGATTTCAGCAACCCATCCGGCAGGATTACCGATACAGCGGATCCCAGCCACTTAAAAAAACTTTCCAGCCAACTCACCGGAACCTCACTGTAGGTGAAGGTAAAATGATAGAGTCCGGCAATGACCGCCAGCATGATTAAAGGGCCCAAAAATCGATTGGTTAAGACTTTATCGATTCGATCCGAGCTGTAAAGTCTGTTCTGGTCATATTTGTGGTGGATGACGCCCTGTTTTAGAATCGATTTGATATACCCATAACGCTGATCGGCAATCATGGCCTCCGGATAGGTATCCAGCGTGCTCTGGAGGTGGTGGGATACCTTGCGCACCGCATCTTCCAGTTTCTTGGCAAGCGCCGGATTTACATCTTTGCCAAGGGTAAGAATCTGCTCATCATTTTCCATGTATTTTAACGCAATCCAGTGCGCCTGATAGATGTCGGTCAGAAAATTGCCGGCCGCAATTTCATTTTCCATTTCAGAGAGCGCCTGGTCGATATCAGCGCCGTAAGAAATTTTAAGCGGAGCCATTTCATAATTTTCATGGATAATCTGAACGGTGCTTTCCATGAGTTCTTTTTTACCCCGGCCTGAGCGTGCGACCGTGGGGATCACGGGCACTCCCAGAAGAGATGAGAGTTTTTTGGCATCGATGCTGATCCCCCGTTTTTTGGCGACATCCATCATGTTCAGGGCAATGCATATTGGAATACCCATTTCAAGAAATTGGACGGCCAGATATAGATTGCGGTCCAGGTTGGATGCATCAACGATGTTGATGACCACTTCCGGTTTCTGGTTGACCAGAAAATCCCGGGCCACCACCTCTTCCAGAGAATAAGCGGTCAGGGAATAAGTTCCGGGAAGATCAACAATATGGAGTCTAAACCCGTCACGCACATAGGTGCCTTCTTTTTTTTCAACCGTCACACCCGGATAATTTCCGACGTGCTGCCGTGATCCGGTCAGTTCATTAAAAAGGGTGGTTTTGCCGGAGTTCGGGTTTCCGGCCAATGCTACCGTTGGTGCCATATGTTACTCGACCTCCACTTCGATATAATCAGCTTCAGTGTTGCGCAACGTCAGGGTGGCGCCGCGGACTCTTAAGGCCACGGGATCATATAAAGGGGCACGCCCCTGGATTTTAATTTCCGTTCCCGGTACCAGACCCATATCGCGGATACGGCGTCCCAGCTCACCGCTAACCTTGATACTGGCAACCGTGCCCGCTTGATTATCGTGCATGTCACGCATATTTATTCGCATTTCGATTCACCCCTGAGGATATCCAAAAGTTAAAATCAAAAACTAAGAGTTAGTTATGCCAAACTTTATACGGTGTCAAGAAAAATATTAGGAATGGTAAATTTTTCTTGACAATTGCAAAAGTTTGTTGTACCTAACTTCTTCTTTTATAAATAGGAGGCAGGAGCTTGAAAAAACCAATTTTAGCTTTAACCGTCTTTATGCTTTTTCTTATTTCATTAACCGGGGCTGCATTTTGCGAGGAGCTGGTGGTCTATTCGGCCCGCAAAGACCACCTCATCCGCCCGCTTTTTGAAGCCTATACCAAAAAAACCGGAGTTAAGATCAACTACCTTACCGATCAAGCTGCTGTTTTAATGCAGCGGATCAAAGCCGAGGGCCAAACAACTCCCGCGGATCTCTTAATTACCGTTGATGCCGGAAACCTCTGGCATGCGGCGCAGGAGGGGATCCTGCTGCCGGTATCTTCCAAAATCCTTGCGGAAAATATCCCCGTTCATCTGCGCGATCCGGAAAACCAATGGTTTGGGTTATCCGTCCGCGTAAGGACCATTGTTTACAATCCCCAAAAAGTAACGCCCAACGAGCTGAGCACTTACGAAGGCCTGGCCGCGCCCAAATGGAAAGGCCGCTTGCTGCTAAGGACCTCTAAAAAAGTCTACAATCAATCACTGGTCGCGATGTTAATCACTGAAAACGGCGAGGCCAAAACCGAAAAAATTGTCAAAGGCTGGGTCGCCAACCTGGCGGCACCGCCATTTTCAAGCGACACCAAGGTTTTAGAGGCCATCGCCGCCGGCCAGGGTGACGTGGGCATTGTCAACACCTATTATGTCGGCCGACTTCTTAAAAAGAAACCAGACCTTCCGTTAACCATTTTTTGGCCAAACCAGAACACAAACGGCGTCCATGTGAATGTTTCCGGTGGCGGCGTCGTCGCCCACAGCCAACATAAAGCGGCCGCCATTAAGCTTTTGGAATGGCTTTCTTCCGAGCAGGCCCAGAACCTTTATGCGGATGTCAATCTGGAATATCCGGCCAACCCGCGCGTAAGTCCCGATCCAGTGGTTGCTGCCTGGGGCAAATTTAAACAAAATCCCAGCAATCTGGACAATACCGGTAAGTTCCAAACCAAAGCCATTCAACTGATGGATCGCGTCGGATATCGGTAAGCATTTAGATGCGCAATGCCACCTGCATAAACAACGAATATGTATGCCAACGCTCACGGTTTCCTGCCTGGCAAAAATTTGCCGGTTATCTGGACACCTGGAGATTCATCACCTGCGGCCTGGCTTTAACCGTGGCGTTGCCGTTATCGGTGATCTTATGGTCCTTTAACTATCAAACCCAGGAAATCTGGCAGCATCTGGCCCGGCATATGCTTGCGGATCTGTTGTTAAATACAGCCGTGCTTGCTGCCGGTGTGCTCACCGCAACGCTCATTTTAGGGGTCAGTCTGGCATGGCTGACGGGTGTATGCGATTTTCCGGGACGCAAAATATTTACCTGGGCGCTGCTGCTCCCGATAGCCATGCCGACTTATGTTCTGGCCTTTGTCACTGTGGGATTAATGGATTTCTCCGGTCCCGTGCAGACTTTTTTCAGAGCCTGGTTTCCGGCCAGCAAAGGTTGGTTTCCAAATGTACGTTCCGCAGGCGGCATTATAATCGTCATGTCACTGGCCCTCTACCCTTATGTTTATCTTCTGGCAAGAGGTGCTTTCAGAACCCAGGGCAAACGCGCAATGGAGGCCGCCCAGTCTCTGGGATGGAGCC
>Ga0255054_10002615_pt1 | contig 10204 bp, 10 predicted proteins | sample JV7_2_23_MG_FD_188634 | JGI IMG/M metagenome (GOLD analysis project Ga0255054, IMG submission 188634) | Seawater microbial communities from Jervis Inlet, British Columbia, Canada - JV7_2_23 | ecosystem: Environmental > Aquatic > Marine > Inlet | place: Canada: British Columbia | collected... | reverse complement strand
ATGCGGACATTCTGAATGAGATAAGTCTCTGCGCGCGCAGCAAAGGACAGGCAGACAAGACCAGCAAGCACCAGGATACGTTTCATTATTATTCCTTCATTCGAGTTTGGCTCTTTCCTGCTCGACAAGCCTGTTTCGGTCGTTGACGATCGAGCGAAATTCCCGGTTGTCCTGCAGGCCCTTCAGCGCTGGATCGCCGTCCAGATACCAGAATCGCCAGCCGGCGGCAATGATCTGCCGCAGCGCTCCCAAAGCTTCATCGTTCCTTCCCTCCAGGGCAAGGATTCTGGCTTCCTGGAATCGAAGCATCGGGTGTTCCAGTCCTTCGGATCTCAGAAAGATGAAGTAATCTTTAACCTCCTGCAGGAGCTCGAAACCGGCGACCGTATCACCAGTTGCCAGCAAAGCTACGGCAAGATCCATCGCTGCGACCTGCGGATCCCAAAAATGAACACCAGATGGCAGGAAGAGTGGGCCCTCGCCAGTTTCAGCTCCTTCGGCCAGCGGTTCCAGCAGTTGACGGACCCGATCATAATTGCCCGCCCTCGCCTCGGTGTGGGCGGCGGCAAGAATTATTCTATGCTCCTCGGGTCGTTTTTCCAGTGAGGCTCGGACGACGGCCAGCGCATCCTCTACACGCCCTTGAGCCAGGTAGGCAATGTACCGTTGATCGTCAAGCAGGCTCTCTGCTTCTTCATAGACTCCCAGATCGACCAGCAATGATCCCAATTCAAGTTTCGAGTTCGGGTCGTCTGGAGCTACGTCCAGTGACTGCCTGTACCAGTTGACTGCGTCGACCAAATCGCCGCTGGTCCACTTGATCCGACCGGTGCGTCGGAAGCCCAGCGGTCCGTCGGGAGCGATCTGTATCACTCTTTGAGACGCCTGCAGTGCTTCCGGAATACGACCCCTGATCCACCACTCAGCAGCCAGATTTGCGTTCACGATTGGCGACAGTGGATCGAGGGAAAAAGTACTCTGTAACGCCGCAAAAGCTTTCCGCGGTTGGGCGGCTTGATCATAGGTGACGTAGAGCCAGAGATGGGCGCGCGACAAATTCGGATTGAGGTCAATCGCGCGGATGAGGGCCGCTTCTGAGGCCAGCAGGTCGTGCTCGCACATCCTCAGAAGGCCTAGAGAAGCATGCGTTTCTGCCAAGAGCGGATCGAGCTGCAAAGATCTGTGAGCCAGGGGCAGCGCAAGCGCTATTTGTTGTTCTAATGGTTTGTCACCGAAGGCATAGTCACTCTGCAACAGTAGCGAATCAACCAAGCCGTTATAAGCCGGCGCATAAAGTGGATCGCGCTCGACAGCATCTTCGAAGTAACGCTGCGCCTGTGATAGTTCGAAGTTGGTTCGTTTCTCGAAATGAAATCGGCCCAAAAGGTATAGGTTATAGGCATCAATGCTGGCGGTACGCGGAACACTGGGTGTTGTGGCACCGTCTTTGGTCAGCCGTACTTGCAAGGCAGCGGCAATGGCCTTGGCGATTTCGTCCTGAATAGCGAAAATGTCGACTACCTTGCGATCAAAACTCTGGGACCACATTTGAAAACCGTCATCAGCATTGACCAGTCTGGCAGTCACTCGGACAGCATCCCCGGCGCGTCGCACACTGCCCTCTAAAAGGGTCGCTACACCCAGTTGTCGAGCAACATCGGCCGTTTCCACACCAGAACGCGAACCTGCAAACCGAAATGACGAGGTCCTCGCCGCAACGCGAAGGCCAGGCAAGCGGGCCAGCGCATTAATCAGCTCGTCCGAGATGCCATCGGAAAAGTACTGTTGTCCGGGATCGTCGGATGCATTGGTAAAAGGCAGCACAGCGACCGACGTCTGCGGCGGACCGTTGTTGATTTTCTGGCTGTCAGCCGTATCTGCCAGGTAGCCATACAGGAATATGCTCGCCCCACCTACGATTGCGAAAACCATTGAGAATGCAATACCGGACTTTAGACCTTTGAGACCACGTGATTTGTCAGCGGCATCCTGTTTGAGACCGTCAGCCGTAAAATCGAAGTGCCACGCAAGAACCAATATCAACGGAAAAGCAAGAATCAGAAGATACAGAACCAGGGTAATAGTCCAATTCGGCAAGAACAGAGCCGGTATGACCACATCTGCGATTTGCAGGATCAGCCAGGCACCGACGAGATACAGCCCGGCAACCCTGAATACTTTCCGGCGTCCGAGTTCTTCGAAGAATGAGGCCACTCAAAGACTCCCCTGTCAGAAGCAAAACACTATCACGACTCACGGAAAGTGCAGCGATTTTTCGATTAGTCCTCTCTATAATGGCCGGATGGGCGCGAAGAAGACCGTAAATCTCGAAAAGGCCATAGCCGATCTCGAAGCACTCGTTGAGGAACTCGAGTCGGGTGACCTGCCCCTCGAAAAGGCGATGAAAAAGTTCGAGGAGGGCATCAAGCTGACGCGCGGCTGCCAGGCCGCACTCAAGGAAGCCGAGCAGAAGGTTGAGATTCTTCTAAAGAATGCCGGCGGCGAGGAAGCGCTCGGAGATTTTGAAATAGAAGAATGAATCTGCAGGAGCCCCCTGCCGTCAGTCGCCCATCAATTCAAGCAACGCGACCACGGTCGACTCGACTCCTGCACGCACTGATGGTTCCGGCGCAATCTTGAACAAGGGTGAGTGGTGGCTCGGCACGAGCGGGCCACCAGCTTCCTCGGCGTCAAGGTCTTCCTGTGGTGTACCACCAATGCCCCAATAGACGCTGGTAATGTCCGGGTCAACCGTGAACATCGGAAAATCCTCGGCACCCATGCCCTGAGGCGGTTCCTCAAATAGTGCGTCGTCGCCCATCGCCTCGCTCCAGGCCATTTTCAAGCGCCGCGCGAGAACCACATCGTTTGAGGTCGGTGGGACACTTTCCTCGGAGACCGTCACCTCAGGCAGCTTGTCCTCGGGTAATCCGGCCGCTCGGCCGATATTCACGGCAATGCGTTCGATACCTTCCAGGAGGATTTCACGGGTTTCCTCATTCGTATTGCGCACCGTGAGCTGCAGGTGTGCCCGGTCGGAAATGATGTTGTGCTTGGTGCCTGAATGAAAGGAACCGACTGTCACCACGCCTGGTGCATGCGGAGCCAGTTCGCGAGATACGAGCGACTGTAATGCGACCACAATCTGGCTGCCTATAAGTACCGGGTCCTTGCCACGGTGCGGACTGGCGCCGTGCGCACCAACGCCGTGAACAACGATATCGACGGTATCGGCCCCGGCGTAAGCGGCACCCTCTGGTGCATCGATTTTACCAGCCGGGCTTCCAGCCCCGACGTGAAACGCCAGCGCGTAGTCGGGTTGACCAAATCGCTCCCAAACATTGTCGGCACGCATCGCCCGTGCGCCGATCACGCGCTCCTCGGCCGGCTGGACGATCAGCATCAACGTACCGCTCCACTGATCTTTGCGCGCGACCATTTGCCGCGCTGTACCAACCAGACTCGTGATATGAACGTCGTGACCGCAGGCGTGCATAACCGGCACGACATTGCCCGTGATCGGATCTTCTTGCTGAGCTTTCGACGCGTTCGGCAATCCCGATTTTTCTTCGACCGGCAATCCGTCCATATCGGCGCGCATCATGACAAGCGGGCCGTTGCCGTTCTCGAGCATTGCGACCACGCCGGTACCGCCAACATTCTCGGTAACCTCGAAGCCCGCATCACGCAGCTCTTTTGCCATGCGTTCGGCAGTCTGGAATTCGACGAGCGAAAGTTCGGGATTCTGATGAAAGTGATCCCACAGATTGGCGAGATAGTCGTCATAGTCTTGCTCGATGCTGTCAGCAAGTTCAGACGCATGCACAGTGGACACACAGACCAGAAGCACGCTCGCGAGCGCGATGAGGAATTTTTTCATGGATTAGCCCCGGTTATTTGAATTGTCGGGGCATTCTAGCGGATTTCGCCCGCGTAGCGGGCTCCTGCAGCATCGCTCCTAGGTGGTGCCCTGCAGGCGCGTAATCAGCGCTCTCAGGAAGACCTTGTTGAAACGAAGCTGGCAGTCCGACGATACCTGCTCCATCAGCGTTGAGCTGACGCGCAAGATCGTTACCGCGCCAAACCCCTGAATCGAAGCCTGGCGCTTCGCGCCGCGAACATAACTCGTTTCGCCGAAACAGTCGCCGCTGGACAAACTTCCAATATTGTTGCCATTGGCCTGCACCTGCACAGTGCCGGTGACGATAATGTAGAAGCGATCGTCAATTTCGCCTTCTCTGACGATGTCCTCTCCGTCCCTGTACTCGTGCCAATCGGATGCGCGCAACACTTCCCAGATTTCGGCATGCGAGAATTCGTGGAAGAACGTTAACGACCGAAGCACATCGAAGTGCTCCTGGTTATCGAGGCTGTTGTACTTCTGGCGCAGATCCTTGTAGACACGCGTTAGCTCAGCGGCCATCGCGGCGCCGCTCGACAGGCGCTTGTCCGGTTCTTTCTGCATCGTGGTCGCGACGACGTCTTCGAGTTCCGTGGGAAGATCTTCACGATATGTGTGGATCGGCGGCGGTGTTGCGTAGACAATCAGATGCAACAACTTGGAGAGATTGTCAGCACGGAACGGGCGGAATCCGCTCAGCAACTCGTACATAACCGCGCCGAGCGAATAGAGGTCCGATCTCGAAGTGAGTTCTTCGGACTGCACCTGCTCAGGTGACATGTAACTAGGTGAGCCGGCGATACCCTCGATGCGCGAGGCTTCCGAGTCACTAACAATCGCTATGCCGAAGTCGATGATACGAACGTCATTGTCGTTCGTCAGCATCACATTCGACGGTTTGATGTCGCGATGGATAACACCTCGTCCGTGCGCGTAGTGCAGAGCCTTTGCACATTTGTAAATGATCTCTACGACGTCATCGACGCGCAGCAGGTTGTCGGGACGACAATACGCTGCCAATGTGCGCGCGCCCTGAATGTGTTCGGTGACGACGTAGTACTTGCCGTCCTCTTCACCCGCGTCGTAGATCGGCATGATATTCGGATGCTGCAGCATGCCGACCATGTGGGCTTCATTGAAGAACATCTTGCGGGAGATCTTCGCGCGTTCGACATCGGGGTCTTCCTCGATGTTGTACACCTTAACGGCGACGTCGCGATGGTAGTACGGATCGTGCGACAGGTAGACCATGCCCGTACTGCCCTTGCCTATTTCGTTAACGATGACGTATTTGCCGATCTTCTCGGGCATGCCACTTGGGCGCTCAATATCGCTGACTGGGCTGGCCATATCGTCTCACGTTAGGTCATAAGCCACCCGTACAAAGCTAATAAAATAGCGGCATACAGGGCGGCCACGAGGTCATCCAGCATAATTCCGAGGCCCCCGCCCAGTCTGTGATCCAGGTCCCGAATCGGCCATGGTTTGACAATATCGAAGGCCCGAAACAGCAAGAATCCCAATACCCAGGCCGTAATGGTGTTTGGGGCCACAAGAAGTGTAACGAACATGCCCGTTATTTCGTCCCAGACAATGCCACCGTGGTCATGAATACCAAGTCGTCGAGAACTCTCCCCACAAATCCATATGCCTGACAAGAACAGCAAGGCGGCGCACCCAATCTGCGTTATCAGGCCCAAATCCAGCGTAAACCAGGCCAATGCGACGCCGAGAAGTGAGCCCACAGTTCCGGGGGCGAGTGGCGTCAGGCCCGCGCCAAATCCGAACGCCAGAACATGCACCGGATCGGTCAGAACACGTCGCGAGAGTTTTTTCTCCAGGTCGCTCATTGAAAATGACGGTAACCGCTGTCGTCGTACTTCACGATGCCACCTGCATCACGGCAAATAAGTTGATCGCCCTGCATCACCTGTCCGATCGCGGTAATGCGTAAGTCACTCATATCCGGCAACGCGCTGTCGGCCGCTGTGAAACACAATTCGTAATCGTCGCCACCGGAGAGTGCAAAGCGCCGTTGCCCGTCCTGGTCGAAGGACGAAGCCAGAGCGTCCGAAATCGGCAGATCATCAAGATTGATTTCCGCGCCTACACCGCTGGCCGACAGTAACTTTTTGAGGTCACCAAACAGACCGTCGGAGATATCGATCGCTGCACTCGCTCGCCCTGCAAGCGACTGCCCGAAATCCACTCGGGCTGTTGGCCGCAAAAAGCGACTCGACAAGTACTCATCAGGCTTGCCCGCCGACAACAACGCAAGTCCGGCGGCCGCATCGCCGATTGTTCCGGTTACGAAAATCGTGTCGCCTGCTACCGCACCCGATCTGAGAATTGCTGCACCTGCCACCACGTCACCCGTGATTTGCACACTGACAACGATGTGATCGCCCTGCGTCGTGTCACCACCCACCAACGATATATTGTGCTCGGTAGCCGCTTTGTGCAGACCCTCTGCGAACTCCGACAACCATTCCTCGTTCGACTCGGTTATGGTCAGCGCGAGCGTCATCCACCTCGGTCTACCCCCCATGGCTGCAATGTCAGAAAGATTGACTGCAACCACCCGATAACCAAGATCAGCTGCTTTGATATTGTCAGGGAAGTGCACACTGGCAACGAGTGTGTCTATGACCGAAATTAGTTCGCGCCCGGGATCAGGTTGCAGCACAGCGCCATCATCGCCAATGCCCTTGGTCACGCCGCGTGCGTCGTCCGCTCGAACGAAGAAGCGCTGGATTAATTCGAACTCATCCACTGCCCAGGTGGCCCACTAGGCTTGCATCTCCGCACTGCGCGTCGATCGCGCCGCGAGGTCGAGGCATGCGTTGATGTATTTATGGCCGTCCAGTGCACCGAAACGCTTCGCGAGATTGACGCCCTCGTTAATCACGACCCGATATGGAACATCGACACGCGACTCGAGTTCGTACATGCCTATCAACATTACCGATAGCTCAACAGGGTCGAGTTGCTCCAGCGGCCGGTCAATTAATTCATCGATCTTCTTTTCCAGCTCCGCCTGAGTTTCACAAATGACCGGCAATGCCTCGTCGAAAAATTCTTTGTCGACGCGGTCGTAAGCGGCTTGCTCATGAAACTGCTCGAGTAATTCGGAACACCCATGCCCGGCAAGCTGCTTTTGATACAAAGCCTGCACGAGTAATTCGCGAGCGCGCGTCCGGGCGCCTGTTGAACCGGCATTGGTCATTGTCGTTTCCGAGCTGCGCCTCTAGTCGAGACTTCGAAGTGTGTTGACCATCTGTATGACCGCAAGTGTCGCTTCTTCGCCCTTGTTGCCGGCCTTGGTGCCTGCGCGTTCGATGGCCTGTTCGATCGTGTCAACTGTCAATACCCCAAAACCGACCGGAACGCTGTGCTTTCGGGCTGCGGCAGCGATGCCGCGAATACACTCGCCCGCCACATAATCAAAGTGCGGCGTACCGCCACGAATTACCGCACCCAATGCGATGATGCCGTCGAAGCGCCTCAATGCCGCTACTTTGTCCACCGCAATGGGCATCTCGAATGAACCCGGCACACGAATGATCTCGATGTCGGTATCCGCTGCACCGTGCTGTCGCAGACAATGCACCGCTGCCTTTAGCAACGAGTCGACGATGAAATCGTTGAAACGGGCGGCAACGATCGCAATTCGCGCGTCGCGAACGATCAGGTCCCCTTCCGTTGTTTTTATCTTGTCCATGTATCGTGACTATTCTTCGACGTATTCAGTGATTTCGAGGTCGAATCCCGAAATCGCATGCATGTGCTTGGGTGCTGATAATACACGGATTTTGGACAACCCGAGATCCCGCAGAATCTGCGCGCCCACACCGTACGTACGCAATACAGCATCGCCACTCCGTCGATGCGTCAAGTCATCGTGGTGCTGGTCGATGCCTTCGACGGCATCCATGAAATCGCGCGATGTTTCCTGATCACGAAGCACAACGATAACGGCGACATCTTCTTTCGCGATGCGCTCGATAGCGCTGTCGAGCGGCCAGCCCAGTGAACGACTCTGTACGCCGATGACATCGCCCAGTGTGTCCTGCAGGTGCACGCGAACGAGCGGGTTATCGGTCGTGCTCAAGTCGCCTTTAACGAGAGCAACATGTACAGCACGATTCACGAGGTCGTCGTAGCAAACCATCGTGAATTCGCCATGACTTGTACTTATTATCTGTTCACCAATACGCTCTATATTGCGTTCTTTTTCCAGCCGATAATGAATCAGGTCGGCAATCGTGCCGATTTTGATGTCATGCGCGCGCGCAAACTTCTCGAGGTCCGGTCGCCGCGCCATCGTGCCGTCGTCGTTCAAAATCTCGACGATCACAGCTGCTGGTTCGAGGCCCGCAAGCCTCGCGAGATCGCAACCCGCTTCCGTGTGGCCTGCCCGCGCCAGCACACCGCCCGGCTGGGCCATTACCGGAAAAATGTGCCCGGGCTGGCTCAAGTCCTCAGGCCCGGCTGATGCTGCAACCGCAGCCTGAATAGTGCGCGCGCGGTCGTGCGCCGAGATTCCGGTTGTGATGCCTTCGGCCGCCTCGATCGATATCGTGAAGTTCGTTGTGTGGCGCTGATCCGTCTCGGTCACCATGAGTGGCAACCGCAGCTGTGCGCATCGTTCGCGAGAGAGCGTCAGGCAAATCAGGCCGCGGCCATGTGTGGCCATGTAGTTGATGTCCTCAGGGCGTACCTTTGCCGCCGCCATGATCAGGTCGCCTTCATTCTCGCGACTCTCATCGTCGACCATGATGACCATCTTGCCGGCCTGGAACTCGGCGATGAGCTCTTCAATATCGCTGAACGCAGCTTCCATCGCAGCAGGGTGTAAGGTTGGGTTGTCAGACATAGCCGTGTTCTCTCAGGAATTCCATGGATACTCCGTCGTCATTTTTCGCGATGAGCCGCTCGATGTAACGAGCCAGCAAATCGACTTCGATATTTGCCGTCGTGCCGACGGTGTAGTCCCCGATGATTGTAGCCTCTGCGGTGTGCGGGATGATATTTACTTCGAAGGCATTCCCCAACACTTCGTTGACAGTAAGACTGACACCATCGACCGTGACAGATCCCTTTTTCGCGACATAACGGGCTAATTCGGGCGCGATCTCTATCGTCAGACGGATCGAGCGCGCATCGCCCTCTTGCTTTACGACACTGCCCACACAATCCACGTGGCCGCTGACCAGGTGGCCACCGAGCCGGTCACCAAACGCGAGCGCCGGTTCGAGGTTAACCGCGTCGCCCACCTGGAGATTACTGAGTGCGGTAACGTCGAGTGTCTCGACCGACACGTCCGTGTCGAACCCATCGTCATGTAACGCGACGGCCGTCAGACAAACGCCGTTAACCGAGACGCTCTCGCCTGTCCCGTAGCTTGCCCATGGCATGTCCGCCGAGCGGACCGACAAGCGCACGTCGCCACCCCGTCGTTCGATGGCGGATATGCTGCCTTTTGCCTGAATGATTCCTGTGAACATCGTCTTAAGCCTTGATTCGTGCCGTAATGCGGGTATCTGATCCGACGCGGCGTACGTCGATGATATCAAGAGTCTTTCGGTCGGCCAGTTCCGTCCACATCGGCGTCTCAAACATGCCCATTGTCTCACTGCCCATGATATGCGGCGATTGATAGATCACCAGCTCGTCCACAAACCCATTGCTCATGAGATTGCCTGCGAGCGCCGGCCCGGCTTCAACCAGAACATCATTGACCTCGCGCCGCGCCAGGTCGCCAAGGACCTCGGCTGCATCAACGTGACCCTGGTTCTGACCGACCATGACAACTTCGACGCCGGCGTCGATGAGTGTTTGCTGCTTCTTGTCGTTGATGCAATAGATGATCGTTTTGCCCGGCAGCGCCAGCATTTCAGCCGACAACGGCATGCGGAGGTCGTTATCGAGGACCACCCGTAACGGCTGCCTGTCGCCTACGTCGAGCGATGCATCGCGCACTGTAAATGAAGGGTCGTCGGCAAGCACCGTCCCTATGCCGGTCATGATTGCGCCCGAACGAGCGCGCAACTTCTGCACGTCTGCGCGCGCTTCTGCGCCAGTGATCCATTGGCTTTCGCCACTCGACATGGCAATACAACCATCGAGGCTGGACGCCATTTTCAGGCGCACAAAGGGCTTGCTTCGCGTCACACGACTGATAAACCCGCTCAGGAGCTTCTCGACCTCACCCTGCAGCAACCCAACTCGTGTCTGAATACCGGCGTCGGTGAGTGCTGCCAGCCCATCGCCGTCCACTTCGGGGTTAGGATCCTCAAGGCC
>Ga0255054_10002614_pt1 | contig 10208 bp, 8 predicted proteins | sample JV7_2_23_MG_FD_188634 | JGI IMG/M metagenome (GOLD analysis project Ga0255054, IMG submission 188634) | Seawater microbial communities from Jervis Inlet, British Columbia, Canada - JV7_2_23 | ecosystem: Environmental > Aquatic > Marine > Inlet | place: Canada: British Columbia | collected... | reverse complement strand
CGCCTTCGTCATCACGTTGGACGCGCTCAACTTCGGCTCGGGGTACTTCCCCCACCTGAGGAAGCAGCCCGGCCTCTCCGGCTATCTCACCGTTGCCACCTCGCTCCGCGAGCGTTTCGCGGCGAAGGGTCCGTGGAGCGCCGAGGATCTGCTGCGGCTCACCGCCGCCGACTGCGCCCGCCTCTTTGGCCAGGACCCCGAGCCCGGCGTCGATGAGCTGATGGGGCTCTTCGCAAGAGCGCTCCGCGATTTGGGGCGCTTTCTCCTCGAACACCACGGCGGCCGCTTCGAGGGTCCGTTCGAGGTGGCCGCGGGCTCTGCCGAGCGGCTGGTTCGCCAGCTCGCGACGATGGAGTTCTACAGAGACGTGGCCCGCCACGGCGAGCTCGAGGTGCCGTTCTACAAGCGCGCCCAGATCACCTGCCTGGACCTGGGCAACGCACTCGGCGGGGAGGGGCTCGGTCGTTTCGGCGATCTCGATCGGCTCACCCTCTTCGCCGACAACCTGGTCCCCCACGTGCTCCGGATGCTCGGCGTGCTCGTCTACGATCCGCGGCTCGTCGCGCGCATCGAGGAGGGGGAGCTGATCGAGTCCCAGAGTGTCGAGGAGGTGGAGATCCGCGCCGTAGCGCTCCACGCCGTGGAGCGGCTGAGCGAGTCCTGCGCGCGACGTGGCTTCGAGGTGCGCCCCCGCGAGCTCGACGGGATTCTCTGGAGCCGTGGACAGCTTCCGGACATCAAGGCTCGCCCCCGCCACCGCACCCGGTGCACCTTCTACTGAAGACAGCTCCGTTGCGCACTGTCCGGGACGATTGGCTAAGCTGCTCTCTCCACTCGTCACCGAGTCGAAGAGGGAGCGAGTACTGATGGCCGCCAAGAAGAAGACCCGCCGGAGCAGCGCCAAGAAGGCCACCCGAAAGAGCACGACCGCAAAGACGACCCCGCGGAAGGTCGCCAGGAGCAAGGCGCCCAAGGCCAAGAAGGCCACAGCGGGAAAGAGATCGACGAAGGCTGCGGACGTCGTCTACTCGGATCTCCGCAAGATCGCCCTCGCGCGGGCGCTCGGCCGGCGCTGATCGTCTGCGCCCGGAACGGTGGCGCCCTCCTGAGAGAGAACGCGGGAGATCTTGCGGAGGCGCGACGGGAAGGCCACGCTCCGCGCTCGGGAAGCTGATGGAACGTCGCGGCCCGCTCTCCGGTGTCACCGTTCTGGATCTGACCCGCGTGCTGGCGGGTCCGTATTGCACCATGGTGCTGGCGGACCTGGGCGCTCGAGTCATCAAGGTCGAGCGACCGGGTGATGGGGATGACGCGCGGTCCATCGGTCCCTTCGTCAGAGCGAAATCGGCCTACTTCATGTCGCTGAACCGCGGCAAGGAGAGCATCTCCCTCGACCTCCGGGATCCGGCCGATCGGGAAGTCTTCGAGAAGCTGCTCCCCCGCGCCGACGTCCTGGTCGAGAACTACCGGGCCGGGGTCATGGAGAAGATGGGCTACGGCTGGGAGACGCTGCACGCTCGGCATCCCCGCCTGATCTACGCCGCTGCCTCGGGCTTCGGCCACACGGGACCCTACGCAGAACGTCCCGCCTACGATCTGGTGGTACAAGGCATGGGTGGGCTGATGAGCCTGACCGGTCAGCCCGGATCGGGACCGACGCGGGTAGGCACCTCCATCGGCGACATCGCCGCCGGCCTCTTCACCGCCATCGGGGTCAATGCGGCGCTCTACCACCGGGAGCTGACCGGCGAGGGTACGAAGATCGACGTGGCCATGCTCGACTGCCAGGTGGCACTCCTGGAGAACGCCATCGCGCGCTACGTCGCGACCGGTCAGGTGCCCGGCCCTCTGGGCTCGCGACATCCGTCGATCACTCCTTTCGAGGCCTTCGCGAGCGCCGACGGGCACTTGATCATCGCCGCGGGGAATGACGGCTTGTTTCGAAAGCTCTGCGATGTCCTGGGACGTCCCGAGCTGGCGGGCGACCCGCGCTTCTGCAGCAACGAGGCGCGAACCGACAACGCCGACGCACTCAAGACCGAGGTCGAGGGAACTCTCCGCGAGCGCTCCCGCTCCGATTGGCTCTCAGCCTTCGAAAGCGCCGGCGTTCCCTGCGGTCCCATCAACGACATTGCGGAGGTGATGTCGGATCCGCAGGTTGCCGCCCGCAACATGGTGATCCGCGTGCGGGATGGGGTGGCGGGCGAGATCTCGATGCCGGGCAATCCGATCAAGCTCTCCGCGTTCGAGGATCCCCCGACGCGGGAGCCGGCACCCGCTCTCGACCGCGATCGCGAACGCTTGCTCGAAGAGCTGGGAGAATGAGCAGGCTCTCTGGGATCAGCGCCAAGATCAGCGGCGCGAGCGACTTCACGAGCTGACGATGTGGAGGAGCTCGGGCATCGCTTCGATCACGTGGTCCGGCTCTTCGGCGCGCTCCACCTGGTTCGGGAGGTCTGTGATCAGCACGGCCGTCATTCCCAGGGCCTTGGCTCCCACCACGTCGAACTCCGGTGCGTCCCCCACGAAGACCACCTCCTCCGGCGCCACGTCTCCCGCCTTGCCCAGGGCGTGGCGGTAGATTCCCGGATGCGGCTTGCAGGAGCGGGCTTCCTCGCTGGTGGTGACGGCGTCGAAGTAGGGGCCGAGACCCAAGCGCTCCCAGAGCGGGCGGAACTGGTCATCGTCGATGTTGCTCACGACTCCCAGGTGTAGGCCCCTTCGGCGCAGGGCGGCGAGGGTCTCGCCGACTCCCTCCCTGGGTTGAACTGTGGCGAGGCCGACCTCGCTCTGGCCTTCGTACAGGCCGGGCTCGTCGATCTGGTCGGGATCTGCCCCGAGCGCGATGAGCAGATCGACGTGGGCTTCTCCGAAGAGATCCCGGTGGAGGTAGAAGGGGCGGGGGAGGAACTCCGCCATCTTCCTCGCGATGATGGTGCGGTAGATCCGGCGAATCTCCTCCATCGGTGCGTTGATGGCGTGGCGTCTTGCCAGCTCCTGGAGCATCCGGTCGAAGTAGGGACGCACCTCCGCGTAGCTAAAGAGGGTTCCACCGAGGTCGAAGAAGACGGCGCGGTGGCGCAAGGCACCTCCAGGGAATTCGGGCAGTGCGAATTGTAGCCGAGAGCTCGGTGATTTGACTGGCAGCTGTTGATCGTCTACTCTCGCTGTTTCGCGGTACCGCGGTTCCCGCGGCCCCTCCTGCGGCTTTCCCGTCCCCTCTGGGCCGAGACCGACGAGACTGAGGTTGTGCGATGCGGTCGCTCGACGAGATCGAACCGGGGGCTCAGTGCACCCATAAGAATACCGGCCTTCGCTACAGCGTCGTGGAAGTCGGAGAGGACGAGGTGTTGCTCGCGGCCGCATCCGAGGAGCTGCAGGACCTGGTGGTTCCCAGCGTTCTCTTCCTTACCGAGTTCGTCCTGGGCGAGCGCTACCACGCGAGCCGTTCCCGAGGGCGTGGGCGTACCCGCGCCCGGAGGGCCGCCGGCCCGACGCCGGCTCCCACCGGACCGAAGTCGAAGGGCCGGATCAAGAAGATGGTGCGTGATCGCGGCTTCGGATTCATTCGCGGGGACGACGGCAAGGAGGTCTTCTTTCATCGCTCCGGTATGAACGGATCCGACTACGACTCGATCTCCGAAGGGGACAACGTCGAGTACGTCATCCAGGAAGGCCCTCGCGGCGCTCGCGCCGAGCACGTCCGGCAGATCCCTCCCGAGGTCGCCTAGCCGTCTCCGTCCTGGTAGCGGTGGACGATGGGTAGTCTCCGACCCCTTCCGAATGCCTTCGCGGATACCCGCAGCACCAGCGGGGCCTGGCGCCGCTTGTACTCGTTTCGGTCGAGGCGCCTGACGATGGCCTGGGTGACTTTCGGGGAGGTTCCCTCGGGCGGGCGCACGCTCGCGGCGCCGAGCCCACCCTCGATCGCCTGCTGGAGAACCTGGTCGAGTACCTCGTAAGGAGGCAGGTCGTCGCTGTCGAGCTGGTTCGGCGCGAGCTCCGCCGAGGGAGGCTTGGAGATGGTGCTCGCAGGTATGCGTTCCCCGTTCTTGTTGGCGTGGTGTGCCAGGGCGTAGACGTCGCGTTTGTAGACGTCACCCAGCACCGCGAGACCCCCCACCATGTCTCCGTAGAGGGTGCAATAGCCGATCGAGAGCTCGCTCTTGTTCCCGGTGGCCAGCACCAGCCGCCCCTCGGCATTGGAGACGGCCATCAGGATCGAGCCGCGAATCCGCGCCTGGATGTTCTGCTGGGCCACGCCGTAGTCGCTGCGCTTGCCGAAAAGCTCGGCGAAGACGCCGAGGAAGGCGTCGTAGATCGGGTCGAGCTTCACGGTTCGGATCTCGATTCCCAGGTGCTTCCCCAGTGCCAGGGCGTCTCTCACGCTGTGTTCCGAGGAGAAGGGGCCGGGCATGGCGATCCCCACGATGCGATCGCTTCCCAGCGCCTCGACGGCCAGGTGTGCGGTGACCGCCGAGTCGATTCCACCGGAGAGCCCGACGACGGCGCCGGGCGGAAGGCCCTGCTTGCGGAAGTAGTCGCGGATTCCGAGCACCAGGGCCGCTTCGAGTTGGGCGATTCGCTCCGGCTCGACGATCTCCTCGGGGATCTGTCCCGATCCTCCGTCCCGCAGTTCGACGATCTCGAGGGCCGGTTCGAAGAGCGGCAGCGATGCGCGACACTCTCCCTCCGCGTCCACGACGAAGGAGGCCCCGTCGAAGATCAGCTCGTCGTTGCCTCCCACTTGATTGGTGAAGACGATGGGAACGCGGTGGCGCGCGGCGAGTTCCGCGAGCACCCGGCGCCGCTCGGCGGGCTTGCCGACGTGCCAGGGTGAGGCGGAGATGTTCAGCACCAGATCGGCGCCCGCCTTGACGAGGTCCCCGACTGGATCCGCCGGGTAGGGGATCTCCCCGATCCAGGCGTCCTCACAGATCGTGAGACCGAGGAGAGAGCCGCGGTCTCGCGCGGCGACCGGCTCGCGCCGGTCGGCCGGGATGAAGTAGCGGTTCTCGTCGAAGACGTCGTAGGTCGGCAGCAGGCTCTTCGCCTGGACTGCCACCTGCTTGCCACCGCGCAGCAGGACGGCCGCGTTGGCGAGACGCTTGGAGCCGCCTCCTTCCGCCGGGACGGCGACGCCCAGAACCAGGTCGATCCCTCGCGAGGCGGGCGCCAGGGTCTCGAGCTCGGCGATCTGATCGCGCACGAAACCGTCGCGCTCGAGCAGATCCATCGGCGGGTATCCGGTGAGGACCAGCTCCGGGAAGACGGCGATCTCTGCGCCGCCGGCTTCGGCCCGGGCCGCTGCTTCCTCGACGAGTTTCCGGTTGCCGGTGAGGTCTCCGACCGTCGGGTTCAGCTGGGCGATGGCAAGGCGCACGGGACGAGGATCGGTGCCGTGCTCTCCTCCGTCAATCCCCAGCCCTGTCGACTCTGCTCGCCTTCAAGTGGGGACGTTGTTGAACGTTCAACTTCTCCGCGCCCCTCGGAAATCGAGAGGGGAAGGCGGGTTTCGAACAAGTTGAACGTTCAACAACGTCCCCACTGGGCTAGGCTGGTGCGGTGTCAGATGACAGTGTCGAGATCATCGGTCCGAGCTCGAGCTTCTACATCTCCCAACGCCTCAAGCTCCACTACGTGGATTGGGGCAATAAGGCCGCGCCTCCGCTGCTTCTGATCCACGGCGGCCGGGACCACGCCCGCAGCTGGGACTGGGTCGCCCGGGACCTGCGACGCGACTACCACGTGATCGCCCCGGATCTCCGGGGTCATGGAGACAGTGCCTGGGCCAAAGATGGATCGGACCTTCAGCTGGAAGTTCGACAACTACGTGCGCGCTTTCCTCGACGGGTAGGAGCCCGATCCCAGAGTGCCCTGGTTCAGCTACCACGGAGGTCATAGCGGCGAGTTCTCCCGCCACGCGGCCGGCTCCCTGGAGGACGTCGTCCGGAGCGCCATCCGGGCGGGCTTCTCGATCTATGGGCTGTCCGAGCACGCTCCGCGCTATCGCGTAGAAGATCTCTTTCCCGACGAGGCCGACCTCGGCGTCGAGGATCTCGCGCGGACCTTCGAGAGCTATGTGAGCACGGCGCTGGCGCTTCGCGATCGCTATGCCGATCGGATCGAGCTTCTGGTCGGATTCGAGAGCGAGGTTCTCCCGGTGCAGGGCTGGGCGGAGCAGATGTGCGAGCTCCGCCGCCGGCATCCGGAATTCGACTACGTGGTCGGGAGCGTTCACCACGTGGGCGGCGCCAGTATCGACATGACCCCTGAACTCACCGCGAAGGTGGCCGAGGAAGTGGGCGGCAGGGATGCTCTCGAGCGCCTCTACTTCGAGCGGGTGGCCGAGATGGTCGAGCGGCTACGTCCCGAGATCGTCGGTCACTTCGACCTGATCCGGAAGTTCGAAGGGTTCGGGACGAGCTTCGGTCCCGGGATCTGGAAGCACATCGAGCGAGGCCTCGAGGTGATGCGGGCCGTTGGGGCCATCCTCGACGTGAACGCGGCGCCGGTCCGCCGGAGGATGGGCCCGGTCTACCCCCTGCCCCCTCTGCTGGAGCGCGCCTGCGAGATGGGGATCCCCGTGACCCTCGGCGACGACAGCCACGGGCCCGCGGAGGTGGGAGTCGGGCTCGGCGCCTGCCTGCAGGCGATCCAGCAGGCCGGATACCACTGCGTCCACTACCTCACCAGGGAGCGCGGCGAGGTTCACCTCGAGTCCGCACCCCTCGATGCCGTGCGTCCCCAGCTTCGAGGAGAGAGGTCGGGTCAGGGGTAGAGGACCAGCAGCACATCGCCGAAGGCGGCGGGGCGCCGCTCACCCTCGATCTCGAAGACCATGTGCATCGCGGCGCGGACCCCGCCACCCTTGATTTCCCGCACCTTCGTCACCGTCGCTCTCATCCGCACCCGGTCTCCGGCGTGGACGGGCGAGCGCAGCCGCACCCTCTCGATGCCCGGATTCACCAGGATCCGCGCGCCCTTCACCTCGAGGATGTCGCGGAGCAGCCGGGGCGCCAGGGACAGGGTGAGGTGGCCGTGGGCGATGGTTCCGCCGAATGGTGACTCTCGCCGCGCCCGCTCCGGATCGGTGTGGATCCACTGGTCGTCACCGGTGACAGCGGCGAAGGCGTCGATTCGCTCCTGGCCGATCTCGAACCAGTCGGAGGCTCCGAGTTCCTTGCCCACCAGGGACTTGAACGACGCGATGTCGGGAACCACCGTTCGCGCAGCCATGGGAGAACTTGGGCTCCTTGGGGTCAGTCGAGGGACGGCGGATCCTACCATCCTCGCCGGGGGCCGCCCAGCATCGCCTCAGCCTATCGGGGGAACGCCTCGGGAAGTCCGCCGTCCACCGGAAGGGTGGCGCCGGTGGTCGGCGTGGCATTGCTGGCGAAGAAGACGACGGCGTTTCCGACGTGACGCGCCCTCACTCGCGTGCGCAGCAGATTTCTCTGCCGGTAGAACTCCGGTAGTGCGTCGGCGTCAATTCCGCGGCGCCGCGCCCGGTCGGGTCCCACGGTTTCCCAGAGGCCCGAGCGCACGTCGCCCTCGTCGAAAATCGCGTCGGCGTTGATCAGGTTGACCCGCACTCCGAGCGGCGCCAGCTCGATCGCAGCGATCTTCCCGATCTGGTGGGCGGCGGCCTTGCTCGCGCTGTAGGCGCCGAAGTCCTTGCCCGGGGCGAATACGTTCTTCGATGAATTCACCACCACGTGTCCACCGGTTCCCTGGAGCCGAAAGATGCGTGCGGCCTCCCTGATGGTGTTCAGGACTCCCAGGTAGTTCACTTCGGCGACGCGACGCGCCTCGTCGCCGGAGAGCTCCTCGATGGGTGAGACCAGAGCGATTCCCGCGTTGGGCACCACGACGTCGACGCCGCCGTAGGCGACGCAAGCGGCATCGAAACCATCGCGCACCGACGCCTCGTCCGTCACGTCGACCTCCAGACCCGCAGCCGACCCGGTGCCGTGTCTGGTTTCGAGCCGGGCCGCTGCCTCCCGCGCCTGCTCTACGTCGAGGTCCGCGAGCACCACGTGGGCTCCCGCCGCGGCGCACACGTCCGCCACGCCGAGGCCAATGGCGCCGGCTCCTCCGGTCACGAAGACCACCTGGCGCTCGAGAGAGCGCTCGGTGGAGTTCCCGAGCTTCGCCCTCTCCAGCGTCCAGACCTCCACGTCGAAGAGATCCGAGGGCGATGCCGCTTGGTAGCGGCCCACGGCCTGGGCCAGGGCCTTTGCGGGCAGGGTATGCTCGGTGATGTCGGCGGCGATGCGGGCCTCCTTCTTCGATCTTCCGAAGCACAGGGCACCGGCCCCGGGGAGCAGCACGACCCGTGGCGCGGAGTCGGGTCTGGCCGGGATCACTGCCTTCGCCTTCGCGTGCGCCTCGAAGTAGGCGTCGTAGTCTCGCCGGTACTCCAGAACGGCGCGGCCGAGGCGTTCGGCCAGACGATCGGGCTCCTCCCAGTGCGGGTCATCGACGTAGAGGGGGAAGGCCTTGGTCCAGATCACGTGATCCGGTGTCAGCGGGCCCTGTCGGACCAGCTCCCGCGCCTCCTCGCTCGAGCAGAATTCGAGGATCGCCGGGTCTCCGCGCCACTCCATCACCCAGCGGCGGTGGGGGTGGTCCTCCTCATCGGTCTTCTCGGCGAGTAGCCCGCGCAGGATCGGGGCCGTCGCCGCGACCCGTGCTTCCGGTGAGCTCCTCACCGTCGACCCGGGGCGCGCGGTGAGGAGCGGGCGACTGCTCGCCTTGCGAGCCAAGAACTGTTCGCAGAGGTCGACGAGCTCGATGTGAAGCTCGTAGCTGATGCGGGCATCGTCGGCGAAACTGCACAGTCCGTGCCCGAGCAGCACCGCGCCCTGCACACCTGGCTGTTTCTCCACCGCCTCGGCCACGACCTTCGCCAGCGGCAGGCCGGGCATGATGTACGGAATCACCACGACCCGCTCGCCCAGGGCTTCTCGTACCAGCGCCTCGCCTTCGGGCTGGTTCGTCAGCGTGAGCACAGAGTCGGCGTGGGAGTGGTCCACGAAGCGGTGGGTCAGGAAGGCGTGGAGAAGCGTTTCCACCGAGGGACTCGGGGAACTCGCATCGAGGAGGTGGGTGCGAAGCTGGTTCTCCATCTCTTCGTCGGAGAGGCGGTCGAGCCCGCGCAGACGGCGGAGACCGCCGAGATCCAGGCCCGGCAGGTCCCGTGGCTCGATGGCGTCGAGGGAGGTGCCCGACCGTTTGACGAAGAGGACGTCGACGACGTCGCCGAGCAGAGTGGTCCGAGTCGCCTTCAACGAGGTGTTGCCGCCGCCGTGCAGCACGAGATTCGCGTCGGACCCGATCAGCCGCGATGTGTAGACGCGCAGCGCGAGGTCCTCGCCGTGATGCTCTCCGAAGCGTTCGATTGCATCCCGCGCGCCGGCCTTCGTCCAACGGCTCTTCATGGGCGCCCGAAGATAGCAGGATCAGGCGCGTTCGATGGACATCACCTCGTACCAGGTCTCGGACTCGGTGCGCTGTCAAACCACCTGTTCGCGGGGCAGCCTGAGCGGGAACCGACCCCCCAGGCGAGTCTGTCAGCGGCAGCCACCCCACCCCCTCTCCGCGACGCGAAGGAGGCCACAGCGCACGTGCCGATGCCGAGCCACCTGGTCCCGGACAGGCAGGTGCGGGCCAGAGGCCCTCTCGCCGATGCGAGCGGCTTGCCGATCTTCTGCGGATTCCCGCGAATCTGAACGCGCCTCAAGTCCCTCAATTTGAACCAGATTCATACCGATGAGTAATCCTCCGAGGAGGTTGCCCGTGGCCGAGTTCCAGATCAGGGAATACGCATTGCGGATGGCGAGGGAGGAGGTACTCGCCCTCGTTGCCGACGGGCGACTCTCCTGGGAGGATCTTCACGCCCGGCTCGAGCCCGGCGAGATCTCGGTGCTCCACGAGATGACCCCTTCCGTCAACTGGTACCCGGTCGCCGCTTACGACCGGCTTCTGACCACCCTGATGGACGTGGAAGGTGGCGGATCCAATGAGTATCTCGTCGAGCGCGGCAAGAGGGCCGTCGAGAGTCTCACCGCCACCGGCCTGGAGCCGCAGATCGAGGAGGCGAGGTCGAATCGCGGGACCGTTGATCAGTGGTGGGCGCGTGTAGCGCCCGCCCTGGTGACCATGCCCTCGGCGGTCTACAGCGACTCCAACTGGACTCTCATCCC
>Ga0255054_10002612_pt1 | contig 10215 bp, 10 predicted proteins | sample JV7_2_23_MG_FD_188634 | JGI IMG/M metagenome (GOLD analysis project Ga0255054, IMG submission 188634) | Seawater microbial communities from Jervis Inlet, British Columbia, Canada - JV7_2_23 | ecosystem: Environmental > Aquatic > Marine > Inlet | place: Canada: British Columbia | collected... | reverse complement strand
GCCACACTACGACATAGCGGTCGGTGTCATCTGGCGTGACGAAGAGGTTCTCATCGCCAAGCGGCCGCCCGAAGGTTTGCTGGGCGGACTGTGGGAATTCCCCGGCGGCAAGCGCGAGCAAGGCGAGTCGCTGGAAGCCGCTGTGGTGCGCGAGGTGAACGAAGAGCTGGGCATCGAAGTGGAGCCGGGCGCGAAGATCGCGGCTATAGATCACGCCTATAGCCACTTCCAGATCACACTACACGCGTACCACTGCCGCTACCGTTCCGGTACACCCAAGTCTTTGGGTTGCCAGGAGCATGCCTGGGTAAAGCCAGGCGAACTCGATCGCTACCCGTTCCCAACCGCCAACCGGAAGCTACTTGATCTACTGGCCACACCCTAGTAGGCCTGACCGTCGAAGTTAAACCACATGACCCGACACCCGCACAACCAACTGTGAGAGCTGATCGAAGCCACAGTGGCCTGAGGCGTGCGCGTATCTTGATCGCGAGCTAAGATCGTGTTAGATGGGTGATACACGCTTTCTTCTCCCGTGCCTTGGCGACGACGGGGTGACCGATCTTGGGCAATCGACCGCGTTTAAAGCGTTGATCAAACGAGCAAGCCTCATAGCCGCTTCTATCCTTGCAGTGGCATTCGATGCCGCAGCCCAGGACTCCCATTACTGGACGTACCAGTACGGCACCCGGGCGAACCTGCTCAGCGGAGCCGTCGTCGGAAGTGTCGTCGACATCAGCGCAGCGTACTACAACCCCGGTGCGCTCTCGCTGGTGGAGGATATATCGATCATCGCTACCCAGAAGGTTTTCGAGCTCAGCAGCCTCAAGTTCGATCCCGCTGTGGGAGTCGATGCGAGCCTGAACGAGCTTCGGTTGGATCTGGCACCGGGGTATTTTGCGGGCATTCTACCGTTTCATTTCCTTGGCAACGATGTCCTGGCCTACTCGCTGTTCACACGCTATCTGTTCAAGTCCGACGTCAACGCCGTCGCGCAGGGTGACCTAGCGGAGGTTACCGACAGTCTGACCGGCGACTTTTTTTCCTCTGTCGGGTTTGTACGTGAGCTGAACGAAAGCTGGGTCGGCCTTTCCTATTCCAGCCCGTTCCAGGATGTCATGGGCCTCGGGCTCACGGCCTACGTTTCCTACCGCAGCCAGAAAGGCTCCAGGGGATTCACGTTCGAGTCGTTGAATGACTCCGACGAAAGTTTCATTTCAATTCGGGAACGGGCTTTCAGCTACTGGAACGCAGCTATTTTGTTCAAGGGTGGCATCGCCTTCGACTGGTTGGGGGCAAGTGTGGGCCTGACGGTTACCACTCCCCGAATCAACCTCTTTGGCGACGGGAAGGTGGTCTTCAATCGGTCGGTTTTCAATTCGGAGAATGTCTTCGTCGCGGACTACCAGGAAGGGCTCTCCTCGACTTACAAGACACCCTGGTCGGTCGCGTTGGGCGCAGCATACAAACGGGAATCGACCACGCTGCACGTCACAACAGAGTACTTCGCACCGGTGGGCGAGTTCACCGTTCTCAGCCCTGAGCCATTCGTCGGCCAGAGCACGGGGGACACGATAGTCGTGCAAATCACACAGCAACTGGCCGATATTCTCAACTTCGGAATAGGTGTGGAGCACATATTCAAGCCGCACCTGTCCGGTTACCTCAGTTTTCGCACGGATTTTTCTGCTGACATTGAGGGTAGCGACGACACAGCAGACATAGGTGCGACGGGCTGGGATATCTACTTCATCACCGCGGGGGCGGCGTTCAGGCTTGGCAACGCAGACTTGACGGCTGGTCTCGCCTTCGGTTGGGGGAGCAGCCGATCTCAGCTGCCCGACGATCCGGCTTTGCCCTTGCCAACATCAACCGTCGCCATGAAGTACAGAACACTGCGCTTGATTCTCGCCTTCGCTATCTGAGCGGAGCCTGCCCAGGTTCGTGACTCCCAGATCTAGGTCATCTTGCCGAAGAACGCGGCCCGGACTTTGTCTTCGCCCAGCCTGCTGCTCAGCTCTCCCATGGCATTGAAGAAGAGGAACATCATCGAGGCCATCAGAGCCACAGCCAAGACGTGGTGTATATCTCTAGTTTCGAAGACTTGCTTCAGCGCTGCTCCGACACTCCCGGCCTCTCCGTACCGCTCGATGGTCTTCTCAAGCAAAAGAATCACGACCAGCCCGACATCGTAAACGATAGTCTTATACAGCACGGTAACATAGCCGGGACGGTCGCTGAATACACGCATGATCTTCCTGTTCTTCAGCAACACGACGACCTTCGCGCAGATCAGTGCTCCGATCACCGCTTTGGATAGCGCAACAAGCTGGATATCGTACTGATTCAATAGCAGCTTGAAAAGCACGAGAATTAGGACTAAACCAATCAAGAAATAGAGCGTTGCACCACCGACCTCTCGAATCTCATGCCTGATCCACTCGGTAGCCGACATCAGGGTTCTCCTTTGCTAGTCAATCGGGAAAGAACAGCCGGGTAATGGCGTCAGCCTGAGCTTCGACCACTTCGGGGTCGTCTGCAGCCACCCCGGTGAGCATCTTGAACTCCGTACCCAGTGCGCTCAGCGCGGCACCGGCACCGATCATCGCGTAATGGAGAACCGCCGGATTCCCGGGCGGCATAGCCCCCGCAGACTGCGCCTCCTCGATCTCGCCGCAGATGAATTCAAAATAGGGCCGCAAGCGACTCTCAACGAGAGCGGAAAGCTGAAAATCGCCGCGCTTGTTGGCCTCTATGAGAAACTGAAACAGCTCGGGATGCTCTGTCGTGAAGGTCACGAAGTCCGCCAGCATGATCTTGAGGCGTGCGGCCGAACCCAACCCCTCGAGCCACTCGACTCGCTGCCGCCACCCATCCAAGAACCGGTCCAGAATGCGCTCGGCCGCCGCCTGCCAGAGGCGCTCCTTGGAGCCGAAGTGATAGAGGATCAGGGGCTGGTTGATACCAGCCACCTCGGCGATCTCGTGGGTGCTGGCACCCTCGAAGCCCCGATCAGCAAAGACGGCGAGCGCGGCCGTGACGATCTTGTCCTGTGTCTCGCGACTGCGGCGCTGTCGAGCCGGACGCACCCCCCGTAGGGCCCCAGCACCTTCCGTCTTAGCGGCGAAGTCATCCATAATCCGTCAGCCTGGCAATGGGCCAAGGGTCAAACAAGAGCGGGAAGCAATTTATATCATTTGATATAAAACAGCCAGGTCACGCGCGCTCTATAGCACGCCGAGAACCTCCGAGAGGCTTAACCGCTTTTACAATTGAGGGTTACAACTCAGGCTCGAGCTCGACCGCACGCTGCGGCGCCCGTAGGCTACGCCCCAACGCCGCGCCAAAGACCAGGAGCAGCGGAGCGGTCCAGAGCCCCGGGTAGTACTGCCATTCGACGGCCGCGATCATGATGTGGCCAGCGCCGTTCAGGATCTCCACGATCGCCCAGAACTTGGCCAGCTTGAGGGCCCACGGCCGCCCGTGACCCACTGAGGGGATCAGGGCTAACAGCAGCAGCGTCAGCCCGACGTGCAGAAGGACGAAGAACTCAGGGGCTAACGAATAGACCGGAAACCTGTCGTGGAACCCGGCAACGTAATCCTCGAATCCGTGGATGAACTGCGCAATGACCAACCCCGGGTACAGGTGACGGCCGGCCGACAGGTGGTGGGGGTGGACCGCTAGGTCTCTTGGGTCCACGCGAAGCCTCCGGAACCCTGTCCGGGTGAACGCCTCGGCCGATCTTTCCTGCGGGCGTAACTGCCGGCCTCGATGCGGGTAATTCTTCTCTTAGCGACCAGGCCCTCCAACACGACTTCGCTGGCCACCACAAGGCTGGCCGCTTCATCGACATCGACCTGGCTGACGGTGGCAGTCCTCGCCAGCTCAACCAACCCCGGAACAGTGCCGAAGCCCTTCAGGCAGGCATCGGCGCTCGACAGCTCGCCGACTTGGAGAGCGCCACCCGTGTCGAAGTACTCGACGATGGGTTCAGCGTCTTCCTCCACGAAGTACTCGTCAAATGTGGCGCCGGCTGCTCGGGAGATGAGATCTCGGGCGATCTTTTCGCCGCCTTGCAGTTCGCCCTCGTATTCCAGCTCCAGCTTGCCGGTGATCGCCGGGAGCGCCGCGTAGATATCAGCAACCCAAGGTACCACGAGCGCAGCGTCATTGGCCATCGCACGACGCTCGGCGTTCGAAAGCACGCTCTCCAGCACGGTGATCGGCAGACGCTGCGAGACGCCGGACCGTCGGTCGACCCTTTGGTCCTCGCGGGCTTCGAAGGCGATGCGTTCGACGACTTCTTTGATCATTTGCGGGACTTGAATGGGGCGGCCGCCCCGGTCGATCCACGCTTCCTGCTCGGTAATGGCTACGCCATCCTTGAGATCACGGGGATAGTGTGTCATGACCTCAGCGCCGATCCTGTCCTTTAGCGGCGTGATGATCTTGCCGCGAGCCGTGTAGTCCTCGGGGTTCGCGGTGAAGACGAGCTGGACGTCCAGGGCCAAGCGGACGGGATAGCCCTTAATCTGGACATCGCCCTCCTGCATGATGTTGAAGAGGCCGACTTGGATCTTGCCCGCCAGGTCCGGCAGTTCGTTCACTGCGAAAACGCCACGGTTAGCCCGAGGCAGAAGCCCATAGTGGATGGTCAACTCGTCGGACAGGACATGCCCACCGCGGGCCGCCCGGATAGGATCAACATCACCGATGATATCGGCGATGGTGACGTCGGGGGTCGCCAGCTTCTCGACGTAGCGCTGCTCACGAGGCACCCAGTCTATAGGGGTTTCGTCACGCAACTCCTCGACTTTCAAGCGACCGTACTTGCCGATGGGGTGGAACGGATCATCGTTCACCTCCGAGCCCGCGATGATCGGGATCCGGTCATCGAGAAAACCCACAAGCTCTCGTAGAATCCTGCTCTTGGCTTGGCCCCGCAGTCCCAGCAGGATGAAGTTATGCCGAGCCAGGAGCGCGTTAACCAGCTGAGGCACCACTGACTCCTCGTAGCCAAGGATGCCTGGGAAGAGGCGCTCGCCAGCTTGCAACTTCCGGATGAGGTTCTCCCGCATCTCGTCCTTGACGGAGCGCGGGCAGTAGCCCGATCTCTTGAGAGCGCCGAGCGTATCAGGTAACGGTTGGGGCATGGTCTCCTGCCTTCCAGCTCTTTCTCAGGGTCGACCCGAGTGATCTTGCAGCTCGAGCGTCTGCTACACCGAGGTTGGCGTCACGAGATCAGCCTTGGGTGCCGGCGGGGCCGGCGCCTTAATCATAAACAGTATCGCGAACGCTGCCGCAAGGCTCATGATCACCGCGCTCAAAGTGAACGGGGTGGCCGGCCGCCATGTTCCAAACACCCAGCCAGCCCATGCGGCTCCCGCCATCCGGCCCAGCGCGGACAGCGACTGCATCACTCCGAGCACACCACCCTGTCGATCGATCGCTGCCTGCTGGGAGGCGAGACTGGTGGCCGCAGGCCAGTTGAGTCCACTTCCCAGAGCTATCAGCACCAGCACGGCGCATAGAATCAGAAGAGTGTCCGCCAATGGCATGAGGGCGTAGCCGAGGATGAGGACCGTCGTGCCGATAACCAGCAACCGGCGCTCACCGAACTGGCTAGCCATGGGACCGATCAGACGACCCTGCACGATTGCCATCAGCAGCCCAAGGTAAGCCATCAAGTATCCCGCATGCTGCGCATCGTAGTCGAGCTTAATCGCGATCCAAAGCGGGAACACCGTTGTGAACGCGGCAAACACGAAGGTCGCGAGCACATAAATCGCCATTAACGTCCCGATGGCGGGGGAGCGTCCGAAATTCACTGCCAACTTCAGGCGGCCGAGCAGGCCGGGGGCGCTGTCGCTGGCAGCCGAGGCCTTGGCTTCGGGACTCAACGACTCCGGCAGATAAAAGAAAGCCGCACCCGCGTTCGCTAGAGACAGCGCAGCCGCGAAGAGGCCTGGTGCCGCGTAGCCGAGATTGACCAGCACGCCACCGATGGCCGGCCCAGCGATGAATCCCAATCCAAAAGCGGCGCCGACTAGCCCCATCCCCCGGGTCCGGTTCTCCAAGTCCGTGCTGTCCGCGATATAGGCCTGGGCGACAGGGATGTTAGCGCCAGCAATTCCCTGCATGATCCGCGATGCGAAGAGCAACGTTAGGTTGGTGGCCAGCCCGAACAGCAAGTAAGAAAGGCCCGAACCGACGAGCCCCAGCAACAGGATGGGCCGTCGCCCGATCCGATCCGACAACCGCCCCCAGATCGGACCAAAGAGGAACTGCATGGCCGGGTGCATCGCCACGAGCAGCCCAATGATCATCGGATCCGCGCCGAAATCCGTGGCATAGAACGGCAGCAGGGGCAGGACGATACCGAACCCGATCAGGTCGATGAAGACCGTCAGAAAGATGATCGTGAGTCGAGACATACGGCCGCAGAGTCTAGCAGCATGACGGTTGCTTGTCGAGGCACGGGCAGGTTGCAGTCGACCCTGCATCCTCCTAGGCTAGATTTGGAATGTCTACTCTGCTCGAAAAACTGAGTGGCGGCGACCGGCGCTCCATAGGTCGATCCGAAGAAGTCGCCGCTGCGGTCATCGAGAAGCCGTCGCTTTTTCGTCAGCTCTTCGACGGAATGCTCGACGCTGATCCCATCGTCCGCATGCGCGCTGCCGATGCCGTCGAGAAGGTGACCGCGAAGCATCCCGATTGGCTGAAACCGTACAAGCGGAAGCTGCTCGGGCCTATTGCCGCCATCGATCAACAAGAGGTGCGGTGGCATGTCGCTCAGATGCTCCCACGTTTGCCGCTGACCGTGCAACAGCGGCGCAAGGCCACCGACATCCTGCTCGGTTACCTGAACGATGAAAGCTCGATAACGAGGACCTTTGCGTTGCAGGCGCTTGCGGATCTAGCTAAGGATGACCCTCGTTTGCGCCAAGAAGTTGTCGGGTTGTTGAAGGACGCCACGCGGTCGGGAACGCCTGCGATGAAGAGCCGAGCCAAGAACCTACTGGAGAAGCTGGATGCCTAGCACCACTTCAGTCAGCCAAGCGATAAAGCTCGCCCTCCACGATCACCCGGCCTTCATCGACTAGCTTGGCAAGGTGCGCCAGCACTGAACCTTCCGCAGCGAGATGCAAGCGCGGGTCCAGGTCCTCGTAGACCAGGGCTCGGATCGCGGGAGGCGTATCTGCGCCAGCCGTCAACGCCGAGAGCACTTGCTGTTCGCGCTCCATGCGGTGCGCGATGTATTCCTCGAGCTTGGCTGCTGGTTCCTCTATAGCGGCGCCATGTCCCGGATAGATGACCGACAACTCAAGTCGGGCAAGCCGTGCCAGAGTAGACATATAGGCTGCCATATCACCCTCGGGCGGAGCAATCATCGAGGTGCCCTCACCGATGACAACATCGCCCGCAAACAGAGCCCGCGCCTCGGGCCAGAAGAAGCAAACGTGATCTGTGCAGTGACCTGGGGCCGGTACGACCTCCAGGCGCCCGCCGCCGAAGTTGATGGTCGTGCTCTCCGACAGTGGAATGTCCGGAGGCTCCAGGGCAGCGAGCACGGCCGATTCTGACGTCGCCGCCAGCGGCGCACCCAGCCTCAGGGCCAGCTCGGCGGCGCCTGCCGCGTGATCCGGGTGATAGTGGGTAATGCAGATTGCCGCTACATCTTGCGCACCCAGCTCGACCTCCACGGCGTCGAGGTGGTCCCCAAGATCGGGTCCTGGATCCACCACGACACAGGGCTGTGGGCCCAACACGTAGGTGCGCGTGCCGTCGAGGGTCAGAGGCCCCGAGTTGGCGGCAACCAGTGTCTTCACCCAGGAGCGTTGGCCCGGATCAGCCATCGGCGTTACTGCTCGTCATAGCGCGGCTCGCCCCGGATAACCGATATGACCTCGCCGTCGGCGTCGCGGAGTAGCCGCGGGAGGATCGGTTTTGTGTCGATGGTCAGGAAGCGATCTCGCCATTCAGCCACGCTGCTGCCCTCTTCCAGCCAACTCAACGTCTTCGCGGTTGGGTAGAGCATGCGGAAGCGGAAAGCGAAGTAGGCCTCGAGCGCCGCCGCTGGCGTTATCCAGACGTGCTCTACAAGTTCGCCCTTTTCGGTGGAGATCTTCGCATCGGCCGGTGCCTCCTCCAAGAAGAATCGGGCATCGTAGCGACGGGACATCGCCTCCGGCGTAATCCAGCGGGCGCACAAGACCAGACGATCGGCCGCCAGCCGGACCTTCCAACTGTCGACGATATCCAGAAATGTCCGTCGCCCCGCCACTAGCTCTGCACGCGCCGCCGCAATCTCGTCGGCACCCGGCACATCACCGGCGGCCAGCAAGACCCCGGTCTCTTCGAATGTCTCGCGGAGCGCCGCGACCACGAAGGTTAGCTCCGTGGGTCCGCCCGGGTCAGCCGCACCCTCCACCGCCTCCGCGGGTGGCGCTACGAGATTCCTGAGCCACTTCGGGTCGGCGTCCTCAGCGTCCAAGGTACCGCCCGGGAACACGTGAGCCCCCGCAGCGAAGCGCATGTGGGCACGGCGGCGGACCAACAGCACTTCGGGGCCTTCTGCCGTATCTCGGGCCATGATCACGCCTGCCGCCGGCCGCGGCGTCGGGGGCGCCCGATCCGGGCCCATCGCCTCAGCAGCCGCGAGTTCCTGTTCCTCCAGTCGATATAGCCGGTTCAACTGTCTGTGTGCTCCCGGAGGAACCGACGGATCTCACCGAAAGTGCGATCCGCTTCCTCCACGTAAGGGACGTGCCCGCTGTTCTCGAGCACCACTAGCCGAGCGCTTGGCATGATTCGCGCCAGCTCCTCCGCCCACTCCAGCGGTATGGGGTCGTGGCGCCCGTGTAGGACGAGCGTCGGTGTCTGCACCAACTCCAGCTTCCGCCGCAGATCCGCTCCGCACCCCCTCAAGCTCGCCCAGGTTGCCTGCTGCGCCTGCAAATGGACGACGAATGACTCCGAATCAAACGCGCTGCCTGGATTCAGATAGTATGCCGCCACACTCAGGTCGAAGCGCCGCTGCCCGTAGCGGGCCGGCTCGCTCTGCCGCAACCCGGATGCCTCGAGTTCGGCCCGCAGCTTCTTGATCTCGGGCGACTGCGAGCGACGCAAGAACTCTTTCCGGAAGCTGCGGTGGTAGTCTCCCCAGCCCGGCGCCGGGGCAACGAGGACTTGGGCTCTCATCCTGTCCGGAAACTCGCTGGTGTAAAGCAACGCCAGAAGGCCACCCCACGAGTAGCCCACGATAGTCAGACGGTCCAGCCCCCAGTCTACGCGCAAAGTCTCGAGGTCTGCCACGTGATCGCGCCAGCCGACCTTTCGCGGCTGAGGAACCTGTGAACGGCCACCACCTCTCTGGTCATAGAAGTAGAGGTGGAACTCATCCTCGAGGACGCGGAAGGCCGGGAGCAAGTAATCGTGCTGAGCGCCTGGCCCCCCATGCAGCAGGGCGACCGGCGGACCGGCACCGATATCCCTAACAAATAGTCGGCCCCCAGCTCCCAAACGATCTCACCTCCGTTGAATTTGGATGCAGCACCGTCTAACTTCCTGTCTGCTATGACAACCAGAATCCAAACAGTTGCGCGGGTCTCGCGCAACTACGAAAGACCTTTCCGCCGGCCGGCGTTCCAGTTCTTGGCGTTGGCAGCGATGTGTGTCTTTGCTCCGCCGGCTGCGCTGGCGCAGGAGTTCGATCCCGATTCGCTGCTCGCGCACGTTCGATACCTCGCCAGCGACGAGCTCGCTGGACGAGAAGCCGGCGAGCCGGGCGCCGACGCCGCCGCGGCGTACATCGCCCAGGCGTTCGAGGCCTACGGACTTGAGGCGCTGGCGAGCGATGGTTACCTGCAGCCATTCGAGATCACGACGACCGTGGCGATCGATGCAGACAGCCGGCTGGTGCTCGAGTCGTCGCGCGGCACACGGAGCCTCAAGCTCTATGAGGAGTGGTTACCCTTCAGCTTCTCCGGCGCTGGCTCTCTGGGTGGCTCCGCCTATCGCGCCGGCTACGGACTCGGTACTGATAGCTATGATGGAGTGTCCGAGGACGTGGCGCCGCTGATCGTCGTGCTGAGAGGCGGCACGCCCGATGACTTCGATCCCCACGGATCGGGGGTCGATCCTTCACCGCGCCGCAAGGCGACGACGGCACGGGACCAGGGCGCGGAAGCCGTTCTCATAGCCGTTTCGCGA
>Ga0255054_10002607_pt1 | contig 10230 bp, 6 predicted proteins | sample JV7_2_23_MG_FD_188634 | JGI IMG/M metagenome (GOLD analysis project Ga0255054, IMG submission 188634) | Seawater microbial communities from Jervis Inlet, British Columbia, Canada - JV7_2_23 | ecosystem: Environmental > Aquatic > Marine > Inlet | place: Canada: British Columbia | collected... | reverse complement strand
GACTCCGAGCGAATCATCGAGACCCGCCGGGTGGTCCTCGACCTCCTGCTCGCACGCTGTCCGGACGCATCGCTGATCCAGCAGTGGGCCCTCGAGTACGGTATCGAGCAGACCTCTTACACCCCAAACCCCGAGCCGGATGACTGCATCCTCTGTGGTCTCTGCACCCGGGTCTGCGACCACATCGGTGTATCTGCCATTTCCTCGATCAACCGCGGGTGGGGCCGCGAGATCGCGCCGCCCTTCAACCAACCGCCGCCAGACTGCATCGGCTGTCTGGCCTGCGCCGAGATCTGCCCGACCGATTGCATACCGTATGAGACCTCGAATGTCCGCCGCAAGATCTGGGGCAAAGAGTTCGAGATGCTCCGTGATCCCAAGACCGGAGAGGCGGTGATCACCAGGGAGCAGGCGGAGCACTTCGCCGAACGCAGCGGTGTGCCGATGACCTACTTCGAAACATCTGATCGGAGCAAAAGGCGGGAGATGGCGAAGACCTTCGAGAAGCTGCAGGTAATCAAATGAAGGGATGGGGACGGTGCCAGATCAGACGATTCCGACGATCTTGCCACGGCGGCTGGAACAGTGGACGACAAATCCAGGATCGTCGGAATCGTCTGACCTGGCACCCGCTTGGGAGCATTAAATGCGCATGATCTACAAGGTCTCGGTGGAACGCTGCATCGCCTGCGGCAAGTGTGAGCTGGCCTGCGCCTTCGCCCACGGTTCGGAAGGTCGGCCGTCCAAAACCCGCATCAACATTCACCGCCGCGGACCCGAGTTGGGCACGCAGGTCGTCTGCTTCCAGTGCGATGACGCGGCCTGCGTCGCGGTCTGCCCGACCGAAGCGCTGGTCCGCAGCGCCGAAACCGACGCCATCGAAATGGTGCGTTCGCGCTGCATCTCCTGCCGGATGTGCGTTGCCGCCTGCCCCTTCGGCAACATGCTGTGGGACGAGACCTACCACTGCGTCCAAAAGTGCGACCTCTGCGGCGGCGACCCGCGCTGCGTGCCCTTCTGTCCGACCGGCGCGATTGCCTGGGTGCCGGTCGAGGAGGCGACGATTCCGCCTGAGCCGTTGGATCGGGAGACGCTGGTGTTCGAGGGCGGTGCCCAGGTATGAACCACAGAGGCACAGAGTTCACAGAGTCTTTCACAGAGGTTTTTTTGAACCCGGCCGGAGATCGCTTGATAAGAACCGAAATCTCGGGGACACCGTGCGCCCATTTTCAAAAAACTCTGTGACTCTGTGGTGAGCTGATCTGAATCGGGGAGCAACAAATGCCTCAAGCCAATGATGAGATTCGCGAGATTCTGAAGAAGGCCTATCAAATCGAGGTCGACGGTTACACCTTCTACTCGATGGCCGCCGATCGGGCCTCGAAGCCCGCGGTGCAGGAGCTCTTCGACAAGCTCGCCCGAGACGAGGTCCAACACAAGGCCTATCTGCAGTCGGTCATCGGTTCGTACGAGGAAAAGGGCCTTGCCGCGTTCAACGTCAATCTCCGCGATCCGGACCTCAAGGCATTCACCGGCACCATCTTCACCGACGAGTTCAAACAGCAGGCCCACGGCGCCGACTTCGAGCTCGGGGTCCTGTCCATCGGTATGACGTTGGAGACCAACGCCATCAAATACTTCTCGGGCGCGGCCGAGAACACCTCCGAGAACGAGGTGCGCGAGTTCTACCAGTTCCTCGCCGACTGGGAGAAGGAGCATCTCGAGACCCTGCAGTCGCTGTACAACGGCGTCCGCCAGGACTTCTGGTCCGACGGCGGGTTTGCTCCGTTCTGATTTCAGATTCCAGGTCCCGGATCCCAGATTCCAGATAGTTGAACTCGGCAGATGCGACGGGTGAGTGGAGGGACGGATCTGGTATCCGGCATCTGGTATCTGGCATCCAATTCTGTGGAACTGCCTACCGTGGGCTACTGCGACTCACCCACCGGTTACAATGCGTCACTATTGGAGGAACGACCATGGATCTGAAAGAACAGTTCGAAGCCTCGATCGAGAAGGCGACGAGGCTTCCCAACCAGTCCAACGAGACGCTGCTCGAGCTCTACAGCCTCTACAAACAGGCGACGGTCGGTGATGTCGAGGGTGATCGGCCCTCCGGTTTCGATTTCCGTGGTGCGGCCAAGTACGACGCCTGGGAGAAGCGGCGCGGGATGTCATCCGACGAGGCCAAACAGGCCTACATCGATCTCGTCGACCAACGCGCTGCCGGCTGAGGGCGAACTCGAATGACGAATCCGGTATCGGTTGACGGCCGCACCCTCGGGATCGCCGGGGTGGAGGCGGTGGCGCGTCATGGCGCGGGCGTGACGCTCGATGTCGCGGCGCGCGAGAAGGTGGCCCAAGCGCGCGGAGTGGTCGAGGACATCCTCGCCTCGGGCGATGTGGTCTACGGCATCAACACCGGTTTCGGCAAGCTCGCCGAGGTCCGGATCTCGTCGGACCAATTGGAACAGCTGCAGCTCAATCTCCTGCGGTCTCACGCCTGTGGGGTGGGTGATCCATTCGCCGAGGACGTGGTGCGGGCCATGCTGCTGCTGCGCGCCAACGTCCTTGCCACCGGCCACGCCGGCTGTCGGCCGCTGGTGGTCGAGCGGATCCTCGAGCTTCTCGAGGCCGGTGTCCACCCGGTGGTGCCGAGCCAGGGTTCGGTCGGTGCTTCCGGAGACCTCGCACCGCTGGCCCATCTCGCGCTGGTCCTGGTGGGGGAGGGCGAGGCGGTCGTCAACGGTGAGCGTATGTCGGGTGGCGAGGCTCTCGCGGGAGCCGGCATCGGCCCCCTCCATCTCGGGGCCAAAGAAGGTCTGGCGCTGATCAACGGCACTCAGGCGTCGGCCGCGGTCGGTGCGCTGGCCGTCGCCGACGCTCGCCGCCTGCTCGACGCTGTCGACGTGATCTGCGCCCTGACTCTCGACGCCATGGCCGGGACCGATGCCGCCTTCGACCCTGCGGTGCATGCCGCGCGCCCACATCCCGGACAGGGAGTCAGCGCGGCGCGGCTGCTCAATCTGCTGGTGGGCTCGGACATTCGAGAGTCGCATCGCGAGTGCGGACGGGTCCAGGACGCCTACTCCCTGCGCTGCTCACCGCAGGTGCACGGCGCCGGCCGGGATGCCCTTGAACACGCCCATCGGGTGCTCGAGATCGAGCTCAACTCGGCCACCGACAACCCCATGGTCTTTGCCGAAGGCCGGTTGATCTCGGGCGGCAACTTCCACGGGGCGCCGATCGCTGCGGTCTTCGATTATCTGGCGGCAACGCTCACCGATGTTGCTTCGATCTCCGAACGCCGGCTCGCGCGGATGGTCGACACCGCCCTCTCCGGCCTGCCCCGATTCCTGTCTCCCGATGCCGGCCTCAACTCCGGCTTCATGATGGTCCAGGTGTCGGCTGCGGCGCTGGTTTCGGAGTGCAAGACCCTGGCACACCCGGCCTCGGTCGACTCGATCCCGACCTCGGCCGGCCAGGAGGACCACGTCTCGATGTCGACCTGGGCGGCCCGCAAACTCGCGCGTGTCGTGGAGCTGACACAGCAGGTTCTGGGGATGGAGTATCTGGCCGCCGTCCAGGCGCTCGAGTTCCAGCGTCCGCTCGAAACCTCGCCGTCGCTCGAGGTCGCCGCCTCCAGGCTGCGTGAACAGGTTCCGCGCCTCGAGGATGACCGCTTCATGGCGTCGGATATCGCAGCCGCCGCCGACCTCGTCCCAACCCTCGGCTCCCTCGCCGAATGAACTGATTCTCGATACTGGATACTCGATACTCGATCCGCCCACCCACTTCTTGACAGTTGAAATCGAGAAACGACCATCTGGTTGCATCGAGCATCGAGCATCGAGAATCGAGCATCGGATGGACGGAGGTGAGTCACGACGCCCGCAGGGCGTCAGTAACTCAAAACTAAGAACTCAAAACTGCTCCGTCAGGAGCAACCAGTGGTCCCTCCACACGAGTCGCATTTCAGACAGGTGCCGTTGCGCACCAGGGTGAGCGCGCCGCACTCGGGGCAGGGGTCGCCCTCGTAGCCCATGTAGCGTGCCTTCTGGGACACGGCCTGGTCCTGGCTGAGCGCGCTGCGTCCGGTGGCGACGGGTGCCGATTCCGAGATCGGTTCGCCGCCGCTTCGGCCGACCGCAATCGAGTGGACCTCGGCCACGTCGTTGGGGTCAGGCGGAATCTTGTGTTGGTCGGAGCCCGTGCCGACGGCGTCGTGGCGCAGGTCCTCGAGCGACACCTGCGCGAGGTCGTCGCGGTCGAGGTAGGTGATGGCGAGCTCGCGGAAGATGTAGTCGATGACCGAGGTCGCCATCTTGATGCGGTCGTGGCCGCCGACCATGCCCGAGGGCTCGAAGCGGGTGAAGACGAAGGCGTCTACGTACTCCTCGAGCGGCACGCCATATTGGAGCCCGAGCGACACCGCGATCGCGAAGCAGTTCATCAAGGAGCGGAAGGCGGCGCCCTCGCGGTGCATGTCGAGGAAGATCTCGCCGACGGTGCCGTTGTCGTACTCGCCGGTGCGGATATAGACCTTGTGGCCGCCCACCGAGGCCTTCTGGGTGAAGCCGGCGCGCCGGCCGGGCAGGCGGTTGCGACGAGCCTGGTAGCGGATCACGACTCGCTCGGCCATCGATTCGGCGATCTTGGCCGGATCGCCCGAGGCCACCGCTTCGGTCAGCGCCTCCTCCTCCTCGACGTCCATTGCGATGCTCAGTGGCTGACTGAGCTTGGACCCGTCACGGTAGAGCGCCACCGCTTTGAGCATTTTCTGCCACGCCAGGTAGTAGGCGCGCTTGATGTCGTCGAGGGTCGCCTCGGCAGGCATATTGATGGTCTTGGAAATGGCGCCTGAGATGAAGGGCTGGGCTGCCGCCATCATCAGGATATGGCCGTCGTAGCGGATCGAGCGGGTGCCGCGTTTTCCGCAACGGTTGGCGCAGTCGAAGACCGGCAGGTGCTTGGTCGCGAGATGGGGGGCGCCCTCAACGGTCATGGTGCCGCAAGCCCAGGTGTTGGCAGTTTCGATCTCCTCGGCGCTGAAACCGAGACGGGCAAGGACATCGAGGGTCCAATCGCCGATCTCCTCATCCGAAAAACCGAGCGCACGGAGATTCTCTTCGCCCACCACGTGCGGCGCGAATGCGTTGGAGATCTCGAAGGAGGTCGGCAGCGCCTTCTCCACCTGAGCGATGACCTCATCGCTGAGATCCTTTGCTTTGAGGGCCTCATGATCGATCGTCGGGCAGCCCTCGAGGGTGCCTCGGCCGATGGTGTGGGCGACGATCTCATCGATCTGCTCACTCGTGTAACCGAGGGTTGTGAGCGCCGCCGGTATGCCCTGATTGGCGATCTTGAAATAGCCGCCGCCGGCGAGCTTTTTGAACTTGACCAGGGCGAAATCAGGTTCGATGCCGGTCGTGTCGCAATCCATCACCAAGCCGATGGTGCCGGTCGGGGCCAGTACCGTCGCCTGGGCGTTGCGGAAGCCGTGCTCGGTGCCGAGCTCGATGGCCCGGTTCCAGACGTCGCGCGCGGCCGCGAGGAGGTCAGGCGGCGTCGTCTCGGAAAACAGCCCCATCGGCTTGATGGTCAGGCCCTCGTACATCTCGGTTGGTGCGTCGTAGGCCGCCCGGCGATGGTTGCCGATGACCCGCAGCATGTGCTCGCGGTTTTCCTCGAAGCCGGCGTAGGGCCCGAGCTCCTTGGCCATTTCGGCCGAGGTTGTGTAGGACTCGCCGGTCATGATGGAGGTGATGGCTCCGCAGATCGAGCGCCCCTCGTCCGAGTCGTAGGGAATGCCCATCCGCATCAACAACGAACCGATGTTGGCGAAACCGAGGCCCAGCGTCCGGTAGCGATAGCTGAGCTCGGCGATGCTGCGCGACGGGAACGAGGCCATCAGCACCGAGATCTCGAGAACGATGGTCCACAGGCGCACGGCGTGACGGAAGGTCTCGATATCAAAGTGTCCGTCCTCGCCGAGGAACCTGACGAGGTTCAACGACGCCAGATTGCAGGCGGTGTCGTCAAGGAACATGTACTCGGAGCATGGATTGGAGGCGTTGATGCGACCGCTCGCGGGACAGGTATGCCACTCGTTGATGGTGTCGTCGTACTGGAGGCCGGGATCGGCGCACTCCCAGGCGGCGAGGGTGACATCGTTCCAGAGCTTTGCCGCCGGTACCTTCTTCGCGACCTCGCCGTCGGTGCGGTTGACCAGCGTCCAATTTCGGTTGACCTCGAGGGCGCCAAAGAAGGCGTTGGGGACGCGGATGCTGTTGTTGGCGTTCTGTCCCGACACGGTGTAGTAGGCGTCCGAGTCCCAGTCTGTGTCGTACTCTTCAACCGGATAGCTTCGGATGCCCTGCGCTGCGAGCTGCAGCACGCGCTGGATCGAGCCGTCGGGCACGCCCTGGCGGCGGGCAGTGACGATCCGATCGCGGAGCTCGGTGTTCTCCGAGAGATCCATGACCGGGCTCGCAGAGTCTTCCGGAAAACATGCGTCGAGGATTTCTTGCAGCTGCCGCCGTAGGAGACGCGAACCGGCCACGATTGCCGCCACCTTGCGCTCCTCGACCGCCTTCCAGGAGATGAACTCCTCGATGTCGGGGTGGTCGAGGTCGAGGCAGACCATCTTGGCGGCGCGACGGGTGGTGCCGCCCGACTTGATGGCGCCGGCGGCACGGTCGCCGATTTTAAGAAAGGACATCAGCCCCGACGAGCGGCCGCCGCCCGACAGCGATTCGCCTGCGCCGCGCAGCCTGGAGAAGTTGGTGCCGGTGCCCGAACCGTATTTGAAGAGGCGCGCTTCGCGCACCCACAGGTTCATGATGCCGCCGTCGTTGACAAGATCGTCACTCACCGACTGGATGAAACACGCGTGCGGCTGAGGGTGCTCATACGCGCTGGATGAGGTCTTGAGCTTGCCGGTCTTCGGGTCCGCGTACCAATGGCCCTGGGCCGGGCCGGTGATGCCGTACGCCCAGTGCAGACCGGTGTTGAACCACTGCGGAGAGTTGGGCGCCGCCATCTGGCCGGCCAGCATGTAGCGAAGCTCGTCGTGGAACGCTTCAGCGTCCTCGTCCGAGTCGAAGTAATCGTGCTCTTTGCCCCAATGGGTCCAACACCCGGCGAGTCGATCGAAGACCTGGCGCGCATCGCGCTCGGGCCCGGTGACGGGCTCGCCGCTCTCTGAGACCTCTGGTGTGCCGTCCTCACCGACATTTGGGACTCCCGCTTTGCGGAAGTATTTCTGGACCAGCACGTCGACCGCGACCTGGGACCAGCTCTCGGGGACCTTCACCCCGTCCATGGAAAATACGAGGGTACCGTCGGGGTTTCGGATCTCCGACGTTCGCTCTTCGAACTCGATGGTCTCGTAAGGGTCTTTACCGGCGTGGGTAAAGCGACGCGTGACCTTCATGTTGTACCCTCATCCTCCCGGAAATGGCCGCATTCCGGCGCAAAAACCCCCCTAGAATCCCTCTCTGAAGCACCGGCATGTGGAATCTATGCGCTCGACTCCGACCACTATATCTTGGGCCCCCAACTCTTGTCAACACTACATCTTGTGGTCTTGGAGGGTATTTTTCGACGTGGAAGTGTTTATTCATGAGGCACTTCCGGAGCCCCCCTTCGACCCATATTGTGGGACCGGGTATTGTCTCGAAAAACAACCCGGAGAGGAGACGCTGACTCGTGGCTTGCGCGGGTCGTGGAGGACAGCTTTGGCAACCGTCCGTAAACGCCCACCCGGAGCGGATCAGGCCCGGTAGAGGTCACGGATCCTGGGGATCAGATAGTCGGCGAAACCGCTCTCGAGGTCGTATCGCGGCGCCAGCCCCCAGTCGGCGCGAGCTGCGGAGTCGTCGACATCAGCCGGCCAGCTATCGACAATGGCTTGCCGTTTGAGGTCCGGCTCGTAGGTGATCTCGGCCTCCGGAAATCCTTCCGACACCAACGAGCGGATCTCTTCGGCCGAAGGATTGAAGGCGGTGATGTTGTAAACGCTCTGACCGAGCTTCGAGCGGTCCGCCTTCGCCAACCGCACCAGGGCGTCGACCGCGTCGGGCATCACCATGAACGGAATTCGTGTGTCGGGCCGCACGAAGCAGGCGTACGTCTCGCCACGCGCCGCGGCGTGCACCATCTCCGGCGCGAAGTCTGAGGTCCCTCCCGAGGGAACCGTCACCGCCGAGATCAGACCCGGGAACCTTATCGCGCGAAAGTCCACCTTGCCGGAAAGGGTTTCAGCGGCCAGCTGTTTGTAGTGGCGAGCGAAGTAGCGCCCGAGGTGTTCGCAGTAGAGTTTGTTACAGCCGTACATCGTTGTGGGATGGTTCCACTTGTACTCCTGCACCGCGCCTGCCGCGGCCTTGGTCTCGAGATCCGGGAGGCCGTAGGCCGCAATCGAGGAGGGATAGAGGAAGACCACCGCCCGTCCGTGGGACTCCCCCTGAGCCTGGGCGAAGTCGAGAAGCTTGAGGGTACCTTCCACGTTGACCTGGTGGCCGGTGACCGGAGTGAACTCGGCGCGGGTCGAGAGGATGGCGGCGAGATGGTAGATCCTCTCCACCTCGTACTCAGAGAGGATTCGTTCGAGCAGATGGGTCTCGAGGATCGAGCCCTGATACTCGTGCTCGACCTTTGCCGCCAGCCTGTGCTCGAGGGGCTGGAGATCGATGGTGATGATCGCGGTGTCGCCGTCCGCGATGAGCCGCTCGATCAGGCCGTGCCCGATCTCGCCGCCGCCGCCGGTTATCAGGGTTACGTGCTTGCGCATGAAGCTCCTCCTCCGCGAGCCAGATTCGTTGACACGCCTTGGGCTGTCAAGTTGAACCCGCGTCCGAGTGCCCCATCGCTATCGCAATCGCTATCGGTATCGGTATCGAAAAAATCTGCCAGGGTGCCCATCGATAGCGATAGCGATCCCGATAGCGATAGTGATTGTGTTGTGGTCGCGACTGCCTGGTGCATCGGCACTGGTTATTTGGCGTCGTTCAACTCGCCCATGCCCGTGCCCGATGCAAACCGAATGTTCGCTCGTTGCATCAAATAAGACGGGCACGGAAACGGAGACTGGCACGGGCACGGAAGACGCCGAACTTCTCCACCCGAATTGCGTACTTTCATGCAGGGTCGGATGACTCACGGAGGACGAGGATGGCAAAAGTACTGAGATTGCTGTTGGTTGTGATCGTGGTGGCAGGTGCGGCGGGCGGCATCTACGCGTGGGTCGGATCCCACGACACCGACGAAAACGGAAACACTCTGATCGAGGCCGAAATCGGTTCGATCACCGAAAAGGCGCTTGCGGTGGGTCAGATCGAGCCCCGCGATCGTTTTCAGATCAAGTCGAAGATCTCGGGCATCGTTGCGCGCTGCTTCGTCGAGGTCGGCGATACGGTGCAGGCGGGAGACCCGCTCTTCGAAATTGCTCCCGATCCCACCCCGCAGGAGCTCCTGAACGTGAGCCACCGCGTTCACTCGTCGGAGGCCAGCTTCATGAAGGCCAAGGCGGACTTCGAGCGCGGCGAAGAGCTGCACGAAGACGGTTTGATGGCCAAGGGCGATCTCGACGCCCTGCGTGAGACCTTCGAGCTCGCGCGCATCGCCCGCCAGCAGGCCTACGACAATCGTGACCTGACCCGCAGCGGCCGGGTGACCGGGGGCGACACCGAGGTCGAGACGATCATCCGCACCACCGCCAGCGGCACCGTGCTTTCCCGTGCGGTCAACGTTGGTGATCCGGTGGTCCCGTTGACCTCCTACCAGCCCGGCACCGAGCTCGCCTCGGTGGCCGACATGGGCGATTTGATCTTCAAGGGCACGGTGGATGAGATCGACGTCGGCAAGATCACGGTCGGGATGCCGTGCCGGATCAAGGTCGGCGCCCTACCCGACGAAATTGTCACCGGCCTCCTGTCGCGGATCGCTCCCCAGGCCCAGAAGAACGAGGGGGCCACCCTCTTCGATGTCGAGATCGAGCTCGATTCGGGTCAGCAGGTGACCCTGCGCGCCGGCTACTCGGCCAACGCCGACGTCGTCATCCGCGAAAAGCAGGACATCGTCCTCATCCCCGAGCGCCTGGTCCTCTTCGAGGATGAGAAGACCTTTGTCGAGGTTCCCGGCCTCGGGCCCGAGGCCGAACCCAGCAAGATCGAGGTCGAGCTCGGACTGTCGGACGGCCTCAATGTCGAGATCGTATCCGGCGTCGCA
>Ga0255054_10002606_pt1 | contig 10232 bp, 8 predicted proteins | sample JV7_2_23_MG_FD_188634 | JGI IMG/M metagenome (GOLD analysis project Ga0255054, IMG submission 188634) | Seawater microbial communities from Jervis Inlet, British Columbia, Canada - JV7_2_23 | ecosystem: Environmental > Aquatic > Marine > Inlet | place: Canada: British Columbia | collected... | reverse complement strand
AAAAACCCAGGCTCGGTCGCTTATGTTGACCGGACGGCCTTGAGGCAGACGCAAGGCCCTGAAACGCAAAGCCCAACGCTGGGCCCGTCTCCCGGCAGTGACCGCCGGCAAGCTGCCCGACAGGTAAATAGCGGGCAGAAGACTGCTATCGTCCAGGGCCGTCATCATCCCCGCAGGCCGGCAGGGATTATATACATCAAAGAGAGGTATTTCACCATGTTGAAAAAGGATCTAATCTTACGAAATCCGCTGCACGTCATGGGCTATGAAAATGATGACATTCTGAGCACCGGGCAATTCGGGGCTGTGCTGGCCCGTGCCGGTGTCGGTAAAACGGCCTTTTTGGTTCAGCTGTCGCTGAACGCTTTGCTCAGAGGCAAAAACGTGCTGCACATCAGTCTTGAAGACCCGGTCAACAAAGTCAGTCTGTGGTACAAAGAAGTGTTCAACCTCATTGCCGATCAATATAAAGTGGATCAAATCAACCAGCTCTGGGAATCGGTGCTGCCCCACCGGTTCATTATGACCTTCCGGGTAGAAGGATTCAGTGTGCCCAAACTCCAGGAAAGGCTGGCCGATCTGATGGAGCAGAATATCTTTTCTCCCCAGATGATCATCGTCGATGGGTTACCGTTTGACGATTCGGTACGCCAGCCGCTGACGGAGTTCAAGGAGCTTGTTGATAAGCACCAGATGCATGCCTGGTTTACCATACGCACCCATCGTCATGAAGAACCGGGACCCGACGGCAGGCCCTTGCAGCTTGAACAGCTATCCGACCTTTTTGAAGTCGCCCTCCAACTTTTGCCGGTGGGAAAGGAAATCCATGTCAAGGCCGTCAAAGGCGGGGAATCGTTTGCCGACAATCTTGACCTGCGGCTGGATCCTTCGACCATGCTGCTGAAAAATCGGCAGTGATTTAAAGCCGATACAAGGGCCTGAACCATGCTCAAGCGGCTTGACTTCTGTTCTACATCTCTCTCCACCACATGTAGTAAAAATTAAGTCCCGGGAAAAGTGGGTCTATACCTATAATGCCGGCCTCGATGGAGTCGCTGCCGGCAACGGGAATTGTACTGCCAACGGATACCAGTAATTTCTGACCGTGGCTTGTTATAATCGGAACCGGATTAGATGGAACACCGCCGCCAATCATCTTACTGCGTTCGAGACCATTACCATTGATTGCAAGTACGGCGGCGCCGGTTTTATAATTCAGAGCATAAATCGTTGCCTCGCCTCCCGGCAGACAGGGATCATCGCTGGGGGTGAAGGTAGTGATATACAGGGTTTTGTAAAAAACCGTACCCTTTGCAAGAATTTTCTCGCCGATTTCCGCACCGGCTGAGTCTACCAGTCGAATATACCAGCCCTTGTCGGTGACGTTATTACCGTCCACATCGCCGGGGATGTCCAAATCCGGCGGGATAGTTGCCGTATTGGTCACGTCAACCAGATCGGCTTCGGTTAGGGTTACATAGGCATGCGTGTCTTTAATGCTGTAAATTCGATCGGCAGCCGTGTCATTGGCGCAGGCCAGATCTCGATCCCCGGTACCCATAAAAAGCAGGTCATAGCCCCTCTCAAGGGTCACGCTGGGAGGATAATAAAATTTTCTGGTGGTTGTGACGGAATTATACATATATGTCGGCGCCCTGAATAAAACGTGGCCGTTCCAGGAATTGATGTTTTCATCGCTGTGAGGAAACGCCAGGGATGTAGCGGTTGAATCCTGGTCAAATTGCCCGATTCGCCACATCTGACCACCGAGATCCCCCACATAAACCTTGTCCACAAATCCATTACCGTCTTCATCAATAAGATTCACATTGCCGGGAATACTATAATTCATATCGGTGTTTATGTTATTAAAATCATCTTTCACAAATGATTTTACTACCGCACCGGTGAAAACATCGATGGCCATAACGGCCTTGCCGGCACTATTGTCCGAACTGAACCCCCCGCCGATAAAAAATACGGCCGTACCGTCGGTGTCGGTATCCGAGGTTTTTACCTGTCCAAACCGGGGTTCCGACCAACTCTCTCCCAGTTCACTGATAACATGATCCGGGGAAAAGCTGCTACTGGCACTGATCCGCCATAAAAACACCGGATTGTATGGTTCGGTCACGTCCAGGGCAAAATAGCTGGTGCCCCCTTTGCGTTGGCCGCAGACCAGTATGACCCGATCTTTGTCATCAGCATCAACATCACCATCTCCGTCCGAATCCACATTCTCTTCCAGGATTCCATTGCCGTTGACATCTTTGATATAGGCCTGGGGACTGGAATCAACGAAATATTGGTGCCCGGTGCCTTCCACGATGTCCTTTAAACGCGACAGGTGATCCGGGGAAATAAAGGCCCAGGATTCCACTCCATAATGCGTCTCTCCATTGGGAGTCTCTGTATCCGGATCAACGGAATCCAGTACCGCATGCAGCATCCCGTCATTGGATCCAAAAAACACCATGGATAGGGCCGAATCGTCAGGATATACATATTGAACCACCAGGGGCTGACTGTGAAGCACGTCGCCGGTGATGACCGCACGGTTTTCAGTCACATTGGTGTCGGCATCCTCATCAAACACATCGGCACCGCGGACATAATCTATGATTTGAGCCGTCGAATGGGTCGGATTTCCAAGGACTTCCGGAGTCAGATCATCATTGGAGGATTTAAAAAAATTGGATCCATCAGTGATTAAATTCCTGGCGCCGCCCATATATGTTAATATGTTTCGGCTGGCGTTGAAAATCCCGTTGGCGGTTGAAGTGTCGGCCCAGTCTTTGGTGGACCAGTAGTATTTGATATCATCCCGCATGGCACCGTTGGGCCAGGTAGCCAGGTCTCCGTTTTTGTCGACCACCTCAAGATCTTCATTGATACCGAGCTTGACGATGTTTCCTTCCCAGAAATTTTCGTCCAGGGGTTTAAAAAATGCCAGATAAATTTTGTTGCCGCTCATGGTCTTGGTAACCGGGACCACCGGCGACGTATAGGTCATGTTCTGGGACAAAATGCTGTTGACGGCATCCAGCAGCACGGATGTCAGATCGTCCGGCGACTCAGCCGTGAAATGATATTTGCCGTATTCGGGATGGATGGTGTTGTAAAGGTTGGGATTTCCGTTGCCGTTGTTTGACGCGTTGATCAGAAAGAGATTGCTTTCCAGATCCCCCATGAAGCCGACGGTGTAGGTCGTAACATTTTGAAAGCCGATCTCGTAACCCACCATGTCGTGGGTGTACATGTAATGGGCCACATCATCCAGCAGGGTTGAGCCGTTATAGTTCGTTGGAATGCTGTAACTAGTTGAATCGGCTTCGATATTGCCTTCACCGATACCGCCGTCATCCGCATCATAGTCTGAAAGGGTCTGGGGCAGATACTGATTGGCACCGTCGAGGTCCATGGAAGACAGGCCCGGTGAAACAACAATCACAAAGTTTTTCTGACAATACGTTTCCACCCACTCAGTGAAAGTGGCAGAGGAAGGAGAATCATAGAGTCCTCCGATGGTAGCCAACCCTTCTGCCAGCGGGGAATAGGTAAACGTTCCCATGTTGTTGATGTTGTTGATAAAGGCCGGATCCAGAACATTGTTGGTGGCCGGCGTATTCACCGTATCCACCACCATACTCAGCGGCTGTACACTGGAGGCCCCTTCATCATTGGCAAAATTATAGATTCCAAAATATGCCAGGTTGGAGGCGAGCTTGGCGACATTTAGAATCGCTTTTTTGGCATTGTAAAACCGGCTGCGGCGTTCCAGATCGGAACCATTCCCGGTATACAAGCCGCTAAAAAATATCCAGTTAAGATAATTTTGGGAATACCTCAACATACCGGCATTATCTTTAATACCATCAGTGTCCTCCACAGCGGAGGCCTGCGAAGGCAGGGTCACGGTCTTATCGTTGATCGTCCAAACCCCGGTCCCGTCCCCGCTGTCGCTGCTAGTGGCCTGGAGGCCTTCAGTATAGCCTGCAGGCTCCAGATCATCTTCAATCTCCACCAGATAGTAATAGCCGCCATGCTCCACCATGCCGTACCCGTTGGGATTAAGAAAGCCGCTGCCGCTCCCCCCGGTTTTAACAACATCGTTTTCAGCAGGTATCGGCGTATAGTCGACACCGTTGTCATAGCTCGAAAGCCATTGGACCTGCTGCATTTCGGCCCCGTTGTCCAGCAAAATGACGATATTGGGCGGGACCTCGTCTGCCGTCACCGAAAACATGCAGGTATCATCAGCCCGGCTTTCGCTGACCGACAGGTTTATGAAAATTATGAATACAATTAAAATCCATGAATATTGCTTAATTCTGTATATCATCCTGCCACCAACCCTTTCAATGTGAGCAACCTTTTAGAAGCCGATACGGTAAAATCCTGCTTCGATCTGACTTTGGGAATTGCGGGGACCATAACCGTTGCAGGTTATTTGATATTCATGTGCCCTGAAAGTGCCGACCTCGAACCCGGATCCTCTGGGCGGCGCCGATGAGCCGTTGAACATCACCTCGCCATTAAATTCCTGTTGAGACCCGATGGATTTTCTAACAGAGTCATCGTTTATGTCGGGAAAAGTTAATGACCCATCCTCTATGATGTTATCAACACCGTAAAGATCGGTGTTTTGCGGTACATATCCCCTTGCTGCTTCGGCACCGTAAAATGCAATTTTAAAAAACTGATCATTGGAGGCCAGTTGTACTTCGGTAATCGAAATCATGATCGCCGATACTCCCAAAACAGTAAAAATTGCCAGCATAAAAAGCATCATGCCGGTTACTATTCCGGCTTCATTGTTTAGATTTACGGCCGATGATCTCATTTTATATTCTTTCGCTAGCTGTTTTTCGAAATCAGATGACTGATGGCAACCTTCGTATTCTTCCAGCCACCGGGGCATTCCACCGTAACGGTGATGGATTTGGTATTATTAAGGATGTCGTTCTCTGTAACAACCCAGGTAACACTATACGCACCTTCGGTCTCCTGACCGTCCGTGATATTGTCATAGGACAGCGCCGCCAGTCGCTCCAGGCGATCCTCAGCCAGCGCAGTGACATCGGTGAGCCTTCTGGCGGACGCATTAGCGTTAACCGAAGAAATTGACAGGGTGGTGACCGCCAGAATACCAATGGCAAAAATCGAAAGTGCAAAAACAACTTCAATAATCGAAAGCCCGCGGTCATTTAGATTCTTTTTTATATCAATTACTTGCTGCATCCACATACCGGTATCTCCTTAGTAATATTCGAGATTTCTGCATTTTACCCGTTTAATTAATGTTCGGCTGATCGGTCCGTCCCGGCCGGAGTTTTTCTTAATGGTTATTTCGATTCCAACCGTCCGGATATCATCCAAATTAGAGGTGGTCACATCGTCCGAATTATAATAAGAAAAGGTGAGTCCCGTTACATCATCGACCAGGATATCGCTTATTTCCAAGGTTCCATCGGATTTATAAAGAGACATTTTAAGAATACCGCTGCCGTCAAACTCATAGGCCATATGTTCAAGATCAGGTTCAGCGATACCGTCGGCGGCATTCGGACTGTCCAATTCGCCATCCATATCTCGGTCGGCGGTGAACCGGATACTCTGCGGTGTCACCGCAATAATCCCGAAATCACCGGTTCCTTCGGGGTCTAACCCGGCCAATCGTATATCCCTTATCATCATGTCAAGACTGGATCGGACATTCTGCTGCAGCTTGACCTTCACGCCTTCTTTGGTGCACGTCCGTATAAAAGACATGTATAAGCTGTAAACTGATCCCAGGGTCATAGACAGAATGGCCAGTGAGATAAGCAACTCAACAGCAGTGAAGCCCTTTTTATTCATTTTCATATTCACACCTGATCCGTTGTGATCAAGACGGTTGTAAAAATCACTGCAAGGGCCATGCCAAAATGTTAAGATTTTATTATTTTATGTTATTTCAGAAGGTTGAGAAAATGCTGGAGTTGATTTCGATCTGGTTCTATCGCTTAATATTATGATAAAAACATAACCTTTATGATAGAATCATAATCTCACTATAGGCTCTTAGAAATTATTTTTGTGCATTTTGTGGCAAAATAATTTTATTGGGCTATTTTCTCTATCTTCAAATGATTGAATATTTTCAATAGTCAATTCCGGTTTATCCGGGTTGGGGGATATTCTGTATTTACGCAAAAGGCCGTAAAGGTGGGGTCGGGATAGACCGCAATATTGAGCGGCTTTGAGAATGTTGCCGCCGCAAAGGGAGATAAGCGCCATTAAGTATCGCTTTTCCCCGTCCTCAATATGCGCTTGGCGAAACTTCTGCCAACTCGGAAGGGTCTTATCGAGGCTAAAAACGTTTATATTCGCATCGTTATCGGGCAGTTGCCGGTCAAACTGGAATTGGGCGACTTTGATGCGCACATCTGGCGGTAGATGTTTGGCAAAGATTGTGGGCTCATGAAGGGCGTTCGCCAAAGCGGCATCCAGTGTGTTGAACAATTCGCGAACGTTTCCCGGCCAGTGATAGGCCTCAAGCACGTTCAAAAGCTCCGGCGAAAAGCCTTTCAGCTTTAAACTTTGCGAATCGCATAAAATCTTCAGGTGGTACTCGGTGAGTTCTTTAATATCATCAACCCGCTGCCACAGTGGCGGTATGTCTATTGTAATTGAGCAGAGTCGGAACAAAAGATCTTCTCTGAATTGGCCCAGTTTGACCATCTCCTGCAGATTGCGATTGCTTGCCGCCACCAGCCTGAAATCACTTTTTGTTTCACGGGTATCACCGATGGGATGAAAGCAGCGTTCCTGCAGCACCCGCAAAAATACCTTCTGCATGTCAATACTCAGTTCCCCGACTTCATCAAGAAAAAGCGTGCCGCCATCCGCATGTTTTATTAAACCCAATTCTGCTTTATCCGCGCCGGTAAAGGCTCCTTTGGCGTGTCCCAAAAGCAGGCTCTCGACGAGTGACTCAGGGAGCGAACCACAATCAACCACAACAAAATTATTATCGGCACGGGAGCTACTGTTATGGATAGCACGCGCAAAGAGTTCCTTTCCGGTTCCTGTCTCGCCGATAATCAGGATATTGGAACGGCTGCATGCCGCCCGCTCAACTAAATCCAGGCAGGCGTTAATTTTATGATTCTTCCCGATGATGCCGGTTCTTTTGAGGGTCTGCCGCGGGCGGCAGCTGTCCCGCTCATCTCGATACTGCAATGCTCGCTGAACACAACGGGTAATCGCATCGACGCTTACAGGTTTTTGGATATAATCCCAGGCGTTGCTTTTAAATGCTTGTTCGGCTCCTTCCGAATTAGCAAAACCGGTAATAACAATGACTTCAGGTGCGGAAGGCAATCGTTGAATGGCAGGCAACTGGTTAAGTCCATTGCCATCCGGCAGGTGGACATCAAGAAAGATAATATCAAAATCATCTTGGCGTACAGCTTGCATGCCGTTTTTGATATTGGCGGCATGTTCGACCGTATGCCCCATGCCCTCGATCACGCGGGACATCAATACAGCAATCGTATTTTCGTCGTCTATTACCAGTATTTTTGCCATATTTAAAGATAACCCCTTAGCCCGCTAATTCAGCCAGTACCATAAAATTATGGAGTGGTATCAGAGGAATGCAACCAGATAATGATTTAAGATTCCAAGGCCGCCAACCATTAAAACTATCGGCCTTTTCTTTAAAATCTTGAGGATATCCTTTTCATAACCTAACCATCGCCGGCGTAGAGAATACAGCGCAGATAAATTATTTTTGGAGTTGATGATCTTAGACCAATAAAAAAGGCTTGCAAGTTATTGTAATTACTTGCAAGCCTTTACAGTTCTCATGGAGGCGGCATCCGGATTTGAACCGGAGAATGGCGGTTTTGCAGACCGCTGCCTTACCACTTGGCTATGCCGCCCAAAAAAAAATGGAGCGGGAAACGGGATTTGAACCCGCGACTTCGACCTTGGCAAGGTCGCACTCTACCACTGAGTTATTCCCGCTCAGATGAATTTTATTATTTAACTACTTCCAACCTTTTTGTCAACAAAAAATCAGGGGCAGGCAGGGAAACGTCAAAGTAAATCCTAAACCAGTTGAAGGAGAAGGTTTTATAATTCAGTCAATTACCTGATTTAAATGACGTAGCCCTGCAGAAGCTGCCTTCAGGTTTTAAGAAGATTTCTGAACTTAAAAAAATAATCAGCGCCGGACCAGATGGTAAAAACCAGAGCCCCCCACAAAAAAAATACGCCGATGGCGTGGGGATCAAGACCGAAAAACGGATAATGGATCAACAGCGGTATGATCGCGGCGATCTGGAAACCGGTTTTGTATTTTCCCAGATTAGAGGCCGAAACGTCTTCGCCCTTTTCGGCGATAATATTGCGGAGACCGGTTACAGCGATTTCTCGACCAATAATGATACACACGATCCAGGCCGGTACCCAGCCGAGGGAGGCCAGCATAATAAAGGCGGATGATGCCAGAAGCTTGTCTGCCACCGGATCCATTACTTTTCCCAGATTGGATACCAGGCCAAATCTTCTGGCAAAATAACCGTCAAAATAATCGGTGATTGCAGCGGCGCTAAACAAAAGGGCCGCAATCCAGGTAGAAATCCGATTGGGGTACAACATCAGGATCACAATAATCGGAATAACTGCAATCCGAAATAAAGTCAATGTATTGGGATGACGTAAAATAGCTTTCATGTCTCTTTTTTCTCTGAATGGGCAGCAAGGAAGTTGTCTTTGCACTGAATGCTGCAAAAATACATGTCTTTCCCGCCAAAATTCAAATGCACCGCATTTCTTTTCGGAAAATATGCTTCACAATAGGGATCTTTAATCATGACATCGTCAATCTCCCCGGTATTTCTGCCCGCAACCGATTCAGAAGAAGATGCAGCCGGAAACATCCAGGATTTAATTGCCCGGTAGGCCACGTATCCCACCACAGCCAGGATGATAATTCTAATCATTTATATTCAGCTATCCTTTGTCCCTCTTCGTCAATTTTTTCCAATAGTGACTGCATCGTACAGTGAAAGACCGGGTGACTGATATGCGGATCTATATCACAAACAGGCTTTAACACAAAGCGTCTTTTATGCATCCTGGGATGCGGGATCACCAGTTGCGGAAGATCCATCACCATATCGTCATACAAAATAATGTCCAGATCCAGCACTCTCGGCCCGAACCGGACGGAATCCCGCGTCCTGCCGGCACTCTGTTCAATGGATTTTAGCTTGCGCAGCAAAGGAAGCGGATCAAGCAGGGTGCCAATTTTTACCACATAATTTACAAACCAGTCCTGATCCTTATAATCAACCGGCTCGGTTTTGTAAACCGGCGACTGATCAATCAACCGGGAGGTCTCGCCATGGGTCAGCTCAGCAATGCCCTTGCGGCAGTTCTCAAGCCTGTTGCCCAGGTTGGATCCGGCACAGATATAGGCTGTGTGGTAGGCGCTCACAGGCTCAAAATTCATCGTTAAGGATTGACGTTAATAAGCGATCCAAGGTTCAGGGTTCCCCGTTCAAGGTTCCCTTGACTCAATATCTTCATAGTTGTCTAGTATCGTGTGCTTTCGCGGCAAGCTCCCAAAGCACCGGTTCAGGTGTGGCATAGCCCCTAACCCCTGAACCTCTGAACCCTGAACGGCAATGCCAACCCAGCTATCATTTCCAGGCATCTTCCCGGAGTTCAGCGGTATAGATGATACGGGCATCACCCTCGAGATAAACATCGGTGAAAACCTGGTTGTTTTCACGAAAATGAATGGTCAATGATTCACCGCTCCGCGTGACCAGGCTGATGGGTGATCGCCAATCGGTCTTGCAGGAAGCGACAAGGGCGCTGGCAATGGCGCCTGTTCCACAGGCCAGGGTTTCATCCTCAACGCCTCGTTCGTAAGTTCGAATGGCCAGTTCGCCGGGCTTATGCTGACAGATAAAGTTGACGTTTGTTCCGGCCGGCACAAAGGCTTCATGATAGCGTATCTCCCTTCCCAGCCCGAAAACATCCACCCTGTCAATGGTATCCTTCATAACAACGACATGAGGGACACCGGTATTAACACTGCTCACGGTCAAAGGACCGTTTTTCAGATCAATGGCATAATCGAGACGGAGATCGGCGGGATCCGGCATTTTGACCTTGGCACCGTTGCCTTTAACCTGCCCGTTGACAATTCCGGCTGCGGTTTCAAAGCACAG
>Ga0255054_10002604_pt1 | contig 10240 bp, 12 predicted proteins | sample JV7_2_23_MG_FD_188634 | JGI IMG/M metagenome (GOLD analysis project Ga0255054, IMG submission 188634) | Seawater microbial communities from Jervis Inlet, British Columbia, Canada - JV7_2_23 | ecosystem: Environmental > Aquatic > Marine > Inlet | place: Canada: British Columbia | collected... | reverse complement strand
TTCCCGCTTCTAGTCGGCGTGGTCGCGGCGGCGAGTTTTTTCATCGATCGTGACAAGATTGAATCGCACCTCGAGCGGATGCTCGCCGGCGAGTTCCCCGGAAGTGCCGACTTCCTCAGAACGAACATCGAAGCCTTGACCGACTTGCGGGGGGCGGCGGGCGTAGCAAGTGTGGTCGGGCTCCTATGGTCTGCGAGCAAGATGTTTGGCGCCCTCAGTCGAGGCATGAACCTCGCACTCGGCATCCCCAAGGGACAGCCCTTCTACGTCTCGAAGCTCCGATACTTCGCCATGACCATCATCGTGTCACTGGTGCTCTTCCTTGCGGTTGGAGGGTCGATGGCGCTTGATGTCTTCACCCAAATCGACCTGACGCGCTTCGGTCTGGACAGCACGGTTTTCGACTCAATCTGGAGCCGCCTCACGAGCTTCGTGTTCATCTTCGCGACTGTGCTGCTGCTCTACAAGATTGTTCCATACAAGCGAAGCCCGTGGCGAGAACTGCTTCCAGGAGCGCTCGTCGCGGCCTTGCTGTTCGAGCTGCTCAAAGCGCTGTTCGTTTTGTACTTAGACAACGCGCGCAACCTCGAAGCGGTCTACGGCTCGCTGTCTTCCATCGTCGTGCTCCTTCTTTGGCTCTACTTCTCGACGCGCGTGCTCCTATTCGGGGTGGAGATCATTGCGGTGCGCAAGGAACCCTCCACACACGAGCTCGTCTGACGAGATCCTGCCCTCGCAGTCAGACGCACCGAAGCGCAGTCAAACCCGGGACCGTGCCGGGTTGACAGGGGGTCCGGTCGTCCGAAGCTTCCGCCGAGCGCGAGATGAAGATTGACGCGCTGTGCGAGGCGCTCGTTGCGGACCGCGATGAGAGACGAACGCGCGCCGAGGACGCGCCCTTGAATCTGCAGGACGCTCAAGAGGTCGATGCGGCCCACCTTGAACCGCGCTTGTACCTTTTGTAGCGCGCGTTCGTTCTCGGCCACGGCCTTCTCCAGTGTATCCCGCCCTCGCGCCAACCGTGACGAGCAAGAGAGCCGCTAAGCCTGCAATCACCCCCGAAGGCCTGCTCACCCTGGGAGTAGTAGACAAAAGCCCTGCCACCGCAAGCGATTAATACCAACCGCCGATGCCGACCGAGAACGCGCCGTAGGCTCGAGCCACGTCGAGCGCCACCTGGATCTGCCACCGGTAGTCTTCGGGCCAGAGCCCGAACACATTCCATTTCAAGACATTGATGTCGAAGCCGAGCGTCCCGTGTAACCGCGGGCTCGATTCGGCAAAGCGGGTCGGCTCGAGAGAAGTCCCGGCACGGATCTTCATCCGCTTGGGCCAGACCTCGGTTTCAAATCCCAATCTGGGAGACACCGTGATCTTTTCGCCGGAGCGCTGAACCGTCTGGAAGAGGAGCGACTCGACGCCAACGCCATTCGTGACGCGTCCGTTGAGCCAGAGGTCAGCCGTGAGCAGCTGTAGGTGCTTTGGATCCCTTATCCGCCCTACTTTTTTGCCTTTTGGATGTCTGGCAAGAGCCACTCTTTATTGAAGTGAGCATTTAGCGGACCATACATTCTAAAGTAAGCAAACCACCCTTTTCCTGGAACAGTTGGTATCCAGTTCTTCTCAGCCATCTTTGGACCTTCTGGTGCGTTAGGTCCAATGTAGATATCATAAGAACCATCTTCATTTGGATATGGAGTTGTCTCTTCTCTTTGAGAAGAAACCTCAAACTTCCTCTGTGGGTTAATAAGAATATATCGTGTATCAGGATCATAAATCGTCAGTGACCAGAAACGTCCCGCAGGTACCTTTGGTGGAACGTGCAATTTATACATCTTCGAACCGTCCAAATAGTCTCCGTCGGCATCTTTTGGAGTTCCCAAATAGGCAGAACCGATACCTTCGACAGTACTGTTCTTCATTCCTTTTGAAGTGGTGAGAGCCTCATAGAACCAAGCAGCTCTTTCATCCAACTGATAGTGAGTAGGTGCTTTTTGATCCAACTCAACACAAATAGCATTTTCCCACTGCTTTCCCATCCAGTGTTTTGCTTCTAATTCAGTGTTCCAATCATTGTCTATTGCCATTGCTTCACCAACAATGACTGCGTCTTTCAATAGCTCGGTCATTTCGGCAGAAGGGCTAAAAGGTTTCCCCTTTTCAATGCCCAAATCCTTTAGGAATGCATAGAAAAAGCCATCACGTTCGTGCATTGGCTCTTGATCAATTATCCATTTTAATCTTTCCCAAAACTTCATTCCTCTCGGCTGATTTGAGCTCCAAACTTTCTTGTCGTTATAGTTAATAGGTTTTGATTCTGGTGGGGTCGTGCCATAGCGGTATAGTTTGAATGTTCTAAAATACGCTTCTGCCTCTTCATCTTTCGTAAAAAAGGATCGATGAACAAGGGCGTTGAAACGACTTGGGGACCTAGCAATATTATAGGCTGCCTCAGTTGCTCCTTCTGGAACTTCCGTATTGGGTCCAAGTATGAGGTGTTTTCCACCTTTGCCGTTATTGACACCTGGAATACCAAGATCAACAACAGGTCGTTGCCACATATCATTGATGAATCCAGCAGTGGGCCCTTCGGGGACATCGATTACCCAGGGGCCCATATCAGTATCGATCCAACCCAATATATAATCGGTTGTTCCGTTCGCTGTGATTCCCCATCTAAGGTCATCATAGTAATCAGCATTTACACGGAAGAAGTCTCCCATCTCGTAGCCTAAACTTCCTGTAAATGTGTATAGATAATCTGCCATTGATGCAATGGGGATTGCCCATAGATAGGTTTGTATCGCACGCTGTGACCGACGCTTCTTCTTCAAAAGTTTCGATGTCTCTTCTGTTGGGAAACTCAACTTGAATTGTAATGTCCCAATACTTGTTTCCCTCACATCCACTTTTGCTTCATCTGATTTCTTCTCTGTCTGTTCAGAAGAATCACTTTTCTCGGCTTTCTGATCAGTTGGAGTGCAACCAGCCATGGCTACTGAAACTAAGAACAAAGAGCCAATTTCTAAATTCTTCATTTTGGGTCCTCTGACGTGAGATCGAATTCCGAACCAGTTGGCACTGGAGCTTGGGGTTTGAGATTGCGTTCATTGGGATAGGTAAGTCAATCGAAACTCTTCGGGGGTTTGTCGGTCGAGCGAACCATGAGGCCGTTCGACGTTGTAGTGGTGCTGCCAGGCGGCAATGATGTACCGGGCCTGCGGTAGCGTGCTGAACCAATGGGTGTTGAGGCACTCGTCGCGAAAGCGCCCGTTGAAGCTCTCGGCGAAGGCGTTCTGCGTCGGCTTGCCGGGCTGAATGTATTGGATGTCGATGCCGTGCCTCGCGGCCCACTGCATGAACCAAAGGCTCGTGAACTCGCTGCCGTTGTCGCACACGATGCGCTTGGGGCGACCGCGAGTCGCCATGGCCTGGTCGAGCACCTCGGTGACCTTGGCGGACGGGAGCGATGTTCCGGCATGTAGCGCGACCGACTCGCGTGTGAAGTCGTCGACGGCCGTGAAGACACGGTACCAGCGGCCGTTCTCGAACTGGTCGTGCACAAAGTCCATGCTCCATCGCTCGCCCGGTCGACGCGGGAGCGTCGCCGGCTCGCGGACGATGCGCTTGAAGCGTTTTCGCTTCCGGCGTCGCACCGTGAGCCCTTCTTCGCGGTAGATGCGCCGCACCCGACGCTGCCCGACGGCAAAGCCCCTACGCTCGAGGAGCCAGTGCACGCGGCGGTACCCGAAGCGTGGATGGGCGTACGCCGACTCACGCAGCGCTTCGCGGAGCTCCGGAGGCTCCGTGCGTCGTGAGACGTAGCGCCTCGTCGATCGAGGAAGCCCGAACACGCGACAAGCGTGTCGCTCAGTGACGCTGCAGTGCTCTTGGACCCAGTGCACCTGTGCCTCCTCAGAACCCCGTCGACCGCACAATCGTTGACGTTTCCGCGCTTGGGGTCAAGCTAGCCTACCCTGATGCATCACCTGCTGTACGCCCTGCTCGCCACCGCCGGATCGAGCCTGAAGCCGCAGCGCGAACTCGCTCTGCAGACCCTCGCCTCGCGACAGCAGCTGGCCATTGTGCGCCGAACGACATCTCACCGCGCAACACATCCCTCAGTTGAGGGATGGAACCGTTCCGGGTTTACCCGAGGCTCTGGGGTGCCCCTGACCTGAGCTGAAGAAGCCCGGCCGAAGCCGGGCTCTCTGATGACGGTGACCCCAACGAGATTCGAACTCGCGTTACCGGCGTGAGAGGACGACCTACCCAAAGGCGGGCGAGCCCGAAGCGCAGGAACGTGCCCCGGTGGATACAGGACGCCTCTGGCACAAAGCGCCGAAAGCGGGCTTCTGAATCTCACCTGGCATGGGCCACCGCGAGCTCTCTCCGCTCATTGGAACACCGACGCACTCGCGTTCGCCCGAGCCGAATTTGTCAGTGACCAAATAGTGACCAGAGCGCAGGGCACGCTGGAGCATTCGAGGGTACTGCAGGGTACGGGAGTAAGAGGTCGGGTTCCGTGCCTTTGATAGCGATACGCGGGAAAACCGAGTGTCCGCGTAGGGTTAGCGTATCGCTGCGCTTTGGGTTCGATTCCCACCGCCTCCACTAAACAAGCGCAATGATTGCTTGCGGTTGGCAAAGCGGCTGACCGCATTAGTGACCACATAGTGGCCATCGGCAGTCCGTGTCGGCGCAGGTTCGTCGAGTTTGGCAACGTTCTGCGGGAGCCGTTGACGGCCGTGGGTCACTCGCCCAAGTCCACCCTTCACTGCCACAACTTCAATGGTCGCGCCGCCGTCGAGAACGAGTGGCCCTGCCGATGTCATCGGCCCCACCCGTGATCAGTGCTACCCGTTCCATTCCGTCCTCCTCCCCGGAGCTCGCCTCATGCAAATTCACTTCATCCGCAACGCTTCGCTCATCGTCACCGCGCAAGACCACGCCATCGTCGTCGATCCGATGTTGTCCGGGAAGGGAGCGCTTCCGCCGCTCAGCATCTTTCGTCACAAGGCGGCGCGCAACCCGCTCGTGCCCTTACCGGACAACACCGAGGCAGCGCTCGAGAAAGTTAACGCGGCGCTCATCACGCATTGCCGGAGGGGGCACGTCGATCATCTGGATCTGAAGGGCCGTCGATTTCTCCGAGACCGTCAGGTCCCCACGTACTGCCGAACGGGGGATGAGCGCTACTTGCGCAAACGCGGTGTCGATGCACACGCACTGACGTCCGAAGAGCGACAACCGTTCCTCGATGGCGCGATCACACTCATTCCCGCGCGACACGGGCACGGCTGGATTTCGAGCGTGATGGGACCCGGGGTCGGCTACGTGCTCGAGCTGCCCGGGGAGCCCTCTCTCTATATCGCTGGCGACACGGTGATGACAGACGACGTTCGACGGGCGTTGACCGAGATGAAGCCGGATGTCGCGATTGTGGCGGCAGGAAACGCAAGCGTCGATGTCGGAAAGCCGATTCTCATGCAGCTCGAAGAGGTCATCGAGTTTGCGACGCTCGCCCCTGGACGCGTCGTCGCCAACCATCTCGAGGCGCTCAATCATTGTCCCATCACCCGCGAACAGGTGGCGGATGCCGCGCGCGCGGCCAACCTCGACAAACCACTCGAGATCCCCCTCGACGGCGAGACCATGAGCTTTTGAAAGGTCGAGTTTCGCTTCGCTTTCGAGTCCGCGCGAACAGCAGCCGTCGTGAAGGTGGTGTGAGTAGTTAGGGGTTGTTGACCGCGCTCCAGATCTAGCGTGTCCGCCTCGGGAAAAACCGGCCGGTGCGCATGCGGTAGTCATCATATGCGTCCGGGAATTGCTGGTCCATGAGGGCTTCTTCACGGCGAACATTGAGATGCCACAGCGGATGAAGGACGAGCGCCCATACGACATACAGCCAACTGTTTAACAACACGGCCAACCCGAAGTTAAAGAACGTCAGGAAAGCGGCGTACAATGGGTGTCGAAAATAGCGAAAGGCCCCTTCGACAACGAGCCGTTGACCTCGATCGGATAGCGGAAGAGACCGAACGCTCCAAACTAGTAGGACGACAGTGGCCGTTGCGAGCATCCCAAAGAACGTGTACCTCGCCGCAGCGTTCGACGTGATCGTCAGAGGGCCAATCCGACGGTCGATGACAGCAAGACATCCAAGAAGAACGAGACTCAACGCAAGGCCCCTTGGCCCAGTTCCGAAAATCCTTTGATACGGCGTCATGATGCTCGCCTAGGTCTGGTTGATATGCCGCAGAGCGCTTTTTTCAAGGCACACGGAGCACTAACGGCAGCCCGTTGACTCCGTAGTACGGTACGGAGTTTATCCTAGCGGGGTGCACATGGAAATCGATACGAAGCCTCTGACCATCGGGCAGGTCGCCAAGCAAGCCGGCGTTGGCGTCGAGACCATCCGGTTTTGCGAGCGGCGCGGACTCATTGCAGAGCCTAAGCGTCGCGCATCGGGATATCGACAGTATCGGCTCGACGCGGTTCGTCGCATTCGGTTCATTCGCCGCGCTAAGGAGCTCGGCTTCACGTTAGAGGGAATCTCCGATTTGCTCTCCCTTCGCGAGGACCCGAACGGCACGAGCGTGGATGTGCGCGAGCGCGCCCGGGAGAAGATCACCGAGATCGAAGACAAGATAGCGGTGATTCAGACGACACGGAGCACCCCCCAGAGTTTCAGGACACGTGTCCCGAGTTGATCGACCAACTCGGATTCACTGGGTTTCAACGGGGTGTCCGCGTCCAGGTCATTCCGCGTAATCGCTACTGAATCGTGCGAAACAGGGTCAACCGAAGACGGTTCGATTCCCACCGCCTCCACTGTTAGAACGCGCTGGTCAACCTACCTCAGCGAGATTGCGCTGGGCGTGCCAGAGGTCCCAGTCCATTTGCAGACCGAGCCAGAACTGAGGTGAGTTCTTGAACACCCGCGAAAGGCGAACTGCGGTTTCTGCCGTGATTCCCCTCTTCCCTTTGATGATCAAGTTGACGGTTTGGACGCTCAGGTCGAGCTCCTCGGCCAGCGCGCGCTGAGTCATGTCCATGGGCACGAGAAACTCTTCGAGCAGCATCTCGCCGGGAGAGGTCGGGGGTCGGTGCTTTGGAATCATCGCTTCTCCCTAGTGATAGTCGAGGACCCGGACGTCGTGCGCGTCCCCATTGCGGAACGCGAATACGATCCGATACTGATCGTTGACGCGGATCGAATGAAACCCCTCGAGGTCCCCGCGCAACTTTTCCAATCGGTTACTCGGGGGAACTCGAAGATCTCCAAGTGCAATCGCGCGATTGAGCAAATCGAGCTTGCGCTGGGCGATTCTCCAGATCGATTTCGGAATCCGACGAGCATCTTTCGAGTTCTTCCCGTGATAGAGGTCCTCTGTCACCTTGTCGGCAAAGCCTCGAATCACGGAGAACAGCTTACACTCGTTAATGCATTAACGCAATACATTAATCAGCGCTGTCGGAAGGTAAGTTGGGTTAATCAGTAGAGCAAGGAAGGAACTCGAGTGCCTTGACTGGGTTTTCGATAGTGAAAGCCGACAACATGAATGCTGCCCTCGAAATGGCTAAGGCCTGCCCGCCCGATTCGGCGAGTCTCCGAAGCAGCTCAAGCGAAGGTGCGTTTGATCGATTCGCCGAGCACGCGGGAAGCATTGGCTTCAAGCAGGCCGCCGTGTCCGCCGATGAGCTTGTCGAAGGGAAGGCTCGCCAAACGATCGAAATCCTCGCGCAATGAACCGCTCGGCGGGGTCTGTATCTTGCGCCACGGCGGGCCGATCTGGGCTGGGTTCCGAAAGCCCATGAGAGCCGTGATGATCTTGGCCCCCGTCGACATCAGCGGGTGCGGGACCCAGTGCTGCACGCTGTCGCACGTTACCAGCAGCCCCCCGTCTCGCTCGACGCGGAGCGCGGCCTCGGGCGAGAGAGTGTCTCGGAACCGAAAGACCTTCACGCCCGGAAGTGGGAGTTCGGTCGCCTCTGCCAGCTCCGTAGCCCCGCCTTGGGGATCGGCGGCCCAGAGTTTGGCACCGTAGCGGTCCGCGTAGTAGGCATCGTCCATGCCGTGGACGCCGATCTTCATGATATGAGCCACCTTGCCCAGGGCATCGAGGACGAGTTCACCCTCCGCGTTCAGCCGAACCGCGTTGACCAGGGTCAGCTCCTCCTCGTGTCGTAGCACCACCATGTTGCGGACCAATCGCACCATGGGCTTGAACGGGACCGATCCCGTGACGAACCAGGCGTTCTCGAAAATCGGCTGGAGGTCGCCGTGTGGCTCGGCGGGCGGGAAGGGGCTCGGCATTGGGACGCAGAGTACCCGCACGGCCTCTGCGTGTCGATTGGGTGGAAGAACTGATGTCGAGTCCCACTAGCCCTTGGCGCCAGTGCTTGGGGCGGCATGTCGAAGGAGTTTAGCCGGCCGGCTGATGCACCAACGGCGACCGATGAAACCGCACCACAGTCGGCTCGATCACGTACACCAGGCGTCGCTTCCACTCCCGCCTCGCGAATGGTTTGCTCGTGTATCGCAGCGCTAGCGAATCGAGAAAAGCGAGGTCTTCGTCCCGCCGCACCTCGACCACACGACCGCGAATCAGCAACTGCTCGTACGGATTGTCGAACTCGACAATCGACAGCGCGACGCGCGGGTCGACCTCGATGTTGCGGCCCTTCAGCGTCCCTGGAGCGGTGGTCATCAACACGAGCTCCCCCTCACGCGCGATCCAAATGGGCTCTACCCTCGGCGAGCCGTCGGGCTCCAGCGTAGCCAGGTGCGCGACGTTGGCACCGTCGAGAAGTCGCTTCGCGTCGTCGGACAGGGTCACTGCCAACTCGATACCATCATCGCGTGAGCCTCTCCACCATCCATTGCGATCCCCTGACGCGCTAGTGCTTCGCGGACGCGCGCCTGCTTCGGAAGAAGCTCCGCCTCAGCTGAGCGCTTAGATTCTCGAGTAACGTTGCAATCGATTGCGCGCCCTGTTGCTCCAACCACGCTTGCAAGTAAACGCGGTAGGTCGCGGCCATCATCATCGCAGCGACCTGAGTGTCCATGTCGACGAACGTGCCCTCGCGCTTCGCTTGGTCGATTTGCTGGCGGGCCAGCTCGAGGCCGCTGCTCCATGCTTGGATCTGTTCTTCACTGGCCAGCCCGCTCGCCGTCGACCAGTCGAACCCCTGCTGAAGGTGCATCCGAAGGTAGTCCGGATGCTCGGCGAACCAGCGAACGATGGCTTCGGCGCCGTTGAGCAGGGCCTCTTTCCCCTCAGTCGAAACGCTGAAGGCCCCTTCGATCTCCGAGAACATTTGCGTCAACCGCCGCTCGTGCACGGCGCAGTAAATCTCCCACTTGCTTCCCATGACGGTGTACATCGTCCCGAGGGCGATCCCTGCGCCGCGCGCGATGTCTTGGATCTTCGCGTCATCGTAGCTGCCGTGGGACAAGATCCGCTCGGCAGAGTCGAGAATCCTCTGTCGATACAACGCCTCCTTGGCCCGGCGGGTTTCCAGTCGGGGCGAAACTCTCTCTTGTGTCATAGGCTTTTCCTCAACATCCTGACTTTATAGCACAGGTTGCAGAAATTGAATTGCCGATTTCAAAACGGCTGCTAGGGTCGCCTCAATGAACGCGATCGGAAGAGCGACGGACGCGCTGAGGCAATGGGCCGATGAGCACCGGGAGTGGATCATCATCGGGGTGGCCCTGCCGGCGGGCACCGCGGTCGCCACTCTGGAGCGGGCGAAGTCGTGGCTCCGACGTAGCCCAAAGCCACCTGACCACGACAAGCGGGCGAGGCGCATTCAAGCGGAAGTCAGGGGGCATGCCAAAGCACGCGCGCAAGGCGAGGCTTGGGCGCAGAAACCGCTACGTACCGATCGCAAGGGCGCCGCGTCTTTGAACGTCCGTATGTCCGACAAATCTGCGTCAAAGACGGTCAATATGAGCGACTTGACGAACATCCTGGAGGTCGACGAGGCGAGTGGCGTGATCCGAGTCGAACCGTTCGTTACCGTTGGGGACGCGGCCAGCTATCTCGACGAACGGGGGCTTCAGCTCGAGGCCACAATCGAGATGAAGGACGCGACGCTTGGCGGCCTGGTGATGGCGCTCGGCATGACTACCCACTCTCACGTGTGCGGGCTCGTCCACGACACGGTGACGGCGTACGAGATCGTCACGGCGAAGGGCGAGCTCCTTCGTGTCACCGCCGACAACGAGCAT
>Ga0255054_10002603_pt1 | contig 10242 bp, 9 predicted proteins | sample JV7_2_23_MG_FD_188634 | JGI IMG/M metagenome (GOLD analysis project Ga0255054, IMG submission 188634) | Seawater microbial communities from Jervis Inlet, British Columbia, Canada - JV7_2_23 | ecosystem: Environmental > Aquatic > Marine > Inlet | place: Canada: British Columbia | collected... | reverse complement strand
CACCATCCGGCCACCAGGCTGACCACGACCGAGGCCAGGGCCAAGACCTCGGTCAAATGCACCACGTGGCACAGAAGGGGTGCGGGCACTTCCTCTCCTCCCCCCGGCTGTTGGCAGAACAGGGATTGTCGGAATCGCCGGCCCAGGTCGAGAGAGCTCAGGCGAAACCAGTAGAAAAAGCCCTTTTCAGCCGAGTTCAGACGCACCAGCAAGCCGGCAGCCGGCGCTGCCGAAGTGGGAGGGGCGGCGCCACGGAGCACAGCGATCAGGGTCGGCAGCAGTGGGAGCGATCCCAGCGCCGCGCCCAGGGCAGCACCGCCCCAATGCAGCTGGATGCGCCGTCGGAGAAGCAGGAGCAAACTGGCCAACACCAGAATCATGACCGAGCCATGGAGCTGCGCGGTCAGGAGCAGAGTTGCCGCAAGCAGGGCACTGATCGCCGGGCTCTTTTGATCGCTTAGGTTGCGGCAACACCACAGGTGAAGGGCGGCGGGCAGCAAGAGGTAGCCGACCTCCCAGAGAAAGCCCGAGTGGAAGAGCCGCCAGGGTGACAGCCAGAATATGGCCAGATAGATGGTGGCGAAGCGCCAGCCGAAATCACGCTTCAGCAGCTGCGCCAGGACCAGCGCGGCGGCGAGGTGAAAGGCGAGCAACACCAGCGTCGAGGCCCGATAATCGAACCAGGCCAACAGAGGTAGCCCGACCAACAACTCCAGGAAGACCCCGGGAATGGGATAGTCCCCGGTCGCCAGCTTGCCGAACGGCAACAGATCGCCATCCCGTGCCAGGGCCAATCCGAGCGTGTAGAGTTCAACCTGATCGCGATAGATCCAGACCGCTCGGATCCACAACCAGGTTTGCAGGACGACACCGGTTGCGAGCACGACCACCAGCCACGGCCGCCACCCGCGGTCATCGACCGCTTGACGAATCGCCTGCATTAGAGGTGAAGTATCTATCGGAATGGGTCGTCTGAACAGGGTTTTCCTGACGCTATTGATTCTGGTCGCCGCCGCGGCCGTCGCCCTCTTTCTGCGCGCCCGGGGGGACGTACGCTCGCAGGATCATCGCTTTGGTTCGGCCGTGCGTTTGGAGGATTCGATCGAGCCGTTGGCAGCCGAGTTCAACCGCACCGCAGATCGACCCCGTTTGCTGATGGTCTTGGCACCGGCCTGCCCGGTCTGTCTGGCCGGCATCGAGACGGTCCAGCGGGAGCTTCTGGCAGGGGACAGCGAGCTGGCTGTGCTCGTGGTTTGGATGGAGGCGCTGCCCTACGACATCACGCGCAATCCGGCGCGTCGGATCGAGATTCTGGCCGGTGACCCTCGGGTGACGCAGTTCTACGACTCGCGACAGCTCACCGGTCGGCAGATCGCCGAGCTGCTCGACTGGTCCGCGGGCAAGTTGGCCTGGGATGTCTACCTTTTCTTTCCCGCCGGCGCCCAATGGAATGAATCTCCGCCCCAGCCGACCGCGTGGTTCCACCAGCGTCACGACGCCGACCCCGCCCACTTCCGCACCGGCCCCGACCTCGCCGAAGCGCTGCGGTGCCAAGCGCTGCGGTGCCAGGCCTGCAAGATGCAAGATTCGCACTGAATCTTGCATCTTGCAGGCCTGGCACCGGTTGACACCCACAGCCGGGCTTTGCTAGCGTGATTGGTCCTCAGCGGTAGTCCACGCTGAGGATTTGCTGTTTGAAAGCAGGCCCGTAGCTCAGCTGGTTAGAGCGCTACGTTGACATCGTAGAGGTCAGCGGTTCAAGTCCGCTCGGGCCTACCAGAACTGAGAGTCTTGCTGCAGGCGCTTAGCTCAGTTGGTTAGAGCGCTACCTTCACACGGTAGAGGTCAGCGGTTCGAGTCCGCTAGCGCCTACCAGGATCCTATGAACCAGAGTGACTCGATGATTGCCTTGACCCTACCCGACGGCTCCGTGCAGGAGGTCTCGCGCGGAACGACTCCGTTGGAGGTGGCTGCCGGCATCGGCGAGCGGCTGGCCCGCGACGCCGTGGGCGCCGAGCTCGATGGCCAACTCGTCGATCTGCGTCTGCCTCTCGAGCGGGACGGTAGGTTCCGGGTCATCACCACCAAGAGCCCCGAGGCGGGCATCTTCATCCGCCACAGCGCGGAGCACGTGATGGCCGACGCCGTCAAGCGGCTCTGGCCCGAGGTCGAGATCGACGCCGGCCGCAAGGACCACTCCGAGAAGTACCAGTACGACTTCCGGTTTCCGCGCTCGTTCACTGCCGAGGACCTGGAGCGCATCGAGGCCAAGATGCGCGAGATCCTCGCCGAGGACAGCTCTTTCGAGCGCCTCGAAATCTTGCGTCCGGAGGCCGCGGAGCTCTTCCGCGAGATGGGAGAGAACCTCAAGGTCGAACGTCTCGCCGACATCCCCGAGGATCAGACCATCACCATCTACCGCGACGGTGGGTTCACCGATCTGTGCCGCGGGCCTCACGTGCAGCGTCTGTCGCAGATCGGTGCGGTCAAGCTGTTGGAGGCTTCGGGGGTCTATTGGAAGGGCGATGAGTCGAACGAAATGCTGCAGCGGATCTACGGCACCGCCTTTGGCAGCGAAAAAGAGCTCGACGCCTACCTCGAGCAACAGGAGGAGGCCAAGAAGCGCGACCACCGACGTGTGGGCCCGGAGCTCGATCTGTTCAGCTTCAACGAGCACGCACCCGCCAGCCCGTTTTTCCACCCCAAAGGGGCCATCCTCTACAACATCCTGGTGGATTTCGTTCGCGAGCTGCAGGAGCGCAACGGCTTCGCCGAGGTCATCACACCGCAGATCCTCGATCTCGACCTGTGGCACACCTCGGGTCACTACGAGAACTACCGGGAGGCGATGGTTTTCACCGAGCTCGACGAGCGCCAGTTCGCCGTCAAGCCGATGAACTGTCCCAGTCACTGCCTGATCTACAAGACCCGGAAGCGCTCGTACCGTGACCTGCCGATTCGCTATTCCGATTTCGGGCGATTGCATCGCTACGAGCGCAGCGGCGTGACCTCGGGACTGACTCGAGTGCGGTCTTTCGCCCAGGACGACGCGCACGTCTTCTGCACGGACGAGCAGATCGAGCAGGAAGTGATCATGATGGTCAATATGATCCTCGAGCTCTACGGGGTGTTCGAGTTCGAGAACCTGCAGATCGAGTTGTCGACCCGGCCCGGAAAGTCCATCGGCACCGCCGAGATGTGGGAGCGGGCGGAAGCGGCGCTCAGTCACTCCCTCGAGAACCAGGGGATCGACTTCGATGTCAACCCTGGCGAGGGAGCCTTCTATGGTCCCAAGATCGATTTCCTGGTCAACGATGCCCTCAGTCGTCAATGGCAGTTGGGCACTGTGCAGCTCGACTATCAGCTACCCGAGAGGTTCGACCTGAGCTACATCGGCGCCGACGGCGCCCAGCACCCGCCAGTGATGATCCACCGCGCGATGCTGGGCTCCATCGAGCGTTTTCTGGGGATTCTTATCGAGCACACCGGCGGTGCTTTTCCGCTCTGGCTGGCACCGGTGCAGGCCGTGGTTCTGCCGGTCTCCGAAAAGTTCGCCGGCTACGGCGAGGTCGTACGGAACCGCCTGGCAGATCTGGGGGTCCGGGTCGATCTCGACAGTCGCAACGAGAAGCTCGGCTATCGCATCCGAGAAGCGCAGCTGCAAAAGATCCCCTACATGCTGGTCGTGGGTGCGAAGGAAGAGGACTCACAGCAGGTGGCGGTGCGGCTGCGCACCGGTGAGGATCGAGGCCCGCAGGACCTGGAACCCTTCGCTCGGCAGCTGCTGGACCTGACTGGCAGTCGGTCTCGGGAGCTGTAAAGGGAAGAGTTGAAACGAATGGCAGTCGTCGGTGCTACAATACCGGCTCGTTTTTTCAACTGCCGCGGGTGACCTCCCTGCGCCGGGCTGCTGATAAGGAGTAATGCCTTGCCGAAAATGAAAACCCATCGCGGCGCCAAGAAGCGCTTCAAGGTGACCGGCGGAGGTAAGGTGCTGCGGCATCATTCGATGCACAGCCACATCCTCACCAAAAAGACCACCAAACGGAAGCGCAAGCTGCGCAAGTCGACCGAAGTCCAAGGCAAGTTCGTCGGCAAGATCAAGAGCATGATCTAGCCCGTACACCATCACAGGCCGCCGCTGGAGCGAACCGTCCACTGTGGCCCGAGCATGGAACCCTCACCTGGTTCCGAGAAACGAGGTTCTTAGAAATGTCTAGAGTCATCAGAGGCCCCCGCCGGGCCCGACGTCGCAAGAAGATACTCAAACAGGCCAAGGGCTACTACGGCACCAAGTCGCGTGCCCACCGAGTCGCCAAACTGGCTGTCGATCGGTCGCTCAAGTTTGCCTATCGCGATCGACGGCAAAGGAAGCGCAACTTTCGGGCTCTCTGGATCGTGCGTATCAATGCCGCCGCCCGCCTCAACGGCATCAGCTACAACCGACTGATCGAGGGCTTGAGTAAGTCCGGCAGCGAGATCAATCGCAAGATGCTGGCCGACCTGGCAGTGCGGGATCCCCAAGCATTCGCCGAGGTGGCCGAGGCGGCCAAGAAGGCGCTCGAGTCGCCGGCAGCCGCTGGCTCCTAGAACAGTGCCCGCAGACGAACTGGCTCGACAGCTCGAGGCCTTCGAGAAGGAGGCGGCAGAGGTCGCCGATCGTCAGAGCTGGGAGGCGCTGCGTGTTCGCTGGGTCTCTCGCAAGCAGGGGATCGTGCGTTCTCTGCTGACCCGGCTCAAGGACCTCGACCCCGACGAGCGACGTCAGTTTGGTCAGGGCGTCAACCGGCTGAAGGAGCAGGTCGAATCCCGACTGACGGACCTCGACGACGAGCTGAAGCACGCCGAGCGAGCCCAGGAGCGTGAAACGGCGGCGGTGGATGTGACGCTGCCGGGTCGCAGTCCCGAGCTTGGTACCCTCCACCCGGTCAGTCTCGTCACCCAGCAGATCGTCGAGATCTTCATCGGCCTCGGCTACAGCGTCGCCGATGGACCGGAGGTCGAGGACGACTACCACAACTTCGAGGCCCTCAACTTTCCCCCCGATCACCCGGCTCGCGACACGCAGGACACCTTCTTCCTCGAGGACGGACGGCTGCTGCGCACCCACACCTCGCCGGTCCAGATTCGCACCATGCTGGCGCGCCAACCACCGATCCGGGTGATCTGCCCCGGCCGGGTCTATCGCCATGACAACGATCTGCGTCACTCGCCGATGTTTCATCAGGTGGAGGGGCTGGCCGTGGGCGAAGGCATCACCATGGGTGATCTGAAAGGGACTCTGGAGGCCTTTATTCAGCGGCTCTTCACCCCCGATACCGGGGTGAGACTGCGGCCGAGCTACTTTCCCTTTACCGAGCCCTCCGCCGAGGTCGACATCACCTGTCCCTTCTGCCACGGCAAGGGCTGTCGGACCTGTGCCTCGACCGGCTGGATGGAGATTCTCGGGGCGGGGATGGTCGATCCGCGGGTACTGGCCAACTGCGACATCGATCCCCGTATCTACACGGGGTTCGCCTTTGGGCTGGGCATCGACCGGGTCGCCATGATTCGCTACGGGGTACCCAATATCCGCATGCTGTTCGAGAACGACGAGCGACTGCTGCGACAGGTGAAGATCTGATGGAGTTCTCCTACGACTGGATCTGCCAGTACGTCGATCCGGGTACCGACCCCGGCGAGGTGGCAAGACGACTGACTGCCGCCGGTCTGGCGGTAGAGGGCCAGGAGCCAAGTGGGGATGACGTGATCTTCGATGTGGATGTCACCACCAATCGACCCGACTGTATGAACCATTTTGGGCTGGCACGGGAGGTGGCGACACTTTTGGACCGCCAGCTAACAGCCCCTGAGATCGAGATGGCGACGCTGCCGGAGACTCCATCACAGGCCGCTCGCGTCGAGGTGGAAGATCAACCGAGTTGTCCACGCTACGTGGCCCGCGTTGTCAAAGGGGTGAAGGTGGTCCCCAGCCCAGCCTGGCTGCGGCAACGTCTAGAGTCCATCGGCCAGCGTCCCATCAACAACATCGTCGATATCACCAACTTCGTCCTCTGGGAGCTGGGACAGCCGATCCACGCCTTCGACCTGCACCAGCTCAGCGCAGCCACCATCGTGGTTCGCCGAGCCCGTGACGGCGAGCGACTGACGACCCTCGACGGCGAGGGGCGCAACCTCAACTCGCAGGTGCTGGTGATCGCCGATGCCGAGCGGGCCGTTGCCCTGGCCGGGATCATGGGTGGCTTGGAATCCGAGGTGACCGCGGGCACGGTGGACATTCTCATCGAAAGTGCGCATTTCGATCCGACCCGGGTGCGCCTCGGCGCCGGGCAGCTGGGTCTTCACACCGATGCCAGTCACCGATTCGAGCGCGGCGCGGATCCGGAAGTCTGCCTGCGGGCCGCCGATCGGGTGGCGGCGCTGGTGCGCGAGATTGCCGGTGGTGAGATCCTTGACGAGATCATCGATGTTCGCGATCCGGCGATGGACTGGCGACTGCAAGGCACCCTAGAGCTGGAGCGCGTCGAACATTTTGGCGGCATCGAGCTGGAGAAGAACCAGGTCGAGCGGTGGATGAGAGGTGCAGGGTTCGAGCTCGAGCCTCTTTCCGGCGACGCCTGGAAAGTGTCGGTACCCCCATGGCGCTACTACGATCTGCGTCCTGATCCTGCAAAATCGATCGTCGAGCCGCAGCCGGAAGTGTTCGAGGCCGATCTGTTCGAGGAGGTCCTTCGACTGCACGGTTTCGAGGACATCCCATCGACCCTGCCCCATGTCGGTGGCCCCGACGCGGGCACCAGTGCCGAGCACTGGCGACGGCAGGGAATCCGGCAGCACCTGGCCGCCAGTGGCTATCTCGAGGCGGTGACGTTTTCCTTCCACGACACCGAATCCGCAGCCCGTTATCCGGCGATCGCCGACCAGGGGGAGATTCTGCGCCTGGCGAATCCGATTTCCGAGCTCTATAGCGTCATGCAGCGTTCGCTGCTACCGGGTCTGGTCGCAGCCGCGCAGTTCAATCAGCGTCGGGGTGCCAACGCTGTACGACTGTTCGAGATCGGCCACCTCTTCCCCGGGGGTGAAAGTCCCGAGATCGAGGCGGTGGCGATCGTCGCCGGTGGCGGCACCGGGTCGCCCTGGAACCGCCACGTGGAGTACGACCTTTTCGATCTCAAGGGGGCGATTCAGAGTCTGGCGGACCATTATGGAGTCGAGTTGGTTTATCGCCCGACAGAGCTGACCGGAATCGTGGCCGGAACCGGGGCCCAGATCCTGACTGTCGGCGAGTCGCCGGAGGTCCTGGGTTTCATCGGGCAGCTCGATCATGATGAGTTGCCCTTGTCGCTGTTCGCGGCCGAAATGCGCACTGTCTTGCTGGTGACCTCCGAGGTGTCCAAGGTCGAATTGCCCTCGCGGTTCCCGGCGGTCGAGGTCGACCTCACCCTCACCCAGGGCTTGGAGATCGCCTGGGAAGATCTACGACGCGAAATCGAGTCGGCCCAGGTCCCGGATCTGATCGCATTCGGACTCAAGGATCGCTATCGGGGTGAGGGGGTACCGGCGGGTGCGGTTAACACGACCATCTATTTCCTCTACAATGCTGCCGATCGCTCTCTCACGCAAACGGAAGTGAACGAACGGCACGAGGCGGTGCGACAGCGGCTCGAGGATCGCTTCGGCTGGAAGGGGTCGATGTGATGGATATGAAGTGGCTCAGCGATCTCGAACAAAAGGTGCAGGCGGCGACGGATGAGCTCAAGAGCCTGCGCAAGGAAAATCGCGCCCAGAAAACCAAGATCAAACAGCTGCAAACGCAGCTCTCTGAGACCAAGAGCGCCGGCAAGTCGGCGAGTACTTGGGAGAAGGAGCGCGAGGCGATCCGCCAGCGTGTGGAAAAGCTCGCCGACGGGCTCGAAGAGCTCCTCTAGGCCCGCACAGGCCCCTCTCCTGCCTGTGCTATAGTTACTGAAACCAGTTGTAAGCCCTTGGGTTGGTGGGACTTGTCCCCGGCCGAGGGTGCTGGAGGACAGCGGCATGAGCTCCAAGGTAACCACCGCAACAGAAGTGGAGATCTTCGGTGCTCTGTACCATGTCCGCGGTGAAAAGAACCTCGAGTACCTCCGGGAATTGGCCGATGAGGTCGACCAAAAGATGCGCGAGATCGCGCAACAGGTATCGACCGTCGATACGGCCAAGATCGCAATCCTGGCGGCACTCAACTTGACAGATGAACTTTTCCAGTGTCGGAAGTTTCAGGAAGGGGAACGGGTCGAGGTCCAAGAAAAAGTGACAGAGTTGGCTGGGCAGCTCGAGAAGGCGCTTCAGGGGTGAGAGCAGCAGTACGCGCCCGCCAGTCTCTAGTACTTGTAGAGCATTAGGTTTTGGTATCCCCTGTGTGGTGCGTGATGAGTCCAGGTGTTGTAGAACCAACAGCGATGATTTGGGAGTTTGGCTCCTGTGTGGTCTGTGCCAGCCCCGATTCGACGGGGACGCTAACGACTCACGGGGAGGACACCCACCTGGTGAGTACCAGGTTCTAAATCGAAGGGCTCACACGGCCTCACGGGGGATGCTATTTTCTCTCCCTTGATCGGGAGAGAACCTCGATCATTTCGGCTCCCACCTGACCTTCCTCACAGGGGGTTACAAGGTGGAATCCTACAACCCGTTGGTGGTGGCGCTTGCGGCAGTCGCAGTCGTCGTAGTGACCGTCTGGTGGCTTCGTCTGCGCCAGATGGCGGCGCGGACCTCTGCTCAAGCCCGGCGGCAGTCAGCCCGCATTTTGGAGGAGGCGGAGCGCGAAGCCGAAGCCAAGCTGCGCGAGGCCGATCTGGCCGCCAAGGAGAAACTGCTCCAGGCAAGAGGCGAGTTCGAGAAGGTCTCCCGCAAGCATCGTAGCGAGCTCGAGTCTCTCGAGCGCCGGTTGTCCCAGAAGGAGGACAACCTGGAGAAGCGCCTCGATGAGCACGCGGCACGTGAGAAGTCTGTATCCGGCAAGGAGCGCTCGCTCAACGGTCGCGAGAAGTATCTCAATCGCAAGGAAGAGGAGCTGGAGCGGCAGATCGAGACCGAGCGCATCAAGCTGGAGCAGATCGCCGGTCTGACCGCGCAGCAGGCGACCGAGGAGCTCAAGGTCATGATGGAGGAGGATGCGCGCATGCAGGCCGCCCACTCCGTCAAGCGCATCGAAGACGAGGCCCAGGAGAAGGCCGGCCGAGAGGCGCAGCGGATCATCGGCATGGCGATCCAGAGATCGGCCTCGGACTACGTTTCAGAGACCACGGTGTCGGTGGTGGTGCTGCCTGGCGATGAGATGAAGGGGCGCATCATCGGCCGCGAGGGTCGCAACATCCGGGCTCTCGAGATGGCCACCGGGGTCGACCTCATCGTCGACGACACTCCGGAGGCGGTCATCCTGTCGGGATTCGACCCGTTCCGTCGCGAGATCGCCCGCGTCGCGTTGGAACGGCTCATTGCCGATGGTCGCATCCATCCGGCACGGATCGAGGAGGTGGTCGAGAAGGTCAAGGCCGACTTCGACCAGCGGATCCAGCAGGAGGGCGAGGCGGCGCTGCTGGAGCTCAACATACCCAATGTGCATCCCGAGCTGGTCAAAACACTGGGGCGGTTGCGCTACCGGTCTTCCTACGGTCAGAACGTGCTCCAGCACAGCAAGGAAGTGGCGTTCCTCGCCTCCACCATGGCCACCGAGCTCAAGGTGAACATCCCCATCGCTCGGCGGGCTGGTCTCTTCCACGACATCGGCAAGGCGGTGGATCGGGAGATGGAGGGCACCCACGTCGACATCGGCATCGATATGCTCCGCCGCTATGGCGAGAGCGACGAGGTCGTCCATGCCATGGCCTGTCATCATGGGGACCACGATCCGAAGACCGTGGAGGCGGTTCTGGTGACGGCCTCCGACGCCCTGTCGGCGGCCCGGCCTGGAGCTCGGCGGGAGGTGCTCGAAACTTATGTCAAGCGGCTGGAGAAGCTCGAAGAGCTGGCCGGTGATTTCAAGGGAGTCCAGAAGACCTTTGCCATTCAGGCGGGTCGTGAGATCCGGGTCATCGTCGACTCGAAGCGGCTGAGCAATGAGAAGGCCATCTGGCTCTCGAGGGATATCGCCAAGAAGATCGAGAGCGAGCTGACCTACCCCGGGCAGATCAAAGTGACCGTGATCCGCGAGACGCGATCCATCGAGTACGCCAAGTGATCCTCCTGTTCATCGGCGACGTGGTC
>Ga0255054_10002602_pt1 | contig 10242 bp, 9 predicted proteins | sample JV7_2_23_MG_FD_188634 | JGI IMG/M metagenome (GOLD analysis project Ga0255054, IMG submission 188634) | Seawater microbial communities from Jervis Inlet, British Columbia, Canada - JV7_2_23 | ecosystem: Environmental > Aquatic > Marine > Inlet | place: Canada: British Columbia | collected... | reverse complement strand
GGGCGATGATGCCATGGATCCGGCCCAGGGCGTCAACGTGGCCCACAAATTCGTGGCGGACAAGCTGATGTACGGCGTTATCGGCCCTCCCATGAGCCACATTGCCCAGGCTACTTTGAAAACCTACGGGTCCGCTGACCTGGCCCAGATAACCACCTCCGCCTCCAAACCTGATCTAACGGAACAGGGTTATCAGCACTTTTTCAGGGTCAATGCCCGCAACGATGCCCACGGCTGGAATGCCGCCTTATTTATCAAAAACTACCTCAAAGCCAAAAAAGTCACCATTCTGAATGAAAAGGTCGCCTACTGCGAAAATCTATCCAAAGAGACAATTGGTGGTCTGAAAAAGCTGGGAATCACCGACATCATGCAGGACACCATTGTCGGTGGCGCCAAGGACTACTCGGCGGTATTGACCAAGGTCAAAGCATTCAAACCGGACGTCATTTTCTTTATTGCCACTACCGCTCCGGATAATGCCATCGGGGTCCGCCAGACCAAAGAATTGGGAATTGATACCATCTTTTTCGGCTCGGAAGGTGCCCGGGACAAGAAAGATTACATTCAAGCCACCGAAGGTGCGGCTGAAGGATCGTATGTCTATCACTTTGCCCCCGATATATATGCCATTCCCGCCGCCGCCGACTATGTTAAAACCTACGAGACGAAATACGGCAGCCTGAGTGGCTTCGGCCCCACAGCTTATGAGGCCATGAACATCCTGCTGACGGCCATCGATCAGGCCGCTGCCGACGGTGATATCACCCGCAAAGAAGTTGTGAAGTATCTACACGAAACAAAAAACTACAAAGGTATTCTGGGCTTTCCGGTGTCCTTTGACAAAAAGGGAGACCTGGAAGGTGGCGCTACCTACTTTTTTCAGGTCAGCGGCAACGACTTTAAACAGGTATCTGTGATGACTGGACAATAAGACCACCCGCAAAAAAAGGTCCTTGCCAATTAGTTGGCAGGGACCTTCTTTTATTGTAATAGTTCACCGCAGAGTTCGCGGAGAACGCTGAGAAAGTTATAATATAATAAAAAAAAGAACACCGAACACTGAAAGGATGAACATCGAACATCGAACGTCCAACGTCGAATGTTGAATGAGAATAAAGATGACGAAGCAAGCGTAGCATCTTGAAGAAGCGAACCGGACTAGTTCGATATCTGTGATGAGTATCAAAACGGCCGTTCGACAGGCTCACGGTCCTGAGCGCAGTCGAAGGGCTGAAAAGAAACAGAAATAGTCATTCAAGATTTGACATTCGATTTATGAAATCAAATTAAATTGCGGAGCGGAGCGACATCATTATTCAATGTTAAACGTTGGACGTTCGATGTTCGATGTTCAGTCTGTTAATGGAAATATATCTCGAGCAATTACCCCAGCAACTCATCAACGGCCTGACCCTGGGCAGCGTTTATGCCCTGATTGCCATCGGCTATACCATGGTGTACGGAATCCTGGGCATGCTGAATTTTGCCCATGGAGAGATTTACATGATCGGCGGGTTTAGCGGCTGGTGGGTCCTGCATCTGCTGACCCGCAACAATGTGGTGGTCATGAATGCTGCCCTGGTCATCTCTTTGATGATTGTGGTTGCCATGGGCGTCGCCGGACTGGTCGGTATGCTGGCGGAACGTTTTGCCTACCGACCGCTGCGCAACGCACCCCGGATGAACCTGCTGCTCAGCGCACTGGGCGTATCGATTTTTCTGCAAAACCTGGTTCTGCATTTCCAGGGCGCTAAAGTCCGCTCTTTTCATATCGCCTCCCTGATTCCGGACAGCCTGCGGACGTTTCACGTCGGCTCCACTGTTTTTTCATTTATGAGGATTCTGCTGATAGGGGTCACCTTCCTGCTGATGGGATTGCTGACGCTGATGATCAAAAAAACCAAAGTCGGCAAAGCCATGCGCGCCACAGCCCAGGATATCGAAGCGGCAACCTTTATGGGGATCGATGTGGACCGGATTGTGGTCGTGGTCTTTTTGATCGGATCGGCGTTAGGCGGCGCTGCAGGCGTACTGGTGGGGCTGCTGTTCACCCAGGTGGATTATTATGTCGGGTTTCAAGCAGGGCTCAAAGGGTTTACCGCCGCGGTACTGGGAGGCATCGGCAGCATTCACGGCGCCATGCTTGGCGGCATCCTGCTGGGCCTGGTCGAATCTCTGGCCGTCACCTTTTTGCCGTCGGCTTACAAGGACGTCGTTGCCTTTGTCATCCTTATTACCGTTCTGATTATCAGGCCCTGGGGGTTGATGGGTGAAAAAGTTCGGGAAAAAGTCTAGCGAATTCGGAATGTGGAATGCGGAATAACTCGAAGTCGGAATTCGGAATGCGGAAGTCGGAAAGAAAAGAAAAAAGCTAACCACTGAATGACACGGAAAGTCACGGAAAAAGAAAAATAATTAATAATATTTTTTTGTTTTTCGCCGCAGGCGGAATAATATTCCCGTGTTCCTCCGTGAAAGATCCGTGGTAAAAAAATATTAATCGGTGTGAATCCGTAACCAAATTTCTGGATAAATGTAAATCTAAAATGCAGAAAACGTGAAACCCAACTTCGATGACTTATCAGACAAATACCGCGACAGCCGGTGACTCCGGTGCAGTTTCCTGGCGCAGTCCCCATCGCCTGATGCTGTATGGGGTTGTGGCAATCCTTCTGATTGTTGCGCCCCATGTCATGCCGGATAACTACTGGCTGCGTATTTATACCATGACCGGCCTGTGGATTATGCTGGCATTGGGGTTGAATGTGGTGGCCGGGTTTGCCGGCCTGCTGGACCTGGCCTATGTTGCTTTTTTCGGCATCGGGGGCTACACCTTTGCGCTTTTATCATCCAGCCAGTTTGACATCCACCTGCCGTTTCTACTGGTCCTGCCCCTGGCAGCCATTTTCACCATGGGTATCGGCATCGCCCTGGGTTCCACCAGTATCCGGTTAAAGGGAGATTATCTGGCGATTGTCACCCTGGCATTCGCCCAGATTTTCAAACTGATGCTGCTCAACCTTGATACCCCGGTCAACATCACCGGCGGTGTCAACGGAATTTACAGCTTTGATCCCATCAATCTTTTCGGGTTTCGAATTATATCACCCATCGCTTACGCTTACCTCATCTGGCTGGCCGCAGTGGTCGTTACCATCGGCTCATTCCGGATCAAGCTCTCCCGGATCGGACGCGGCTGGGAGGCCATTCGGGAAGACGAACTGGCCGCCGAAGCCATGGGCGTCAACACCACCTGGATGAAGCTGATGGCCTTTGCGGGTGGCGCCTTTATCGCCGGTGCCGCAGGGGCTTTGTTTGCATCCTTTCAGGATTCCGTTTTTCCAAACAACTTTGGTTTTTCGCAACTGGTGATTGTTTACTGCATGGTCATTCTCGGCGGCCTCGGCAACATCACCGGCGTTATCGTCGGTGCCATCATTCTGTCGATTCTGCCCGAGTTTCTGCGCGAATACGGCGCTTACCGCATGATGTCCTATGGATTGATCCTGATCGTTTTGATGGCCTTAAGACCCCAGGGAATCATGGGGGATATCGGCTTCCTGTTAAAAAAACAAAAGCGTCCCGATCAAGACGATACCGGGAAACTGAGAGCCTCCACCGATCTATACTATGATGCGGCCAAACAGGTGCCGACCGGAGATGTCCCCGAAGGCCGATACCAGAAAAGCGAGCGGGTCATGCTGGCGGTGGATAATATTATCCAGGATTTCGGCGGCATTAAGGCGGTCAATAATCTAAGCTTCAACCAGCATGAAAGAGAGATCCTGAGTATCATCGGACCCAACGGCGCCGGAAAAACGACTTTGTTTAATCTCATATCAGGTATTTACCCGCCCACTTCGGGCGCCATTCGTTTTGAAGGCGCTGACATTACAGGGTTAAAGCCCCATAAAGTAGTGAAAGCCGGTATCGCCCGCACCTTTCAAAATCTACGCCTTTTCAATAAAATGAGCGTATTCGACAACGCCCGGGTCGGCCGCTTTTGCCGGACCGGGGCCGGCCCGGTGTCCATCATTTTACACCTTCCGCGGCACAAACTGGAAGAACGTGAAACGGATCAAAAGACCCGGGAGATCCTGGGGCTTTTCGGTGCCCGTCTCACCGGCTACCGCTTTGACCAGCAGGCGATATTCTTATCCTATGCCAACCGCCGACGGTTGGAGATCGCCCGGGCCCTGGCCACCGATGCCAAACTGCTGCTGCTGGATGAACCGTCGGCCGGTATGAATCCCCAGGAAACAAATGAAATTACCGACTTTATAAAGACCCTCAGGGATGTTTTCGGGTATACAATTCTGGTCATTGAACACAAGCTCAATGTTGTGCGCACCATCTCCGACCGGGTTATCGCCCTTGATTACGGCATCAAAATCGCAGAGGGCACTTACGAGGAAGTGGCCTGCAACGAGCAGGTGATTGAAGCCTATCTGGGGCGCAAAAAGCAACAGGTTTGATAGATGGATTGCGAGTTTCGAGTCTTTCGATTTGGGATTTCGGAATGCGGATTTCGGATATATAAATGATCTAAACCATCTAAACGAACAAAACGATCTAAACGTTCCTAACAATCAAAACCAAAAAACAGAGCGCATAGCTCATTACGTACAAAGCAATTTAAGGAAATGATTGAACCCCCCATACTCGAGTTTACCAACGTAGACACCTACTACGGCAATATTCAGGTGTTATACGATATCAATATCACGATCAACAGGGGCGAACTGGTGTGTCTTCTGGGCGGCAATGCCTCGGGCAAATCCACCACTCTGAAAACGATCCTGGGGGTGTGCAAAGTCAAGAAGGGGGCAGTAAAACTCAACGGCGAGCGCATCAACGGCCAACCCACCAAAAAGATCATCGCCAAAGGGGTGGCCATCGTCCCTGAAAATCGCCGGATTTTTCCGCGCATGACCGTACTTGAAAACCTGGAATTGGGAGCCTACCTGCGCAAAGATACGGAAGAGATAAAAAGAGACATTGAAAAAATATTTGAGCTTTTCCCGCGGCTCAATGAAAGGATCAACCAGGCCGGCATCACCTTGAGCGGCGGCGAACAGCAGATGCTGGCCATGGGCCGTGCCCTGCTCTCAAACCCCGATATTCTTTTAATGGATGAGCCTTCCATGGGTCTATCCCCCATTCTGGTCGACCAGCAGTTTGAACTTATCCAGAAAGTAAACCGCCAGGGAACCACCATTTTCATGGTGGAGCAAAACGCCAACATGGCCCTGTCCATCGCCGACCGCGGCTACGTGCTGCAAACCGGCTCCATTGTTTTATCCGATACCGCCCCAAACCTGCTGTGCAATGAAATGATGCAGGAGGCCTATCTGGGCGGCGCCGATGTCTGTGAAACCCCGCTTTAGTTTTAATCCTGAAAAAAGCACACGTTTCTTCGAATTTTGGATAGAGGTGGTTTTAAAACCTCAGTTTTTTATTAGTGAAAGAAATCAAATCATCAAACATCAAAGAATCGATTGTGAATGTAGAACCTTTTGTGGGTCCAGCTAAATTGAGGGGAGATTCGGTATACGGAAGCGGGTAGTGGTTTAAAGGGCTGTCGTCCAATGTATATTTTTCTGCCAAAGGGGATGCGCATTTTTCCGTATCCCCTTTATTTTTCAAAATCGCATCTTATATTCTAGTTAGTCAAAACAACTCAATTCAATTTATGCTTGAAAAGCAGATATTCCCCTGATTGCCTCTTCGGATCGGATGCGAAAATGCTTCATTATTGCTGAAGATTCCCGCGCTTCTCACTGGCTGGTGTCAAATTGCTCCTCTGGGCTCTCGATTCTTTTGAGATTCGGGTTGATATCCGACCATCGTGATTAAAGTATTTAATTCAGTTTTTTAAGGGTCAAAAAAGCCAAGCAAACCTTACATCAAAGGAGGTGTGGAATGGCTGAAACCAATCGGCGTCATTTCTCTCGGCAAAAGGAGGAAGCCACCATTCAGGTTTTATTGGCTGCACACGATGCCAAAGGCGGCAAAGACAGTTTTGACGTGATTCCGGTTAAAATGGGCAACCAAAGCCGGGAAGGCCTTTATTTTGAAACCGATCGCGTCCTTGAACCCGGATCAAATGTCAGTATCAAAATGGTTTCACCGGAAGGAGGTCACCCCGAAAAAGCCTATTACATGCGGGATGGCCAGGTGATCTGGTGTAAAGCGCTGGGCGATAAAATCTCCCGCTTCGGGGTCGGCGTAAAAATACTGCGCAAGGTTGTCCAGGCCGATGTCCTGACTTCCCGTTTTCGATAGACCGGCCAAGGCTAACTGAAATAAAAACTGCGGGGGCGATATTTAAAAAATGGAAGCCTTTATTCACGGTATTCCCAAGGCCGAATTACATATACACATCGAAGGTGCGCTCGAACCGGAACTGATGCTTGAATTGGCCGCAAAAAACGGTATCGATCTACCTTTTGCTTCGGTTAGCGATGTCCGTCGGGCATATGATTTTAAAGATCTTCAGTCTTTTCTGGATATCTATTATCAAGGGGCGCAGGTGCTGCTCGCGGAAGATGATTTTTACCGGTTGACCTGGAGCTACCTGCAAAAAGCCGCCGAACAAAATGTGCGCCATGCGGAGATCTTTTTTGATCCCCAGACCCACACCGCGCGGGGACTCAAATTTGAAACGGTGGTGAAGGGGATTCACCGGGCCATGGCGGATGCCGGGCGGCAGTTCGACCTGTCATCCAAGCTGATTATGTGCATTTTAAGGCATTTGAGTGTGACCGAGGCCCTGGCTACCCTTGAGGAGGCTCGGAATTTTAAAGACTTGATTACGGCCGTGGGTCTTGATTCGTCTGAGCTCGGGTTTCCGCCTGAAAAGTTTGTCCCGGTGTTCGATCGGGCGCGTCATTGGGAATTTAAAACCGTGGCCCATGCCGGCGAGGAAGGTCCTCCGGAGTATATCTGGCAGGCCTTAAAGCTTCTGCGAGTTGATCGGATAGACCACGGGGTTCGTTGTCTGGAAGATGCCGGACTGGTGGATTATCTGGTTGAAAAGCAGATTCCCTTAACCGTCTGCCCGCTGTCCAATGTCAAACTCAAGGTTTTTGATGACATGAAGCAGCACAACCTAAAGCAAATGATTGACTTAGGGCTGTGGGTCACTGTAAACTCGGATGATCCGGCCTATTTTGGCGGCTATATCGAGGAGAATTTTCTGGCGTTGCACCAGGCCCAGGGCTTAACCACTGAAGATATTTATAAACTTGCCCGCAACGCTTTTAACGCCAGCTTCCTGGATCCAGCACAGAAAAAAAAGTATCTAAACGAATTGGATGCGTTTGTGTCCAAATTTGGCGCGAATTAACCATTAGATTGAGATTACCCCCCTCCGGAAAAACCTCCATAAATATCAACGTACTGTTGTGTTTTGGCCAGATTGCTATTGACAGCTGCACAGCCAGATCACTTGTATTACCGGGCGCCGCGCTCTCTGGCCTCATTAACAAGTAATGTTCGCCCACCAAATTCCGTGCCGTTAAAGGCTCGAATGGCCAAGATGGCCTCATTATGTTCCATTTTAACAAAACCAAAACCGCTGGGTTTTCCCGTTTCACGATCATTGATCAGTTTAACTGAATAAACAGTACCTTCCCGGGAAAAAAGATCACGAACCCTTTCCTCAGAAACACTGAATGGTAGATTGCCAATGTAAATTGTTTTCAGCATTTCTCATTTCTCCTAAAGATGTTAAAAAATTCTTGCCTCAAAAAAAACCAATTTGCAATTAAAGGGCTAAATAGGGTCTAAGCTAAAGGAGTATCTTAAACTTCTGAGCCGTGGTTCCGAATGAAATAATCTAATTGAATTTTCTGTTTGGGTGTTATTTTCTTAACGAGAAAAGCAATTTCGTTCATATCTCTCCTCCCTAAGCTAAACGTCTTACTGAGCGTAATCCATGAATATGTAATCAGGTTGGTGCGTTTCGCAAGGTATTTGGACCAATAAACTGGATGCGAATTCGGTGATCCATTAATTTTGAGAGATTATGATCAAACACTTCCTGACCAAAGGGGTAGATTTTCTTCAACTTATTGGTATCAATGAGTATCCGTTTGGTGCTGTTCAAGTTTTCTTTCAGTATATTAAGCAGTTCAAAGGCCGAACTGCCGTCAAAATCGCCCCTCAAATTAATGTGCAAATTATCAACAGTTCGATGCATGAATATTTTAAAATTGTGGGCCATAGTATATTCCTTTAAATTCATTGTTAATTTAAGATGTTTCATTAGCTCGATGATCTTGCGATTTTTCCAGGCACAACATACGCCAGGCACAGTTCATACAGTCACAATGGTTTTGAATTTCTGCCACACCAAAACAATCAGGGTTTTTCTCAAGACGCTGAATGCTTCTGATAAGGTGTGCTATATCAACCTGATCATTTTTCATAAGATCATTACAACCCAATTGTTTCTTCAAATGCCTCCATTTTATTTTTACAGGTAATACAGAAATTTGTAACAGGTCTGGCTTTAAGCCTACGTGTAACTTATATCTGATTTTATATCCTTGTCCATAGGGGTAAGACTTCATTTTAATGGTGGAAACACTTAGAGCAGGGAAATTATCCCGACTGAATAGGGGGGGCATGTAAAAAAATTAGCGGGGTGTTAGTTAAACGACGTCCGTACCCCAGTAGAGAAGCTAAGTCCATCGATTCGTAAATGCGATGACGTATTTACTCACTCAGGACTTAGTGCTGAGTAGGCAATTATGTTGGATTGGTCAATAATTATATGTCATTGTAATTGCGAATCGAAGCACTAAGAAAGGATACGACGAAGGACGGAAGACATTCATGGCTGTTGAAGACGGATTTATTCTTTCCACAGATCAATGTCGATGAGGCCGAGCTTTGCGGCGTAACGAGCAACTTCAATGGTGCTGCGGAGATCAAGCTTGCGCATAATGCTGGAGCGGTGGTTTTCAACAGTTTTTGGGCTGATGAAAAGTCTTTCGCTGATTTGATTGGTGGTAAGCCCTTCGGCCACCAGGGTCATGACTTCTTGCTCCCGGGGAGTCAGAGCACCGTAAGCAGCATCCGTAATTTTTGCCTCCTCATCCTGTACTCCCATAAGCTTTCTAACGACCTTCTGGGAGACATGAGTATTCATGAAATAGTCGCCTTTTAGGACAGTATCAATTGCCTCCAAAAGTTTTTCAGAGGCAGATTCTTTGACCACATATCCTGTAGCTCCGGCCTGGAATGCTTTGACGATATAATCGACCTTGGAATGCATGCTGACGATCACAATACGTATCTTGGACGATAATTTTAGAATTTCCCGGGTCAGTTCGATGCCGCTTTGATCCGGTAAGGACATATCCACCAGGACCAGATCAGGCTTGAGCCTTTTGGCCATTCCGAGGGCTTCACGCCCATTGCCTGCCTCCCCGACCACTTCATACCTGGCGATACGTCCAATAATAGTCTTGAGCCCCTCTCGAAAAAGGGGATGATCGTCAACGATCAGTATCATTTTCTTTTGTGCCATTTTTGCCTTTCTTTTGGGGAATCTTTATCAAAATTTTAGTTCCTTTCAAGGGAAGTGATTCGACTGTCATTTTCCCTCCAAGCAGGCGCGTTCTTTCCTCCATGCTCCGAAGTCCCATCCGTTTCTCATTTGTTGTGGCTTCCAACCGGCGCTCTACATCAAAACCTTGACCATTATCTTCTATGCGAAGGATGATGTTCGGAGAAGCTGCAATCAATTTGACGAAAGCATCAGCCGCCCCAGCATGCTTCCTGATGTTGTTGAGGCCTTCTTGAACCAAACGATACAGATTGATCTCGGTTTCAAAATTAAGTCTTAAATGGCCCATACCTGCGATATTTAAATGAACATTGACTCCATGGGCTTCAGAAAAACTTTCACAGAAATGTGAAATTGCTTCGACCAAACCCATCTGATCCAGAAGAGGGGGGCGTAAATCATATGAGAGATCCCGGACGGCCGCGATGGTGTTTTTAAATATTTCGGAGAATCCCGCAGCTTTTTGGCTTTCTTCCGGAGAAACAACTGCTTGGTTGTATAATAGGGTGTCAAAGCCGATCTTTAACGTGGAAAGGTCCTGGGCTATGCGGTCGTGGAGTTCACGGGAAATCATCTGGCGCTCACTTTCATGGGCATTTATCAGCGCACGGGTGAGGGAATGAATATGTTCTTCAGCGCGTTTGAGGCCGGAGATGTTCTCA